>PVMK01153151.1_pt1 | contig 14856 bp, 15 predicted proteins | sample 1853481 | NCBI WGS metagenome assembly PVMK01 (sample SAMN08533507, study PRJNA380276) | Marine sediment metagenome, whole genome shotgun sequencing project.
CTTCGAGATGCCGCCCATCGCCGCGACCGGGCCGATGAGCTTGCGCGCGACCTGCGGCTAGGCGAACCGCAGGTGGCGGCTCGTGCGAGGACCGGGATAGGAAGGCGCTCCGCCGGACGACCCGTTTCCTCCGTGCGACTTCGGCGGTTCGGGCTCGCTGAGTTGGGATGGAACGACGCTGCTCCGGTGCATCTGGGATGCGGATCCGATCCACGAATTCAACTTCCAGATTGACTCAGACGATGTGACATTTGTGAAGCTTCCGCACATGATTGTGAACGACATTGTGGACGGCGAAATTGTCTACGACGACAAGTGCTTCGACGAAACACGAAGTGGTATCCATGAGTTGCCATTCCCTGGAGATGATCTGTGGACGTTCTCGCCTGCAGGTGAAGGATGCGGCGATGGCCAGTACCTCCTCACGGTGGCTGCACCCGTACATAAGGTCAAGAACGGCGAGCTCGAACTCACGGATTCCAACAACTAGACAGCCTGCACATTTGATGTGAGGGGAGGTGTGACATGAAGGGAATGACGATAAGGATCGGACGCAAGACGGCGAACGAGGGCTATCCGACGACAGCTGCAGAAGAGACGCACAAGACCCATCTCAAGGCAGTGTTGGACCCGTACCTCGATCACGTCGTTGTTCAAAACCCAAGCACGTGCCGGTGCTTTCGATCCGACTAGCGGCTGCTACTGGGGAGGCAAGGCAGACGCTAGGTCCAACATGACGAGAACTCTTGGTCCCTTGATGGGGGCGTAGGGAACCGTGGCTGCCGCTTATCGGCCTATCGGTGGGTGGCAGCCAACACGCTTAGGCTCAACCGCTTTCAGATCGCCAGACATGGTCGATGCTGAGATGCGCGTTTCCCCCGCGATATCATCCATCTGTTTGGAACCCGTGTGGCCACGGTTTGGCCATGGCGGTTCGTACTTTCGTGGCAGACGTCATGAATGCGGCGTGAAGGTGTGGCGAAGTAAGCCCGCTGCGGCACAAGCGTCCCGGTTTGGAAACCCATACGTACCAAGGACTCCCGAACATGGTCGGATACGTTCGCAACGTAGGGGCCACGGGTTCGAATCCCGTCACCTCCACCCGAGATAACTCTTGCGGCGCAAGGGTTTCACGAAAAGACCCCACCAGTGAGTGTGGGTTTTCTCGTTTGCGGGCGCTGAACGGGCGCTGGGCTGTGATGCCTATACCAAGGTATTGACGGGCGAATCCGGGATTGGGGCGCTTTGTCGGAGACAGCCGTCGGCAATGCTCACTGCACCTCGGACCATGGGTGTGGATCATCAGGATGCAGGATCTGCATCAAGGCGTCGCCCACAACGACCTTAAGTTGGCCGAGGCACTCCACCGTTGCACCCTGGGTCATGACGATCGCCGATATGCACAGATGCCGATAAAGGGATGTGTCGTTTCTGTGGCATGCAGTTCGCTCGACGGTGCCTACACTTATCGTGTAACAACCGGCTTCGCCGTGGGTGAACGTAGGGATAGAGGACTCGGTCGATGCGTAGCATCTACAGACCGCCAAGCATTGCGAAAGCGCTCGAGCCTTATCATTATCCTGAGGATGAGGACGGCAACCTGGTACCTACGCCGACTCCACGAGCCGAGCCCCGTTCCAGCACGACTGATCGGGAAGTTCCCGTGCGAGTTTCGGCCCTGCCGATGCACATGTTTCTGAGACGATTCGGCAACCGCACCCGCCCGTAACGGCACTCATGCGCCCCCTGTAAATCACCCAGCCGGTTATGGCTGGCTGCTCGGGGACAATTCTCACAGAACCGCCATCACAATAAGTACTTGCACATCGCCCTGAATTGGCGTGTAGCGTCGGGTGATCAGCCCATCTCAGAGTGGGACCATGTGTCTAGGGAAGGCGAACACATGACAGGTAAGGCTTTGCCGCGTTCACTGATGCTGGTCATCGTGACGATGTTGTTTGTTTCCGCCTGTAGTGGCGATGAGCCCGCATCTGGGCCAGTAACTTTTGAGACCGAGATTGATTTCAGCATGCGGCCTGTTACTGGGACGTTCGAGGTCACGCAGGGCGCAGATGTCCTTGGATGTTCCAGCGGCACATTCAGGGACAGCGGCTCGCCCAACGACGGCATTCAAAGGGTCATGACCTGCGACTCCGGGTCAAATGAGGGTTCCTTTACCGTCACCTTGAGCTTCGATACCGCTGGATCATTCGAATCCGGCGGCGACAACGGCACCTGGAGCGTTGTGGAAAGCTCCGACGATTTCGACGGCCTCCAAGGTAGTGGGGATTGGTCCATCGTCTATGACCAAACCGGCGGAGGCTCCGGCGCGGGGACATGGACCGGGGACATCAACTACACCTCTTGAGCCACCCATAACGGCAGATATGGCTGTCCGGCAGGACCCTCGCAAGAAAGCTCCCAGCGGTTTCGCTGGGAGCCTCCGAAGCTGAACCACTTTGCGGGGCGCGAGCAGCCTCCGCCGCCGATGGCCGCAGCTGCGGCAGCCGGATGGTTGTCATGGGCGTTGTGTAGCCCCGGATGGTTGCCGCCGTTTCCCAGCTCGACACAGTGCCCTTCTCGTGGATGGATATGTGCATTGGGTCCTGCGGACGCAGGGGCCGCAAGTGCAAGCACCATCAGCACCAACGCAAACAGCATTACCAATCGTCGTCTCATAGGGCCTTCCTCCTATCAGGTTGGTCTCCCCCGTCCCGCTCTGGGCGACCATCTCAAACCATGCACCGTTCCGACCACGATCTGTGGGCGAATCTTCTCCGAACTATTGCCTGCCCATAACGGCACATATGGGCGGTGAGGACGGATACAGGAGATCGGCGATGTTGGCGGCTGCGGTCGGTGGGTCCTAGCGATGGGTGCGACTCCTAGGATTGCCATCAGCCCCGAGTCGGCGTTCGAAGGAGAACCGTATGAAGCTTGTGGACAATATTCAGGACCGATTCACCGCTCGTCTCGTCTACGGAGACATGGTCGAGCAGGACGGACTCATCGTTATACCAGCAATACGGATAGTGGGCGGTGGTGGTGGCGGCGGCGGGACCGATACGGAACTCGGAGAGGGTGAGGGTGCGGGATTCGGGCTGCGGGCGAAGCCTGCAGGAGCATGGGTCTTCAAGAACGGCTCTGTGCGATGGAAGCCCGCGATCGATGTGAATGCCATCATTCTCGGCGGTCAGCTTGTGGGCATCTCCTACTTCGTGGCTGTATGGCTCATCCGACGTTCCAAGAAGCAACACTGAATCCCGAAGTCCACGCGAACTGAGCCCTCTGTCCACCCGCCCACAACGGCACTTATGCTCACAGTGTCCGACGTGTAGAATCGTGGATCGAGTCGATCAGGAGCACGGATCATGGCAAGAGTGAGGTACATGGTCGATGACGTGGACGACGCCGTCGAATTCTACGTCTCAATGCTTGGTTTCGAGCTCGATCAGCAGTTTGGTCCAGCGATAGCCATTCTGAATCATGGAGATCTCGAACTCGTTGTCTCCGGTCCCCAGACCTCCGCTGCTAGGCCAATGTCAGATGGTGCCACGCCGAGTCCGGGAGGCGGTTGGTCCAGATTCGTCTTGATGGTCGAGGATCTGGAATCAGTGGTTTCTGGTCTCAGAGATATGGGCGTGACGTTCCTGAACGACATCGTGGACCAGGGGGGACGCAAGCAGATCCTCTGCGCTGATCCTTCTGGCAATGTGATCGAACTCTTTCAAGCCGAGTAGACCACGCCATCAGAGTCCGGCACCAGACCGACAACCACCCGCCCATAACGGCTCATATGCTCGCCTGTGAGGATATGCGAGGAGAGTTTGGCGTGCTCTCGGAACCTGCCCGGCAGTTGATGGCTGCGCCTGTCACTCAGACGGTTGTTTCGGAGCGTTTCACCCGATGAGCTCTGCCATTCAAGACTTCTGGCTCAAGTGCCGAAGAAGCCCATATGGCTCGTGCATAGGGGTACGGCTGATGCTGCGTTTGCTGACGGCTTGTCGTGCGGAGTGGCACCGGACTGAGAGAGTGCCTGCGTCACAAGACGGCTCTGGCAGCACGTTGAGCGAGGAGGCCGATCATGTTCAGAAGACTCTTCTCCAGGCTTACTTCCCTGGCCACGGTTGCTGTGGTGCTGCTCATCGGCGTAGGGGTTGCACTTAGCGGAAACCTTCCGAGCGGAGTTCAAGACGCAGTGGCTGAAACGGCTGGAGCGGTCGGCTTCGACGTTCCAACGTCCGGCCAGCAACAACAATGGAGCGCTCAAGACACCTTCACTGATACTCAAGACGCTGCTCCCCGATCAGATGGCCATGTGCAGGTTGTCCACGATACGATCGATGACTACACCACAGAGCTGGACGCGTGGGCGACATGTGTGGCTGAAGCGGCGGCTAGCCGAGGGAGTCTCCAGAGCGATCCCGAAACCCGCGTTGAGGGCGAGAGGTTCGACCCGGCAGCCGAGTGTGTCCCCAAGCCGAAGCTGACTCTCCGTCACCCCACAAACGATGGATTCGACGGTCCTCAAAGTGGGGACACGCCAGACAAGCCAGGAAGACCTGACGACCCAGGTAAGCCCGACAACCCTGGTAAGGAAGACAACGCAAGATCTCCCTCCAAGCGTCCCTGAACCACGAGCGTCACTCAGAGCGCCCCACAGGCTGACTCCCTTCGCCCGTTTCACAATCCTGTTGAGACGCCCATATCGAAGCCTCTTTGTGTCAAGTGGATGTTTTTGGGCGCGTCGGGGTGAATCGCTGGCGTAGTGCTGTGATGAGTCGTAGCGTTGAGGTCGGGTTCGGGAGTGACCGATCCAAAGAGCCAGCTGTACAGGATTTGGGCTGGCCGCGTGGAACTCGCGAGGCGTTCCTGATTGTCCTCCCGGACCCCTTTTTCTACTGTCTGTCGGAGTCGGCGATGAGTCGCCGGTAGACAGCGTCTGAGATGCGTCGCTTCAAAGCACGGATCGCTTCTTTCGGGGTCTTGCCTTCAGCGACCTTCTTGTCGAAGTAGCCGCGGCCGTTCGTGTCGTGTCGCAGCTGTGTCACAGCAGCGATATGGATGGCGTGGTTCAAGATGCGGTTCCCTCTCAGGTTCAAGCGGTGCCGTGTGTTGCCTGCTGATGACACTTCGATTGGTGCCGTGGCGTTGTAGGTGGCGTAGTGGCCACGGGTGGGGAGCGGGGTGATGTCTTTGGTGTAGCCGATAATCGTTGCTGCACCGATCGGCCCAACACCAACAATGTTCGTCACAGACGTTCCTGATGCCGTGACTGCTTCAGAAATCCGTTTCTTGGAAGCTCTCAGCGTTGTGTCGAGTCTGGCAATGTCGTAAACGACCTCCCGAGCGACCAGAACCCGATACCGGGACGCCTCGCCAGTGACATCGATACGGTCGAGAAGCTCAGATGCGTTGGTAACACTGATCTTTACACCAATTCCACCCGCCTCGAACTCAAGGAGCAGAGCGTGAAGACGGCTGCAGTGTTTGTTGCGAAGCCTCGCCATGTCACGGTGCCGTTTCACCAACAAACGCAACACGGTGACATGATCATCAGGTTCCACGACACGAAGCCGATCGGAACGCAACGCCGCGATCGAACGGACGTCATTCGGATCACTCTTCTGCGAGCGTCCCGAACCCATCAAGCGGACCCTCGACGCCAACACAGGCGGAACATCGAACACCGTCTCACCGCAAGAAACAAGCTGACGGGCAACCAGATACCCAAGGCCGTTCGCTGACTCGACAGCCCACTCACGTTTCCCGAGACCATCAGCCCAGCCGGTGAGACGCTCAGCCTGGTCATTCGACGCTTCGAGTGTGAGCTCGTCGATCACGTTCTCATCATCGTCGACGGCAACCGCCGTGTGGGTTGCCTTGTGCGGATCGATTCCAATCATCGTCATGGCTATGCCTTTCTCGTTGACGGTAAAACCGGAATGGGCACTCCTGATTCGGGTCGATAGCGTTCTCGCCTCTTTCGAGCCACATCCCAGCAAGGACACCGACTGGCCAACAGCTCGATAGAAAGCCAACCCGAAAGTGGCAGGCACATAGAGAGACGACCAGCCGGGTCCTCTAAATGCTACGGAACACCGCAACACCCACCACAAGTATCAATCAGGCACATATGCTCGCCGTGCTGACCTGACCCATCGCCGGATATAGGTGGGGCCTTGGGACGTTATCTTGAGTGCGGCGTCGAACGGTCCTGATTCGCGGAGAGGCGGGTATCGAAAAGGCCGCTCTGGTACGTGAGTTCATTGATCGCCACAACGATAGCGTCCATGTCCCGGTGGGGGCTTGTGATGATCTGTTGACGGCTCGCCCTTTTGGTCCGTTCTCGGATATGGCCAGGGACGAGTCCGACCTGTTCTGGCTCATGACGCTCTTCTACACTGGCCGATCATGGAACCGCAGGTGCGCTATGCACGAACTGATGATGGCGTCAATATCGCATACTGGACCTATGGGAACGGACCGGTGCTGATCGAAACCCCTCTGATTCCGTACAGCCATATCGAGATGGAATGGCGAAATCCCCATATTCGGAGTTGGTATCAGCGGCTGGGACAGATGGTAACCGTTGTCCGGTATGACGCCCGGGGAACTGGGCTGTCCCAGCACGGCGTCGAAGACATGTCTCTAGAGGGGCACGTGCTTGATCTCGAGGCGGTGGTAGACCGGCTCGACACTGACCGAGTTGCCGTCATGGGGGTGTTTCACAGCGGTCCAGCGGCGATCGCCTATGCGGATCGGCATCCTGACCGGTTGTCCCACCTTCTTCTGTGGTGTACGTACAGTTCGGGGGCCGACTATTGGAGCGCAGATCAGGCTGAGGGACTGCGTGCCCTGCGACAGATCGACTACTCCCTTTTCTTGCGAACCGGGGCCCACGAGTTGATTGGTTGGGACACCAACGGTCAATCGGATCTCTATGCAGAACTCATGCAACAGGCAGTCGAACCGGAGGAAGCAGACAATCTCCTTGCGGCCACGCGCGATTTCGATGTGACGGAATCGCTCTCGAACGTGACGTGTCCCACCCTCGTTCTGCACCGTCGAGAGCTGAGTTGGCTGGACATCGGTCTGAGTCGCACTCTGGCATCGAACATCCCAGATGCTCGCTTGGTGATTCTCGACGGCAACTCTCCACTTCCCGGCGCGGGCGAAATCGAGGCTGGTGCCCGCGCTATCAGCGAGTTCCTTGGACTGGATGAGCCTCTGGTTGAAACGGAGCCGAACGGTGGAGTCTTCCGGGCCGTCCTATTCAGTGATCTGGTCGATCACACAGCGATGATGACAATGCTCGGCGATGACCGTGGGCGCGAAGTCCTACGCCAGCATGAGGAAATCACTCGCACAGCCTTCAGAGACCACGATGGAACAGAAATCAAGGCACTGGGAGACGGTTTCATGGCCTCTTTCGAGAGTCTCACCAGTGCAATCGAATCCGCTATTGCTCTCCAGAGAGGAATCGACGCTTACAACAGCGAAGACAGTTCCGCGGCGACCCCTCCTCTTTCGGTGCGGATCGGCCTGAACGCTGGAGAGCCGATCCAGGAGGACGGTGATCTCTTCGGAGCGACTGTGATACTCGCCTCCCGCATCGCTCAGACAGCAAAGGGTGGAGAGATTCTCGTTTCCAACGCGGTGCGCGAATTGAGCGAAGGCAAGGGATTCCGCTTCGAAGACCGCGGCAGCTTCGAACCTAAGGGATTGGACCGATCCGTACCCATCTGGAGCGTTAGTTGGAAGACCAGTTCAGAGTAGCCAGGCAAATCGTCAGCTCGACACAGGATGCCGGTGCATCTCCAGGTTCGGCTGTCCATAGGAGTGGAGCCGAACCTGGAGCCGAACCTGCTATTGATCTGGTTAAGAAGCTGCTTGCTTGGCTAGAGAGCTCCCTCGTAGTACTCCTGGCTCTCCTTGTGTCCGTAGAGGGCCCACAGCACGAAGATATCGATTCCGATGTACACCACGCCGAGCGTCTGGAATCCACCACCATGGTGCGTAACCAAAATCCACGTCAGGGTCACGATCTGGACACCGGCCACGATGGCAACAAGCAAACGTCCCCAGTGCGTGCCTGACATGATGCTCGACGCAACAAGGAACAACAACACAGCCACAAGTAGCTGGATAATCGATTGGATTACGAGAGCGTCGGAGTCTTGCCCTGTGACAAGGTGCATCCGCTCATTGTTCCTCTCGAGGAAAGCAACGAGGCCGTACGCCGCGGACGCAAAAGCCTGGATATATAGAACGATTCCGACGAACGTCACCACTCCCGGGCGCTGTCTTCCTACTGTTTCAGAAGTCATATCTTCCTCCATTGACGATCAACTTACGGCAGCACACTAATCATCGTCCGGCGCGAATCGCTGGTTTGAACAGCGCCACGTCCGTCGGACGGCACCCGGATAAGAGAGAGATATTGCTGGCCCGGTAGCCGCATTTGCGGCACTCGATGGGGAGCTGAGCAGCCGACTCGGACACCAGTGACGGTTAACCAGCGTCGGAGGAGACTGATTCTTCTTCCTCTTCCTCTTCAACTTCTTCCTCTTGGTGTGTATCACTCATCATGAGGAGTTCGACCATGGCCTTCGCGTGGTAGAAATTGAGGCGTCGCACCTCGAGAGGGAACTTGTGACCCGTCTCGAGATCCTCAAGTACCACTGTGCGCACGGAGACACGCTGGTGGATCTCAACACCGAGCTTGTCCCGGTGGATCTTGGCGAGGGGATCAACATGGTAGCCCATGGCCCTCATCCCGAACAGATAGACCTCATCCGGTGAGATCGCAACACAGATGCGTGGCGGGAGATCCTCGCTGAGTCCCATCAATGCACGACCGGCTGCTGCACCTCCAGTAGCACCGAAGGTCCGTCCCCAGCTGTCTCCTCCTGTGGCGGCGCCGCCAGCGAGAGAACCCGCCACAGATCCAGCGGCGGTGGCACCGGCGGAACCCTTTGGGTTGAACTCGGCGACATCGCTAATTGAAGTATCGCCAGTTGCAGCAATGACCGCCTTCATAAGCTTCTGTTCTTTCGACAAGGGAGACTCCTCTGGCTGTGGCGGGATTCTGTCCGACTATAACGACGACCATAAGCATCTTGTTACCGAACAGCGGTGTGGTCAGGTCCGCTCAAGTATTCCGTAGTGGCGCTGTGCGACGCGTCGATCTGCTCGCTGGCGCTCGAGAGCTTGGCATATTTGAGTTTGGATGGGTCGTTGTACCGGCCCTGCGTGGCACCTGTTGGGAGGACGTGTACGGTCGTGCCGTCGGGGACCGAAGCGAGGTCAGACGCGAATCGATGGCGCCGTGCGATTTCGAATGCGACTACGCCGACATCCCACGGCACCTTTGGGACCTCGAGCGGGTCGTCGATGTGGCCAACGTGCATGACGTAGATCGTCGTTGCTTCGAGTTCGTAGGCTCGCGAGACAGGGATCGAGTTGACGACACCGCCATCGACGAAGTGTTTACCCTCGATCTCGACAGGTGGAAGAAGTCCTGGAACGGCGGACGATGCAAGGATGGCCTCGATCAGCGAACCCGACGTGAACCACTGCTCGGCAGCGTCCTCTATGCATGCCGCGACGCACTGAAACGGCACGGAGAGATCATTGAAATCGTCGATTCCGAGAAGACCCTCCAACCATTCTCGAAGTCGGTCGTTGGCGTGGAGATAGGTGCGCTGTGTCAGCGCTGAGCGGGCTCGGCTCCACAGGCTTCCGGGGAACACGTCAGCGAAGTCGAGATCGAGCCATGCCTGCTCGAGCGGCGCCGACGTATGGGGGTTCCGCGCTGCGACTGCACCGTTGACAGCACCGATGGACGTTCCAACAATGACATCTGGACGGATGCCTTGGTCAGCGAGAGCTTTCAGCATTCCGACCTCGTATGCGCCCCTGTGACCACCGCCACCGAGCACGAAGGCGATCTCGGGTCGATTCACGACACGACTTCGCGAGTCGCAGGATCCCGGTTTTCGTCTATCCACGTGTCTATAAGTTCCCACTGCGTGTACAGCCAGTGAGTCTGCAGATCTGTGCCGACCGGAATGTCCTCCGCCTTTACATGCCAGTAGTTTGCCTGGATCGTCCGGTTGAACGGCATTCCACTCCAGACAACGTCCAATGACGTGAGATCCTCTGTTCCGGTGTGAGCGACGAATACCACATCGACACCGGACGCGGCCCCGATTGCGGCGAGGGCCCCAGACGGATGTGGAGGCAGGACGTTGTGCAACTCACGAGCCGCTGCGGCTTCGTCGGTCAGGCCGTGCCGATCAAGGCTCTCAATAGCGCGAGTCCGTCGTTTCGGCGTGTAGTTCCCGCCCTCAGGAAACAGCACGAACGCGTCCCTCGGCCCCAATCCCGAAGCAACATCACGGACCGCCTCGACGGCGAGCTCGTGCTGCTTCGGGTGAGGGCGAATGAATCGCATTGGTAGCCGGTGTCCCATAGTGTCGAAGAAAGGTGCGAACTCGAGTTCCTTCTTGCCAACAATCCGCGGATACCGATCGAAATCGTGCAGTAGCGCTCCGGCGAGGAATATCGAGTCACCCGGTCCGGCATGGCGGCTGAAAACAATGACCGGGCCATCTATCGGGGGATTCCTCGGCACGTCGAGCGTGAGACCCAGAGCGCTCTGTACTGCCCTGGAGACACCGGTGATCCACCAGCCAAGCAAGCGGTAGTGGGCCTTGCGAAACTTCGGAGTATGGACCCTTGTGCCGAATCCAGAGAACACCCACAGAACGAATAGGGCAATTAGGCCGAACACCTCGTAGAACATGAAGGTCAGTCCAAGCTTCGTGGACCGCAGCACCTTCCACCTGCCGGGGATGAACAGGTCCACCACGAAGGCGGCAACGAAAATGAGCGGACTGAGTATCAATGCGACGAGGCCGAACAGGAATATGATCGGATCGAGCAAGACTCGACGAATCGCTATCGGTGGCATCCACATGATCGCTTCGGGGAGGGGATCGCGATAGTACCTATCTGCGGCGTCGTCTGGGATGAACTCGCCTCGAGTGAGATGCGGTCATCCATCGTGGGCTCTGCATGGACTGTGCGTCTCGTTGTCCAAGCTCAGAATTCGACGGGAAGAACCGTGAGGGACAGAGCTGCCCCGCTGAGCACGACGATGCCCAGTCCAAGGATCATCAAGCGATTTCGGCGTTGGGACATCTTCCCGCTCACTCCTGCGAAGAACAACACGGTGGCGAATAGGACCGCTGTGAAGATATAGGAGTCCGAGGTGTCATTGGATTGTCGAGCGTCTTCGGTCAGGTCAGCAGCAAGAAAGCTGAGTCGGATCGCTTCTTGTCGGGAGGCAAGCTGATACGCGCCGAGCTCATAGGGCAGCGAGGGCTGATTCCTCGAGACCGAAGGCCAGGAAAGGCTTCGTCTCCAGCCAGGAATCGACCGCTGGCTTGAATTCCTCGCGCATATGACGGTAAAAGAAGGCTGAGAATGCTTCGGGGTGGCTACCAAGCGGGTCATCCCTTTGCACGAGACCCGAGTCGATGTCTTCTTGAACGGCCAGCAACCAATTGTCGAACATCGTGATGTCTGCAAGAACCTGTTCGTTTGCAGTGTTGTCGGATCGAACCGACTCGGTTCGTGCGGCACTTGCCTCCGCCAGCTGAAAGGACTCCACTCCGCCCCACTTCCCGCCCTGGAATACCGACCAAGCTGTGAGGATGGCAGCAATCGATAGAACGATGGTTGCGACGAGTTCGATCCGATCGTTCCCGACAAAGGGCATGAACCGAACCGTGGCGTCACTCTCGTCCGACTCGGATGGGGTCGACCCTTCCGTGCGATCACTCATGTCAACCTCCCTCGCCGGAACATGCCGAGAGCGCGGGAGGAGATATCATTCGCACATCTCCGCGAAACCAGCCGAGCGCCCATCCTCCGAGGACATCAAGGGGATAGTGAGCGCCTACGTAGACCCTACTCACTCCGACCAGAAAAACGAGACCGTAGGCAAAGGTCCTGGCCGCGGGGGATGCATGGAGGCTGAGATCTCTCGCGAGAACGGTAGCGACAGCGGCATGCCCTGATGGGAATCCGAGTCCACTGTCGGCGGATCCGATGCGCAGTTTCGTCGAGCCAACGGCCTCGGCTGGCCTCGCTCGATCGGCGATCTGCTTCAGCAACTTTGCTGCCAGCCAGGTAGACACCCCGTTTGTTGCGATCCGACTCGCTAGAGCGCGTTGGTTTCTCGCGGCGAGCACGGCTGCAACTGCGAGCGGAGCAGCGAGGGCTCCTACCTGCATCGGCGCCCATGCCAGAACGACGAGTCCGTCGGGGAGGTCGTTGATACGTACGAACAGCTCCTCATCCCACTTGGGGACACCGTTCCTCGCAATGACCGTTGTGAGAGCCACGACCGAAGTCGAGATTCCAATCGACTGACGTATCGGCACAAGAGTTCCTTGGGTGTTGGACAGTCCTATATTGCATCAAGTTCACAGCAAGTTCGCAGTAGGGAACCGATTTGCAGGATCAACAGATGAAGGTTGAGATCGTGGAGCCTGCTCAGGTCGGCATTGTGCGCAGTCCAACGGACCTGCTGAGACTGGTGATAGCGGTCCTTGCAACCCTTGGTGCGTTCATACTTGCCACAGCGCTCAACGATGTCTCACTTGCGATCACGGTCGAGGTCATCAACGCGGCTGGCAAGGCTCCCTCCGGAATCCTCGTCGTGACGATCGTTGCTATTGCACTCATCGCCCTCCTCCTTCCGATCGTCGTTCTCATTCATTTTGTGCGGCGGAAGCAGTGGCGTCGGCTTCTGCTCGGCACTGTTGCCTCCGCTGTTGCGATTGGTCTGCTCTGGCTCATAGAGGCCGAGGTACTGAGCCGATTCTCGCCACCGGACCTTGGCTTCATCCCGCCTGAGTGGATCTGTGGGGGCCCCTCCTCGCCTGGAACCGCAATCTGTGTCGACGCGGCCAGCGGATTCCACATCTACTTCCTCGCTGGCCTGGTCGCGTTCTTCTCCACGGTCGTGCCATGGCTCACGCGTAAGTGGAGAAGAGCTGGCTGGATAGCAATCGTGATAATGGTGAGCCTCCGGATGCTGCAAACGACAACACCGCCAGTCGATGAGTTCCTTGTCGTTGGATTGGCATACGCCGTAGGTGCCGCGGTGCTGCTCGCTTTCGGTACACCAGATCGGCGGCCGCGCGGTCGCGACATCGTCGACGCCCTTGCACGAAGCGGGGTGTCCTTGAAGCTTCTGAAGCGCGCCGACGTGGATGCCAGAGGTTCAACACCGTATTTCGCAACGACGGTAGAAGATGAGCGCCTCTTTGTGAAGGTGCTCACTTCTGATGAACGCGCCGCAGACGTGATGTTTCGGGTCACTCGGATGTTCCGACTGAAGGGAGTCGGTGATGAGCGTCCCTTCTCCTCCTTGAAGCGAGCTGTTGAACATGAGGCTGTTGGATCGCTGATGGCAATGGCGGATGGCGTGCGAACACCCCGACTCATCGCGGTGTCAGACGTCGGGGCAGACTCGATGCTGATGGCCTTCGTCATGATTGACGGGTCATCACTCGATTCTGTTGAGCCAGCCGACCTCACGGATGACGTGCTCGAGGGTGTTTGGGACGAAGTTTCCGTGCTTCGTTCGCACCGAATTGCTCACCGCGATCTCCGACTGGCAAACGTCTTCCTCGGATCCGATGGCGAACCATCGATCATCGATTTCGGGTTCGCTGAACTCGCCGCAACGGACGGCCAACTTCGCTCGGATGTCGCTGAACTCACTATGTCGACAGCAGTGGTTGTTGGGGCTGAGAGATCCGTTGCTGCGGCCATCGCCGGCATCGGTACGGAAGCTGTCGCGGACGCGTCTGCGCGCATTGAGCCCCTTGCCCTCAGTGGGGCGACCCAACACGCGCTCAAACAACACAAAGGACTCGACAACGATGTCCGCGCTCAGATAGAGCAACAGACGGGAGTGGAGGCGCCAGATCTCGAAGATCTTGCCCGGGTGAAGCCCACGACCGTGCTCATGATCATTGGATTCGCCCTAGCGATCTACTTCATGATTCCTCAGCTCGCCCAAACCGATTTCGGTGCGATATTCAAGGCCGATTGGCAGTGGCTGCCGGCAATCTTGGTTGCCAGTATCGTGACCTATGTCGCTGCCGCCGCGAACCTCATGGGTTCGATTCCGCAACGGTTGCCACTCTTCTCCTCGGTTCTCGCCCAGTTCGCTGGCACCTTCATCAACCGCATGACCCCGATCAAGGTGGGCGGCATGGCAACGAATGTGCGGTTCCTGCAGAAGAACGGAGTGGAGCTCTCTGTTGCAGTCGCCGGCATCGGTGTGAGCAGTATTGGCACCGCGGTCATCCACATATCGTTGCTGGTGTTGTTCGTGCTGATGATCGGTAGGAACGCGGGTGATTTCATCCACCTCCCATCGACGAACACGGTGTTGCTCGGGCTCACTGCCGTATTCGTGCTGTCGGCCATCGTCTTCTATGTTCCGTTCGGTCGGAAGATCTTGAAGGAGAAGGTATTCCCGATGGTCAAAGAGGCTGGTTCGGGAGTCGCCCAGGTCGCAAAGAGTCCGTTGAAGGCGCTGATGGTATTGGGCGGCGCCTTCATCATGATCATGTCCTACATCCTGGCACTCTGGTTCAGCCTGGAGGCCTTTGGTGGTGGCCTTGGATTCGCAGCCATTGGAGTTGTCTTCCTTGCCGCCCAAGCACTGGGGCAAGCGGCACCAACGCCGGGCGGTATCGGTGCCGTCGAGGCAGCGATGATTGCTGCGATGACTGCGATGGGCCTCGACGCGTCCGTAGCTGTTCC
>PVMK01184140.1_pt1 | contig 14856 bp, 15 predicted proteins | sample 1853481 | NCBI WGS metagenome assembly PVMK01 (sample SAMN08533507, study PRJNA380276) | Marine sediment metagenome, whole genome shotgun sequencing project.
AACTAGGCTCTGTAAAAGTGTGTCAAAGGGATAATAAAATTTATAAATTTGATTATCTCATTCCATGGTTTAGTAAACAAAATAGTAGTAAGTTAAATTGGGGCGTATCGCGAACATTTGAATTACAAAAAAAGAATTTAAACCAATGCTAACACTTTCCGAATCACGTAGCGTTTTATCCGGCTTTGATACGTATTGATTATTATTTTGAATAAAATTGTTTTTTCTTTTAGCAAAGATAAATTAATTTCAGATTTTCATGGATAATTCGCTTAAACTCATCCATATAAATTTGTTTTATCAAAATCTTTTAACATGTCCATCATTCGGGTTGCTCTTGACGTTCCTTTAGATATCTTGTTTGACTATATTGCACCGGGTGTAACGAAGCAACATATTGGTGCCCGCGTACAAGTTCCATTTGGGAAGAAATTAGTAATCGGAGTGATTGTTGAGGTGACTTCTAGCTCCCGTGTTTCTGAAGGCAAGCTTAAATCCGCTATATGTATTTTCAGTGATGTCCCTCCATTACCTAAAGCGTTGTTAGACCTTTTCAAGTTTTGCAGTAATTACTACCATTATCCTCTTGGAGAAGTAGTGATGAATGGATTGCCCGCCAGGCTGCGCAGCACTAAACCTTTTGTACAAAAGTCTCAGGTCGCTTCTCAATTTCGGATTACAAAAAAAGGACATGTGGCGGATACAGCATCCATTTCTGGCCGGAGTTTTCTCAAGCATCGTCTTTTGATCTTGTTAAAAGAATCTGAGGTTACTAATGTAAGAGAGATAAAACAACTTTCGCCGGGTGCGCCAAAGGCGTTGAAGGAATTTGTGAAGTTGGGATGGGTAGAAGAAGTATTCTCTACATTCACTCCTCCCTCTGAAACCTCTTTAGAGTTTGCTCTTACAACAGAGCAGGAGGGTGTCGTAAATGAAATTGTTGCTGAAGCCAACCAATTTAACACTTGGCTGTTGCATGGCATCACTGGAAGCGGAAAAACTGAAGTATATTTGCGGTTAGTTGCTTTGCAGTTGCTTAAAGGGCGACAAACACTAGTATTGATACCAGAAATTAGTTTGACGCCGCAACTAGAGGCAGTGTTTCGTACCCGTTTTCCAACTACGCCGATAATAAGCTTGCATAGCGGGCTTAATACATCTGAGCGTGCAAACGGCTGGCTACAGGCTCTGCAGGGCAAAGCCCAAATAATATTGGGCACACGTCTTGCGGTGTTTACACCGATTCCAAACCTTGGTTTGATCATCGTGGATGAGGAACAGGATAACTCGTTCAAGCAGCAAAGTGGATTGTGCTACTCGGCACGTGACGTTGCTATTTTTCGTGCCAAATATACAAATATTCCAATAATACTTGGTTCAGCTACACCATCGTTGGAAAGCTATTACAACGCAATTAATCGCCGTTACCGTATGTTACGTTTATCATCTCGCGCCGTTGATAAAGCCGTGCTTCCCAACGTGCGCTGCATTGATACCCGAGCCGTCAAAGTTAGAGAGGGCTTATCTGAGCCGCTGATTGCAGCTCTGGAAAAAAATCTTGCACTAAATCAGCAAAGCCTAATTTTCATCAATCGCCGTGGTTTTGCGCCAGTACTGATGTGCAAATCATGTACATGGACTGCGACCTGTGCCCGTTGTACAAGCCGCCTTGTAGTACATTTGCAAGAGAAAAAATTACGTTGTCATTACTGTGGTTATAAAGAAAGTATTTCATCTGTCTGCCCCAAGTGTGGTAGCCAAGATATTGCACCTTTTGGTCATGGTACGCAGCGGGTAGAAGCAGCACTAGTAGCACGTTTTCCTTATGCGAAAATTTTGCGAATAGATCGAGACAGTACCCGTCGCAAGGATGCATGGAAAGAAATACTGGAAGATATTCACGAACAGCGTGTAGATATTTTGGTTGGCACACAAATTCTTGCGAAAGGACATAACTTTCCTAACTTAGGCCTTGTAGGTATTTTGAATTCTGACGCTTCGCTTTATAGCACTGACTTTCGCGCAGCAGAGTACCTTTTTTCGCAACTCATGCAAGTCGCAGGTCGTGCTGGACGTGCCAACATCACAGGGGAGGTATTGATCCAAACTAAATTTCCTGGTCATCCGTTGTATCATGCATTACGACGACACAATTACGAAACACTTGCACAAACGCTATTGACCGAAAGAAAAGTAGCAAGTTTCCCGCCGTTTGTCTATCAGGCTTTGTTGCGAGCAGAAGCACCTAAGCTTGAGACCGCATTGGATTTTCTTGCAAGCGCAGCAATGTCGTGGCCGGTAGGGAATGTAGAAATGTTCGACCCAGTTCCTGCGCAAATGGCGAGACTCAAAGGAATGGAGCGGGCGCATTTATTAGTACAGTCTAGTTCGCGCAAGGAGCTACATAAATTTCTCACTTCTTGGCGCACAAAGCTGGACAAACTTTCCATTCGTAATACACGTTGGGTACTTGATGTAGATCCGTTTGAGTTTTAAACTAGACAATGCTTCTTGGGCCAACATACCCTAGAACAGTCCATGCATCGACCACTGCTAGAACAGAGTTAATAATACTGCTACGTTATAAAGATGATGCATCCATATTACAATTAGCCTAGTGAATTTCGGCAAGTAGTTTGCTTATCATTTGTTCTGCCTGGTATAGATAGCTTCTCCCAAACAGATTTAGGTGATTCAGGATGTGATAGAGATTGTAGAGTGTCTTGCGAGTTTTGTAGCCGGAGTCGAGTGGATAAGCTTCCCTATAGGCCGCATAAAAGGTTTTGGGAAAGCCACCAAAAAGTTCAGTCATAGCAAGGTCCGTCTCGCGGTCACCATAATATACTGCTGGATCAAACAATATAGGATGTCCCATGGGATCAAAACTGTAATTCCCATTCCACAAGTCGCCATGTAATAGTGATGCAATCGGTGGTGTTCCCGGAAAGAAAGCATCTAGTTCCGCCATTAGATGCTCGCCTTGTTTCTGTAATTCTCTTGTATAGCCGTTGGTTTGAGCAAGCTGCAGTTGATAACCAAGGCGGTGCTTACGCCAGAATTGTATCCAGTCAAAAGAGAACTCATTTATCTGTGGCGTAGAACCGATAGTGTTGTTCTGCATCCAACCAAATTTTTCAAAGGACATTCGATGCATTGCTGCAAGCCCTGTTCCTAGGGCTGTACTTCCACACTTGGAAGTGCTCTCTATATCAAGATATTCTAGTACCAACCACGCATTAGTTTCGTTCCTTCCCCAGCACACTGGAGTAGGAACACGTAGGGTGTGTGAATTTTTAATTTCTTGTAAACCTGTTGCTTCCGCTTCAAACATTGACATGCTTGTTACATTATTTAGTTTGACGAAAAAGCGATGGTTGCCGCCTTCAATGCAATAAGTTTGGTTAATACAACCCCCGCTGATGGAGGAGATCTTTTCCACAACAAACGGGGTGTCGATGGAGGCTGAGATTTGTACAGCAATATCTGACCAAGATGGCATGTGTTAGCGGTTTACCAAATTTCACTACTTCAGGAAAGCCCTTTTCTTGCCAACTTGATCGCTTTACGCACCTGTGACGGGGCGGTGCCACCAGCTTGGTCTCGGCTCTTTATTGAACCATCCAGAGTCAGTACTTTGAAGATATCTTTTTCAACCAACCGAGAGAACTTCCGTAATTCATGCAGAGTAAGCGCACTCAAATCGCAGCCTTTCTTCTCTGCGGACCGTACTGCTTGAGCTACAGCTTCATGTGCATCACGAAATGGTAGCCCCTTTTTTGTAAGATAGTCCGCAAAATCGGTTGCAGTAGAGTAGCCGCATTTTGCCGCATTACGCATTGTATCCTTGTTAACATGAATACCATTAAGCATGTCGGCGTAAATACGTAGTGTATCGCTGAGTGTGTCTACGGTGTCAAACAGAGGCTCCTTGTCCTCCTGGTTGTCTTTATTATAAGCAAGTGGTTGTGCTTTCATCAGTGTCAGCAAAGAAATAAGATGACCATTGACGCGCCCAGTTTTGCCTCGCGCTAGTTCAGGTACGTCTGGGTTCTTTTTTTGCGGCATAATAGAAGAGCCAGTACAGAAACGGTCGTTTAGTTTGATGAATCCAAACGATGGGCTCACCCACAAAATTAATTCTTCAGATAACCGTGACAAATGCGTCATGATTATTGCTGCGCAAGCGCAGAACTCGATGGCGAAATCTCGGTCGGAAACTGCGTCAAGCGAGTTTTTACAAATATCTTCAAAACCTAATTTTTTCGCTACCATCTTACGGTTGATAGGGTAGCTGGTTCCAGCTAAGGCCGCTGCGCCAAGTGGAAGTTCGTTTACACGTTTTCTACAATCAGACAACCGGTTAGTGTCGCGCTTCAGCATCTCAAAATATGCCATGAGATGATGACCGAAAGAAACAGGTTGAGCTATTTGCAAATGAGTTAAGCCCGGCATCACCGTATCTATATGTTTCTCAGCAAGATCTAATATTGCCTGCTGCATAGTTTTGATGAGGTTGATTATGCCATCAATGGAGGCGCGTAAATAAAGCCGCACATCAGTTGCTATCTGATCGTTGCGTGAGCGCGCTGTATGGAGTCGTTTGCCAGCATCGCCAACCAGTGTGGTTAGGCGTTTCTCAATATTGAGATGCACATCTTCTAGTTCTAACAGCCAATTAAAAGTACCACTATGGATTTCATCTTGAATCTGACGTAATCCTTTCTCAATGGCGACCAGGTCTTTTGCACTGATAATTCCCGAGGCAGAGAGCATCTGGGCGTGTGCAAACGATCCCTGAATATCGAAATCTGCTAATCGCTGATCGAATCCTACCGATGCAGTATAACGCTGTACCAACGCAGAAACTGGTTCCTCAAACCGCCCTGACCAAGTTCTTTTATGGTTTGTAGCTAATGAGCTTTTCTTTTTTGGAATTTTCATAATGCCTTGTCAAAAATGAAAGTATGTGCAACCCTTTCCGAACTTCTAATCTTTATTTAGACTTTTGAAGTGATAAGTATAAATCAAAAATCGCATCAGCACTCTCTGCCAAACTTTCGTAACCTTGGCGTAATTTTACGTATCTTGGTTATCGTGAACGTTATCGGCTTTATGGCAGCGTTACTCAAGGCTCCAACGTGGTCTGGGGTTATACAAGAATTCACAGAAATCGCGGTCATTATCCAGCCTATATTATTGATGAATTTATTACTATTGTATGGCCTATATAAACCACTTTCACGTTTATCCTACGCTGTCGGTGTCTCCATGGTGCTAGTACTAGAACTGATTTTGGCAACAGGAATGTATTGGTTTGGTGAGATGGTGTCCGCCAACATGGATATAGGAGTGGTCATTCGCTATTGGTTGTTGAGTCTTGCCGTTACCGGTGCGTTGCTGGCATATTTTAACTTACGTAGCCGAGCACTCTCTCCTGCCTTTGCAGAAGCACGTTTACAGGCGTTGCAATCACGTATTCGTCCCCATTTTCTGTTCAACTGCATTAACGCTGTTCTTTCGCTAATTCGCACAGATCCAAAACGTGCTGAGCATGCACTGGAGGACATGGCCGATTTATTTCGGGTATTGATGGCCGATAATCGCCAATTATCGCCATTGCAACGGGAAATCGAATTGTGTCGCCAATACTTACAATTGGAGCAGCTACGTCTGGGAGAGCGACTTAAGGTCGAGTGGCATATCGACAACTTGCCGTCAGAAGCACTGATCCCGCCACTGGTGTTGCAACCACTACTCGAAAATGCTGTGTATCATGGTATTGAGCCTATGGTTGATACCGGTATCATTAACATTAATATCTATAAAAGCCGTAATGAAGTTCACATAGTTTTGCGTAACCCTTATCAGCCAGAGGGAAAGCACCATAGTGGCAATAAAATGGCGCTGAACAATATTCGCGAGCGGTTGGCATTGCACTTTGATGTAGAGAGTAGACTTGAAAGTAAGGTCAGTGATGGTGTTTACCATGTTCATATCATCATCCCATTCGTCACTACGGTATAAAACAACGAGGAAGCAAAAGAAATGAGTAATTCCCCGTTAAGAGTTATGGTTGTAGACGATGAAGCCCCAGCACGTAATCGGCTCAAGGATTTATTGCACGACAGCATGGAAAAAATTCCGGTGCAACTGGCAGGAGAAGCATCAAATGGACTAGAGGCACTGGCACTGTTGCAGACACAGCATGCTGATGTGGTATTACTTGATATCCGTATGCCTGAAATGGATGGGCTGGAGCTAGCGCAGCATTTGCTCAAACTACCCGTACCACCTGCGTTTATTTTCACTACTGCTTATGATGTATATGCAATCCAGGCATTTGAATTACATGCCGTAGATTATCTGCTCAAGCCCATACGCCTGACACGATTATTGGAGGCTTTGACGCGTATTGGTACGGTAACTCCTATACAGCAGGAAGTGTTACAGAAAATTCGTCCCAGACCACGCACACATCTTAGTGTACATGAGCGCGACAGAATTCATTTGATTCCTGTAAGCGACATAGTGTACTTTCGTGCCGAGTTAAAATATGTGACAATCCAAACCTGTGAGAAAGAGTATTTGCTGGAAGAGTCATTGACTCGTCTGGAAGAGGAATTTCGAGAACGTTTTGCGCGCATTCACCGTAATTGCCTGGTAGCAAAAGACTACATTGCTGGATTCGAGAGAATTGAGGAAGTAAGTGGGGAGGCACGTTGGATGCTGTTGCTTAGAGGATTGGAAGAGAAACTTCCAGTAAGCCGCAGACAGCAATACATCATGCGAGAACTAGGATAAAGGCTGTTAGCCAACCTTGTTGGTTTAGGGATAGTTTTGTCGCTCTTTAGACTGCCACGACTTCAATGTCGGGTTCTACCGATCTCAACAGACCCTCAATGCCCCTGAGTGTGCCAGAAATTGAGCTTGGACAGGTACCGCATGCACCTTGATAATGTACGCTGAGCACATTACCTTTAAGACCGACTATGTGAAGATCACCCCCATCACCTTGCAGATAGGGTCGTATTTCCTCGTCAAGTAAGGTATTGATTCTGTCGAGGCGCAGCTGGTCTTTTGAACTTAAACCTGAGATGGCAGTTTTTGCCGTCGCTATCGTGGTTTCAGATTGTGTGGCCGCCGCTGGAGCGGCTCGGATCGGGTCAGCAACTTCACGAGCTAAATCTGGCCAGTTAGCATTTCCATCTTGCGTAACTGTGATCCAACGATCTACATAAAACACATTAGTTACGTGATCAATCTCGAACAATTCGGTAGCGAGTGGGTCATTTTTTGCTTGTTCCGCACTGTCGTAAGAATGAGTAATTCCCCAAGTTAATGGTTCCTTCAAGATAAATTTAAGTGCGTTCGGATTTGGTGTACCTTCTATTTCAGAAATTTTTGGCATCTTAATTTCCTATCAAGCATTACCGATCGAAACATGCATTGGATCATCTTCGGCCTCGGTCGAGATCGTGGCTACAGAATTTAGCGCTGCGTGTAGCGTATGCCATGGCAGGATCGCGCATTTGACACGAGTAGGAAGGTCGCGCACCCCGAAAAATACTGTTAGATGTCCAAGATGATGATTACCATTAGGTTCAAGCTTCCCAATCGTCATATCACGGAATTCTTGGATCAGCGTTTCAGCGTCTGCTTGTGTCTTTCCCTTAACATTAGCAGTCATCATTGACGCTGATGCTTTACAAATCGCGCACGATTCACCTTGAAACGCGATGTCATTGATATATCCTCTACTGAGATTGAGTTTAATGTTCAGGTGGTCTCCACATAGCGGATTATGACCTTCGGCCGAGCAATTCGCGTTGTCGAGTGAGCCATAATTGCGCGGGTTCCTATTGTGATCAAGGATTACTTCCTGATAGAGTGATTTTGTATTCATTATAAAAAAATCTTCTGTATTTTTTGAATGCCTGAGATTAAAGCATCAACCTCAATCATGCTATTGTAAAATGCAAAAGAGGCGCGCGTGGTTGCTGGTACTTTAAAGTGGCGCATTACTGGCTGCGCACAATGGTGTCCTGTGCGCACAGCGATGCCTTCTTGGTTCAGGAGTGTGCCTATGTCGTGCGGGTGTATTCTGTCAACAGAAAATGAAAGGACTGCAACCTTCTCTGCAGCGGTACCGATAATACGTATACCTGGTATGTGGCGTATCTGCTCGGTTGCGTAGGTTATCAGATCATGTTCGTATGCCGCGATCGTAGACATGTTAACCGCAGATAGATAATCAACTGCAGCACCGAAACCAATCGCGGCTGCGATTGGTGGTGTGCCTGCTTCGAATTTATGTGGGATCGTGTTATAGGTGGTTTTCTCAAACGTCACCGATGCTATCATGTCTCCACCACCTTTGAATGGTTGCATACGTTCAAGTAGAGCAGCCTTACCATAGAGAATGCCGATTCCAGTTGGGCCACATAGTTTGTGGCCTGAGAATGTATAAAAATCGCAATCAAGGTCTTGCACGTCGATTTTCATATGTGGTGCAGCTTGTGCACCGTCAACTAGTACCGGTACATCACGAGCATGTGCAAATTCTATCATTTGCTTAATCGGATTAATGGTGCCAAGTGCATTCGATACGTGCGTAACACCTACGAATTTTGTGCGTTTGTTAAAGAGCTGTTTATATTCATCGATCAAGAGCTCTCCCGTATCGTCGATAGGAACAACACAGATTTTTGCTCCATTTTCTTCTGCCAGCATTTGCCACGGTACGATGTTTGAATGGTGCTCAAGGGTAGTAAGAATAATTTCATCGCCGGAACCAATAAACTTACGACCGTAACCATGAGCAACTAAATTTATCGCATCGGTAGTACCGCTAGTGAAGATTACCTCCCGATCTTCATTTGCGTTGATGAAGCGTTTTAGCTTATGGCGTGATTTCTCGTATTCAAGAGTAGCCGTTTCAGACAGATAATGCACCGCACGGTTGATGTTGGCATGTTGCGTAGTTTGGTACCTTACCATGCGATCAATTACTGACTGTGGCATCTGGCTGGAAGCAGCGTTGTCCAAATAGACTAGCGGTTTACCATCGATCTTAAGCTTAAGAATAGGAAAATCAGTACGGATATGTTCGACGTTGAACATTGAGGTGCTGAGTGACTTCAAAGAAGGTTCAACGAGTTTCATGGTCTAGCTTCTCTGGGTTCGTTCAAGCACCGTTTGCTCTAGCTGAAATTTGAGCGATGCAATAGGTATGCGGTCAATAATTTCAGCGCCAAATGCATATGTCAGTAGATTACGCGCTGTGACTTCCGATAATCCACGGCTTTTAAGATAAAATATTTCCTCATTGTCAAGCTGGCCAACCGTTGCACCATGCGCACATTTCACATCATCTGCGAAAATTTCGAGCTGCGGCTTAGTATCGACTCGCGCCTTGGAGGTTAATAGAAGGTTGCGGTTCGACTGCGAAGAGTCTGTGAGCTGCGCATCTGGCCGTACCATGATTTTGCCGTTAAACACCGCGTGTGCAGCATCGTCAACAATGCATTTATGCAGTTGGCGACTTGTACAATGTGGCTTCGTATGATCAATACAGGTATGCGTATCAGCAAGTTGGCGGTTAGAGATCAGCGCAAGTCCATCAGCCGTACACTCGGCGCCTTCATCTGCCAACAGCACATTCAGGTTATAGCGTGAAATGTGCGCACCAAGCGCAACACTGACCGACTGATAGCGGCTTTCCCGTGCAAGTGACACCGCACAGTTTGCTATATGAAATGCCTGATTACTATCGCGCTGTATTCGGATATGATTAACAATCGCATTATCGGCAAGTACAATTTCGGCTACCGTATTGGTGACATACGCTTCTTCTTGCAATGCGACGTAATCCTCGAGAACTGTCACCGAACTGCCGGATTCAGCAATCAACAGGCAACGTGGGTAGCTCGCTACTTCTTTTTGCGTCGCAATAAATAATAGATGTATTGGCATTTCAACTGATACGTTACGCGGCACGATGATAAGTGCTCCTTCATGTAGGAACGCAGTATTAAGTGCTGCAAAAACATTGTCCTGAAACTCGGCATGATGGCCGAGATGAGGCTCTATAGTTACCAGGTCTCCAGATTTTACAGCTGACAGATTTGAAACTACCACGCTAGAATCTTCGCTGCATCCGACAACTGTGTGGATAAATGAGGTGCATACACTCCGTCAACAAACACGAGTCGAGTTACCGCTTCTGAAAGATAGAAGTGCTCTACATCGGAAACCTGCAGGGGTGATGCTATGCGTATTGGCTGGAACGACATTTTGGTAAGTGGCGAAATATCGGTGAAACGCCACTCTTCGTCGTGTATATTTGGCATCCTTAGTGCACTTACGCGGTCAACCGCGTTGGCACGCAGCCGGTTAAGTCTCTCCAGCGGACTCGCTGAAAGTTGTGACTGCCCGTGGAGCAGACTTTTGAGATAGCTGTTACCCGTAACTACACTCATGCTTATGTCCCTACTGTGGCAGGCTGTTCGACACTGACCCAATCATAGCCATGTGACTCAAGATCGAGTGCAAGTTCTTTACCGCCCGTCTTAACGATACGTCCTGACTCCATTACATGTACGTAATCCGGTACGATATAGTTCAGCATGCGTTGGTAGTGTGTAATCAGTATGGTTGCATTATCCTTTTTGGCAAGCTGATTAATGCCGTTAGCGACGATCCTGACTGCGTCAATGTCGAGGCCGGAGTCGGTCTCATCGAGAATAGCAAGCCTGGGGTCAAGTAGTGCCATTTGTAATATTTCGTTACGTTTTTTTTCCCCTCCGGAGAAATCTTCATTAACGCTACGATCCAGAAAATCTGGATTCATTTCAAGTAGCTTCATCTTCTCGCGGACGAGATCGTCAAACTCAAGTGGATCAAGTTCGTCTTTGTTCCGTTGTACTTGTGCCGTGTTGTAGGCAAGGCGTAGGAACTGGTTATTCGCAACCCCTGGAATTTCTATAGGGTACTGGAAGCCAAGAAAAATGCCGGCCCGCGCGCGTTCTTCCGGTGCTAGATCAAGCAGATTCTTACCTTCAAAGACTACTGTGCCGCCCGTGATTTCATAAGCGGCGTGACCGGCAAGTACCTTGGCAAAAGTGCTTTTACCCGAACCATTTGTTCCCATGATCGCGTGCACTTCGCCGCTTTTGACAGTAAGATTAATTCCTTTGAGTATCTCAATGCCGTTGACAGTTGCGCATAATCCACGCACCTCAAGTAGCGTTTTACTTTCTTGGTAAATCATCCGACACTTCCTTCAAGCTTTAAACTTAGAAGATTAGTTGCTTCTACTGCAAACTCCATCGGCAGTTGTTGAAAAACATCCTTACAAAATCCATTGATGATCATCGACACCGCTTCCTCGTTGCCAATACCACGCTGTGCAAAGTAGAACAATTGGTCTTCACCGATTTTTGATGTCGACGCTTCGTGCTCTACTTTAGCGCTGTTATTACGCACATGAATGTAGGGGAAGGTGTTTGCGCTACACTGATTACCTATCAGCATCGAATCGCATTGTGAAAAATTGCGAGCACCTGCAGCAGTCGGCGCAATCCTGACTAGTCCACGATAGCTGTTGCTGGAGTGACCAGCTGATATGCCTTTACTAACAATAGTACTGCGTGTATTTTTACCAATGTGTACCATCTTGGTGCCGGTGTCGGCTTGTTGATAATTATTGGTTACTGCTACCGAATAAAATTCACCAACTGAGTTGTCACCCTGCAACACACATGAAGGATATTTCCAGGTAATTGCTGAGCCAGTCTCAACTTGGGTCCACGAAATACGAGAATTCTTTCCTTTTGCCAGGCCACGCTTGGTAACAAAATTGTAAATACCACCGATGCCGTTCTCATCCCCTGCGTACCAGTTTTGGACTGTCGAGTACTTGATATCTGCGTTGTCGAGTGCAATTAACTCAACCACTGCTGCGTGAAGCTGGTTGGTATCAAACTTAGGTGCTGTGCAGCCTTCAAGATAGGAGACTGTTGCTCCTTCCTCAGCGATGATAAGCGTGCGCTCGAACTGTCCTGAATCCTGGGTATTAATACGGAAATAAGTTGATAGGTCCATCGGGCATTTGACTCCCTTCGGAATGAAACAAAATGAACCGTCGGTGAACACTGCTGAGTTGAGCGCAGCATAGTAATTATCACCGATTGGAACTACGGTACCAAGATACTGCTTTACAAGTTCGGGATGTGTATGAACGGCTTCCGAAATTGAACCGAAAATGATGCCGACCTCAGCAAGCTTCTCTTTGTAGGTGGTCGCCACCGACACGCTGTCAAAAATTACGTCAACCGCAACTCCAGCAAGTGCCGCACGCTCGTGCATTGGCACACCAAGTTTTTCGAATGTGCGTAGCAACTCAGGATCAACCTCATCCATACTAGCCAGCTTCTTCTTCGTCTTTGGTGCAGAGTAATAGCTGATTGCCTGGAAATCGATCTTCGGGTATTTAACGTTTGACCACTTTGGTTCTTCCATTTTGAGCCATTGTTGATAGGCTTTGAGACGAAAATCTAGTAACCACTTAGGTTCATTTTTCTTGGTCGAAATTAATCGAATGGTGTCTTCATTAAGTCCTTTTGGGGCGACGTCAGACTCAATTTCTGTGACGAAACCATGTTTATAGGGCTGGTTAACTACATTTTGTAGTGTTGCGCTCATTCAATTTACTCCAATATCATTTTGGTCAAGGGGATGATCTTTAGATCGCTTGTTCAAAGTTCTTCGCATATTCTTGGCTAAGTTTTAATCGGTTCTTTCAGGCTGAAGCTCTCACCACATCCGCACGTGCTATCGATGTTAGGATTGTCAAACTTAAAAGAGTCGTTGAGGCCTTCCCTGATGAAATCAACTTCCGAGCCATCCAGAAACTGCAGACTACTGGCATCGACCACTACTTTGGCATTATGCGACTCGAACAATTGATCACCGGCGTGTACTTCATCGGCGTAGTCAAATGTGTAGGCAAAACCGGAACAGCCAACTTTCTTTACACCAATGCGCAGGGCTAACCCTTTTTCACGTTTTGCGAGTTTCTTTCGAATTTGTTTTGCTGCGTTCTCAGTCAACGTAATTGCCATTACCATCTCCATCTACTATCTAAAAATATGATTGAAATAAATATTTTTTCCTAACGGATTAAACGGAAGCCGCAGTGTGATCGTATCCTGGTGTGGTTCCACGCATGTCCTGCATTTGCATAAAACCGGCTTGCTTTACTCGCTGGTCGTCAACTAGATGTTTCAGGGTCACTGCGCCTAGGTGATTAAAAATGAGTGCATTAAGGTTTGTCCATAGATCGTGTGTCATGCACTTCTTGTCGTTGTGGCAGTTTTCCTTTCCGCCGCATTGTGTAGAGTCAATCGGTTCGTCAACAGCGAGTATGATATCGGCCACCGACACATGTTCCATATTTTTGGCAAGACAATAACCACCACCAGGGCCACGCACACTTTCGACAAGTTTGCGTTGGCGGAGTTTGCCGAACAATTGCTCAAGATAAGATAACGAGATTTGCTGGCGTTTGCTGATTTCAGCAAGCTTCACCGGGCTGCTACTGCGCTGCATTGCAAGATCTAAGAGCGCTGTAACTGCGAACCTTCCTTTGGTTGTCAGCCTCATAAAACGTCTCCTTATTAGATAAAGTTTTAAGAATATGGCAAGATCAATATTGACAATACATGATCAATTTAGTCAACTATATAATACTTGATTAATTTTATCAACTATAGATGTATATGTAATGTATATATATCTAATGTATAACCTAAATTTATATCCCAATAGCCAGCCAAGTTGTTGAACATGTGCCGGTAGTTAGGGAGAAGTGGGAGGTGGACGGGGTTAGATAGTTCGTTTAGAAAACGTATTTTTTAACGATGGCGTAAGCGCATGTGGGCTTTGATGAGTTCAATTGCCCGATTTCGAAAATGATTGCCCTCCGAGTCTCTTACCCACATAAGTAACAGACCAACAAAGAACAATTGCGTATCAATGGCCAGCTGAGCAGGATCATGTGAGGGTTGTAGCTGCCCTTGCTCTTTTGCTCTTTCATAAGCAAGCTGCATTTTTTCTTCTATTCCTGAACTAGTTAATAAAGTTTGCCGTAAAACGGCCGAAAACTCGCCCACATACTCGCATTTGATCATCATGATTTCGTACATTTTACGAGTTTCTGTATTTTCATTTAGCATCTGTATGGTTTTACATAAAAAGTTTTCTATACGAGCAATAGGATCCTCAGAATCTTCAACTAGTAAAGTATCGTCCATGCGATCTATCAATGGCAGGAATACTTGCTCCCGCATGGCTTGGAATAGATCGGTTTTGTTGTTGAAGTGCCAATAGATTGCTCCACGTGTGACGCCAGCTTGGATTGCGATATGTTCCATGGTGGTACGGCTAACACCGCGAACCAAAAATACCTCCCGTGCCGCGCGAATAATATCCTGTCTCGTCAGCTCTGCGTCTTCTTTAGTTTTACGAACCATAACTGACACTCCTTCAGATATTTGTTTACATACCGTATTGTATGTATATAATTACATACATTCATGAATGTAAGCAAGTTATTTTAGCCCTATTTATGGAATTAATTCAATGGTGTTTTGTTATTTTAACCGACACAGTTTTTACAATCTGACGACTGGTGCTCACGTAAAAATGGTCATTACGCTTGCTATTAGTGTTGCGCTAGCTGCTTGTAGCAATGGTGACCAGGAAGCACTCAGCAATTCTGCTCCCAAAAAGACCATGCCTGTCAGCGTAATCAAAGTTCAGCCAACCACAGTGCCAATTAGTGCTGAGGCCGTAGCA
>PVMK01124035.1_pt1 | contig 14855 bp, 13 predicted proteins | sample 1853481 | NCBI WGS metagenome assembly PVMK01 (sample SAMN08533507, study PRJNA380276) | Marine sediment metagenome, whole genome shotgun sequencing project.
TCGGTCGCCACGTCGACCCTTGACAATTCGGGCTTGCTCATGGAAGTTGTTAGGCAGCATTAAGGCTCCTCGAATGCGACGCGCCACCGCTCTGCTGGATCATCAAATCTAATTTGGTCAGGACCGAATTCATTAGGGTCGAATCGTCCCCCAATCCAAGTCAAGTATTCTTCGTGTTCTTCGTGATCCACATTTTGAATTGCTTCTAGAAAACGTGTGTATCCACCTGGTCCACCACAATCCTCCGGTGGACATTTCCGTTCGCCTGAAATACATTGGGGGTACTGAACCCCTTTCTCTGGTTGTATCCAATCTTCGAACACAACCAAATGACGCCAGCTATCACCAAAGTCATACTTATATAGAGCAACTTCGTTATCATACACAAAGTAATCTGAGATCGGAATTAAATGGTCTGGAAGGACCTTCATTCCAAACAGATCTTCTTCATCTGGCATACCAATCCGAATTTGTGTGCCGGAGTGAGGTTCATTGAGCTTGAATTCATGCAGGTGATAATCCAGCCAACCCATTACATCTTGAATTGCCACATGCAGATCCCAAAAACTGTATCTCCCAGGAACGCGTATTCTCCGCCAGACGAGTGGATCTACCTCCACCAGGGCTATCAAGAACTGGAAAACTATTTCTTGCCGTTTTACGCTGCGTGATTTACTCATGACTGCCCTTTTGTGCGGCCTAACGAATTAAGGATTGCACTAAGCTGAAAAACAAACCTGGCCGATTTGGAAAATAAACGCAGACTCCCACAAGGGAACCCCTGTCGAACGTCACCTGGATCTAGGGTGATTGTAGCAATTTCTGCCGGTGAATGCAAGCGAGAGGGGCAGCGAAATGTGGCCAGCTGGTAAAAAGAGCGCCACCGCCCATAACATGCGCGTGGTCAGCCTGGTGCGGACACTAATATTCAATTTCACCGAAATGAGGTTGCGTGATGCGCGTAGATAAGAAAGAAAAGAATTGATCGTGGTCAATGTCGCCAGCCTTGATAAAGCAATTCTAATCTGTCTGCTCTCACCATCGATTAACAGCTGTGAAGGGAATTCAAGTGTGAGTGGATCGCCACATTCAACCCCCGCCTTTACTTATAAACCGAACCCATTCACCCGGTAGTGAATGGGTTTGGCGTCCCCAACTTCCGCTTGGGTTTGCGCGCAGGGCACAAACAAAATTAATGTAAAGGGGAGTTACGGGACTTGTAAATTCATTATATATCAAGAATCTCGAAAAAATAATTAATGTCACCTTATATCCAAACCCCATAAAGTGTACAGCATGTCCAGGACACCGCACAATCTCTCCTTGACACCCCCCATTGGCTGTGCAATAATCCTAGCTGGAAAATATTGGTTTAAGGAATAACTTATGACTGAGAGCAACCAAACCGGGCATAAACGTTTCCGCGAATTCATCCCCGAAGAGGCGGTCGAGCACGCCAAAGCCGCCAGAGTCGAGATGCGCAAAAGCTTCGCTGCGATCCTGCCCCCAGAATTTATCGCTCATCGCCGCACGGCACGGGTGGAAATGCTCCTCGCCGCACGCGAGATCATCAATCACGCTCTGGAGCGGATAGAGACCCACGAAGATAAAACGGACTAGTCACCAATCCGATCTTGGGGGTTTACCTTCTTTTTGGCTTGGCCAGCAATAATCCCACCAGAACGACAATTGCCCCGCCATAAAGCAGTCTGGCAAATAGCAGCTCGTCCCCCAGCTGCAGCTGCACACCGCTGATCAACAACGCCACAAAGATCAGCGCATATATGATGCGGCGCAGGGAAAGTTCTAAGCCACCCAGTCGGGATTCGATCTCCGGTATCCGTACGCCGATTTCATCCCGCTCTATCTTCCCCAGGGCGGATTCCATTTGACGGGGGAGTGCGACCAATGTTTGCAATATGGCACCCGCCTCGCTTAATAAGAAATCCCATCTTGATTCACCGTCCTCAGTCAACAACTTGCTGGCATAGGGGGTCAGGCTTTCCCAGAAATTGAAGTTCGGATTGAGCCCCGTGCAGATGCCAGACAGAATCGCAATAGTCTTCAGCAGGAAGACGATATCCTGAGGTACTTGAAAGGGCATCGCGTAAACCAGCTCCCGGAACTCCTTAGCGAACTCGTGCATCTCCTCAAATGGAATGTCGCGCAGCTCTTCCATTGTCTTTCCCCAAAAGCGGTCGAAAACCTTTGCCTCAGCTTGGGCAATGAGGTCCAGGTCAGCACCGGGCAACAGCACGTTCAGCATCTGGTAAGATTTCACCATTCGGGCGGCATCCTTGGTCGCCAGTCCAATCGCCAATTCCCGCAAGCCAGCCCGGGTTCCTGGCGGCACATGGCCCACCATACCGAAATCTACAAAAGTCAAATACCAGGTGACTTGGCCATCTTCATTTGATCTTGCGGGTTCAACGAACAAGTTCCCTGGGTGGGGATCGGCATGGAAGAAACCATTCTCAAAAATCTGGTACAGGTAGATATCAAACACCCGTTCAGCGACTTCATTAAGTTCGACTCCCGCAGCTTTGATCTGCTCATAATCCGTGATCTTGATCGCAAAAACATCTTCCAGAGTCAGGGCACGCCGGGTTGTGAGCGACCAAACAACACCCGGTATCCGCACGCCAGGCAGGTCTTTGAAGTTCTCAGCGAATGTCTCGGCATTGCACCCCTCTGCAAGGTAATCGATTTCCTCATATAGGATGCGCGAAAATTCTGCCAGCAATGCTGGCACATCTGCTCTTCTGCGAATCGGTTTATAACGCATCGCCCAGTTGCCGACTGTCTGCAGCGCGGCAAGATCTGTGGCGATCACTGTCTCAATATCCGGTCGCTGGACTTTAACCACCACCTCCACCCAGCCGCGATCGTTATCATCTTGACTATCATACAACCGGGCGCGATGGACCTGCCCTAGGGATGCAGCTGCTAAAGGTACTTCATCGAAATCGGCAAATTTCTCCGCTAATGAACCACCCAACTCAGTCTCTAACAGCCGGCGGATCGCATTGAAATCCTCCGGCGGCACCTCATCCTGCAATCCGGAGAGCTGAGAGGTGATCTCTTCGGGGAGCACATCAGCTCGCGCTGAAAGGAACTGTCCCACTTTGATCAATACGCCCCCCATCTGGATAGCTAAATCGTGATATCCCCGGGCGATGCGCTGCAGCCGACGTGAGCGTGTGCGGCTCGACAGTTACCCTGAACCCTACCCGCCGTAGGAAAATATCCCAGAAAAACAGGCTTAGGAACACCCGACCGAAAAAGAATATAATTCTTCTGTACCTTGATCTGTTCACGGGGGGCATTATAGCACGCAGAGCTGCTCCAGTCTGGGACCGGAATCTCTGAGGAAATCTGTCAAGATATCCAGAAATGAATATGCTGGTTGCAAAAGAATAATATTCTTGTCTCACCCCCAAAAATCTATCGACGACTGCTTCGCCTTGCAAGGTAGCCACTTCACATTTTTTGACTGCTGAATTTGATTCTCCCCCTGGATGAGCGGATATTGGGTCAGCCCATACGCGCTCAACTGCAGTTAAGTAATCATCAATCGCCTCACCACTTAGACACCACTCCCGGAGATCAGGCTCAATTTGAACCGTGATATTTTACCGCGCTGAGAGTGGCTCGATGCAAAACTTTTCGCCCTGGTATTTAAAATTTTAGCTGCTAAAGGTGATAACCCGATAATAAATGATCTTCGATCAAAACTGCAATGCTAAATCTCGATTTATTCCCCGAGGAGTTCATTGAGCACGATCTGCATATTATCCCGGTAAGCCTGGATGGCCTGGCGACCCTCATCTGTCAGGCGGATCAGGGTGCGGGGGATGCGGTCGACAAACTCTTTCGTGATGCTGACATAACCCGCATCTTCGAGCTTGCGCAAGTTTACAGATAAGTTGCCGCGGGTCAGCCCGGTCTGGCGCATGAGGAAGGTAAAATCAGCGCTTTCAACAATCGATAGGTAAGCCATGATTTTCAGGCGGGTAGGTGCATGGATCAATGGATCGATATCCGTAATAGGCTGTAACTCTTCATTCTTACTCACGGGAGCCCTCCCCCGCGGCGATTGGGTAATTGCGTAAGAACCGGACCAGCAGCCAGATGCCAACCGCTTCGATCAGCAATCCAGTGGTTAAGACATAGATTGGAGGATCTACACCAAGCCAGAATGCGGCTGTAAATATGCCGATGGTCAGGACAGCATAAGCATACAGGCGTCGGATACCAGTCAACAAAGCTGCGCCTGCACAGCAGAGGGCAAAGATACTCCCTATAACCAGCATGTGATATTGTCTAAACCAAGTAAGCCAATCAGTCTGTAGAGGAGACAAATTGTTTGAGCCGCCGAATAAGTAAACGAGGGTTCCGAGAAGGAAAACAAACAGGAGGACAGCCACAGCTAGACCAATGAACATTTTGGTGATTGATGCGGAAAATTTAACATAACCGATCCGTGGCACTGTGATGCGATTCTTAAAGGGTACATAGAAGATGATCGGCATCCAGGCCAAGAAAATGAAGGCAGAACTGTCAAATGCCATATTTAGACTAAAACCGATAAACCCCAGACCAATGATGATATCGATCAGTCCATCCTGATGGTAAGACTGGTAAGTCCTCTGCTGAAGTTTTTTGAAATCTTGTTCTTGATGATACTTTATTTACTCCAATTCCCAACTAGTATATTATCCATACTTGTTTATATTCTAAACTTATTTAGATGTATTATACACCCCGTTTGCCATCTTGTCAAGAGGAATTCAAGTTACACGATTCACAAATTAAAAAGACCCAATCTCCCCCACCAACTTTGATCAGAGAATATTTACCATCTTAGATAGTGCGCTTTCAGCGTAGGATCATCCTCCAATTGCATCTCTCAAACTGGCAAGATTCTCCGCCACATTGCCTTGCGAATTGAATATGCAAGATCCCACCACCATAACGTTCGCCCCAGCTGCTGCGACTTCTGCTGCAGTGGTGGCATTAATTCCCCCATCCACTTCTATATCAACATGATCCAGCTTGCGTTCCTGCAGCATCTGTCGCAGACGGGCTATTTTCTTTGTAGAGCTTGGCAGGAAAGTTTGACCGCCGAATCCCGGATTAACTGACATCACCAGTACCAAATCAACCTCGCCGAGCACTTCTTCCAAAGTCACCAACGGAGTAGCCGGGTTGAGAGTGACCCCCGCTTTAAGACCCAGATCCTTGATTTGCTGAATGGTGCTGTTTAGGTGGGGGCATGTTTCTACATGTACAGTGACCAATTCGGCTCCTGCCTGAGCGAACATAGGGATCAGGCTTTCCGGTTGTTCGACCATCAAGTGAGCTTCCAGCAACGCACCAGCAGCCTGAGCAAGAGGCTGTAATGCAGCTACGACAAGCGGACCAAAGGTCAGGTTAGGCACAAAGCGACCGTCCATCACATCCACATGGATTCGCTCAGCACCGGCCTGCAAAGCTTCATTTATCTGATCACCAAGGTGAGTCAGGTCCGCAGTGAGAATTGAGGGGGCTATTTCAACAGGCATTATTTACGCTCCTTCAGCTGGACACCTTCCAAACCAGCAACGATGACCAAGTCAGCCATATCCAGGAATAAACCATGTTCGACCACGCCAGGTCGATCTGCCAGGTCACGGGCCAGCTTATATGGATCCGATATTCCATCCGCATGCCAGCAGCGAACCAGGTAATTACCATTATCAGTAATAATGGGTTCGCCCCCTTCCTCCAGCCACAATTCTGCACGGCAGCCGAGGCTGTTGAGCCAGCGTACATGAACTTCGGCCTCATAAGGGATGATCTCGATTGGCATCGGTCCCTGCCCCAGTCGATTCACCAGCTTAGATTCATCTGCGATGACAAGGAAAATATTTGCGTGGGATTCGACGATCTTCTCCCGCAGCAAAGCTCGCCCAAGACCTTTTATCAGATTAAGGTTAGGGTCAATTTCATCAGCACCATCCACTGCCAGGTCAAGAGCTGGAATTGCATTTCCAGGTGATAACTCGGCCAGCGAGACCAGGGGAATGCCTTGTGCTCCCGCCAGCTGGGCCACCCCTTCAGAAGTGGGCACTCCGACAATATCACGCAGTTCTCCAGACTTGGTTTTTTCAGCCAACATCTCGATGAAATATGTCGTCGTGGAGCCAGTACCCAAACCAAGTACCATACCACTTTTCACATAACTCATAGCATGACTGGCAGCCTGTTGCTTTAGGTTCATCCATCTGCTCCGGTTAGTAAAGTTACCCTGCTCATTCGATTCATACTAGTATAACGTCAGTCCTGTGGATTTTCCCGGCTGGTATGGACGATATAGATACCTGCCAGGACTGCCAAGCCTCCCACTATCTGACCTGCCTGCAGCGATTCCCCCAACAAGGGGATGGCCAGGAGTGCAGTGACAACGGGTTGGCCGATCATCGTCGGCGCGACAATAGAAGCAGGCAGATGACCGAGGGCATAACCCACCGCCAGATATCCACCAATTTGAGATACCAAAGCGAGGCCTAGAAAAGCCAGAAAGCTTTGAATCGGGTAACCCGTAATCGGCATCCCCAAGCTCAGGCTGATCCCCAGCAGGCAGATACTGCTCACCAAACCCACGATCCAAACATAAGAAAGTGTATCCCAGTGAACCCGGCCTCGTTGTGTGACCAGAAAGTAACCTGCATAAAAGACACCAGCCGTGATCGCCAAGATGTCCCCAAATCCAAGCGCAGAATGGCGAAGCAAATCGGTACCCAAGACGATTGCCGCCCCTGCCAAGGTGAGTAGCAATCCAATCCAAAAGACTGCCTTCAAGCGCTCTTTCCAAGCCAACCAGGCAAACAATGCTACCCACAATGGGGCTGTGTTCGCCAATAATGCTGCATTAGCAGCCGAAGTGAAATTGACGGCAGTGTTCCAAAAGCTATGATCGAGCGCAGTTAGAACACCCCCTAATACCGGGAATATCAAGATAGCCTTGCTGATCGGAGCACCCATACCCCGGCGAGCGATGAAAAACGGAATCAGGATCAGTGTCGAAAGTCCATTCCGATAAAAACCCACCACCGGACCTGGAGCATTTGCCCAACGCACGAAAAATGCTGAGAATCCCAGAGCGATAACCCCAAAAATCAAAGCCCCATAAGGCAGCCATGAGCGATTCAATGAGGCGGATGCAGGCATGGATATCATTTGATCAGATGGCATTTAATGTTAACAAATTCGTTTTAAGATTCACTTTGCGGATTCTTTAAGATCGCGGTATAATACTGCGCACTGAAGATGATGAAGCTGATCTCCCATCTGGGGGGCATAATTTCCGAAAGCTAAACCTCTTCGAGGCCAGTGAGGATGAAAGCCAAGATACTATGGATTGAGGGAAATCGGGCTGAAGGCCCGTATTTTATCCCAGATTTACGAAAAAAAGACTTCACAGTCGAAATAGTATCAACCGGTAAAGCAGCCAACGGATATCTCTTAAAAGATAGATTTGATTTGGTTGTCCTTAACGCGGCCACCTTCCGTACCAGCGGTAAGCGTATCTGCCAAGACATCAGGGCAAATTGGGGAAAGCTGCCCATTCTCATGATCGCCAATCCTGACAAACCAGTCTCCAAAAATGTCGGTGCCGATGTCTTGCTTGAACTGCCTTTTACTATCCGCAAGCTCGTCAACCGCATAAATCCTTTGCTCCCGCTTTCGAGCAGTAAAGTCTTACGAACCGGGCCCATCCAGCTTGATTTAGAACGCCGAGTTGTCCGCTGTCTGGAAAAAGAATCCCACCTGACTCCTCGATTAACCAGCCTGCTGAAGAGGTTTATGGAACATCCAAATGAGGTGCTTGAGCGTGAGGATCTTTTCCGCAGGATTTGGAACACCGAATATACGGGGGACACGCGTACTTTGGATGTTCATATCAGCTGGATCCGCAAAGCGATTGAACCGAATTCGCACAAACCGCGCTACCTGATAACCATCCGCGGGGTAGGCTACCGACTGGATATTTAGTACTCACTTACACCCCTTTTTTAACAAACGTTTGTAAAGTATCAAGATAAAATTCTGGCAAACCGATATCATACCGGCGACCTTCCATGACAAGACCCAGGAAACCATCTTCCTGGCGCAAGCGGTCAAGGGCAGAAGTGAGCTGGAATTCACCCCGCTCGCGCACATTATGAGCTATATGCTCTTCCAGATAATCAAATAATTGAGGTTTAATAACATACAGGCCAAAGACGGTCAAATACTCGTCATCTGGGAGACCGCGAACAAGTAAGTTGTTGCGAGCATAGTCGACAGTCGGTTTCTCGGCGAACTCAGTCACACTTAACGTGCGACCTTCTTCGAGCCATTCTCCAGCGACAGTGCCGAAGTTGGCGATTTGATCTTCAGGTGTGTGACGTAAACCTAACACATTGATGCCATGTTGTTTATAGACATCCAACAATTGTTTCGCACAAGAGCCCTCGCTGCTTGATCGGTATAGGTGGTCACCTAGCATTAACAGGAATGGCTCATCACCTATCGCTTCCCTGGCGCAGTACACCGCATGTCCAAAGCCTTGCTGGTTGAGTTGTGTTACAAAAGTTACTCGCCTGCCAATATCTAAGAGCCGCCGAGCATACTCCTGGAAGTGAGGCGGCAGCTTGTTGTAATTTTCAATTGAGATCTGGGTGTTAAAGAATGAGTGAAAAGCATCCAGATCATCCTCTTGAACGATAATAATCACCTCTTCCAATCCGGCTTCAAGTGCCTCTTCGACGATCAAAAGAATAGCGGGTTTTGCGATGCCATCTTGATCAACGATCGGAAAGAGCTCCTTCTTGGTAGCCTTTGTTGCCGGAAAGAGACGTGTTCCGAATCCAGCTGCTGGGATGACGGCTTTTCGGACTTCCTGACCAGGCCGAAGAGTTAATTCCAGACATTCAACCCCCAGATCGCGTTCCAGGATCTCGATCACAGCTTGCCGATCTGCCTGGCTGCGGGTGATGAACTGTGCAGTGCCATCCCCCTGGGAGCCGACTCCTTTGCCACCCCAAATATGCGGTTTGAGTGGTTTGTGGTTCAACACACGATGAAGCACCGGAGCGGTTAATTCCTCGGGGCAAGCGGGTGTTGCATAACGATCAAAGAATGCTTGTGCTTCGACCATCAATCTCCCCAGATTCTCGCCATCTGAAATACTTAACGCATCTACTGCTTGATGAGTAACGCGTTTGTTGATTGGTCCGAGCAATTCTTGAACACCACGTTCGATCTCGTTTTCAGCAAATGGGTAGCAGCGATTAAGGCGATTTAGGATCTCCATGGTGTCCTTATGCGCACCTAGATCGACAATAACGAAATGTAGTTCATTCTCCGCTTGAAGTTCGATTGTATCCAGGCGATCACCATCATAGATCATCAATACCGGCCGGTTGCCAAAAGCACAGCCTTGATCCATGCGACCACATCGGGAAGGGGTGGTGATCTCTCCCATATAGGCCAGCTCCATTTCCCCCCGAATGGTCAGTTTCAGATCATAGACTCTATTGAAAGCTCTGGCAGCGAGCACACAGATAGCGGCACTAGATGAGAGCCCTTTTTTGACCGGTAAGTCAGTTTTATAGTTGTTGATTACCAGGCCACGCACATGATAGTTGGTCATAACCTGGTAGGCTACTCCTGCAATATAGCTCCAAAAGCCCCCTTTTTGAGCCTCTTCCAGAAGTAGATTGGGCTGCATAGGGATTTCGTATGGCCCGATCTTTTCACCTGCCAGTGTGGTTGAGGTCAGAATGAGAGATGTCGAGTGGGGCTCGACCTCAGCAGAAATCCCCTGATCGGTGCCAGTTATCAAGGTGTAGCCTTTCTCGATATCGGCATTTACACGCCGGTATCCGCCAGCCCAATCGGAATGTTCACCGAAAAGACAGATGCGGCCCGGTACAAATAATTTCATAATATCAACCCGGAAAGATAAATTGAGTTTGTTCGCCGTCGATTTTCACCAGACGGACTGCAATATTCCGTTTGCCAATTGAATTGGGGAGGGTCAGCTCTCCCGGAATTGGTCCCTTCTTTCGTGGCCGGATGGCCTGCGATACGCTGCAAAAAACCTGACCATCCCAATCCGGATCAATCTCCCAATAATCTAAATCAACCAGAAGGTTCGGATGGATAATCAGCATATTATCATTTAGTTGGAAATCATTTCGATGCCCAGATATTCTTTTGAGTTTCAAACTTGATTCTAACTTTATATTGAACGGATGAGTCGATCCAGCAATATGTCTGGCACGCGTGGTGTGTACTGCGCGCCAGGAGAGGTCATTAGCGATAAATCGGCGATCTAGCTGAGAAGCGACCAGGGAAGTCGTCCCAGACCCACAAAAGAAATCTGCGACCAGGTCTCCGGGATTAGAGCTGGCCAGAATGATGCGCTCAAGCAGAGCTTGTGGTTTTTGCGTCGGATATCCTGTGCGCTCGTTATGCAGGCGAGCGACCACCGGAAAATACCACCAATCTTCAGGGACTTTCCCACGCTCCAGATCTGGAACTTTACCAAAACCTGCTTTGGGGGATGAGGCGAAGGTTTTGATCGTTTTTGGATTGTATGGCTCACGCACAGCATCCACATTGAAGGTATAGGTCCGGCTCTTGGTATAAGCGAGGATTGTGTCGTGTTTGCGATTGAAAGCGCTGCGGATGGGTGATGGACCATGGTAAACCCAGATTATTTCATTCAACAAGCGATCCGGACCAAATATCTCATCCAGAAGCAAGCGGGCGTAGTGGTCAGCGTGCCAGTCGAGGTGCAGATAGAGTGTGCCTTGTGGTGCCAGCAGGCGATACATGAGCTGCAAACGTGGGAAAAGCATATCAAGATAGGCTTCGACATTCTCCCAGTGATCTGTATAGCCATCTTCCAGGTGCCACTCCTTTGGTCGTCTTGAATCTTCGTCACGACCAACACGCACAGGATAGCGGCGGTTGGTGTAAAAGGGTGGATCGGCGTAGATTAAATCAATCTTGCCCTCATAATCAGGCAGCAAAGCAGACATGATGGCTAAATTATCGCCAAGGATTATCTGATTTTCTGGTTTAGCATCCGGGTATCCACTCCCTTGAGGGTAAACAATGGTATCCAGCCGCAGTGCAGCTGATACTGGTTGGGGAGGAGTTTTCGAATCCCAGGTGAGATAAGGCATGTGTAGAAAATAATGGCAAGAACCAGGTTTCACCGCTCCTTGCCAAAGACGCTGGCTTACTTTTGAAACTTCATTTGCAGCATATCTGTTAAAGTCGGCTGCCCGATCTCTTGTAGCTCATAACGCACTCGCTGGCTTGGTTTATTGATCTTAAGTAACCCCGCCAGGTCAATTGGCGTACCAATGATCACCATGTCAACATCAGCATTGTTGATGGTTTGTTCGAGCTCGCTGACCATCACCTCACCATATCCCATCGCCGGTAAGATATCCCCAGTGGAGGGATAATTGCGGTAGGTCTGGAGAATGGAGCCCACTGCAAAAGGGCGTGGATCGACGATCTCGGCAGCCCCAAAGCGACGGGCAGCTACCCATCCAGCACCATAGGCCATTTCTCCATGAGTCAGCGTTGGGCCATCTTCTACTACCAGAACGCGTTTACCACGGATTGCGAGCGGATCATCGACGAAGAGAGGCGAGGCTGCTTCGATGACTGTCGCAGTCGGGTTGAGCATATAAAGGTTTTCGCGTACAGTCATCACGTCTTCGGCTGCAGCGGTGTCAACTTTATTGATCACAAACACATCTGCTGCCCGGGCATTTGTTTCCCCTGGGTGGTAAGTCAGTTCATGCCCAGGTCGGTGGGGATCGGCGACCACGATGTGCAGGTCAGGAGTAATAAATGGCAGATCGTTGTTGCCACCATCCCATAAGATGATATCAACTTCTTCTTCCGCCTGGCGTAAGATGCGCTCATAATCGACTCCCGCGTAGACCACAACACCATTATCGATATGAGGTTCGTATTCCTCTCGCTCTTCGATCGTGCAGTTGTGCTTATCGAGATCTTCATATTTCGCAAAACGCTGTACCGCTTGCGCGACGAGATCACCGTATGGCATTGGGTGGCGAATCGCGGCTACCTGGTATCCCATTTCACCCAGTATTTTAGATACATGCCTTGTGGTCTGGCTTTTCCCTGCCCCAGTCCGCACAGCGCAAACTGCCACAACTGGCTTGGAGGATTTGAGCTCGGTCTTTTCCGATCCCATGAGCTGAAAATCCGCCCCAGCGTTTATCACCAGAGAAGCCTGGTGCATTACATACTCATGGGGTACATCGCTGTAGGCAAAAATAACCAGATCGATCGCCTTGTCCTTTATCAGCTTGGATAGATCCTCTTCAGGATATATAGGAATTCCTTCGGGATAACTTGAACCTGCTAACTGCGCAGGGTATCTGCGCCCTTCTATGTTGGGAATTTGAGCTGCGGTGAAGGCGATCACTTCATAATCCGCATTATCTCTGAAAAATATATTGAAGTTATGAAAATCACGCCCGGCGGCGCCCATGATCAAGGTACGGATTGGTGGCATAGCTTGATTCAATCTCCTTATTCGATTAATTTGGTCAGGGATGCGAAAACATCCCCGGGTTACATGACCTCGGGCGCCAGAATACTCAACAGATTCAGCGCGTTAGCGATGGTTTGCCGAGCGGCGCCCACGAGGCGCAGTCGGTATGCCCGTATATCAGGATCTGCTTTTAAGACCGGGCATTGCTTATAAAAATCATTAAAAGACCGCGCCAGATCAAAAGTTAAATTGGTGATATGGAGAGTCTTATATTCAGCGGCGGCTCGCTGCACTTCGCCTGGGAAACGCGAAATGGCATCGATCAGTCGGATTTCCGCAAGATCCAGCTCATGTTCAATGGGAGCCGAATCCGGCAGGGGATCTTCTAAGCGGCGTAGGATGCTGTTTGCGCGAACATGAGCGTATTGAATATAGGGTGCTGCTTGACCGTTGAAATCTAAAGCGCTTTCCCAATCGAAGGTGACAATCTTGGTGTTATCACGAGCCAGCATGGGGTACTTCAAAGCCCCTAAACCAACCGCTCGCGCTACAGCCTCTTTCTGCTCGTCATTCAGTGAAGGATTCTTCTTCTCGACAATCTCCATGGCGCGCTCTCGGGACTCGTCGATCAACCCTTCAAGCAGCACGATAGTGCCATCACGCGAAGCCATGACCACATTGCCCGGCAAATTCACCACTTCATAAGGCAGGTGCTGGCTGCGCGTCGCCCATGGATACCCAGCGATCTCGAGGGTCTTAAATACTTGTTCGAAATGCAGTGACTGGCGCACATCCACAATATAGATAGAAGAGTACAGATTATAATCAGAGAACTTCTTGATGGCTAAAGCCAGGTCCTCGGTAGCGTAGAGCGCGGTGCTATCCGAGCGTAATACGACCAGCACCCGGTATTTCTCCTTCTCTAAACCCAGCTTGTCGTCTATGCGCACAATTACCGGGCCTCCCGTGGGCCGTTCATCCTCCGCGATCCCCTCTTCGATTAATTGTTCTACGACCATTTTCCCGGGTTGCTCCATCTCAGAATTGGAGTACCAGCGATCGAAGTTGATCCCCAAAATGGTGTAAATCTTTTCAAAATGGTCCAGGGACCACTGGCGAGTCTCCTCCCACAGCGCGACCACTTCGGGATCCCGCCGGTCCCAGCGGGAATACAGTTCCCGGACCTCAGCTTCCAGCTCAGGATCACTTTCCAGGCGCTTAATGGCTTCGCTGTAAAGGTCACCCATCCATTTGGTTGTATCCGCAGGGGGTTTTTCTCCCATATGGTAGCGCTGGTAATTCCAGAGCCACTTGATCACGTGCAGCCCCATATCCCCAATGTAGTTAGCACGCACTACGTCATAACCTGCGAACGCCAGTATGCGTGCGATCGATTCCCCCAGGATTGCGCTGCGCAAGTGACCTACATGAAAAGCCTTGTGAGTGTTTGGGTTGGAGAACTCAACCATCACCTGTTTTCCGAAGGGTGCCTGACGGCCAAAATCCGCTCCTTCCTCCAGGACTCTGTCGACCACGCGTCGGGAGAATTCCGCCGAGGAGTAGAATAGGTTTAAATATCCATTTAGAGCCTCAACCCCGCTGAAACCATCCGGAATACCGAGGTGTTCTGCCAGTCCAGAGGCGATATCCTGCGCCCGCTGGGGAACATTGATTTTCTTCCCTGCGCGCGCTTCCAGGGCAGCCAGTGGAAAACACGGTGTTGAAATCCCCCACCCCCCGGCAAAAGGGATCGGATTACACTGAAAATCATCCAGATCGGGGATACTATGACTGGCGAGATATTCTCGAATTTGGTCCTCGATAGCTTGCTGTTCGCGTTCAAACATAGGCTTTCCGTCGGTAAGGGGATTTTTTTATCTTCGTCTTTTACCGGGTTCTGTCGAGAGAGGATTATAACATTCATCCCCAGCTTTGAATAATTTTTAAATCAAAAACGGGAGCTTAGAAGCTCCCGTATGGTTTCGCTAAGAATAAGACCATTTAAGATCAGGCGTTCTGTTTTTCAAGGGCATTCAACTGCTTCATCAAGCGGCTTTTCCGTCTGGAAGCGTTGTTCTTGTGAATAATTCCTTTTTCAGCAGCTTTATCCAACGCTTTCACCGCCTTGAGGGTTGACACACGCGCCTCTTCCAGATTTTCTGCCAGCATTGATGCCCGGGCATCACGAATGTATGTACGTGCCTGACCGCGAAAAACTCGATTGCGCAAGCGGCGTTTTTTGTTCTGCCGATTCCGTTTAATTGCGGATTTGAGATTA
>PVMK01182923.1_pt1 | contig 14854 bp, 13 predicted proteins | sample 1853481 | NCBI WGS metagenome assembly PVMK01 (sample SAMN08533507, study PRJNA380276) | Marine sediment metagenome, whole genome shotgun sequencing project.
TTATCGAGATCCGGCAGATCGAGCTTGGCCCATTCTTTCTTCATCTGCTTTTTACTTTTTAAAGCCACCGGGCGTTTCTCTGGTGGCGGGGTTGACTGTTCATTCATTTCCATTACTCCTAAATGCAGGCCCTATTATCTTGACCAGAATGTCCCTTGATGGCAATGAAAAATTTTGGGCGCCAGGAGTGTTCGATGGATCCCAGTGGTCATTACATCCAGCCAAAGGTATCGGGAGATCGTGTCCGGCTTCCCATAAACGCAAAGAGGGGTACCAGCACCAGACAGATCTGACTGAAGACATCCCCGTAGGTCGAATAAAATCCGGGTTTTGAAGTTTGAGGATGAATTTGGGCGATGATCCAGCCTTCCTTAAAAATTTCGGTGGCCTCAAGGATTCTACCGTAAGCGTCCACCGAGCCGGTGATTCCGGTATTGGCGGCGCGTACAATGGGTACACGGTTTTCGACCGCCCGCAGGGCGACCATGCTCATGTGTTGATACGAAGCGGCGCTCTTGCCGAACCAGGCGTCGTTGGTGATGTTGACCAGATAACCTGCGCCCTGTTTTACGGGTTGGCGGACCAGATCCGGAAATATGATTTCAAAGCAGATGGACACGGCAAATTTGTTATCCCCCAGTTGAAATACTTTAGCTTCTTCGCCGCGCTCAAAATCTCCAATGTTCGCCACCATTTTGTCGATAAAGAACAGGATGGAACGGAAGGGAACAAACTCACCGAACGGCACCAGGTGAATTTTATCGTAACGCCCCAGCTGTACTCCATGATCGGAAAGAAAATACGCGCTGTTAGTCAGCCGGAGCGGTTCACTTTTTCCTAAAGCAAGCTCCTCAGTAGTTTGTTTAAGGGCGGGGCTTCCCAGGACCAAAGGGACCTGCGCCTGGCGCACTGTGTCGAGGACATATTGGGTTCCTGAAAAGTCGCGGCCAAAGAAAAAGGGCGTGACCGCTTCCGGCCATACCATCAGGTCCGGTTTGAACATCGCCGCTTCAAAAGAGAGCTTCCGGTAACGGCCAAGGACTTCATTGCGGTAGGCCGGATCCCATTTCATCTTCTGTGGAATATTGCCTTGAATGAGACCCACCCGGACCGGCGGGGTGCTGTAGATGGGCTCCCGGTGCAAGGTCCACCACCCGTACCCGACGCAGAGCAATAACAAAAGTAAGGTGGAAACACTGATCCGCTTTCTGAAAATTTTCCAAGCAGGGTACTTTCCAAAAGCGGGATGAATGAGAACGAACAATCCGGCATTCACTAAAATAATCAGCGCGGTGACTCCATAGACTCCGGTGATCGACGCCATTTGAATGACCGGCAGTGATTGAAACTGGGAATAGCCCAAGCCCTGCCAGGAAAACCCATATATGGAATGCGTGGATCGAAGATACTCCAGGGCTGTCCAGGTGACCGGTGCCAGCAGAAAAATATTAACCGGGTGGCTCTTGCTAAAGCGGTTAACCAGATAAGTGAACAGGCCCATATACAAACTCAAGTAAGACACCAGCAGACTCAGGATCAGCCAACTCACCACCGTCGGGATGTTTCCGTAATTGACGAGAGTGTTGATCACCCAGTTCAAGGTAATGAAGTAAAAAACCAGTCCGGAGACAAAGCCGAGCCGCAGAGCGCGTCGTGCATTTCCGTTATAAATAGCGAAAAGTAAAGGCACAAGCGCGAACCAGGCGAGAAACTCCAGATTAAATTCGGGAAAGGCGAAGGCCAAAAGGAGACCACTTATGATCGCTGCCAGGTAATCCTTCATAGGCGAGAGGGGGATTAGAGTTAGGTGATTTTCCTTGTATCAGATATAGTGCAAGGGTTGGATTCCTTGCCTATAAATAAGGATTTACGGGTTGAGTACACAGAAACAAATGATCAACAGCTTCAAAGAAGGTGTGCATTTGCCGGAGTGTGACCGGAGGCACCATCATGAAAGCCATTCGGGAAGGCCGTCTGTCTTTTGAAGCCCTGCGCCGGGCCATCCGCGTAGGAACCGGTAACTGCAAAGCCAAGCGATGCCGGCCAAAAATTGAAGCGCAACTCCAAGCCTACAAGGAATCCCTGGACACTGCCGGAAAAGAAGCGTCCTCATCCAAGGCCAAGGTCTGACTCCTGATCGGCGATACCGCACCCACCCTCCCTGTTCTTAGAGATTATCCCTTAAATAATAATTGGAAGCAACCGCCCGAAGAATGTTGGGGTAGGTTCGATCAGGTGTGCAGCGTACCCAACGCGGATTCTATTCGGTCCATGCCTTCTTTAATGTTTTCCATGGAGGTGGCAAAGGACAGCCGCAGGTTGTGGTCCGCGCCGAAGGCGATGCCGGGCACCAGAGCGACTTTGGCTTCCTCGATTAAAAACTCTGCGACGTCGAGAGACCTTTTATGGTTTTGCCATTCCACTGCTTACCGAACACTCCGGAAAAATCCGGGAACGTGTAAAAAGAGCCGATGGGTTTGTAGCAGGAGACACCTTCTATTTTGGCATAACGGTCCATTAAATAATCCCGCCGCTTTTTAAACTCCGTGACCATCTTTTGGATTTCCACTGGAGACTGCTTGCCGGTCAACGCTTCCACACATGCGGCCTGCGCAATGGATGTGGGATTGGAAGTGGATTGTCCCTGTAGTTTGGATACGGCAGACGCGATCTCTGCATCCGCTGCCAGATAACCGATGCGCCAACCGGTCATCGCAAAACATTTGGACGCGCCATTGATGACGACGGTGTTGCGTTTCATTTCTTCGCTGAAGGATGCGATGCTGACGTGTTCAAAACTGTCGAACACGATCTTTTCGTAAATCTCGTCAGAGATCACCATCAGTTTATTTTTTAAAGCCACTTCCGCAAGCGCTTCCAGTTCCTTTTTCGTGTAGGCCGATCCGGTGGGATTGGACGGACTGTTCAACACCAGCGCGCGCGTTTTTTTTGTGATGGTTTGTTGCAACTGCTCCGCTGTGATTTTAAATCCCGACGATTGATCCGTATTCACGATCACGGGTGTGGCGTTGGCCAGTATCACCATGTCCGGATACGACACCCAATACGGAGCGGGGATGATGATTTCGTCGCCTGCATCCCAAAGTACTTGCGCGAGATTATAAAAGGAATGTTTCGCGCCACAGGAAACCACAATCTGTTTACGGTCATAAGCCAATCCATTATCGCGATCGAACTTTTTGATGATGGCATCTTTGAGCGCATGAGTGCCGCTGACGATGGTGTAATGCGTTTCATTATTTTGGATCGCTTCGATCGCCGCCTGCTTGATGTTTTCCGGAGTGGCAAAGTCGGGTTCACCGGCGCCGAATCCGATCACATCAATTCCCTGCTCTCTTAAAGCTTGGGCCTTGGCGGAAATGGCAAGCGTCATGGACGGCTGGATATTTTGAATTCTTTGCGCGAACTTCATGAGGAGATTTTAGAAATACCTTCCTGGACACACTTTGGAACCATTTTACTGACGTCGCCTCCGTGCCTGGCGATCTCTTTTACAAAACTGGAACTGAGAAACGAGTACTCCTGACTGGGAATCATAAAGACGGTTTCCAGATTGTTATTGAGGTTGCGGTTCATCAGTCCCATTTGCAGTTCATATTCAAAATCGGAAACAGCCCGCAATCCTTTAATAATAATGTTGGCTTTATGTAAATCGGCGAAATCGGTTAAGAGCGTATCAAAAGGTAACACCTCAATCCCTTTAAGGTCTTGGACGGATTGCTTGATAAACCTCACCCGATCATCACTGTTAAATAAAGGGTTCTTTTTGGGATTCAACGCAACAGCTACCACAAGCCGGTCGCACAGGCGTAGGGCACGCCGCATGATGTCCAAGTGGCCGAAGGTGATGGGATCAAAAGTTCCCGGATAAATGGCTGTTCTTTTAGTATTCATAGCATTTTTAAAGAGGGGGATTATAACTTCAAATGGGGAGCCGCGAAAGGCCCAAAAAGCAGATTTTCGAGGTTTTCTGAGCCTTTTTAAAAAAACTACATTAAAAGATAAGAAATATTACTCCTCACGGGGGTAATTTGGGGTTAATTTGAAGAATATTTCACAAAAAATGGGAATATACCTCGAAATAATCACCATTTTTAGGGTATTTTTGATTTTATTTTGAATAATTCTACATAACTTCGGTCCCCCAACCTGCGAAAATTGCTGTTTTTGGAAAATGCCGGGTTTCGCTGATATTAAGCCTCAAGTCCTTTCTATATATGAGTTTCCGTTTATCCTTGAAGTATTGGCAAATACCTCAATTTGCCATTTATTCAAATAAATTAAATAAAGTGGGAATATCTCCAAAAATTGTTGAAAACGCAAGACTTATGGTGTACATTTACATCCACTAAATTGGGTGTTAAGCAATTTTCAGGAGGGTGGTTTTTTGGTTCTTTTTGATGTCTCAAATACTCCCAAAAAAATTGATTTTCCCCTTCGAAAAAGGGTTTGACAAGGTTTTCTGATTCACGTATAAGAGGGACAACTAGAATACCCCAGAAGCCAAATTGAACAAGAAATGGATTCCAAAATCTGTGTTTTTAAATTGCTCGAAAAATTTTGGAAAAAGTTTTTGTTCTGTCGTATTCCAGTTTCGAGGCTTTAAATAAGCTTGAAGCGGGTGACGGGTTTTTTGGTTTCGGGTGAAAATAAAAAAGTTTTATGAGTTGTTTGTTTATCCAGGGTGAACCCTTGGACATGATTTGATCTTTGTTAAATATTATTAATCGTTCGCAATTTAAAAAAGAATTCGAAAGGAGGAGTTTTGAGGGGTCCCGTTTTTTAGGGGATCAATTAGGCAATTTCTTAAGTAGATGTTTCGGTTTAAAACCCACTTTAACCTAAGGGAGGTTTTATTTTATGCGTTTAAATCGAAGGAAATTCTTACAGGTAAGTGCTGGTGTAGCTTCGGCTATGGCGCTTTCAAGTAAGAGAGTCGGTGCTCAGTTAAAGCCCGTAGTTAAGGTAGGCAATCCTCTGGATTCCTATCCCGATCGTCGTTGGGAAGAAGTTTACCGCGACCAGTATAAGTATGAACGTTCCTTTACGTATTGTTGTTCCCCGAATGACACCCATCAGTGTCGTGTTCGGGGATTTGTGCGTAATGGCATCCTGATGCGCATCGAGCAGAACTATGACCATCATAAGGTCAAAGATCTGTACGGTAACCAAGCGGACGCCGCCTGGAACCCACGCATGTGTCTGCGCGGTATGACATTCCCGCGTCGTGCATACGGTCCTTACCGGAACAAATATCCGATGATTCGCGTTGGCTGGAAACAGTGGGCGGATGACGGGTTCCCGTATCTGGATAAAGAGAACCGTGAAAAGTATAAGTTTACCAGCCGGGGAACGGACGAATTCGTTCGTATGACCTGGGATCAGACCTTTACCTATTTGGCAAAGGGTCATGTTGCCGTAGCGAAAGCTTACAGTGGCGCCCGTGGTGCTCAGCGCTTGAAAAACGAAGGCTACCAGCCTGAGATGATCGAAGCGATGGGTGGATCCGGCCCCCGTACTTTTAAGTATCGTGGTGGTATGGGTCTGTTGGGCGTTGTCGGTAAGTATGGTATTTACCGCCTCGCCAACATGGTTGGTTTGCTGGATGCGATCATTCGTGGTCGCGGACCCGGTCAAGTATTGGGTGGACGCGCATGGTCCAACTACACTTGGCATGGTGACCAGGCTCCGGGACATTCCTGGACGCATGGTATGCAAACTTCTGATATCGACTTCGCGGATCATCGTTATGCGAAGTTGACCATTCAGTGGGGTAAAAACCTCATTGAAAACAAAATGCCGGAAGCTCACTGGTACACGGAAATCATGGAACGCGGTGGCACACTCGTTACCGTATGTCCTGAGTACAACCCGCCTTCAACGAAAGCGGACTACTGGATTCCCTGTCGTGCTGGTCTGTCGGACATTTCCATATTCCTCGGCGCAGCTAAGATCATCATGGATGAAGGTCTGGTTGATGTGCCTTACGTCAAGGAATATACCGATATGCCGCTTCTGGTTAGAACCGACAATCTAACCCGTCTGCATCCGGATGATTACATTCCGGGTTACAAAGCTCAGGCGCTTCCGAAAGATGGCTTCACCACCAAGTGGATGAAGAACTTCAATCGTAGCAAAATGCCTGACTTTACAGTATGGGATACCAACACTAACAAGCCCGTTGCGATCACTCGCGAAGACATCGGCGCCAAGATGCTGAAGAAGAAAATTGATCCAGCTCTGGACGGTGTATTTGACATCAAGTTGGTGAGTGGTAAGACCATCACGGTCATGCCTTTGTACGAAATGTACAAAATTCACCTGAAAGACTATGACTTGGATACGGTTAACCAGATCAGTCATGCTCCGAAGGACTTGGTGGTTCGTGTTGCTCGCGATATAGGTACCATTAAACCGGTTGAAATTCACTACGGTGAAGGTATCTGTCATTACTTCCATGCAACCATGCACAACCGTGCATCGTATGTTCCTCTCATGTTGACGGGTAACGTTGGGCCGAAAGGTTCGGGTTCTCACACTTGGGCGGGCAACTACAAAGCTGGAAACTACCAGGGATCTCATTGGTCCGGACCTGGTTTCGCGGCGATGGTTGCGGAAGATCCCTTTAACGTTATCCTTGACCCAGCCAAGAATGTTGACTGGAAAAATGTTAAGGGTTATCTGAAGGGCGAGGAAGTCAGCTACTGGGCGCATCGTGATAAGGCTTTGATCGTTAATACCCCTCGGTATGGACGAAAAGTTTTCACGGGTCGTACCCATATGCCGACTCCGACCAAGTTGATGTGGTTTGTTAACGTTAACGTTATCAATAATGCGAAGTGGTTCTACGAGCTGGTGTTCAACACGAACAACAACGTAGACATGATCGTTGCTCAGGATATCGAGTTCACAGGTTCTTGTGAGTATTCCGATATCGTTCTCGCCCCGAACTCTTGGGCGGAATTCGAGAGTTATGAAATCACTTCCGCATGTTCCAATCCGTTCCACCAGATTTGGGGTGGTACCGGTATTAAACCCATCTTTGACACGATCGACGATAACCTGATTCATCGGGAATTCGCCAAGAGAATGTCTCAGGTGACCGGTGACAAACGGTTTGCGGACTACTTCAAGGTGTACGAAGGTGCAGCTCCCAACCGAACGAAGGCGATGATTCGCCGGTTGTTCACGACGTCGACCACTGGTATGGGTTACAACATCGACGATATCATCAACGGCAAGTACGGTGAGCCGGGATGTTGTCTGATGCTGTTCAGAACCTACCCACGGGTCTCCGTTCTGGGGAAATGTTCACAGAGTCCAAGCCTTACTACACCCCGAACGGTCGTATCCAGTTCTATAACGATGAGCCGGAAGCGATTGAATACGGTGAAAACTTCATCGTTCACAGAGAAGGCCCAGAAGCAACGCCTTACCTGCCGAACGTTATCGTATCCACCAACCCCTACATCCGACCTGACGATTACGGTATTCCGGAAGAAGAGCAAGATCCGGATCTCCGCCACGTTCGGAACATCAAGAAGCCTTGGTCCTCTGTACGTACGACCAAAAACTTCTTGTGGGAGAAGGGGTATCGGTTCTATTGTGTAACGCCTAAATCCAGACATACCGCGCATTCGTCCTGGGCGACGACTGACTGGAACATGATCTGGAACAACAACTTTGGTGATCCTTACCGAATGGATAAGCGATCTCCAGGTGTTGGTGAATGGCAAGTACACATGAACCCGTTCCTGTGTAAAGACCTTGGTATCAATGACGGCGATTACATTTATTGTGACGCCAACCCGGCCGATCGGCCTTACATGGGTTGGAAGCCGTCAGATCCTCGATACAAGGTTGGTCGCCTCATGTTGCGCGCGAAGTACAACCCTGCGTATCCATACCACACCACGATGATGAAACATGCAACGTGGATTGGTACTGAGCGTACGGTTAAAGCGCACGAAGAACGGCCAGACGGACGCGCGATGTCTATGACTACTCCTTACCAGAGTAACTTCCGGTATGGTGGTCAGCAGTCCATCACGCGATCTTGGTTGATGCCTATGCATCAGACGGACAGTCTGTTTCATAAAGCAAAAACCAAGATGAAGTTCAAGCACGGGTATGAAGCAGACAACCACGCCGTTAACGCGGTTCCGAAAGAAACCTTGGTTAAATTCTCCAAGGCGGAGGACGGTGGTCTGCATGGTAAGGGACTTTGGGAACCTGTTCGAACGGGTTATACTCCTGAGTCTCCGTTGAAAGATCGCTTTGCTGAGATGTATCTCGCGGGGCAATACACTCGCGTTAAGATCTAAGTATTTGGGGATGAGGGCCCTTCGGGGCCCCCAAACCTAATGCGGTCTTTCGTGACACATATTAGCAACCAGAATCGGTAACCCATTGGTTCCGGTTTTAATGGAGGTTAAAAAATGCCTGAAGTATATAACTGGCAGTTGGGTCGTATGGCGACCTATGTGTACGAGGAGAAACACCCGAAGGAGCAGTTTACCTTCGTTTTCAATACGAATCGTTGTATTGCGTGTCAAACGTGTACGATGGCTCATAAATCTACCTGGACGTTCTCCAAAGGTCAGGAGTACATGTGGTGGAACAATGTTGAAACGAAACCTTACGGTGGGTATCCTCAATTCTGGGATTGGAAAATTCTGAAAATGTTGGAGCAATCCAATCCCGGTCAGAACGTATGGAATGTTCGTAAGACGTCGAACAAAGCTATTCATGGTGTGTATGAAGGTGTAACCATCTTCGAAGCGCCTGCCAAGATTGGTTTGAACCAACAGGCAATTGGCTATGTTCCGACCGACGAAGAGTGGCGCTTCCCGAACTTTGGTGAAGATACTGCTCATGGTCGTGAGTTTACTCAGTCTCGCGAAGGTACGTTCGGTGGCGACAACGGCTGTAAGTCTGTGTTGCCTGAGCATAAAATCTGGTTTTTCTATCTACAGCGTATTTGTAACCATTGTACGTATCCGGGTTGTTTGGCAGCATGTCCTCGTAAGGCGATCTATAAACGCCAAGAGGATGGTATCGTGCTGATCGATCAGTCTCGATGTCGTGGTTACAAAAAGTGCGTTGAGCAGTGTCCTTACAAAAAGCCGATGTTTCGTGGTACAACTCGGATTTCCGAGAAATGTATCGCGTGTTACCCGCGGATCGAAGGATTGGATCCTTTGACCGAAGGTGACCAGATGGAAACCCGCTGTATGGCGGCCTGTGTTGGTAAGATTCGTCTGCAGGGTCTGGTAAAAGTCGGTTCTAACGGCCAATGGGCGCACGATCCGGATAACCCCCAGTACTATTTGATTCGGGACCGGAAAGTTGCTCTGCCGCTGTATCCGCAATTTGGTACGGAGCCGAACGGTTACTATGTACCGTCTCGACACGTTCCTCGTGCGTACTCGCAACAAATGTTTGGTCCTGGTGTGGATCACGCGATCGACCAGTACATGGTTCCTGATCGTGACCTGCTGGGTATTTTACAGTTGTTCCGAACGACGCAGCGGATCATCTTCAAATGGAAACGTGAGCCCGGTCCGAAAATTTTCGAGACCAACATTCACGGTAAGAAGTTTGAGATGTACAATGACACGATCATCGGGTTTAACCGGAAAGGTAAAGAAATCATCCGTGTTACGGTTGAGGAGCCTTTCTACGTCAGACCTGAAGAACATCCAGGCGCAATTTAAGCCTGAGCAAAAAAGTTTCTGCTTCCGGAGCGGGTTTCCCGCTCCGGACGGCAGTTAGCTCGACTTGAAGTGTTTGGGTTAGATCTGACAAATCCGATAACTGCTAAACAGGAGGAAAACTGTGAAAACCAACAAAAGCATTATTTTCGCTTTGGTTGCTGCATTTGTGCTCGGTATGGCAATGAGTGCTAGCGCGGCTACCATTAAAGCGGTTAAGGTTAAAGGGGCGATTCCTACCGATCCTTCAAGCCTGTTCTGGTCCGAACGTTATGGCCCGACGGCTCTGAAGCACGTTATTATCGACATGGATCCCCAAATGATTACCAATCCAATGTGGCCCAATCCGCAAACGAAGTATGTGTTTGTGAAAGCCGCAACGAATGGCAAAGAAATCGCCGTTAACTTGGAATGGACTGATGCGACCCGTAATGACATCATGGTTACGTCTCAACAGTATAAAGACCAGGCTGCCATTATGTTTCCTGTCAAACAATCCGGCGAAGAGCCTCCCTTTACTATGGGTGGTGCCGGTGAACGCGTGAATATCTGGCAATGGAAAGCGACCTGGGATAAAGAGGGTGCTGGATCTGCTGGTAATTCTAGTATGCAGGATATGGAAGATCAGTACGACTACATGGTCATGGGTTCCGGTAGTTACTACATGTATGAGCCGGGCGGCAAATTGCAGATGACATCTGAGTTTTCATCCCGAACTGGAAGTAAAGACCGCCGTGGTAAAGGTGGCGTTAGTACCGGTGGTGTTCAGAGCATTAGCAAGCGTGGCAGTATGGTTGACTACGGTATGGGTAAAAACGAAGGTGTTTTCAACACTGGCCGTGCTACCCACAACATCCTGTCCGACAATACCATGAGACGTTCCCCGGTTGAAGATCTGAATGCTGAGGGTTTCAGCACCCTGACCACTCAGGCTCATCAGGACGTTGATGGCAAAGGAAACTGGAGTAACAATCGCTGGAGTGTAGTTTTCAAGCGTGCTTTGAAAACCAAAGACGCCAACGATACCCAGTTCTCCGGTAGTAAAACTCCGATAGCTATTGCTATCTGGAATGGTGGTAATAAAGAAAGAAATGGCCAAAAAGCCGTAACGCAGTGGCAAACTCTGCAATACTAAGCTTTTAACTGTTTCTTAAAAGATAAACCCGGTTGGTGGGAAACCACCTTCCGGGTTTTTTCTTTGTCCAGGGTTTTAAAAAACTTTATTCCACTTCCCAGCCCATTTCCATCCAACGGTGCATTCCCCCCTGGCTGACACAGACAATGTTGGTGAGGCCCGCCATCTCCAGATCCTCTGCGGCTTTCTGAGCTCTTCCCCCCATTTTACAATGAACATAAACCGTTTTATGATTTTTTAACTCATCTGCAATAGAAGCTACAGTCTCGTGATCATGATTTCTGGCTCCGCGAATATGGCCCTCTGAAAATTCGGCTGGGGTTCGCACATCCAGAATCAAATCTTCCCCACCCATATCAGGAATTAAATCGTGTAGTTTATCGATGCTGATTTTTTCCATGGAATTCCTCTCTTAAGCAGTAAAAAAGATTCAAAATTATAACATGATTGCCCACTCCGAAATGAAGGGAACTGGATAGGAAAAAAAGGTTCCTATCTCTCAAACTTGGGTAAATTCTGCCTGGGCAGCCTGGCTCTCGCTCTCGTAGTGAAGGGCGGCAAAAAGAAAGACGCACCTAAATCCTTATTATAAAAGGGCTAAAATGAAATAAATATAATAAAAACAAATGATTAGATTTGGTATGGAATATGCAAAATAATGATAAAAAAACCAAAATGAAAAGGTCGAAATGATGGAAGGATTATATATAGCTGCTTCCGGGGGAACCAAGCAACTTAAAAAGCTTGATATTTTGAGCAACAACATCGCCAATATCAATACCCAGGGATTCAAAAGAGATATGCTTATTTATGAGGAGAAGAGACCTCCATTTCAGCAGATTCTTATGAAAGGATCTGATACAAAAAACCTTAATCCCTTTCATGGATCTGATTTAGCGGTCTCTTATGTCCAGGTTACGCAAACGCTAACAGATTATGCACAAGGCTCATTAATCAAAACTGACAACCCATTAAATGTAGCCATTGAGGGGAAGGGTTTTTTTTGTCATCAATACTCCCCATGGAGACCGCTATACCAGAAATGGTAATTTTCACTTAGATGGATTGGGACAACTGGTGGATCACAAGGGCAACATGATAATGACTAGGAGTGATGAGCCTATTTTAATCCCTTTTGGTACGAAGCAGATAACTATAAATCAGGATGGATCAATATTTGGTGGTGCCGAAATTGAACAAGACCTATTGGGGCAATTAAAAATAGTAAACTTCAGTAATCTTCATGCTCTAACGAAAGAGGGTGGGGGGTTTTACAAAATATCGGATCCCATGATTAAAGAGATTCTGGTAGATGACGCTAAGGTACTCCAAGGATTTACAGAAAATAGTAATGCCAATGCCATCCATGAAATGATTCAGATGATTGAAACAGTAAGGCAGCTGGAAGCGTATCAGAAAATCATTCAGTCGATTGATGAAGCAGACGATCAATCGGTAAATAGTCTGGCGCGGGTAGCTTAATAAAATCATTAAGAGCGGCCACTAAAGGATAAAAAATGCTTCGTTCATTGTATATCGCATCTACGGGAATGCGTGCTCAGGATTTAAATGTCAGTGTTATTGCCAATAACCTGGCAAACGTGAATACGGCGGGATTTAAAAGGAGTCGCGCGGACTTTGAGGATTTGCTATACCAGAATTTGAAATTGATGGGCACACTTTCCACTTCAGGGAATCAAATCCCAACTGGGATTAAGTTGAGCTTGGGAGTCAAGACCGCGGCAATTCAGAAAATTTTTCTACAGGGTGATTTTGCTCAAACTCAAAATCCACTGGATATTGCAATTGAGGGTAAGGGCTTTTTTCAAATTCTTCAGCCCAATGGAAACTTCGCCTATACCCGGGCGGGAACATTTAAACTAGATACCTTGGGCCGAATCGTGACTTCAGAAGGCCAGCCGATGCAACCCACGATAACAATCCCTAACAATGCGATTAATATATCCATAGAACCGACGGGAACAGTATCGATCACCCAGCCGGGAACGACGGTGCCCGCCATTGTGGGAACCATACAAAAAGCAACCTTTCAAAACCAAGCAGGTTTAAGGGCTATCGGAAATAATCTCTTCCTGCAATCACGGGCCTCAGGTCCACCCATTATAGGAACTCCGGGATTGCAAGATCGAGGAACATTGTCACAGGGATTTTTAGAATTATCCAACGTCAGTGTGGTTGAAGAAATGGTTAATTTGATTACCGCGCAACGTGCGTACGAAATCAATTCACGTACGGTTCAGACTGCAGATGAAATGCTGCAAATAACAAGTAACTTGAAACGATAATTTATGAAGACTCATAAAATGGTTAAGTCCGTCTCTTTAGTTTTGTCCATGTCAATAGCTGTATTTTTGATCCTTGGCTTAAAGGGGAATTCAGTAAAGGCCGCGGGTCAAACCCTGAAAGTGGCGGCCATCGAGAAAATCGGTAAAGATTTTATACTTGATACTCTCGAATGGAACAAGGAGCGATTGGAAATAAAAGTTATCTATGAAGGAAAACGAATCTTACTTCCACAGGAAAAAGTAACATTTGACTGCAAATTACCTGGTCGCAAAAGACGGATAGGACGAGTTCATTTTTTATGCCTGATAAAAGTGGCGGGAAAAACCAGGAAAAGATTGCGTCTCTATGCAGATGTCAAAGTCTCTTATGATGTCTACCGTCCCATCCGATCATTAAAAATGGGTCATGTGTTACAGCCGGGAGATGTTGAGTTAACCCAATTAAAATCGGACCATGTGCTGAGAAATATAATTTCCGATGAAGCGGATATTATGGGTCACCGGTTAATAAGAAATCTTGAGGAAGGCGAAATAATCCTGGCTCACATGGTTAAAAAGATACCCCTGGTCAAAAATGGTGACAGAATTCTCATCATAGCAAACAAGGGATCTTTGCGCGTAACGGCACCAGGAGTAGTCCGTCAGAACGGTTTCAAGAACGATACGGTAAGGGTTGAAAATCTCCAAAGCAGAAAAATAATTTTAGGCACGGTTATAGATTCCCGAACCGTGCAGATTAACTTCTAAGTTGGTATAAATTACTAATGAAACATATCTTACCGGTTTTAGGCTTTGCATTCCTCGCTGTTTCACTGGTGTCATGCGCGGGTGGCCAAAATTTAAGAAACCCATCGGAGGAAGTGCTGACCAAGCCTATATACGAAGATACGGAGAAATATATTCCCTTGAACGGTTCTTTGTGGCCGGGGGAGACCTCAGAGAATCTTTTATTTGCCGATACCAAGGCCAAGCAGATAGGGGATATCGTAACGATCCAGCTTGAAGAAAATTTTGAATCATCCAACTCGGCTACAACCGGGGTGTCAAAGGAGTCCGAAATTGATCTGGAGGTCAGCACCGTCCTGGGCATGCCCAATGATTATGGGATGTCCAACTTTCTTGGACTCGGCAACTCTTTCGATCCCAGCGTGCGGGCGCAAAGCTCAAGATCCACCACAGGAGCAGGAACCACGACCCGTGGAGGGAGCATGACAGGTACCTTGGCGGCGATAATCAAGCAAGAGTTGCCTAACGGCATTTTTAGAATAGAAGGCCGCCGCACGATAACCGTAAATAACGAGGACCAAATGATGGTCCTGACCGGGTTAATTCGGCGGGTAGATATTGGGTTCTCCAACACCATTTCATCGAACGATATTGCCAACGCAAACATAATCTATACCGGTGAGGGAGTGATCTCTGATGAGCAGAATGTGGGCTGGTTAATGCGGTTTTTTGCCTGGGTGTGGCCATTTTAAATATTCTTTCTTTTGATGTATTGGAGATAACGGAATGCAGAAGATATTTTCTATTCTATTGATCACTATCTTTACATTCGCTACGCCTTGGACGACAGCATCTGAAGCGGCGCGAATTAAAGACTTGGTTAATATTGATGGAGTACGGACCAACAAATTGATCGGATTTGGTTTAGTCATTGGCTTAGCCAATAACTAAAC
>PVMK01163124.1_pt1 | contig 14852 bp, 18 predicted proteins | sample 1853481 | NCBI WGS metagenome assembly PVMK01 (sample SAMN08533507, study PRJNA380276) | Marine sediment metagenome, whole genome shotgun sequencing project.
ATCGTTATCCAAACCCGTAAAAACAATTTGTTTGAACACGCCTTTTTTCAGGGAAACCATACTTTATCATGTATTCAAAAAATCTTTTTATCCATATATTGTATTATGCGCCATAATAAACCGCTTTCAAAAATGTTAGGATATCTGCGTTCGATTTTCCTTTGCCAAACAGGGGGTTAAAAGGACCAAATTTATAAACCCTTGAATGCCGGGGATATAAAACGAATTCAAAATCTTTTTTGAATTAAATTCATTTTTTACTCTTGACAAAATATCTTAACAGGTCTAAAAAAAGCTTTGCGCTGAATAACATTCACTTTTTACCCTAAACAATAACTCAAACCAAACATTATATTCGCTGAATATAATTCAACCATAAATCAGGTCTCTTTTTCAGTTAATTGTTTCAAATCGTTTTTTATCTTATTGCCTGAAGGAGGTGATGTGAGATTCTTATGCTTTCTGCATGCAGCAGAAAGAAAAACGACCCACCGAGATTTAATGCACTACATTAAAATGTACCGATTGGCTGTCGGCACGCCCCTTATCCATTCAAATACAAAGGTCGTTTTAAGGGTGTTGCCGGTAAAAGCCAAATTTCAAGGAAAGGAGGTGGTAAAAAGTCAGCGAGGAGGAATTATTGCCGTTCCTCTGATACTGAGATTGACTCTGGATAAATTCTTAAATGGAATTTAAACTATTTTGGAGGTAAAATATGGCAGAAAAAAAGGATATTGAAATAAACAGTAGGCTCGACACCATTGGTCTTATGGACATGGATGTCAGGCCGTACCCGGTCACACCGCCGCCTCCGTATGAGGACGTAAAACCGGTGTACGAGAAACGGAAGGCGCTGGAGTTCTGCGATTGGTCCGAGAAAAACTTTAAGTTCGCAGATAGATACCTCAAAGACGAGTCCCTGTCACACCTCAGGGTGCTGGATATCGGGCTCTGGCGGTTGGGTCACAAGTTTGCCACGTCTTTGTTCGGCGAATGCGGTGCCGAGTGCGTCTCTATCGAACCACCTAGCGGCGACCCATTGCGGAAGCTGACGCCCTTTGGCCGTGAAGAGTACCTGCTGGAAAATCAGGAAACCGGCGAAAAGTGCGGTATGGAGTTTGTCGCCGAGACGGTGAACACGCACTGCGTCACCCTGGATGTGGAGACCGCAGAAGGCCAGGAAGTCTTTACGAAAATGGCGGCCAATGTCGATGTGTTGATCGACGGGATGCCCCCCGGATACATGGATGACCTGGGTATCGGCTACCGGCAGCTTAAAGAAGCCAACCCCAAGATGATCTATATCTGGGTCGGGGTATTGGGCCAGTGGGGCCCCTGGAAGGACAAGCAGTCCAAGTTCGGCCAGTGGGAACTGGAGCCCTTTGGCAGCTGTGCCAATGCATGGGTGCACAACACCGGTTTGGCCCAGGACCTGCTGCCTCGTGGTAAGGGCGGCGATCCGACCCGTTCGGGTATCGCGCTGGCCGACTATGTGGCCGGCTGCCAGGCATTCCTCAACGCCTTGGCGGCCCTTTACTGGCGCGACGAATTAGGAAACTCCGGCCAGATGATCGAGTGCACCGGTGCTGAAACATTGATGGACATCATCGACTTTGATATTACCTGGTACGGATTCAATGCCAGTATCAAAGGCCGATCCGGCGGCTGGGACCCCAACCTGAACCAGTATGCCTGGAACCCCTGCAAGGACGGGTACATGATGATCGGCGGGCAGACCGACAAGCTCTGGTACAACATCGGCTTTTGCCTTGAGCGCGATTACGAACAGTTCGGCCGGCTGATCCACGAAGATCCCTTCCTCAAGGAGGTGGGGGCCAGGAACGCCCTGCACGCCCTGATCAAGGTCTATACCGTGACCACCCGGTGGCTCAGAGACCAGAACAGGGTCGAAGCCGAAGCAAAGCTGATGGAGTACCAGCTTGCAGCAGGGCCGGTTATGTACATCGACGAGGTCGCTGAATTTCCGCACTTCAAGTACCGCCCCTGGCAGTATGTCCAGGAGACCGTCTACGGCCCGCTGCTGATCGCATCGAGCCCGGCCTCCTATCAGGTCTATGCGCCCTCCAGGTGCAAATGGATGGGCCGAGATATCGGGTTTGACAACTATGAAATTTACATGAAATGGTGTGGAATGAACCAGACCACGGTCAATGAACTAAAACAGAAGGGGGTGATATAATGGCAAAAGACCCAAGAGTAACACGCATAGAAGACTTGCCAGGCCCCAAAAGTCAAGGCGAGATGGAAGAGTTCAAAATGCCCTACGAAGAGTACTGCAAGAATCTCTTTGACGTGGGCAACGAACACACCAAGCCCGCGGCGCTCAAAGGCCTCAAGTGGCTGAGCTGTACCATGTACATCTTCACGCCTCATTCTGTGGCCAACCTTGCCGAACATGGTGCTCAGGTGGTCAAGATCGAGATGCCGAGGATGGGGGATGCCATGCGGCATACCTCTCCGTTTAACGAGTGCTATTTGTATCCGCTCCATGACACCCGTCCCACGACCGGAACCGGTCTCGGGTTCACCAACGCCAACCCCAACAAGTACTTTGCGACCATGGACTACCACATTCCCGAGATGGTGGAAGTCTTTTACTCGCTGGTGAAAAAGTTCGACGGGCTGACCGAGCTGTATCGTCCGGGAACCATGGACAAGTGGAAGATGGGCTACCGGCAACTTTCCGAAATCAACCCCCGGTTCATCTATGTCTGGGGCGGCGGTTTCGGCTACGGTCCCAAAATCTTCGGCGGTTCCTACGACATCCTGGGCCAGGCCCACGCCGGATTAGCTTCCATAACCGGTATGCACGAGTACATGGGCGGTCATGCCACCAAGCAGACCAACTGGGTCATTGACTGGCAATCCGGCAACCTGATCACCAGCGCAATCCTGGCGGCCGTTCACCATCGCCGCAAGACCGGGCTGGGCACCATGATCGAATTCTCCCAGGTACAGGTCCCGACACGGATGCTCGGACATACCTTGCCAATGTACGGCAAGTTCGGTGTCGTGCGCCAGCGCTGGGGCAACTGGGACACCCAACTGTCAGTGCACGGCATCATCCTGTGCGGCAAGTCCGATTTTCCGGATGCCGACAACCCGCAGGACAAGTTCTGCGCGCGTTATGTCATGATCAGTGCTTTCCAGGATGCAGACTTCAAAGAACTGTGCGCCATCACCGGCATGAACGATCTTTATGATAAGTATACATCTCATAATGAACGGGCCGAAGGTGAAGCTCAGGTTGAAATCTACACTGCTCTGGAAAAATGGGCCGAAGACAAGACCCGGTCCGAAGTTGCCAAGACCCTGCAAGACGCCGGCATTCTGGCCGAACCGGTCCGCAATGACCGCGAGACCTACGAAAGCCCGCACTTCAGGGAAAGAGGCACGGTAAGGTGGTTGGACGATCCTTTGTTCGGCGATATGCTGGTCCACTGCGGTTACAGCTGCGGACATATGGAAAAAACCCCAAGAAGGATCAACTGGCATTGGCGTCCGGTAGGTGCGGACAATAAAAAAGTCTACCAGGAGTGGCTCGGTATATCGGATAGCCAGATCCAGGAGTGGTATGACAAGGTTTGGATATAAAAAAGGAGGTGGTATAGTGTGTGATATAATTTGGTGTAAAGAAGAAGTGGATGGAAAAGACTGTGACACCATCAACTACCTCGACCCATACTATTTCTGGAATTGGGAAGGCAAGATCGCTTGTGCCGGGTGTGGTGCGGTGTACTACGTCCACATGATTAACGGCTTCAATTACAAGGGCCCTGACTTAAGACCCGGTGAGGAGCACGACATTAGGCCGCTGTATGCGGACAAGCCGTACGAGGGTTATGCCAACTACAGGCCTGCTACCGAGGGCCGCACCCGACCGTACCAGTGCATGCCGAGGTCTTGGTTGACCGGTACCGCCGACATGTGCAAGTTCAGCATTCGGGGACGGCCGATGCGGGGATGGCGTCCACAACCGCCGTCAGCCGGTTTGGCCGGAAGTTTCGGTTTTAACTGGGATATTCAGAAACTGTCGCCCGAGGTATGGGAAGAGTATCAGCAGAAACTCGCTGCCGGCGAAGTATCCGACTGGTAACAAAGAAAGGAGTGTCTTATGGCAGAATTAACACCTGAAGAATTTCTGGATACCATCTTGGTTCCGGAAAAATCGAGTGATCACATATGCTGGGCCTGCACCGGCTTGAAGCCGGTTCTCAAGGGCTCCAAGTTTCCGCCCGCAGACATTATCGGCTGGTGCAAGAAGATCCACTGGCCCCATTACTGGTGTGTAGCAGACTTCAACGTGGTCAAGAAGTGCTATGCCTTTGAAGACAAGAAGAAGAAATAGCATGGAAGAAAACGTAATCGAAGAACTCGACACCCTCAAGGCGATGCTCAACAACTGGAAAAGAGGTTTTTTAAGTTGGGCATCCCCTGACGGGGATAACGAGTATGTGCTTTTGGAATTTAACGAAGAGATCCAGAAGCAGCTTTATCCCTATGTCACAAGATTGCTTGAGACAGAACATCTCAGCGAACCCGAGGCCAGAGAGTTCATGGATTATTGCTATGGCGAGGTTGAAGATCTTCGCAACCAGTTAAATAAAGTGGAAACCAACCAAAGTAAAAAGGAGGTTTGATATGCCTGAATTATGTCGTGTGGGTATCTGCGGCTTTGATCCCATGCTCGTCAAAGGATATACCGCTCAAAACATGAGAGCCATTTGGTGGCACATATCCGATGAGCTGTTTGATGAGTTTGACATGAAGCCGGGGATGAAGGTTTCCGGCGTACTGCTCAAGCTTTACGACGGCAAAGACGGCCAGGAGTTCTCTGCTCCCAATGAAAATTTTGAGTGGGAAACCAGCAAAGAGACCGGTATTGTTGTTTTGATTCCGGCTGATGTGGTACATGCACATAAGCTTACAGCATTTATGTTTGCCGATCTGCAAATCAATAATATAGACGGTAAACCCGTCTATCCCGGCGAAGAAAAGATAAGCAAGAAGTGGTGGCCGGATGACAAGATGAAATTGGACTACGTTCTGGACTATATCGGATAGCCATCATAAACCCATAACAAAAACCCTCTCCCCTGCTCGCGGGGGAGAGCCCAAATCGAAATTGAAATCCCCCTTTTCGGCTTGACCGGAGAGGGGGATTTTTTTGTAAATAAGCTTGTTATTTTAGCCTTTATATACTATTAACCCAACCCATACTATCAGCTATCCAAAAATTGTTTGCCACAAAGCCACCAAGACACAAAGCTTTATATATATTTTTCTTTGTGTCTTGGTGCCTTTGTGGCGGAAAGAAAGTTTTTGCCATTAAAACAAGAGCTTCAGATCCATAAAAAATCTAACACTTCAAACGTTTGTAAAGGAAACAAAATGACCGAAGAAACCAAAAAAGAAGAAAATCAAAAGCCTTTGATAGAAGATGAAAAACTGCCCGAGGAAGAGCCGGATCACCCGGGGTGGTTGTCTATTGCCGAGATTTTAAAAATATCGGATCCTGTCTTTGAAAACAGCAGGTTTCTGATCGGATATCACCATTCCAGCAACGTCTATGTGCTGGCCGGTGACACCCTCACCGTTGTGGACCCGGGGAATGATTATACCATTTTTAACGAGCTTGCAAAATTGGGGTACAATGTTCTGGACATCAAGAAGATCGTTCTCACCCACGGACACCGCGACCACTGCATGGGCGTGTTCGAATTTTTGAGAATCCCCCAGATCTGGGAAAAAAAAGAGATCGAGATTATCCTTCATGCCGCCGGTCCCATGGAATTTAAAAAAACGCTCCAAGAATACGGATTTTCTCTGACTGAAATCAAAGGAGGAGAAACCCTGGATCTGAGCGGCTTTGAATGGGAAGCGATCCACACACCCGGCCATACCATCGACAGCATCTGTTTGTATCACCAGGCGACCAAAACGACCATTACCGGTGACACCGTACTGCCCAACGCCATATCAGATGCTGACAAAGCCGGCGGCGGCAACCTGGAGCATTACCTGTACGGGCTCAGGCAGCTCATGGGAAAAGAGATTGAAAACATCCTCCCCGGCCATGACGTGCCGGTGGCGCGTACCGGTCGTCAGACCGTCGAGCAAACCTACGAGGCTCTGATGATGCAAGTCATCGACGTCAGTTCGGAGGATAAAATATCCTGGATGGAGGGGGCCTCGAAGTGTGCTGAACAAGGGCTTTTGGGAGAGGTCGTGTTTTGCTGCGACAAAGAGCTGGCTCTCAGACCGGAAAATTTGTACGCCATGCAGCTTAAAGCCTTAACCCTAAACGACATGGGCCAGTGTGAAGAAGCTATTGAAATTTTAGATCAAATACTGGCAGAGCAAGGCGACAATGCGCATGCCCTGGCAGCCAAGGGCCATGCCTTGCTGGGTCTGCAAAAATACGAAGAAAGCCTGCCGTACTTTGATGACGCTCTGGCCCTAAACCCGGATATCGAGGAAGCCCTGGTATTCAAGGGTATGGCCCTGACCTTTTTGGGCAGACACGACGAGGCCATGGAAATCGAAGCTTATAAGACAGCGTTTGCCGAAAGATTCAAGGATGAAATTGATAAACGACAGCAAGAAAAAGAACAGGGTGAGACGGATCAGAGCACTTAACCCGGATTCATATGTAAATTGAAAGTATATATATCTTCTTTTTTGGACACAGATGGACACAGATTATCAAGATTTTTTAATTAAGAAATAGTATTATTATCTGTGTATACCTGCCCGCTCGTGCCTTGCAATGGCAGGCGGGTCTGTCAAAATCTGCGTCCTATTTAACTTGATTTGACAGTTTGTAAGATTCGAAAAGCACGGAGGAGAAGAGATAGATGAAGGTTGAGTTTTTGACACTGTTTGAGGCTGCAAAAGCTCTGGTAACCTACATTGATAAAGAGTCTGTTTTTGACAAAGCCGCTGCCGGAGGATGCAGTGGTATGGACTATTATCTATCGGACACCTTTTATGATTTAATTGTAGATAATAGAAAGGTAATAGTCGAGATTGAAAACGGATTGAACGCCTCGGATACGGACGGCGAAAATGAGATACAAACAAGACAAGGGTGTTTAAGACTGTTTGAGGCTGTAAAGGCCCTGGCAACCCACGTTGAAAAAGAGCGCGCTTTTGATAAGGTCAATGACATGGGCCCTGTTGGTATCGAAACCTATCAATCGGACGCGTTTATCGAAATAATTCAAAAGGCTAATAAAGCCGTAGAGGAAACTGAAAACAGATTGTTATAAGGGTTAGCCAGTTTGCCCGTTATCCGGTTTGCCGGTTTTCATTAATGAACGGGTCAACCCCGATAAATCGGGATTTCCGCTTCACTGCAACCGGCAAACGGGCTAACTGGCAAACCGTTTCAGCATGTAGAAAAAATCTTTTAAATAATAGAGTATTGCATTTTAACGGGATTATGAAAACCGAGATTAGGGAGCACATATGGCCATAGAGCAAATGACTTACGAAGAATTTTTGAACAAGCTCGACGAGCTTGAAAAGCGATATCGGTCCGATGAGAAAGGTTTTCCTCCGGGCGCCAAAGAGAAAGGATTGGAAATCTGCGCGAAATTCCGGCGTGAAGTGGCAGAGGGCGGTCCTGAGAATTTTGAATATTGGATTGATACACTTTATGGGCTGCCGATGCACAAGCCAATAAAACCCGAAGAAAAAGAGGAATAATATCCGTCTTTATATTGGAGTCACTATAAAAAAATTATTGTATAGCAAACCATGAAAAAAGAAGATATTCAATATGTTAACTGTGCGCACTGTGGAGTTTGGGTGCGTAAAGAGGAAGCGGTTGACTACAAACACAGACTTCTTTACGGTGAGCACTACCATTGCCAAGACTGTGATCCTAATGGTGTTTGGGATTGTATGAGTCATGACACAGACATGGATGTCCACTGAACTATTTATTAATATCGAATGTCGAATATTGAATGATGAATATCGAAGTAAGGTCCAAGTGAAATCGATTGCCGTATTTCACTCCGATGGAATAAATGGAAAAACAAATTCCACCCCAGTACGATTTTCCGGACCTACGGGGCAGGTTGGGCAGGCGGAATAAATCTTTTCACTAATTTCTTACATTCTTTCAATTAATTCCGGCGGCGGATCGGTATGAGGCTTGATTTTTTTCTCCACCTCATCACTTAAGGCACTGATATCAATTTGAGATAAGGTCTTGCCCGTGTCAACAAACTCTATGGTTGCCGCTTTGCTGCTGACCGTTGTATGGCCTGAGAGGATGCCCCTTTCCCGGTAGTGGATTTCCTGCTCGTGCCAGCCGGCATCGCCGATGACAATGCTGTAGCAGAAACTGCCGTAGACGGTTTCCATGATTCTGGCTTCGGTAATCGGTCCATTGGTTATCAGGCAAACGCTGCCTTTTTCCATGTCTTTTTCCTCAAACCGATCTTTTTCCAATAAAACCAGATCCTGGACGGCAACCTCTTTTTTGGACAGCGGCTTTCTGGTGCGCGGGGCAACAAAATCTAATACAATAAGGTGATTTTGCTCATCAGTGTGTGAAAAGTGCTTATAATTCAAGGCGCCATGAGAATGAATCCATCCATTGATAATCAGTTCTTTTGGCAGTGATTCCTGAAATTGAGCGATTCTTTCAGAGCCTAAGGCGGTATAGTCTGGAAGGTTCAGATCATTTTGGGGCAATCCAATATCTATAATCAGTTCAGGGCGGTCTTGGTTTGCCAGCGTGAACCCATACCATTCAAAGCTTTCTTCGAAAGTCATATTGACAAGTTCGTTGATTTTAAACGCCTTGTCCCTGGCATACTCTGCCATTAATATGTGCTGTGGCAGGCTTTTCAAAGTTATTTCAAGCGGCTGGGGTCGTTTAAGCTGAGAAAGATTTTTGAATCTCATCCCAATTTTTCCTTCACATAATTTTGATCCACTTCGAAGGTGCCGGTGTAGGTGCCGGGCAGGCAATACATGTCTTCTAAAAGCACCCGGTGGAGTACGCTTGTCAGGCCCCGGGCGCCGGTTCCTTCCTGTTCGGCGCGCTTAGCAACTTGAGTTAACGCATCATCGGTGAATTCGAGGTCAATGCCCCATGCTAAAAGATCGTTGCGATACGCCAGCAAGGCGCTGCCTTGGCTTTTAGTCATGATGTCTTTTAAGTCCTGAGTTGTCAGTTGATCATATACCACCCTTACAGGGAAGCGCCCCACAAGCTGTCTTTCCATACCAAAGGAAACCAGATCATCTGCCATCAGAAAATGGCGCCAATTTCCTTCAAGACCCTGTCGGGCCATTCTTTTTTTGACAATGATGTCGAGATTTTCAAAAGCCCCTCCGGCGATGAACAGCACGTGTTTGGTCGATAAGGATATTCTTTCCTTGCCGATGTGAAGGGTGTTTTCGGATCCATCAAGCATATGTAAAAGCCCTTTTTGCACACCCCGTCCGGACACGTCTTTATAAGCGGTGGTTTCGGTTGCAATCTTGTCGATCTCATCAAAATAGACGATGCCCATCTGGGCGACATTCGGATTGCCGCCGGCTGACAAAAGCAAGTCAACCAGTATATCCGTGGTATTCTGCCCAACGTAGCCGACTTCGCTAAACTTGGTCATATCTTCATGTACGAAAGATACACCTACCAGGTTTGACGCTGTTTCGCCGGTGAACGTTTTGCCGCACCCGGTGGGCCCGATGATCATAATGTTGGCCTTGGGAGTTATAGTATTGCGCAGGGCAACATCAATGTCCCCGCTGCTTGCAGCCATCCCTTTTTTAAGTGCCTGACCCAGTCTGCGGTAGTGAAAAGCAATGGCCGTACACATAATTTTTTTCCCCTGTTCCTGTCCGATGACAAAGCGGTCCATATCTGCTTTCAGATCAGCAGGAGTTTTGTCAAATTCGATAATTTCCTGAATAGCCTCATTTTCCTGATTTTCTCTTAACTGTGTGATTTTTCCTTCTATACGCTGTTCTTTTTGCTTTGATATGCCGTCATCCATTTTCACCATTTCCTTTTGCTTTCTTAATTCTGAACCAGAGCTTTTGGGGACAACACTTTATTCATTGCCACTAAGGCACTAAGACACAAAGAAAGAATAATAAATATATACTTTGTGCCTTTGTGGCAAATATATTTCTTTTTAGTATCGTACATTCTATGTCTCCGTATTTTTTACCTTGGCGCGTTGATGCAAATAGAGTGTCTCAAAATGATATCGCATTAATTTTTCAGAATCTATTGATGGATTTAGACGATATAAAGGTCCGCACCAAATGATCTCCTCCGGTGAATGTGCAAATTTGAGATATGGGTTATCAGCTTTTCTTATTATTGACATGGTAAGTAAATATTCACCTTTCGTTGCCAGGGAAAATAAAGCGCTTTCCATGGGCGTTTTTAGCCTAACACGAGTAAACTTAAAATTTTCTCCGGACAGATCATCCTCAACATTATCGAGATCGCTCAGAAAACTCTCTTTAAGATCGTACTGTTTTACAAGACTGCAAATTTGATTAAAGACATACCGTTTTAAGGGCTTCTTTTTCCGTTGTCGGGCACGTTTGTTTCTTATGTGTTGCAGAAAAGTCATTTTACATACGGTAGTCTTCAAAGTCTATTGTGGGTATATGCACCCATGTGCGATCCAGGCTGTGATAACCGTTGCGACGTCGGGCATCGTAACCATAACGCAAAGCCGTGAGGCCCTCTTCCAGGACCCTGATGGCATTTTCTGCGGTAAACTCATCTGGTGGTGCGAAATGTTTCATACAGATATCTTGCCCTGATTTGTGGCGAAGCAAAAACGGGTGTTTGTACTTTTCCATGACAAAAGGCCTGAAAGGCATATAAGTTGAAACCGCTACCCGGCAGGCCGGAAATAAATAGCTGCGCGCGTAGTAATCCTTAAGGACGAACTCTCCCATGCGTTTATATACAAAGTATTCTCCCTTATAGCCGTTGTTTCTGGTAAAGCCGAAACCATCTATCTCCATGGAGCCGGTATCTGCAATATATAGCAGTGTTGCAGCGTGCTCCGGTTTGGCTTGACTGAATTGCAGGCGTATTTGCAGGGCCTTTGTCAAACGATCATGCTCTTTCGCCAAAATTTTTGCATAGACGGCTTCATGGAACCAGTTGCGCAGCTGGTGAGTTGAGAGCAATCCATTTGCGGGAGGCTTGAAGATCGGCTTTTGGTTTTCCAGCTCCTTAAGGATTGCCTTTAGAGGTTCCACATGACGAAATGCTTTTGCCTCTTTATAATATTTTCCGGGAATATCGATCTTTGCACCGACAAGATCCAGTATTTCCTCATCTTTCAGTTTTTTACGCTGCAGTCCTCTGTTTTTCCTAATAAAATAAGGCATTACCTGGAAAAGAATTGTTTTAAGCGTATCATCTAATAAAATGCCCTCGATTTCGCACGTAAGCTGATATTTTCTTAAGAATTCTTTTCGCCGGCATTTATAATCATAGGCGTTGATTACTTCGTAATTTTCTAAAACAGAGTGTATGTTGAGTGCTTTTACGAAATGTCTGTCCTGATGGGTAATAAGTGTTTTTGATTCCGGGCGTCCGGGATTTTCCATGGACCTTTGCGGCCGCAACAAGGCTTGGACCTCTTTTTCTATTTCCGGATCAAACAAGAGGGGCAGGTATATAAAATTTGATTCCACCACAAGTTCCAGGTTAGAATCAAGCAACTGTTTCATTTTTTTCTCCGTGGTTTTATTCCACTGATAAATTAGACTTTTTACGAATTCATGAAGAGAGGAGGAATTACTTAAATCATCAATCGTCAATCGAAAATCATCAATCCTATCCCTCCTTCTTGAGGTTTTATCGCGCGAATCGGCACATAAAAATATTTTTCGCCTGCTTCCGTTTGTTCAGATACGGCGAATTCCAATGCCGTACCTTCGACTTCTTGTCCCCGGCAGAGCAGCTTTCCGCCTTCAAGCTGTCGGGCGATATCTTCAGCGATGAGCTGTTCCTCTATGGTCAAATTCTTTTTGCTCAGCGTTCGATCGCACAGTTTTCGCAGTGATTTGGCCTCGTAGCTGCCGGGTTCATATATGTCAATTAAACCTTCGGCAGCATGTCCCGGCAATATTTCAAGGACGAGCGGCAGCAACTTTTCGTCTTCATCGATTTGAAGATCCTTTTTGGGCTCAATGTCTGTCATACGGTTTTTCCTCCTTAGACACTTGTCTTGAAAATATGTCCTTTGTCTGCCAAAGAATCTGTATGTCCAATTAAGTGTGAAGTCACTTTTTACTTTTCCGGTTTATCCGGGTTAGAAGTTTTATTTTAGTTTAAAATCTCACAGAACTTGATGAATCATAAAAAATGTTTCCAGGTTTTTGGCCATCCAAGAGCATTCTATAGGAATCCACCATGAACCCGGCGGCAACCTGATTTGTCATGATGACGGAAGGATCCGGCTGATAGATGCAAGCCGCTCTTTCACGCTGATAGGCTTCAGGGTTCCGCTTTTCGACAATATCATACAAACCCAACAATTCCGCAGGAGTAGCGCTGTTTTTCATAGGATCAAATATTACGACCTGACCTGCATCCGCACTGGTCCCGCCACTTATAAGTATTGTGCCCTGCTCCTTGCATTTTTCACTTAAGACTAATCTGGATTCGAAATTGTCAACGCAGTCAAAAACTGCATCATAGGATGCAATATCGGTCTCTTTATCGAAATACGCAATCTTGGCCTTATTGTCCATGTCAAAGAGATTGTTGAGCCTTTCAGATAGTATTTCAGCCTTGTTGTTTCCAATGGCATCATAGAATAAAACCTGTCTGTTTAGGTTTGTAATCTCAATGACGTCAGGGTCCATAAATGTAATGTTTTGAAATTTTGAATAAGCAAGCCCCAGCCCCACAAAAATACCCAGGGCCCCGGAACCGACTACCAAGATGTTCTGCTGATCGTTTGGTGTGTTTAGTTGTTTTCTGGCATATGATATCAGGTCATCTGAAACGTCCTGGCCCATTAAAAGATTCTTGGTCTCTTCCAACACTATCCCGGTGACAATCGTATCCAGCACACCATCATCAAAATGTCCGTTGGGCAAATGAGAGGAAGAGATAATTTGTTCAAGCTCTTGCCATTCTCGCCCTCGCAGATAACTAAACACTCTGAATCCTTGTTCATCATTTTTTTCGTAGCAAAAACCTCTAATAATCGGTATGTTCTCGCGGAACCCTTTCTCTATCAACAACTTGTTTGCCAGTCCGTAATGGCTTAAATCCACAATGAGGCGGCACCCTTTGAACAACGCATCTATTACTGGATGCGTATAGAATCCTTCCAGGTGGGTCAGGGTAAATCGTGGGTTTAGCTTTTTGGCTGTGTTAACGAGCAGAGGGTCTAAAAACGGTGCCAGGACAACTATATGGTTAATGCCCACAGCTGATGCCGACATTACGTAAAGTGACGCCAACAGGTCATTGTCACCAACGACTCCTATTTTTGCATTGTCCAGTGCCTGCTGATTCCAGCCCTCAATGCGCAGCTGTCTGTCAAGTCTTCTTGATCGCATGAGTCCTTTATAGGGTTTGTGGTGTCTCTGCCAACCATTTAATAATAATCACGAAAACACGAAATAAGGAAAGCACGAAATTTTATTTTTTCGTATTTTCGCCCTTTCGTGCTTTCGTGATAAAAATATGTCTTTGGTTTCTGTTTATCCAGGTTGGGCCTTTTTGTTCAATTTTACAAATCACCCGTGGGGCGGTCCGAAAAGGGCTATTTCCAGCGGGTAATCAGAAGCAAACCGGGGACCCATTTTCTCTATATTTTTCAGTCTTTTGTTGAGATATTTCACTTTTGCTTCAAGATATTCATTGTCAGGGTCGGACCTGAGATCCGTCTCGGTATCCCGCAACTGGACCCGCAGATCGAGGTATTCTTTCTCCAAACGTTTGACTTCTCCACGCAAGAGCTGAAACTCTTCCGATTCCTTCGCATCATCATAAATCCACATGCTCATAGTACACCTCATTTTTTATTATGAACAACCTATCATGTTCAGCTGCATTTGCGTTGCATTCTTTGAGACAAGATTATAAACTATAACGACTTTAACTCAAAGTGGCAAGTCCCTAAAATTTCGGGCGAGTATTTACCCGGCTTATTTTTTATAAACCTTATTTCATTGACAAACAAGCTTTCGGATCTGCAAACAGGTCATGTAAATTATATTGCTCCGTCACTATTTAAAATGCTCAACTTCGATTAGAGAAGGATACCCAGCATTATGCCACCAAGCAAACAACCGCTTGCTTTGGTTGACCCCAAGCGCTTTAGAACGATTCAAGACCTGACTAAAATACGCCCCGACTGTGGTGCATCCATTGATGACATCTTTGTAATAAACAACGAGCTTCTGTTGATTGTCGATATGGCTCATATAGGCAGTACAATGAATCCATACAACAGCCCGTCAGCATCTTATGTGAGAAACCATGGTGTTATGATCCACGGCCATAATCGTTCCGGATATCGTCCGGTATTCTGGGAAGACCCTTTTTTACTGCTTCCACTGTCCTGTCATTTAAGAGAAAACTTTATGAATTACGAAGATATCGGGACGATTGTGGGGCGTGTTTCCTGTTCTTCGGGATCATTCCTTATGATGCCGTTTCGCGAAAATATGCCATCGCCTTTGGGCCGTCTGGTGGATGAGGCTTTAGCAAAAAAGACGGGCGCGCGCATAAAGATTCCAAACGGAACCTACAGGGTTTTTTATGAGCAGTTTGAAGCGTCCGAGGGAGCGAAAAAAGAATTGTATCA
>PVMK01131543.1_pt1 | contig 14851 bp, 13 predicted proteins | sample 1853481 | NCBI WGS metagenome assembly PVMK01 (sample SAMN08533507, study PRJNA380276) | Marine sediment metagenome, whole genome shotgun sequencing project.
AGGCTTATCTGAAGCTTGGCATCAGCCGTGTCATTCTCGGTACTGTCGCCAAGGAAAACCCGGAACTGGTCGCTGAGGCCTGCCGGAGATTCCCCGGTCAGATCGTGGTTGGTATCGATGCCAAGAATGGCCTGGTGGCTGTGCGTGGCTGGGATGAGGTGACAGAGAAAAAGGCGATTGATCTGGCTCGCGAGATCGAAGCTTTTGGCGTGACCGCAATCATCTACACTGATATTGCCCGTGACGGCATGATGCAGGGCCCGAATCTCGAAGCGACAGCTGCTTTGGCCGAGGCTATCTCGATTCCGGTGATTGCTTCCGGAGGCGTGTCGAGCCTGGATGATATTCGCAACCTGTTGCAGATTGAAGCTTCCGGGATTGAAGGGGTCATCACCGGCAAGGCGATTTACAGCGGCGCATTGAACCTGCGTGAAGCCGTTGCGCTAACGAAAAAATAATCCCCCGATTGATTGGTAAAGCATGCTGACAAAACGAATCATCCCATGTTTAGACGTCAAAGACGGCCGCGTGGTTAAAGGCGTGCAGTTTCTTGAATTGCGCGATGCCGGCGACCCGGTCGAGGCCGCCGAGGCCTACTGTGCCCAAGGTGCCGACGAGTTGACCTTTCTTGATATCACCGCATCGAGCGACAAGCGTGGCATCATCCTCGACGTGGTCGCCAAGACCGCAGAGCGGGTCTTTATGCCGCTTACCGTTGGTGGCGGCGTGCGTGAAATTGCCGATATTCGTAGTCTGCTCAACGCCGGTGCCGACAAGGTATCGATCAATACAGCAGCCGTGCATCGTCCTGAATTTGTTCGCGAGGCAGCTGAGCGTTTCGGCTCCCAATGCATTGTGGTTGCCATTGATGCGCGCAGAGTTCCCGATAGTAAACCGCAGGCATGGGAGGTCTATACTCACGGTGGCCGCAACCGGACCGGTATTGACGTCCTCGAATGGGCCGAACGGATGGCGGATTACGGCGCGGGTGAAATCCTCTTGACCTCAATGGACTGTGATGGCACCAAGGACGGCTACGACATCCCGCTGACACGTGCAGTCAGTGACCGGGTGGGGATTCCGGTGATTGCCTCAGGCGGCGTCGGCAATCTTGAGCATATCCGTGAGGGCCTGGTTGAAGGCGGTGCGAGCGCGGCTCTGGCGGCAAGTATCTTTCACTTTCGTGAATACACTATTGGCGAATGCAAGGAATACCTGCGCGAGCACAAAGTCCCCGTTCGGATCTAGGGGCTGTCCCTTTATGATTTATTATTGAGGAGCCATCCGTGACAAAAAAGGCCCAACAGGAAATTCTGGATGCAGTCTATAAGGTGATTCAGGAGCGCAAAGAGAATGCCTCGGAAAAATCTTATGTCGCCTCTCTCTACGCCAAGGGTCTTGATAAAATCCTCGGCAAGATCGGTGAAGAGGCCACAGAAGTTGCTATCGCCGGTAAAGGTGGTCAGGTTGACGAAGTCGTCAGCGAGGTTGCAGATCTCTGGTTCCACACCCTGGTGTTGCTCAGCTATTATGATTTGCCTCCAGAGCGTATTTACGCAGAATTGCAGCGGCGTTTCGGAACCTCCGGCCTTGAGGAAAAAGCCAGCCGGACCAGTTGACACGAAAGTAGACAGATTGAAACTTCAACTTAAAAAGGGTTTAAACCTTTTTTAACGCAGAGTCGCAAAGCACGCAAAGGAAACGCTTATATTCCTTGTGAAAGATGATTGAAACGTGTCCATAACTTTTTGCGTCTTAGCGCCTTTGCGTTAACCCTTCTTTGTGAGTTGTATGGAAAATTAAAAGTTAATTTTGAGGAGATTGCAGAAATTATGAGTATCCAGGATCAATTGCTCGATGCGATGAAGGTGGCCATGAAGGCTAAGGACAGCCTGCGCCTGACGACTATTCGCATGGCCCGCACCGCTTTAAAGAATGCCGAAATCGATGCGCGCCAGGATCTTGACGAAACAGCGGCCATCAAAATTCTTTCCACTCTGGTCAAACAACGGCGTGAAGCCGCTGAAGCTTATCGGGAGACACGTCCCGAACTGGCTGAGAAAGAAGAGCTTGAGGTGGTGATCTTGCAGGAGTTTCTGCCTGCCCAGTTAAACGAAGCTGAAGTGGCGGAATTGGTAGCCAAGGCGATTGCCGAAAGCGGCGCCGGCTCCATGAGGGATATGGGTGCGGTTATGAAGCTGGTCACGGTGCAGACCACCGGACGCGCCGATGGCAAACTGGTCAGTGGGTTGGTCCGTAAACAGCTGGCTGGCTAAACGCCCTGGTGGATCGAACGTACGGGCGAGTGAAATGCAAGGAGACCTGACTCAAAGATGAACGGCGTCGATATTGCCATCCTTGTCATCCTCTGTGGTTTTTTGCTGAAGGGGTTGCTGCGCGGCCTGCTCAAGGAAGTCTGTTCTTTGACAGGCTTTTTTGTCGGTGCGTTTCTGGCCTTCCGATATCATGGGCCCCTGGCCGATGCCCTTCTGAAACAATTTGATTTGCCCGCCCAGATTGCCGTAGCGATTACTTTTACAGTACTTTTCCTGGCAACCATGACCTTTTTCCTGGTGCTCGGATTTCTTTTGTCACGTTTTATGAAACTGCTTTTTCTCGGCGGCTTCAATCGCCTGATCGGTGGGCTGTTCGGTTTGCTTCAGGGTGGCCTGTTGCTGGCGGTGGTACTCTTTGCTCTCTCTTTACAGCCCCTGCCGTGGGGAATGGATAGGATTATGAAGGAGGCCTACCTGGCTCCACCATTTGTCGATCTGGGTGGAGCGGTTCTGGAAAGTAGCCGGCGTGTTCTGAAATGATATTGGAGACGCCGGGCCCTGCAGACAAAACAATGTCAGACGAAACCATGCCAGACAAAATCATGGCAGACAGCCTGGTCCAGCTTGAGTTTGCCAAGGTCGTTGACCTGGTGGCGGCTAAAACCCAGACACCCTATGGGCGTGTCCTGGCGGCTGCGCTGGTTCCTCTTTGCGAACGCAAGCAGATTGGAGAAGCTCTTCAGGAGGCGAAAGAGGCCAGAGAATTGCTTCAGGAAGATGGCCTTCTTCAGCTTGGCTCCGGCATTGATCTGTTGCCACATCTGGGGCGACTGCAGACGGAAGGGCTCCGTCTGGAACCCGAGGTCCTGCGTGATGTGCAGGCTGCTCTCGAGACCGCGTCTGCGTGTCGGCAACATTTGCTGAACAGCGAAGTTTGCCCCTGTCTGCAGCCGTTCGCCCGGCAATTGACCTTGCTGCCGGAGTTGGCAGCCGAGATTCGCGGCAGTATCGGTCCGCGTGCGGAAATCCTTGATTCAGCCTCTTTCGAACTCTCTGATTTGCGGGGCAGCCTCAAGAGTGAGCGCAACCGGGTCAAGCGTCAGCTTGGCCGACTGTTGCAGGATGAGCGTCTTCAGGGGGTTTTCCAGGAATCGTTGATTACCGATCGTAACGGTCGCTATGTCTTGCCGGTGCGGACCGATCACAGTGGCCGCCTGAAGGGTTTTGTCCACGACGTTTCTGCCAGCGGCCAGACGCTTTATGTCGAACCGGCGGTTACCCTGGAGAGCAACAATCGCGTCCAGACCCTGGTGCATCAGATTGTTCGTGAAGAGGAACGTGTGCTTGCGTGCCTGACTGCAGGCGTTCGTAAAGCAAGGCAACCACTGGCTGAAAACCAGGGGATTCTGGCGCGGCTTGATCTGCGTCAGGCCATTGCTCGCCTGTCCGTCTCGCTGGATGCTGTGGTCCCCGAGTTGGCTGATGAGCCGTCTCTTGCTCTGCATGATGCCCGCCATCCTCTGCTGGTTGCAGCCAAAAAAGGTGCAAAGGACGCTCCTACAGTGGTGCCGATTGACCTGCGCCTGCCGGAAGAGTGTCACACTCTGATCATCAGCGGGCCGAACACTGGTGGCAAGACAGTGGCTCTCAAGACCGCCGGCCTGCTGGTGCTCATGGCTCGGGCCGGCTTGCCGATCCCGTGCGCACCGGGCAGTCGACTTTTTCCTTTCGCCCCGGTGATGGCGGATATCGGCGACGAACAGAGTATCGAGCGGAGTCTTTCCACCTTTTCCGGGCACCTGCTGCGTTTACGCAATATTCTGGACCGGGCTGATCGCGAAACCCTGGTGCTGATGGATGAACTGGGTACCGGAACCGATCCTGGTGAAGGCTCGGCCCTGGCGCTGGCCGCCGTAGATTGCCTGCGTGATGCAGGCGCACGTATTCTGGCCACCACCCACCTGCATGTCGTCAAGGGGTACGCACAGCTCGAATCGCAGGTGGAGAATGCAGCCGTAGAATTCAATACTGAAACCCTGCAGCCGACCTATCGGCTGCATTATGGTATCCCCGGCGCCAGCCATGCGTTTACCATCGCCCGGCGTATCGGTTTACCTGAAAGTGTCTTGATCGCTGCTGAGGATTATCTGGGTCGGGGCGAGCGTGAGGGCGTAGCCATTATTGAGCGGCTACAGGTCTTGCAGGCCACCCTGGATGATGAACTGCGTACAGCGCAAAGCTTGCGCTCTGCAGCAGCAGAAGATAAACGACGCATTCATCACGAACTCAAGGACCTGGAAGCCCGGCGTCAGACGATTCTTGATGAGGTGCGTCATCAAGGACTGCAGGTATTGACTGTTGCTGAAGAGAAACTCCAGGTATTATTCAGTCAGGTTCCAGAAGGGGCGGTACAGCCCAAGCAGCGTGCAGAATTGACAAGTGCGCTCCGAGAGCTGCATGAGACCTTGCCCGAACCCTTGCCGCAGGGGCCTGAACATATCCCCGTAGAGGTCTCTGTCAGGGAAAGGCTTTATGTGCCGGCTCTGGGGATAGACGCTGAAGTCACCCGCGTCGATGGCGATCGGATTGAACTGATGGCCGGTGGCAAGAAGTTGCGCCAGCTTCGTTCGGCACTGCGCCAGTTCCAGCCGCGTCGTTATGCCGATCATCAGAAATCAGCGCCACGGATTCGTGACCGTGTCGAACGCAACGCTTTTTTGCCGCGCCTGGTTCTGGTCGGCAAGCGGGTTGAAGAGGCCCAGGGATTGCTCAGCCGGTTTCTTGATGAAGCCTTGCTTCATGGTGAGCAGAAGCTGGAGATTGTCCACGGTGCCGGTCAGGGTGTCCTGCGCAAAGTGGTCAGGGAATTTCTCGCTGAGTGCGGCGAGGTTGCCGTCTTTCAGGCGGCGGCAGCTGAGCAGGGTGGCGATAACGTAACGCTGGTGGAGTTGCGACACTGATGGGACGCATATCAGAAGATAAAATTCAGGAGATCCGCGACCGCACCGATATCGTCGAGGTGGTCTCCGGCTATCTGCCACTCAAGCACTCTGGCGTCAACCATCAGGGTCTCTGTCCCTTTCATCAGGAAAAGACGCCTTCGTTCAATGTCAATTCAGCCCGGCAGATATTCCACTGTTTCGGCTGCGGGGTGGGTGGCAATGTCTTCTCTTTCCTGATGCGTATGGATGGCTTGAGCTTTCCGGATGCTGTCAGGCAGCTCGGAGAAAAAGTCGGTATTCAGATTGAAGAAGAGGCGATCTCTCCCGCAGAAGTGCGTCGCCGCGAGGCGCGGGAACGTCTGTTGCGGATCAACGAAGTCGCAGGAATATTCTATCACCAGCTTCTTCTGGAAGATGAAGTCGGGGTGAGCGGCCGTCGCTATTTGCGCCGGCGAGGTTATGAAGGTGAAACGGTGCGTGCCTTTCAGCTTGGTTTTGCCCCGGAGGGATGGGACGCTTTGACGACGCATCTGGCTGAAAAGAAATTCTCCAGAGATGATGTCCAGAAGGCGGGATTGGTCCGTCCCGGCAAGCAGGGCCGGGGTGATTACGACCTTTTTCGTAGGCGTCTGCTCTTTCCGATTCACGACCTGCAGGGCCGAACAGTGGCCTTTGGCGGGCGGATTCTGGATGACAGCCTGCCCAAATATATCAACTCTCCTGAGACCGATGTTTATCATAAAGGCCAAACTCTTTACGGCCTCTACCAGGCGCGCGATGCCATGCGGCACAGTGGCGAAGCGCTGGTTGTCGAGGGGTACTTTGATGTCCTGGCTCTGCATCGGGCCGGTTTTACCGCTGCGGTGGCCACCTGCGGTACGGCTTTGACCGCTGATCATGCCCGGTTGCTCAAGCGCTATGCCGACAAAATATTGCTGGTTTTTGATGAAGACGCCGCCGGACGGCAGGCGACTTTCCGTGCCATGGATGCTCTCTTGCCCGTCGGTCTGGAGGTCAGCGTGGTTGCCATGCCCGTCGGGGAGGACCCGGATTCGCTGCTCAAATCCAGGGGGGAAGCGGGCTTCCGCGACTGTCTGGATGCTGCACGTCCGGTTCTGGAGGTTTTTATCGAGAATCAGTTATGCATCAATGGTCAGAGTGTTGAAGGTGTCGCGCGGACTGCTGAGCAAGTTCTCGAACGCATTCGTCGTCTGCCGGGGGATCTTGAGCGCAGCCTTTATCTGAAGCGCCTGGCGGTCCTGACTGATCTTGATGTTGAACTGCTGCAGTCAAAAATGCGTAGTGGCAAGGTTGCCCAGACAGTGGCTCGTCACCCGGCGGCTCAATCTTCTCCGGTACGTCACTTCCCGGCAGCCGCAGGGCAGACCCAGAAATACCTGCTACGCTTGATGTTGGTGGACGATCAGCAGCGTCGCCGCGTTCGTGAAGAGGGCACCGGGGAGCTCTTCCTTGATGAACTGTTTTGTGGTTTGGCGGAATACCTCTTGAGTTGTGAAGATGAGGACGGTCGCTTACCCGAAGATCTGATCGATGCCTCACTCAATGAAGCCCAACAATCGCTTTTAGCCAGTCTGGTTTTTCAGGAAGATCCAGGTTGGGCTGATAACCCCGAAAAGATCTTTACCGATTGCCGCAGGGCGGTCAGTCATTTCGTGTTGAAGCAGCGTCTGAAGGAGATTCTCAGGCTCGAAGAAGAAGCACGAAGCAACAACGATGAGGCTGCCCTGATGCAATATCTACGTGAACGTACAGAAATCAATCAGAAGATCAAAAAAAGGCTTTGAAAGAAAGGTCTTCGCCTGTATAATCCTAAGATTGTCCAAAAAATGCCTGTTATAGGCTTGACGGTATCCTAGAGGGAAGTATTGATGGCTAAGAAAACCAGTATCGAAGAAATCCAGCAGCTGATCGACCTTGGCAAAGAAAAAGGCTTTCTCACCTATGACGAGGTGAATGATATCCTGCCTGCCGATATGGTTTCTTCCGAACAGATTGACGATGTCATGACCATGTTTGGAGAGATGGATATCGAGGTGGTTGATTCGGAACAGAAGACCGCGCCGACCAAGGAACAACCGCGGGGGACCACCAGCAGAGGCAGTGAAGAAAGTCCGGGCTTTGATGCGGATGTTATGGGGCGGACCAGCGATCCTGTGCGGATGTATCTGCGTGAGATGGGCCAGGTTTCCCTGTTGACCCGCGAGGGTGAAGTTGAAATCGCCAAGCGGATCGAAGAGGGGGAAGCATTGGTTGCGCGGGTGATTGTCAAGACCCCGATCGCTTTCAAGGAGGTTGTCACTCTTGGCGACCGGCACCTGAAAGGCCAGATCAGCGTTGCCGAAATCACCAAGGACTACGACGAAGAAGAGGGCAGCGAAGCGGAAGAACGTCACCGTGAACGAGTGGTTGCGTTGATTGCAGAGATCAAGTTGCGCTACGAGCGTTTCATGTCCCTGCGTGATGACGCGTCTGGTGCGACCAAGGCCGCACGCAAGCCCATGGATAAAGAGATGGAGAAGCTCACGATGGAGATGGGTGAGCTGATGAACCAGATCCGTCTCAAGGATTACCAGATTGCCAAGATCCTTGATCGACTCAAGGAACTTGCCAGGCAGGTGAAAAAAGCCAAGGAAGAGATCAAGGCCTGCGAGGAAGCTCTGGGTCGCCCTTACGCCGAGGTCTGTAAACTTTTACTCCGCATGCGCAAGAGCGAAAATGATGCTCGCGCTGTGGCCGAAGAACTCGATCGACCGATGGATACATTGCTGGTCGTAGAGAAACGTTTGAAGGGTACCGATCGTAAATTTACCAAGGTTGAGGAAGAGTCTGGCTTTGCTCCTGAGGAACTCCTCGAATCGCTCAAAGAAGTCAACAAAGGTGAGTGGCGAGCCAAACAGGCCAAGACGGAACTGGTTGAAGCCAACCTGCGCCTGGTGGTTTCCATTGCCAAAAAATACACCAACCGCGGCCTGCAGTTCCTCGATCTGATCCAGGAAGGCAATATTGGCCTCATGAAGGCCGTCGACAAGTTTGAGTACCAGCGTGGCTACAAGTTTTCGACTTATGCAACCTGGTGGATCCGCCAGGCTATTACCAGGGCGATCGCCGACCAGGCGCGTACCATCCGTATCCCGGTGCATATGATCGAAACGATCAACAAGCTGATCCGTACCAGCCGACAACTGGTTCAGGAGATCGGTCGTGAACCGACTCCTGAAGAAATTGCCGAGCGTATGGAGCTGCCGCTTGAAAAGGTCCGCCGGGTGCTGAAGATTGCCAAGGAGCCAATCAGCCTGGAGACCCCTATCGGTGAAGAGGAAGATTCCTCTTTGGGAGATTTCATCGAGGACAAGGGTGTTCTTTCGCCACTGGAAGCAGTGATCAAAGGGAACCTCTCCGATCAGACGGCCCAGGTTCTGGCCACCTTGACGCCGCGTGAAGAGCGGGTGCTGCGCATGCGTTTTGGTATCGGCGAGAAATCGGATCACACCCTTGAAGAGGTCGGTCAGGATTTTGCCGTCACCCGTGAACGTATCCGTCAGATCGAAGCCAAGGCGCTGCGCAAGTTGCGTCACCCGAGTCGGGCCAAGCGACTGAAGAGTTTTATGGAGACCAACAGCAACAACTAGCCGTTGGCTTGTCAGTAGGCCGACAGGCATCTGAATCGATCGCTGGCCCGAATTGATCGCTGGAAATTGATTGACAGAGAAGATTGTGCAACTTACACTTTTTACAATGAACTTTTGCGGGCCCATAGCTCAGTTGGAAGAGCCACCGGCTCATAACCGGTCGGTCCCAGGTTCGAACCCTGGTGGGCCCACCACCCGCCTGAAGGCCATGACTGAAATGTACTGGTTCACATAAATCTTCAAAGCTAAAAAGAGTGCAGCCAAAATCAGGTTGCACTCTTTTTACATTGGAGCCGGCGGCAGAAAAAGCATCGAGATCGTGTGGAAACGCACCCGGATCAAAAGAGCACTCACTGGGTTTAAAAGAGCGCTGAAGGGAAACAATGGCAAAACAGGGGCAACGCATACAGGATCTGGTCGGCCTGGTTCATAAGCTTTATGCTCCGGAGCTGGCTGAAGATTGGGACAATGTAGGTCTGCAAGTCGGTGATCCCGGCGCCCCGCTGAAACGGGTCATGGTGTCACTCGACCCCGGCCTCGCTGCTGTTCAGGCCGCACATGACGCTGGCGCCCAGGCTCTGGTAACCCATCATCCTCTGCTGTTTCATCCGATCAAGCGCTTAACCCCCGAGGATGCTGTCGGCCAGGTTCTCTGGCCTGCAATGCGTGCCGGTGTGGCAATTATAAGTGCCCATACCGACCTGGATTGTGCCGTTGATGGTCTCAACAGTTGGCTGGCCACGCGCTTGGGTGTGCAGCAGAGTGCCCCTTTGCAACCGGTTGCCGGCGATTATCTCAAGCTGATAGTGTTTGTTCCATCAGGACATGAGCAAACTGTTGCCGAAGCACTCTTCTCATCAGGTGCCGGTCAGATAGGCACTTACGATCAATGCGCTTTTCGCAGTCGTGGTGAGGGGAGTTTCCGGCCTGGTCAAGGGGCCAATCCCTTTGTCGGTGAGATCGGCCAGACAGAACATACCGATGAGATCCGTCTTGAGACGATCGTTCCCAGGCGTAAGCTGGCACGTATTCTGGAAAAGATGCAGAAGGTTCATCCCTACGAAGAGGTCGCTTACGATCTCGTGTCGTTGCAAAACCAGGTGCCAGGTGCCGGACTGGGGCGAATCGGCAGGTTGGAGCAGGAGATGACTCTGGATAATTTTGCCGCCAGGGTCAAGAGCGCTCTGGGGTGTGACCACCTCCGTCTGATCGGATCAGGAAGTAGGGCGGTTCACAAGGTTGCTCTCTGTGGCGGCAGTGGTGCAACTCTGCTGCAAACCGCCCATCGCCAGGGAGCCGATGTGCTGGTTACCGGTGATATCAAGTACCACGATGCCCGACAGGCGGAAGAACTTGGCATTGCACTGATAGATGCCGGGCATTTCGCAACAGAAAGTTTGATGATTGAGCAGGTTGCAGCCGCGCTGCAAGCGGCTGCCCGGCAACGTCATTGGGAGGTTGTTTTCGAAGCTTATAGTGGAGAGCAGGATCCTTTCCGGTTATACTGAGACTTGCCGGTTACAGTCCTTGCCAGTTACACTAAAGGGCAATTCATAAGTAACCGGGAGATTCAAGGTTAAAGCAAGCTTGGCTGCCCAGGCAGTCGATACAAAGTGATTACAGATAAGGGAGGCATTTATCGTGCAGGAGCAGTTGCAGTTACTGCGAGATTTGCAGGAGTTGGATACGGAAAAGAAGGTTGTTGAGAACGAACAACAGGCGGGACTCAATGAACAGCAGGCTCTTAAGGCGGAGCTTGATCGACTTCAGGGTATGGTTGACAGCCTGGCCGGAGAGATCAGTATCCTGGAGGGTGAAAAGGTCGAGCTGACCAACATCATGGCTCTGGAGCAGCAGAACATTGAACGTTCGGAGAGTCGACTTCCGCAGATCAAAACGCAGAAAGAATATGTTGCGGTACTCAAGGAAGTGGATACGGCCAAGAAGCTTGCCAAGGAGTCGCAGACGAGCATTGACGCCAAGAATGAGATACTGGAGTCGCTCTCTGCCGACAAGGCGGAGAAGGATGACGAATTGGCGACGAGTACTGAACAGGCTGATGCCCGCTGCGCCGAAATCGATGCTTCTCTGGTTGACGTCAATGGGAAGCTTGCGAAGATGGACCGTCAGCGCGGAGTTTTGCTCGAAGAGCTACCAAAGAGCCTGCGCAAGCGTTATGAACTCCTGATGGCCAGACGTGCCGGTGTGGCCGTTGTTGAGGCCCGCGGTGGTGCTTGCCTCGGTTGTCATATGCATCTTCCGCCGCAGATGTTCAACAGTCTCTTCGTCATCGATGAGGTCCAGTCCTGTCCGCACTGCAGCCGTCTGCTCTTTGTGACAGCACCGGATTAACTCGGGATTAATACTTTCAGGATTAACACTCTGAAGTGGTTGGAGACAACCAGACGATCGCCGGTTCACTGTCGCTTCGGCTATGGTGGGCGGGAGGAAAGTCCGGGCTCCACAGGGCAGGATGGTCCTTAACGGGGACCGGGGGCGACCCCAGGGAAAGTGCCACAGAAAGCAAACCGTCCGCTTAAAGCGATAGCGAGGGTGGATAAGGGTGAAAGGGTGAGGTAAGAGCTCACCAGTGCCGGCGGTGACGTCGGCAGCTCGGTAAACCCCATCCGGAGCAAGGCCAAATAGGGGAGCGCTTGAGGACGGCCCGTTCGAAGCTCCCGGGTCAGGCTGCTTGAGGTTGTCGGCAACGGCGACCCTAGAGGAATGATCGTCGCCCTGCAGCGGGTAACCGCTGCGGGGAACAGAACCCGGCTTACGGTTCTCTCTGACCACCTTTGATTGCGGCACCGGGTTGATTGCCCGGTGTCGCATCTTTATTCCAGGAGACTGCCGGGCTCTCCCTGAGCCAGGTTGATTACGGCATGACCGAACAGCATAATAAAGCACAACCGGACTGGCCGGATCTGCTGCAGAGAATCCGTCGCGAGCTGGACGCACTCAACGAAACTGACAGAGCCTGGCTCAAAGAGCGGCTTGCGGTTATCGAAGCAACCCAGCTTGCTCTGGATGAGTTCTTCTGCAAGGCTGGCGGGCTCGAATCCTGTGCCGGCTGTGATGGCGAATGTTGCGGTTGTGGCCGGCATCATATTACCTTAACCAACCTGCTCGCTTATCTGCTTGAGGGTGAAGACCCGCCTGCCCCTGATTTCAGCCGCACCTGTCCCTATCTTGGTGACCTGGGCTGCCTCCTGCCGGTGGCCCGGCGTCCTTACAATTGCATTACCTTTTTCTGCGAGACCCTTGAAGACCAGTTGAACTCCGTTGACCGCGAGCAATTACGCACTCTGGATCGTCAACTACGCAACGAATACCAGTGCATTGAAAAGCGTTATCCCGCTGCCAGTTTGCGTGGCCTCTGGATTGCCCTGAAGCGAGTTGGCGATGGTCAATTGCTGCACTCGTCAGAGAGAGATGTGCTAGGCTGACCACTTAACCCCGGTGAAGGATATTGCTATGGACATCAGCTTCAAGAAAACCAATGGACCCCTTGACGACCTGATCGATGAAATTCTGTCGATGGCCGATGTGCACCATCCAAAGATCATTCGGGAGATGGTGCTCAGTGCCTTGAAGACCGGTCAGGAAAGCGATTATCTCGCTGATCTTAAAATGTTGCGCTCAACTATGAAGGAGATGCGCTACACCACTAAAATGTTCAGTCCTTACCGCGAGCGCAAGAAGGTAACGATCTTTGGTTCGGCTCGTACGCAACCGGACGAGGAGAGCTACAAGAAATGCGTGACCTTCTCCAGACAGTTGGTGCGACTCGGCTATATGGTGATTACCGGTGGCGGCCCCGGCATCATGCAGGCGGGTAATGAGGGCGCCGGAGCGGAAAACTCGTTTGCGGTGAATATCCGCCTCCCCTTTGAACAGGGGACTAATCCGGTGATGGAAAACAGTGGCCATTCCATTACCTATCAGTACTTTTTTACGCGCAAAGTGGCGTTTTTAAAGGAAGCAGACGCAATTGCACTCTTCCCGGGCGGCTTCGGCACCATGGACGAGGCCATGGAAACACTGACCCTGGTGCAGACCGGCAAGAACCCGCCGGTACCCCTGGTCCTGATCGACGACGATGATGGCGGCTACTGGGAGCCCTGGCTGGATTTCATGAAGGATGTTCTGCTTAAGCGCGGTTTGATCGCCGGTGAAGATTTCAGTCTCTTTACCATTACCCGCGACCCCTTCGAGGCCGCGCAGATTATCCACGATTTCTATCGCGTCTATCATTCCAGCCGATGGGTGGGTGCGACGTTTGTCATCCGCCTTAACAAGCAATTGAGCGCGGAAAACCTGGCAACGCTTGAAGATGAATTCAGTGAAATTATCGAACCCGGTAGTCATCTCGAATTGACCAGTGCATTGCCGGAAGAGCAGGATCAGCCGAATCTCATCGACCTGCCGCGACTGGTGTTTCAGTTCAACCGGCGTAACTATGGTCTGCTCAAGGCATTTTTGAGGCGACTGAATTCCTTTTAAAGGCGGGGCTTGACAGAGTTCCTTCTTGAAGGGGTGTATCAGATTATCACTTAACTGTTCGAAGAACAGATAGAGTGAGACATATTGCTCTCTGAATGATAGCTGGTATACTTTTCGCCTGTGTTTTGTCCGATAGCCTCCTGATACTAAACATTTTTTCGGGATAGAGATGAGTGAATCCCTGATGGATTGGTAAGAGCTTGACTCGAAACTGGCCCCCCTTGGCTATTGACCTGTCGATTTGAATGGTTTGGCAACAAGGAGAGAGTCCATGAAGAAAATTGCAGTAGTGTTGTTTGCAGCGGTTTTTGTCTGTGTCGGCATGGGGGATTATCTTTGCCATGCAGAAATTACGCACGGGTGGACCAGCGACGCCCATAACCCAGAGTTGAGGTGAACTTATGATTCCAACATACAGCACCATCCTTTATGCAACGGATTTGACTGAAAATGCTGCACACGCATTTCGCTATGCGATTTCTCTGGCTAAAGCGTGCGATGCGCAAATTCATATTTTGCATATGATGCAGGAAATGGATGCATCCGTCGTCAGTTACGTGTCGAGCGTTATTGGCGAAGAGAAACTTGCCGGTATCGACTTTGATCACGAGAAGGAGTTGCGTGAGCAAATTCGTGCAAAGCTTGACCGCTTTGCTGCTGAAGAATTGGCTGATTATCCGGAGGAACTGGCAAGAGTGGCCTCAGTCACTGTTGGTCATGGCAACCCCGTGGCCGGTATTCTTACTGAAGCAGACCGCCTCTCTGCGGACTTGATCGTTATGGGGACGCACGGCAAAGGAGCGCTGCGTTATGCTTTCCTTGGCAGTGTTGCCGAAAAGGTGTTGCGCAAGACTTTAAGGCCAGTCTTGGTTGTTCCTTTGGGGGACTGAAAGAAATTCTTATGAACAAGCAGGGCTCCGGAAGGTGCCCTGCTTGCAGAGTGTTCCGTGGCAGCATGGTGGCTAGTACCGTGTAACCCATAAACTAACGCATCTTGCTTGTTCTTTGGCACGCCAACAGCGTTGTGGCTTCGGTTACATAGCTGTGCTATGCGCTCTCAGCCACGCCTTGTTGGTGCGCCAAATCCCGTCGCAATATTGCGACATTTTATGAGTTACAAGGTACTAACTGGTTTTTTGTTGACTTTTATTCTTAGTCGCCCATAATGTCGACATTCGACAATCTGCTCTGGAAAGGGATTATTATGCCAATAGAACGTTCCACCTACAAAGATCACGTCGTCAAATACATTTATGATGGCATGCGGGAAAATCGCTATAAAGCAGGTGATAAGATTCTTGAGAGTCACCTGGCCAAGGAGCTCGGCATCAGTCGTGCTCCGATTCGCGAGGCACTGGCTGACCTGGTCAGATCAGGCCTGCTCAAGTATATGCCACAGGTGGGCAATTTTGTCACCTCCCTCTCCTCGAAAGAGTTAATCGACAGCTATATTGCTCGCGGGGTTCTGGAAGGTTTTGCC
>PVMK01148906.1_pt1 | contig 14850 bp, 20 predicted proteins | sample 1853481 | NCBI WGS metagenome assembly PVMK01 (sample SAMN08533507, study PRJNA380276) | Marine sediment metagenome, whole genome shotgun sequencing project.
TGGGCTAGTGTAAGTATAGGACCATTTCAAAGTACTGCAAAATTAATAGAATTAGTAAACATTTCCAAAGGTGATACAGTACTAGATATTGCATGTGGTACAGGTGTAGTAACAAAAAAAATTCGAAAAAAAATTGGTAATTTTGGATATGTAATAGGTGCTGATACTTCAATTACTGCAATTAAAATAGCAAAAAAGTGGAATGAAAGAAAAACAAATTTAGATTTTGTTAATGTAGATGCAGAAAAATTTTATTTTTCAAAAAAGTTTGATATTGTTACTTGTCAATATGCTCTGTTCTTTTTTCCAAATGCCCAAAAGGCACTAAAAAATATAAGAAATAGCCTCAAAAAATCAGGTAAAATAGGAATTTCAGTTCATGGAAGTAAAGAGATGGTTCCTTTTTTTAGCAGTATTTTAGATTCAGTTACTAAGTTTATTCCAGATTATGTTCCTCCTGGTTCGCCAAATCTTGACAGATTTGGAACAAAATCTGCATTAAGAGATGAGATCAGTAAAGCAGGGTTCTCAAAAATATCTGTAAAAGAATTTGTTTTTCATTATAGTCCTGGAAAATTTGAAGACTATTGGAGAAATTATATCAAATACATTGCAAAACCTCTAAAAGAAAAGCTAAATGCATTAGAATATTCAAAAAGAAAAGAACTCAAACAGTTAGTAAAAGAGAAAACAGCTCTATACACAAAGAAAAATGGTAAAATTATTTTTCCATGGCAAGTTTTAATTTTAACTGCAAAATATTAGATTCGGAGAAAGAGATGGGTAAAGATAGAAAAGAGAAAGAAGAGAAACCAAAAAAGAATGATTTTAAAGCATTTCTTAGAAAAAGAGCACCAATTTATCTTGGTATAATGGGATTGTTCATGTTATTTGTAGTTCCTGATTTAATGAAAGGAGATTTAGAAAGTAGTTTCCCTGAACTTACATCTGAAGAACAACAAGTTATTGATATCTTAATGAAATATGATGGACCAAATGATTCTGGATTAACTGTAATGGATGCAATTTCAATGAAAATTAGTGAAGAATACCCAGATGAAAAAATTTATGATAACAAAAAAACTAAAGTTGGACTAACTGTGTCAAATATTGATTCAGAAGAGTATCAAGTTATTTTGAATTTCAAGTCACATAAAGGAGAAATGAATTATGATTGGAATGTGAGATATGAGTTCTGAGAAAATCATATCAAATAATCAAGAATCAAAATACATTATTGATTTAGTAGACTCTATGATTAGGCTCAAAGTGTAACTAAATCTTTAGTGAATTTGTGCATCACAATAGGTCGATCTTTTACAATTAATGAATCCTCTATTCTAATTCCAAATTTATTTTCAATATAGATTCCAGGTTCTACTGTGATTGCCATATTTTCTTTTAATTTTGTTTCACTTCGATATGAAACAGTTGGAAGCTCATGTACTTCTAATCCAATTCCATGACCAGTAGAATGAATAAAGTATTGACCATAGTTTTTTTCTTCAATGTATTTTCTACAAGCAGAATCTACATCTTTACAATCTGACATTTGGTTTAACAGCTTTTAGACCAAGTTTTTGTGATTCTTTAACTATTTCATATGCTTCATTTGCTTGAGTTGAAATTTTTCCTACTGCAAATGTTCTAGTTGCATCAGAAACATATCCTTTGTATCTTAGTGTAAGATCAGTAACTACAAGATCTCCTTTTTTGAATTTTCTCTGAGATCACTTGAGCATGAGGTAAAGCACCATTAGGGACCTCCAGCAATAATTAGAGGATTTAGTGTAGATTTGTATCCAGTATCAAACATTTGCTGTTCCATTGCATATACCATCAAAATTGTTTGTAATTCTGATTCTTTTTGACCCACTTTCATTGTTTTCGAACAAATATCGAACATTTCATCTATGATTTTAGAAGCTTTTTTGAGTATTTGGATTTCTTTTTCATCTTTAATTATACGAGAATTGTAAAACGGTTCTGTAGATGATTTAATTTTTGGAATGGATTTTTTCAGAGACATCATAATAGAATAGTTTTGGCAATCAGTACAAACTCTGATTTTTCTTAATTTTTTCTATAAGAGAAGAGATCAAACCAGTACCACGTTCAGCTGTAATCACATCACAATCTTCAGATTCTCCTTTTGCTCTTCCCACTTCAAGTTCTGGAGCAATGATAGTTGTTTTTCCATTTTTTTCAAGTAATCCTATTGCCTCACCCCAAAATCCAGTCATGTAAAACAAATTTTCAGGCTCAAATGTGACTAGTGTATCACAGCCGATCTTTTGTGCATATTTTAAAAGATTTTTTCTACGCTGTTTCATACAAAAAAATCTCTGTTTCTCAATTTATGTATGATGTAAAGTTTGTATATGGAAATTTAGATCGGATCTTTATGACAGAAGAAAAGAAGAAAGTAGTTGCATTACTATCAGGAGGGTTAGATAGTCAACTTGCAGTAAGAATGATGCAAGAGCAAGGTTTTGAAGTTTCAGCTGTTGCAATAAAAACTCCTTTTTGTGATTTTGATTGTGGAAGAGGATGTGGGTTTGAAATTAGAGAAAGAGCTGATGATCTTAATATTAATTTAAAGACAGTTTATCTTGGTGATGAATACATTGAGATGTTAAAACATCCAAAACATGGAATTGGTGCTGGTTTTAATCCATGTGTTGATTGCAGAACTATGATGTTTGATGCTGCAAAAAAACACATGGAAGAAATTGGTGCAGAATTTATTATTTCAGGTGAAGTATTAGGTCAACGCCCAATGAGTCAACATGCACCATCATTACATATTATTGAAAAAGAATCAAATTTAACTGGAAAAATTGTTAGACCGTTATCTGCTGGATTATTACCACCAACAGATGCTGAAAAAGATGGTTTGATCAAAAGAGAAAATCTTGGAATGATTAAAGGAAGACAAAGAAAAATTCAAATACAAATGGCTAAAGAATATGGAATTGAAAATCCACCAAATGCAGGTGGTGGTTGTCTATTAACAGAGCCACAATTTGGAATTAAAGCTAAAGATTTGTTTGATCATATGGAAACTCCAACAATTAATGAAATTGATTTGTTAAAAATTGGAAGACATTTTAGATTAGATGAAGAAACAAAATTTGTTGTAGGAAGAAATAAAGATGAAAATGAAATGATTAAAGCATTAGCATTACCTGGGGATATTTTACTTGAAGCTAAAGATTACGTAGGACCAGTTTCAATTTTACGTGGTAAGAATGCAAAGTTACATGTAGAATTTGCATCAGCTGTAACTCTAAGATATTCAGATGCACCAAAAACTGAACACAGTATTGTTTCTGTTAAAAATAGAGATTCAACTGATGAAGTTAGTTCAGAATGTGCAGAAGAGCAATCTTACATAAAATTCAGAATGTAGGCGTGAAATTTTTAAAAAATTAGTTAGTATTAAGGAAGAGTTTTTGAATGAGTAGATCGGATTTTCAACAAGGATGCAAAAACAAGAAACCCCTACATATCTAAAGGCAATAACAATTAGAGACATCAGTGATGTTCATTCTATCAAAGAAGATATCAAAAAGGGAATGATTTTGATTCTAAGAGTTACACCATTAGCACAAAAGGATGTGGAACAACTTCGTAAAGTAGTTGAAGAATTGTATTCTATTGCAAAAACTGCTGGTGCAGATATTGCAAGATTAGGAGAAGAACGAATTATTATTGCTCCATCTGCATAAAGATCTGGAAACCAGAATACGATCTAAAATAATTTTATTGCTTCTTGAATTTGAGGATAATGTGCAGGTACTCCTATACATTCGTCTAATATTCATAGCAAGATTTTCTGATTTTTTACGTTCTCCGTGATTAACTAGTACTCTTCGAAGTTTTGGTCTTAGTCTTTGTACAAATGACATCAACTGATTATAATCACTGTGACCACTGAATCCATCTAGTCTTTCAACACTACTATTGATAGTAACAACTTCAACTTTACCTTCTTTTCCTAACATGGATACTTGCTTGGAACCATCAAGAACTCTTCTTCCCATAGTTCCATTAACTTGGTAAGAAACAAACAATACTTTGTTCTTTTTGTCTGGTGCAATGTTTTTGAAGTATTCTAAAACAGGACCACCTTCTAACATTCCTGATGTTGCTAAGATAATACATGGTGAATTTCTCTCTCATTGGTTCTTCTCTGGCATCTGCGTGCTCAATATTAGTGAAATATTCAGAATCAAATGGATTATCATCAGTCTCTAAGATCTTTTTCTTGAGTTCTCTTTCCAGATATTCTGGATAAGATTCATGAATAGCTGATGCCTCAGAAATCATTCCTTCGGTAAAGACTGGTGCTTCAACCATTTCTCCTGATTTCATATAATGATCAATTACCATCATGATTTCTTGTGCACGACCAACTGCTGGAATAGGTATCAAAACTTTTCCTCCATCTGCCAAAGTGTTGTTTACAGCATTAATGAAAGCAGATTCTACCTCTTGTCTACTTGGTTGAATATCTTCTTTAAGACCATATGTACTTTCAATCAATAATGTTTCTACTCTTGGAAAATTCCAACTAGCAGGTTCAAACAAAATACTTTTTCCAAATTTTATATCACCTGAATAAACAAAGTTATGATTACCATTTCCAATATGAAAATGACACAAGGCAGAACCTAGAATGTGACCTGCATTTGCAAGAACTAATTTTATGTCAGGAGAAATATCAGTTACAGTTCCATATGGTAAAGTTATTGCTTGTCTCATGACTTGTTTAACATCTCGTTCTGAGTAAATTGGAGTTCTACCTTGTGCAGTAGCTACTTTGATTGCATCTAATTGAATTAAATTCATCATAGGAAGGGTTGGTTCTGTACAATAAATTGGCCCTTTGTAACCATATTTACACAATGTTGGTAAGAATCCAGTATGATCCAGGTGGGCATGTCCAATTACTATTGCATCAAGTTCGTCTAGTGTTAGATTTAGAGAATCTAGTCTTGGAAATGCATCCATTGGCGAACGTGCACCAGGATTAATTCCACAATCAATTAAGATCTTACTTTCAGGAGTAGATAGTAATAAGGAGGACCTACCAACTTGGCCAAATCCACCAAGAGTAAAAAGAGAAACTTCGGTTCTTTGAGATAGCCTAGGTCTGAAAATTTCATCACCTACTTGTTTGAGTTGTTTACTCCGTTCAGAAGAGTATTGTTTTAGTGTTGCATTGATTGTTTGAATTGTACGTGAAGGTATGGTTGTGGATTTTCTAATACGTAATTTCCATCCTGTTTTCTCAGTAACTTCAGCATGATTGAATTCCTTTGCATCTCTTTGTAACAACCAAGGTCTTTTTGCTTCAACTGAAACTTCACCAGTGGCTGTGTCAAAAATAGTTCCTTGTAGATTTGCTTCTTTTGGAACACATTCTGCAAGAATTCGTCTAGCTTCATCTTCAGGTTTTCTAATTGATTCATCTGTCCTTACAACAATTCTTTTTTTAATTACATTAACAAGATTTGATATTAATTCATTATTTTCCATTAGATAACGAGGAGTTTTTGTGTAAAGAGCAATTCGTGGTCCTTCATATTCAATTTTTGTAACACCTGCCTCTTTGGGAATACTTTGCAGTATGGTGGCCATTATGTTTTGGCTAGAAGGTAATTCTTTTTGTTGTTGTTTTCTTTGCATAAAATCACTAAAGTTCGATGACTGCTTTCTTTTGTTCATCGGTCAAAAGACGGAATCCATCTTTATCCATTACTGCGATATTAATTCCATCGCCAGTACCAATATTTCTAACTATTGCAGCTTTAACAGCTCGTAGAGCTATTTTTTTTGCTTCTTCAACTGTAAGATCTTCTTGATATTCCTCTTCAAGTAAACCATAAGCTACTGGTGAACCGCTACCAGTTGTAACATATGATTTCTCTTCAACTGAACCAAACATATCGACGTTAAACAATGCAGGACCGTTTGCATCATAGCCACCAAGCAAGATATCAGCCATGAATGGATAACCTCTGTTTTGATGGAATATCAATGAGCAAAGTCTTGCAAGTGAATGAATTGAGATTGAACTTTGTTTTTCAACTCTGTGTAGATTAGAATGATAACGTAAAATATCAACAATATTTTGGGCATCTGCCACACCACCTGCCAAGGTTAATCCTGCATGCAAGTCGATTTTTTGAATTTTCATTGTGTTATTGTTTGCAATAAAATAACCTGCACTGGCCCTCATATCAGCACATAATATGACACCATCTTTAGCCTTGATACCTACAGTGGTAGTCCCATGCAAAATTTTTTCTTCAACGTTGTTCGACAAAAAATACTCCTATTAAGATAAAGTAAGTGGCATGTCACCCTTTTAAATAACTTTTTGATCCCCTTGAAACCATAAATAATGACAAAAAATCAAGATCGCATGCAATCGCATACGATGGAATTACCTAGGCTCATTGAAATTGGTGAAAAGAATATTGGGGATTTTGGAAAATTTCTAAATTCACTAAACAAACCAAAAAAAGTTTCTTTGATAGCTGGAATAAATGTTCAGAAGGTTTTAAGGAAAAAAATTGAAAAATCACTCAAATCAAAAAAAATTCGATTTATTTGGCATACATCAAAAGATAATCAAATAAAATCATGGAATAAAATTCAAAAAGATGTTAAAAAAGATTATTCTGATTTGATTGTTGGGATTGGTGGAGGCCGTTCTGTAGATACAGCAAAAATGATTTCATATAATTTAGGTAAACCATTTGTAAGCTTACCAACTGCAGCTTCTCATGATGGAATGGCAAGTCCATTTGTTTCTGTAAAAAGTGACATACCACATTCAATTGTGGCATCTGCACCTATGGGTGTTTTTGTAGATATTGATGTAATTAGAAAAGCTCCCGCCAGATTGTTAGCTAGTGGTTGTGGAGATCTTGTTGCAAATATCATAGCAGTAAAGGATTGGCAATTAGGTCACAAAAAGAAGAAGGAGTACTATGGAAGATATGCAGCAAATCTGGCCATGATGAGCGCTAAGATAGTTATGGAAAATTCTTCTAAATTTGCAAAGGAAGGATTGGATGCAAGGGTGATTGTAGAAGGATTGATCAGCGCAGGAGTAGCATCGTGTATTGCAGGAAGTAGTAGACCATGTTCTGGTGCAGAACATCTTTTTTCACACGCACTTGACAAAATTGCTCCAGGTGTTGGACTTCATGGAGAGAAATGTGGAATTGGTTCTATAATGATGGCAAAATTACAAGGACAAGATTGGGAAAAAATTGTAAAGACATTGAAAGACGTTAAAGCCCCAACAACTGCAAAACAAATTGGTCTTAAACCAGATGTTATAATAAAAGCTCTTACTATGGCACAAGGATTAAGACCAGAGAGATATACGATTTTAAAAGAAATTAAAATGACTGAAAAAAGAGCACTAAGTCTTGCAAAGAGTACTAAAGTAATTTGATTTAAGCAGCCTTTTGTTCAGGTGCTTTTTCTTTTGTTTCAGGTTTCTTTTCCTGAGTTTGTTTATTGACATGTGTTTCAACAAAACTCACTTTTTGTAAAGTTGGAACAAATTTGAAAATATCTAATTGAATAAAGTGTTTCATTATTTGTAAACCATCAGCACGTAAAATTTCCTCAGGAATTGTAATGTTTACTTCATTATCCTTCAAGTCAAATGCAATTTTTGTTTCCTCTACAGGCAGTCTATTTTTTAGAATTCCATCTACCTTATCACTTGGAGAATCAAGTGATTTGATTACATTTACATCAAATAGAATTGTTTTTCCTGCGTATCTGTGGTTATAATCTATTTGAACTCTACCAGATCCAATAAGACGAATAATTCCTCTCTTATTGTCAACGTCAATTGTATCACCTACTGAAACTTTGTCTGCATCTTCACCTAGTTTTCTAATAGGAATCATTCTAACTTTTTTAGAATCTCTTTCACCAAATCCTTTGTCAGGCGTAACTTCAACTGTAAGTTTATCTCCAACAGATGTTTTTGCAAGTGCTTCATCTAATCCTTTGAGAACAGGATAAGATACTTCACCAATCGAAACCAGTTTTGGTTGATATTTGACATTTTGTTCATGAATAGAATGTTTTTTTGCATCCTCTTCAATGGTGGTATCAAATACCTCGTCATTGTCTTTTACCTTTGCAGTATAGTCCACTAGAATTAATGAGCCTTTATCGAAAGTCAATGTGATCGGTCTCGAATTTCCTAATATTAAGTTAACAGGGTTTAGAGAGCTTTTAGTTTTTCTTCTGCAGTACTGAGTCCTGCTTTAGCATCTGTATCATATCCCATCATTGCTAAGGTGGATGAAATTGCAGAAATGGTTCGCATTACATGATATGGACTAACTTCACCCATACATCCAACTCTGAATACCTTTCCTTTAAGATCCCCAAATCCACCTGCTACTAAGACTTTGAATTTGTCAGCTAGTGTATTTCTGAATGTCTTGTCTTCTAGTCCATCCAAATAATTTAATGCAACAATTGAAATCGAACGATCTTCTTCTTTTGTAACATATGGTGTTAAACCAATTGCACTCAATCCAGAGTATAATGCATCAGAACAAATCTTATGACGTTTATAGACATTTTGTAATCCTTCTTCTAACATCATTGTTAGTGCTTCTCTGTATGCATAAAGTAAAGGTAATGCAGGAGTGAAAGGAGTATGTTTTGATTCTTCATAATATTTGAAGTATCTTGCTAAATTGAAATACATTGTAGATGGTGGGTTTTCTATCATGTATTTTTTGGCTTTAGCGCTTACAGATATTGGTGAAATACCTGGAGGGGCAGCAAGTGCTTTTTGTGCCCCAGTTAGACATACATCAATATTCCATTTATCCACTGGAAGTTCAACACCTCCAAGTAAAGAAACAGAATCTACAACATAGAATGCATCATTTCTAGATGTCAAGTCAGATACTTTATCAAGATAATTTACCATTGTTCCAGTAGAAGTTTCATTGTGAACAACATAGAATGCTTTTACGTCTTTATTGTTATCAAATGCTTCTTTTATTTGATCAAAAGTTGCATTTTGTCCTGGTGGAGTTTCAAGTTTAACTACATTAGCTCCTTGACCTTCAATAAGTTGTGATAATCTGTTACTAAATTCTCCATTTACAGGAATTATTATTTTATCACCTTTTTTAACTAGATTAATTACTCCTGCTTCTACTGCACCTGTTCCCGATGCAGATAAAGCCACAATATCATTTTGTGTTTCAAATACTTTTTGAGTTTTTTCAACAACATCAGTGTACAACTCAACAAAATCATCACTTCGGTGATTAATGATAGGTGCAAGCATTGCCCTCATTACTCTATTAGGTACATTTGTTGGGCCTGGAAGCATTGAAAGATATTCCATTAGTAATCTACGATGTCAGTGGGATATGGGGTTTATTTATAATTAGAGATTTTTCAAACGCTCTTTTGCACTAATGTTAATCAAAAAATTTTTTGTGCCCTCAGGAACAAGATCATCCCATCTTTGATCGCTGATAATTAGTTCCCGAATTTTAGTTCCAGATAATACATCTCTTTTCAAAAATGGAATAGAAATTATTTGAACAGTTCTTTTTGAATACAGATGTTTTGTTAACTCATCGTTTGAAAAAACTATATCAAATTTTGGAACAATAGTATCTATTTTGTCAATCCATTTGACATGATTATCCAAATCTGGGATAAAATAAATTGAAATTTTGTCTTTCATTGAATCATCAATTGATGATAGAATCATTTCTTTTCGCTCCTCAGCAGAGAAAGGATCATTTTTTTGTGCAGATTTGTTAGAACTACCTAGGCCTACCCATAATTTGTCTACTTTTGATAGTGCAAATTGTAATGCTTCAAGATGACCCAAGTGAAAAGGTTGGAATCTTCCGATCAATAAACCGTTCATACAAAAATATAGAAAATTTCTTTTTAAAAAACTATCATAAAGAGTTGTAATTGGAAAAAACTGTGGATTTTCTAAAAATTGATGGTGGGCATGGTGAAGGGGGAGGACAAATAATACGTTCAGCAATTGTACTTTCGTGTATTACAAAACAGTCAATTCATTTAGAAAACATAAGGAAAAATAGAAAGATTCAAGGATTAAGACCTCAACATCTTACAGCGATAAAAATTCTTCAAAAAGTTGCAAATGCTAAAGTGATTGGAGCAGAAATTGGTTCTACTGAATTAAAATTCATTCCAGGTAATATTGAAAATTTAGAATTAGTTGAGGATGTAGGAACAGCTGGAAGTATTTCTTTAATTTTACAAGTCCTAATTCCAGTAGTTGCTATTTCTCAAAAAAAACTCAATTTAACAATTAAGGGAGGTACAGATGTACTTTGGAGTCCTTCTATTGATTATACTAAACATGTACTTAGAAGTGCATATTCTAGAATGGGGATAGAATTTTCAGTTGAATTAAGTAAACGTGGTTACTATCCAAAAGGAGGCGGAAAAATTAATTTACGAGTATATCCATCTCACGTAAAATCAATATCATTTTCAGAAAGAAAAACAAATTCTGTTAAATTAATTTGTACATTTTCAAAACTTTCAGTTGAAAGAATTAAAAATCAAATTGAAGAAATTAAAGAGAAATTAACTAAAGAAAATTTTATTGTTGAGACAGAAATTAAAAATCAAGAAGCAATAGATTCAGGGGCATCTTTGTTAATTTACAGTATTGATGAACATTCAATCATAGGAGTTGATGCCTTGTTTGATAAAAAAACACAAAGATTTGATTTAGATTTTGATAAATTTATTAAAAATCCACTAGGAGTAGATGAGAATTTAGCAGATATGCTTGTAGTTCCTGCAAGTTTGGGTAAGAAAAAAACAACATTCCAAGTGAAAGAGATTACAAAACATTTGGAGACAAATTTGTTTGTAACATCAAAAATTACAGGTTGCAAATATGGAATTGGAAGATTAACTAATGGATTTGAGGTAATTATTGAGGGAATCTCAAACTCCAGCATCAAGTAATGATGCAAAAAATAGAATTGCTATTGATAAAACTACTATAACTTCCCCAAGAATAATGATTTTTTTTCTTAATTTTTGAATTTGTGGCTCTGACATTTGATTCGACATAATTTTTTCTTCAACATCTTTACGAATCACTCTAACATGTACTGCATATGTAATGATTAGAGCAATAACAAGAATTATCTTAATCATCAAAAATGTTCCATAACTTGTTGCAACAAGAAGTTCAGGTTTACTGAGTAACGTATGTGAACTATACAATCCAGTTGCCATTAAAATAATCAATGATGGAACAGCAATCATGTTAAATCGTCTTCCAACACGAATCATTATTTGCATTCTTTCTTCAAGAGAATCAGTCAATGTTTTTAGAAGTGGAGAAAATACAATACCAATGAAAAGTGAACCGCCTACCCATATTGCAGCTGCAACAAGATGAATCCAAGTAAGAATTGCTTGCTCTAGTACGGTCATAGAATATGATATTTTAAATCAAATATTATGTATTTGGATCTTAACAACCTTTTTTAGTTGTACATAATCTGAAAGCATTGAAATGGCACTTCAAAGCAAGATGATAATATATGTTGCATTAGCTGGATGTTTTGCTTTAATGGGAGGAATTTTTTATTATGGCAATCTCGATTCCGTGGAGATTGAGCAAGTTGAGATTGAATTAACAAATGTAGAACTAAGAGATGTTGACACCATAAATAATCAAGCAAAATTTGATGTTACATTTCTTGTAAAGAATCCAAGTGACAAAACATTTACAGTTCCACTAATTGAGTATCAGCTTTATGGTGATGGGATTCTGTTGGGTTCAGGACAGTACTCTACAGTAGATATTTCAATGCCTGGAAGAGCTGGATTTTTTCCAGATGTAGAACTTCCTTTGAAAAATGTATTTGTTCTTGAAAAATCTAAAGTTAATTCAGAAATTTATCAAGATGCCATAGAAAATAAAATCAATAGTTTTTCAGCCGAAGGAAGTATTACTACTCAATCTTCATGGATGACTATTGAAAAAGAATTCAAAACAGGATTTTAATTAAAAAAAGTGGGCCGAGTGAGATTCGAACTCACGATCACCGCCATGTCGAGGCGGTATCCTAACCAGCTAGACTACCGGCCCATTGAAAAACAAGACTAGGTGCTGGCATTATTAACGTTTAACAAAAGAAAGGATGAATAAAAAGGAAAAAAGCGTGAAATAGTTGACAGGTGATTTTACTGAAGAAGAAAAAAGAGGCTTCTATAAGGCAATTTATTCAAGAAGAGATGTAAGATCTCATTTTATTTCAAAACCCATAGAAGATGATATTTTATCAAAAATACTACATGCAGCACATCATGCTCCATCAGTAGGATTTTCGCAACCATGGAATTTCATCCTGATAAAAGATATTGAAACAAAAAAGAAAATAAAAAAATCTTTTGAAGAAGAAAAAGATCGTTCATCAAAATTAGTTGAAGAACCAAAGAAATCAAAATATCTTTCATTCAAGCTAGAGGGAATTTTAGAATCTCCAGTAAATCTTTGTGTAACATATGATCCTACAAAATTTGGTCCTTTTGTTATTGGCAGATCAAGCATACCTGAAGCAGGACTATATAGTGTATGTTGTGCAATCCAAAATTTATGGTTATCAGCAAGAACAGAAGGAGTAGGTCTTGGATGGGTAAGTATTCTTTCTAATGAAATCCTAAAAGAAACTCTGGCATTACCAGAACATGTCATTCCTATTGCATACCTATGTTTAGGATATGTAAATGAATTTGCAGAGAAACCAGATCTTGAGACTGCAAATTGGTTACCAAGACTTGATCTAAAAGATGTTGTGTATTTTGAAAAATGGAATGATAAAGAAAATAAAAATTGGAATGGAATTAAAGAAATGATCAAAGATAATCTTGATTACGCTTAAATAATTAAGAGTGTTTTTTTTGCTGGGCTTGTGGCGCAGAGTCATTTGACGCGAAACATGGACAGCGTGGTACTCTCCTAAGGTACAGGTCGAGGGATCGAAGCCCTCCAAGCCCGTTAAATTTTGAAAATCATGCGAATTTATATACAAAGATAGATTGCTGGGGATATGAAAGTTGTAGTTATTTCTGGAAGTCCAAGAAAAAATGCTGTTACACAAGTTATGATGAAGTATGTTTATGATTATGCTAAATCAAAAAACCAAGACACAAAATTGATTAATCTTTCAGATGGTCAAATTGAATGCTATAGAGGATACGGTGAAGAATACAATGAAGCTACAAAGACAGCATCAAATGACATTACAGATGCTGATGTTTGGATAATAGGAACTCCCATCTACAATTCGTTTTTTAGTGCAGCATTGAAAAATTTGTTTGAATATATCAATTATAAAAAAACTGCAGGAAAGGTAGCTGGAATGGCAATTTTAGCTTCTGGAAATATTGGTTTCACGATGTCCAGACATTAGTCACACAACTATTATCATACTTTAGAGTAGTAGCAAATCCAAAGGCTGTGTTTCTAACAACAGAAGCTTTTACTGATAATTCTGTTTCAGATGTAGATGCACAAAATAGACTAAAAGAAATGGTAGATGAAACTTTTGAACTTGCTTCTAAATTGCATCAAGATTAGAGATAGATATATGAAAGATTTTGATAATATAATTATACTATCAAAAATATTCTCGGTTTGATTTCGTTAGAGTTTAGTAATTTTGTATTTGTAAAAACCATCTTTATTTACAGTAGTTTAAGCAAAGTGTATTGTTTCATAATTATTTCCTGTAAGATTCAGTCTTATCAAAAATTTGAATTAAAAAATCTAATGATTAACAAGCTAACTATAATAATACTTGTAAAGATTGTATTTTTAGATATATATAGAATAATTTCATATTTAGAATAAACAAAATTTATTCCAATTCATTTATGTTCTAAAACAGTAAAATATTAACATACCATACAAATTATACAATTGAGTTTGAAAAAAGATCCAACTGAATTGTGTTCATGTAAATGCCATTATGGTGGTGCTGTAAGTTGCCCTAGTTGTAAGAATAATCATGGTGTGACATGTTGTCATTGTGAAGATTAGAATTATTTACTCTAAGTTTTTCTTTTAGAAGCTAACATCTTCAGATTAGCTAATTCAGTTTTTAATGATTCAATCTGAACAAGAGTTTGTAGGTTAGAAATTTCTTGATTTAATCTAGTGTATTCACTAGCATTTAGTTTCACAGATTCTTTAAGATCATTTAATTCAGAAGATAATTTATTTTGAATTTGTTTTATTTCAGAAACACTGACTTGGCTACCTGTAGTTGTAGTAACAATGGTTTGTGTATTACTCAAGCTTTTTTTTTGATATCAGTAGTCTGCTGGTGCTTGCTATGGATCCAATCTGTACTTTTTTGGGATAACCAGCACATCAATGTGAGAAACCATGTAATAGGAACTACTACCATAAATGTAAAATTCAGTATTGGTGCAAAGTCAATAAAGTATGGCCAAAGTCCGGTTAGTACTGCCGCAAAAGCACCAACCGAAAGAGTGGCTAAATGATTATAGAAATATCCCATCAATTATTTGAAAAAATTATTGTTTATAAGAGTAATGCTAAAAATCAAAAAATAATATAATTAAAAAGAAAAAAGAGCCGAATTTACTCGTCTTTCTCAGGGGTAGTAGTTACTTTAGGCATATCAGATTGTAAGATTTGTATTTTTTGTAGTAGTTCAGTTCTCAGATCTCTTGCGACTCTTCTAACAGTTGGTCTAGGAACACCAAGTTCATCAACTACTTTGGTATAGATAT
>PVMK01169295.1_pt1 | contig 14849 bp, 13 predicted proteins | sample 1853481 | NCBI WGS metagenome assembly PVMK01 (sample SAMN08533507, study PRJNA380276) | Marine sediment metagenome, whole genome shotgun sequencing project.
CTTTGCCGTTGTCACCTGTGATAGTATGCGAGCGGTCTGCAACTGGTGACAACGGCAAAGAGTTCGCTGAACACGAACGCATTGCTCAAGAACTTGAAGTTAGTTTCTTTTTTGCTCATCCTTATGCTGCCTGGGATCGTGTTGCGAATGAAAATATGAATGGATTGGTCCGCCAATATATTCCAAAGAATCGTGACCTTTCATCGGTCACTGATGAAGAATTAGTACAGATCATGAACAAACTAAACCATCGCCCAAGGAAATGCCTTGATTTCAAAACACCCTTTGAGGTATTCTTTGTGCAGTCTGTTGCACTTCAGAGTTGAATCCACCCTGGTTTTATCTGCCCGGGACCTCATAAATATAATAAATAGTTAATCGATCCGATGGGTATTAACCAACCCCCCGAATAAATATTTCCTAGCTTTGATAATACTTCATATCAGTATGGTAATCCTTCCTCAACCAGGCGCAAAAATGAAGAAAGTCCTTGGATTGATAAAACATATATTGTGTCTATATTGGAGTAAGAACTTGGATCAATCTCCTGGGCAATCAATGAGTGGATATTATTTTCTCTATTTTGCTGCTATTCTCGGTTTGGCAAGAAATGAACCAGAATGTAAAATGAGTTTTCATCTGGGAATCCACCCAATAGCGCTTGACTATTAGTCACTATTAAATTTCCAGGAATATATATTAATCATATGATTAAGATCAAGGTGAAACGTCCGATGGTATGGTAAATTTCTCCAGGCTGAGCGCACGATGAAGTTTCTAACAGAACTGAAAGTCACAGAACTTGGAAAACTGCGTTATCTGGGTTATATTTACTATTGCATGTAAGTATGTGGTACCTTATAATCTCGTAGAAGCATAGAAAAGGCAAACTCGCTGAAAAGTGAGGACGCAAAGTTACGGATCTAATCAGTTTTCGAACTGTAGGATGGCCGAACTGCCTAAGCTGACAACATATATGTTGGACAGTTTGGCGCAATGAAAAACACGAATGTTGGATTGCATCTCGATAGGTGAAATAAGGAGTATGCCATGACTGTCTTGATAATCTCAATCGTTGCTGCCTGGATCATTTTTTCGGCCTTGTTGGTGACAATCATATGTGTGAACTCTTCCCGACTAAGCCGGATTGACGAGCCGTTCAAGGACCCCGCGTATATCGCCCAAGAGAGAAAGAAGAAGAGAGAAGAGTTTGTTCAAAATACGATAATGTTGAACACCGAGTAATAGGATTATCATCTCAATAAAATAGTTCCATCAAGGAATATTACCGCGATCAGTCGGTGACATTATCGCTGGTAAAATCACGGAAAAATATTTCTATAGGAATGCCCTAAGGGGCATTTTTTGTTAACTGATGAATATATATATATCCTGGGGGATTTTCCTCGCAGATTTAGCGTATGAATTGTAACAATTCCTGCTCAACTGCGTTTATAGGTATAGATACACGTGGATTGTGGAAACAGCGATCTATGGGGTGATAGGGTTGAGTGACCTTATCATAAGGAAATTCAGATCCACCACTATCCAGTTCTGCACGTCTACAAGGAGTTGTTTCCCTGGTAAGAATGATCTGCTGTGAAACTGTAACTTATGGGATAGCGAATCGTTTTAGAGGACACCGGACATAAACATGATAACTGGAAGGGAATTTAACCAACGGAGTCTGCAGCGCGGCCATATAAATGATTGAATTACGCTGGAAATATGGTCAGCGGCCGTATTCATTGGATGGAGATAGACAATTAACACACAACTTATCTAATAATCACCAATTATAGGGCGATGAACTGAGGCCTTTCCGGATAGATATGGCGACAAATTGGACCCAGATGAAAAAAAGGAACATTAAGATCAGGTCCATGTAGAAAAATTACTCTTCCCGATAAAAATGCTTGTGTCGGAAGGGCGGAGCATGTCTAATGGACGACACAGCGAAAATTCCTTGCGGAGGGAAATTGGATGGAATCGAACCAACAAAGTATACAATTATTCGTGGAGACACCATTAAAAGCGAAAATTCGTAAAGCTTCTGAAAGTGTGCCGCGCCATGTACAATGGCGGCTTTATTCGGGCAGTTTGGTGATTATGGATATCATCATGCTTGGTCTGGCATCTCGCCTGGCGTATTATCTGCGGTTTCAATTATCGTTCGATATTTTCTTTCTAGATTTAAATCCGAACATCCTTTTTTACCGAAATGTAGTCGCCTACATGATCCCAACTTTGCTGATAATATTTATGATCCTGGGTCTATATGACCGGGAGAAATTACTTGGCGGGACGCTTGAGTATTCCATGGTTTTCAATGGAATCACATTGGGGATGATGCTGCTCATTGCTGTTGGCTTCTTGGACCCAGACTTTGTTCTCGCTCGAGGTTGGCTGATCCTGGCCTGGATGTTTGCCTTTCTGTTCGCAGCCATGGGTCGATTCTCTCTACGCCGCGCGATTTATGCATTGAGACGCAAAGGCTATTACCTCACCTCGGCGATCATTGTCGGTGCGAATAATGAAGGTCTTTCACTGGCAGAGCAGCTGACCAGTTCGAGGGCATCCGGTTTTCACATCATGGGTTTCATTGATAAAAAGCTGTCGGTTGGAACGCAGGTACTGCGTGATCTTCACGTCTTAGGCACAGTGGACCAATTAGATGAATTAATCGCGGGCATGATATTGAAGAACTGATTTTAGCAAGCAGTGCCATCTCATCTCGGGATAGGATGCTCGAGATATTCCAAAAATACGGGGTTTCTAGCGACGTTAATGTTCGTATGTCTTCAGGTTTGTATGAGATTATTACGACTGGATTGACGGTCAAGGAGTTTGCTTATGTCCCCCTGGTGGGGGTCAACAAAGTACGCCTGACTGGGGTTGATGAGTTCCTTAAGTATTCTATGGATATCCTGTTGGCTGTCCCTGCGCTGCTTATTTTGGGGCCGCTAATGCTCTTGATCGCTTTGGCGATAAGATTAGAGACCCCCGGTCAAATTGTCTATCGCCGCCGGGTGATGGGCATGAATGGCGAGGAATTCGAGGCCTTCAAATTCCGAACAATGTACGAAAATGGAGATGAGATTTTATCGGCATATCCTGAATTACATGATGAGCTCTCACGCAATTTCAAGCTAAGGGAAGATCCTCGGGTAACCATGGTTGGCCAGATTCTGCGTCAGACAAGCTTAGACGAGCTGCCGCAGCTGATCAATGTATTAAGGCGTGAGATGTCTCTGGTCGGCCCGCGAATCATCACGCCAGCTGAAGTGGAAAAATATGAAAAATGGGATTTGAACCTGATGACCGTGCGACCGGGTTTAACCGGATTGTGGCAGGTAAGTGGACGGTCTGATGTGACCTACGAAGAACGGGTGCGTCTGGATATGCATTACATTCGAAATTGGAGTATTTGGTTGGATATCCAAATTCTCTTCCAAACCATCCCGGCAGTCATTAGAAGGCGTGGGGCGTATTAGGTTAGAATTAGGCCACATCAATTTTTCCGAAGAGGAGCAGTAAAAGTGAAGATACTAGTTACTGGGGGAGCTGGTTTTATTGGATCGCATGTCGTAAATGTGTTTATTGAAAATGGTCATGAGGTTGTGGTTGTTGACGACCTTTCCACAGGTCGTCGTTCGAATTTAAATCCAGCCGCGACATTTTATCAAGTTGATATCCGCAGCCCGCAATTAGCGGAAATATTTGAGAAAGAACAACCTCAGGTTATCGACCATCACGCAGCACAAATGGATGTACGTCGTTCGGTTGAGGATCCGCTGTTTGATGCAGATGTCAATGTGTTGGGTTCGATCAAATTAATTGAACTCGCCCGGAAGCATAATGTCGAGCGTTTCATTTACATCTCAACTGGGGGCGCTGTTTATGGTGAGCCAGAATATCTGCCATGCGATGAAGCACATCCCATTAACCCAATTTGCCCCTACGGTGCCAGTAAACACACTGTGGAGCACTATCTGTATATGTACCAGGAGCTTTACGACCTGAATTATGTCATACTCCGCTATCCAAACGTGTATGGCCCCCGGCAGGACCCCCACGGAGAGGCGGGAGTGGTGGCGATCTTTACCGGGCAGATGTTGGGTGGTGATCAGATTGTGATTAATGGTGACGGAGAACAGGAACGTGATTTTGTCTATGTTGGGGATTGCGCACGAGCGAATATCCTGGCCTTGACTACTGAGAATTGCAACACAATTTTCAATCTGGGGTATGGCAAGGGAACCACAATTAATGAGATCTACACAAATTTAAAAAATATCACTGGTTATGAGGACTCAGCAATACATGGCCCTGCAAAAGTTGGCGAAACGCGAAGGATATTCTTAGAAGCCAGCAAAGCTGAAAAGGAGTTAGACTGGAAACCCACAGTTGGACTTGAAGCTGGCCTTAGTGAGACAGTGGAGTATTTCAGACAGACTGAAGCACAGAATTAGTTCGGTGTTTCTATATTAATTTATTCAAGGGTTAAAAGGGAATCCTCCCAGGTGGGGGGGATATCATGGAGGTATTATGAATTTCGTTAATAGTTATATCGAAGAACTCAAAGAGGTGTTAGACGATCTCTCTGAAGTTGTAATAGAGCAGGTTCTGGATGTCCTGCATGTGGCGAGGTTGGATAACAAGCAGGTCTTCATTTTGGGCAACGGGGGCAGTGCGTCTACAGCTTCACACTTCGTGTGTGATCTGGGGAAGAATACACGTGTTAAAGGTTCTCCGAATTTTCGTGTGATGGGATTGACGGATAATATGGCATTATTCTCTGCCCTGGCTAACGATGAAGGTTATGAAAATGTCTTCGCCCAGCAGCTCGCTAACCACATTCAGCCTGGAGATGTGGTGATCGGTATCTCGACTAGTGGAAACTCACCGAATGTGCTTAATGCTATACATTTAGCGAATTCTATGGGAGCGAAGACTATAGGTTTCACAGGGTTTGATACTGGGAAGCTCGGTTCTCAAGTTGATGTTAATCTGCATGTTCCAAGTCACAGCATTGAACAAGTAGAAGACGTTCATCTGGTATTGGAGCACCTGATCACAAAGGCGCTCAGGGAAAAAGCGCAGCAAATGGTCATGAAGGATTCTTCCCTGGAAATTCTGGCTGACGTTACCTTAGTAGAAGAGAAATCCTCCTTCGATTAAATTTTAGGGAGACCAATTTGGTATTCATTAATCGTGTTTATGAAAGATTTTGTATAAAAAGGGGGGACTGCGAGGGTGGAAATATAAGCGGCAAAACTCTCACTTGCTAGGGAATCAAATCTGATAAGGCATCTAATAAATTCTCGTAGACAAGAAAGGGGGAGATTTGGCTGGCTAATGGAAGTTTTGATTGAGCCAGCCCACGACCGGTGTATACGAGAACATTCTGCCCGACTCCGGCAGTTTGTCCGGCTATGATGTCGCTGAGTGCATCACCGATCATGATCGAATTGCTCAAATCTAATTGGGAATTGGCAGCAGCTTCTAGAATCATTCCTGGTTGTGGTTTTCTGCAAGGACAGTTTTCATGCGGTGTATGGGGACACATGAATACCCCATCGACTCTACCGCCTGCAGATTCTATTTCTTTGACCAGTCGCTTATTTATCTTATCTGCGGTGGATTGAGAGATAATCCCTCTCCCTACAGCAGATTGATTGGTGAGGATAAATATCATATACTCACTCGCTTCGATTTTCTCCAGGGCTTTTACAGCTTGGGGATATATTGAAACATCGGACCAGGTTCGCACATAGGTGGGCCGGTTCTTAATAATCACACCATCTCGATCAAGAAAAAGCGCAGGATTCATAGAGGCAATTATACTAAAACGCACGACATGAATCCGGTTCTTGGTTAAAAATTTATTACCTTGGATGATTGCAATTATAATAACAATCTTTTTGAGACCAGAGACTTATTAGTAAAACTCTTGAATCATTACGTCAACAAAATAATATGATCGATGGAATAAGTATGTATTTGGGTCGCCAGGCATCGAGTAACTGGCGCTATGTAGTTGAACAAACCATTTACCTGCTTTTCGGCTGGATGCCTACCGTAATTGGGATGGGATTTCGAAGTGTAGTCTACCGGTTGGTCCTGAACATGGATGGATGGGCAGCCATCGAAAATAAGGTTCGATTGCTTTTTGCAGATAATATCCGTTTGGGGCATGGGGTTTATCTCGACCAAAATGTGTATTTGCATGCCTGTCCGCAAGGGATCGAGATTGGCGATAATACGATCATCATGTATGGGGCAATCCTGCATGTCTACAACTTCCGGGATTTACCGAATTCGAGAATTAAAATCGGGCGTGATAGCCTGGTAGGTGAATACACTGTTATCCGGGGCCAGGGTGGTGTGGAGATTGGAGACCGGGTTTACACCTCACCATTTACGCAAATTATTGCGGTGAATCATGTGTATGACGATCCGGAGCGACCCTTCATAGAACAGGGCATCACTGCGGAGGGGATTGTGATCGAAGATGATGTCTGGTTGGGTTCTGGAACGATCATCACGGATGGTGTGCGTATTGCTCGGGGAGCAGTGGTTGCCGCAGGAGCTGTGGTTACCCAGGATGTAGCTGCCCATACGGTTGTCGCTGGGATACCAGCAAGACCGATTCAAGATATTGATAAGCAAAAAGAAATCGAGAAAGAAAAAGAAATATATCACCTGAAAATGGGGAGGAATTCATGACAACACTATCTGTTGTTATACCTGCATATAATGAAGAAGATGGGATCGCTGAGATCGCCGAGCGAGTATTGTCAGTGAAAGATGATTTACAAGAAGCTGGTGTAGCGGATTTAGAGCTGCTGGTCGTCGATGATGGCTCCGGAGATGGCACCGCGGAAATCGCAAGCCGGATGGCCGGCGTTCGTTTGATCCGCCATGGGAAGAATAGGGGATATGGCGCAGCTTTAAAGACCGGCTTCTCAAATGCGACTGGCGAATTGATCGGTTTCTTGGATGCAGATGGAACCTATCCGCCTGAGTATTTTCCCCAACTTTGCCGGAAAGCTATGAACGGTACTGAGCTGGTGATTGGTTCACGAATGTCCGGTACAGACAGCAAGATGCCGCTGACGCGCCGTGTCGGCAATTATTTCTTCGCCACATTATTAACCCTTATTGGCCGGCAGAAGGTATCGGATTCCGCCAGCGGCATGCGGGTGTTTAAGCGATCTATTCTCGAAAGGATTTATCCTCTTCCCGACGGTCTCAATTTAACACCAGTGATGAGCACTCGAGCAGTACATGAAGGAATCCAGATGGCAGAAGTGCCGATCCCTTATGATGAAAGGGTTGGAAATTCGAAGCTGAGTGTTGTTCGCGATGGTACGCTATTCCTGCAATCCATGATTTGGACGGTATTGACGTATAATCCGGTCCGAATATTAGGCATAATTGGTTTGATTGGGGTTCTCTTTGCACTGGCTGTCGCCATTGCACTGATCATTGCCCGGGCGCGCGGTATCACAACCCTAGGACCTTGGAGTGTTTCTGCTTTATATGCTGCAATGGTAGCCGGTATCACAGGGATCAGCATCTTCGCTCTGGGTAGCACGTTCAATTACCTGGTATCGCTGTTTTATAAGCAGCCCGTCCGCCAGGGATTATTCGGACGCCCCATATTTAATCCCTCTCTTGATCATTATTTTGGTTGGATAGGTTTAGGTGCTTTTGTCGCTGGTTTATTGATAGGTGGCATCAGCACCATGCTGGGAGTGAATGGTTGGGATATCTCCAGGATCTGGCTGTATCTGTTAGGCAGTGCTATGTTCATCCTGGTCGGTGTCCAGTTGATCATTTATTGGATCCTAATGCGGGTGTTGGAAGAATTGAGTAAAAGGGGAGAGATGACCAAGAGAGACATGGGGTCATCAGCATGAGTATAATTGACGGCAGCTATATAATTTATTGGTAGATGTTGGTAGGAGCTCAGGTTATGGTTCACAGTGAAGTGGAAATTAAAAAAAATCTAGGCACTCGCAGGATCCCAAAATTACGCATGGTGAACTTTCCAAGCGCGGATGAAATCGTGCGAGATGTGCTGTTAAACACACCGCGATCAGAGGCAGCGGTGGATATCATGCTGGTCAACCCTCCGACTCCGGATGGTGGTTTATGGATCCGGACTCAACATCGGGTCGGGCGAAGAACTCGGGAAAACATGGTATGGCCGCAGGTCTCTCTTGCTCAAATGGCAGCACTTTTACTTCCAAATTATAAGTTGAAAATTGTGGATGCCAACGCGGAGCGAATGGGTTGGGAGGAATTCTCAAAACTAATCGACAAATATCAACCGAAGTACTACCTGACACAGGTCACTGCTCCGACGCTGGAAAACGACATGTATGGTTGTTTCCTGGCCAAATCACGCGGGGTGACAACCATCGCCTTTGGGACACATGTCACACCCATCCCACGTGAATCTATGCGACTGTTCCCCAGCCTGGATTATGTCCTTGTTGGAGAACCCGACTTGTCTATCCGTGATTTGCTGGACCATTTGGAAGACAAGATCGGTGATCGATCGGCGGAGATTTTGACTCTATTCGCAGAACATGATCAATCCTACGAGCTCGCGGTCAATGAGGATGGGAGCGTGGATTTGCATGGGATAAAAGGTTTGGCGTGGAGAGATGGGGACGAGATCGTGGTTAATGCCCCGCGCCCCTTCATTAAGGACTTGAACGATCTGCCGATCCCACGACACGAACTGCTTCCGCTCCAAAAGTACCGCATGCCTATGATCAAGGGTCCATTCACCTTCATTGTGACCAGTCGTGGCTGCCCTGCTGGTTGTACTTACTGCATAAAGCATGTATCTTACCAGTTCAGTACTCGCTTGCGCTCCCCAGAGTTAATCATGGAAGAACTCTGGCAGCTGAAAAAACTGGGTATCAATACAATCCACATGTATGCCGATTTATTCACCGTCAACCGGGACCAGGTGGTTGATCTTTGCCAGCGCATGATTGCAGAGGATATTGATCTAAGGTGGATGTGCAACAGCCGTGTCGATTTTGTAGACGAGGAAATGCTGCAGCTGATGGGGCAGGCTGGATGTTGGTTGATATCATGGGGAATCGAGAGCGGAAATAAACAGATCCTCAAACATGCCCATAAAGGCGCCGATCCAGCCAAAGCTGAGCGCGCGCTTCGTTGGGCAAAGAGCGCTGGCATCAAGAACTGGGGTTATTTCATTATTGGATTGCCTGGTGAAACTGAGGAAACGATCCGGGAGACAATCGAATTCTCGAAGAAACTGCCCTTAGATATCGCCTTATTCCATGTCGCCGCGCCGTATCCTGGCACGCCTTTCTTCTTTGAGGTCGTCGAGAATGGCTGGTTCCGGCCAGGAACACGCTGGGAGCAGGTTGATATGGATAAAGGTACCGTCCTTGATTATCCTGATTTACCTGCCGAGCGTTTGCTTTACTGGCAAAAAAGAGCCTGGCGAGAATGGGCTTTTCGCCCTGGTCCAATGCTGACCTATGTTAAGATGCTCTTTTCAGATTTTTCAACCTTTAGGAGCGCTTTGAGTGTTGGAATCCAGCATCTGGCATGGCAGTCGCAGCGTGATATTCAATCTACTGATTGATCTGTATGCAGCAGTTGGTGAACAATCGCTGGTTTGCACTAGCTGATCTTCTTATTGTTTTTGCATATGGGGCTGTTGTAACCATATGGCCGTATTTGGGGGGATGGCTGATCGTGCTCGTCATGCTGCCCTGGCTGATTCGCATCGTAGCAGGTCACCTCACCATTGAAAAATCCGCTTTTAGTGTTCCACTGGCGCTGATTATTATTACAGCAGGGATAGGTGTATGGGCAGCTTACGATCGGCAGGCAGCCTGGGGAAATTCTGGATAATCATCGGAGCAGTAGCTATTTTCACAGCATTGGTCAGCCAGCCAAAGGAGAATTTGGGGGTTGTCGCTAGCCTAGTTGGGCTTATGGGGGTGATTATCGCCATCATCTTTATCCTGAATAACGATTGGAATACACAGTCCAGCGACCTCGGTGTGATTAACCGCGCCGGAGGTTGGATTATGGCGAATCGCCCATCGATCGGTCCCCTGTCCTTATTACCAAATATCGCTGGTGGTTTGTTGGCTATCCTGGTACCGATCCCATTTGCACTTGGTCTCTTCAGCTGGGTAAAGGGAGATCGAGCCAAAGCGATCCTTTCACTTGCAATGGGAATGGTGGTATTGATCGGTTTGTTCCTGACCAGCTCGCGAGGTGCATGGATTGCTTTGCTTTTAGGTATGGCTGTGTGGGTGCTGTTGAAAGTAAGCGTCTATTTGTCGGTGAGGATAAGAAAACCATCTCAACTTGTTTTCATCCTCCTCTTATTACTACTTCTCATTCCAGTTTTATGGGTGATAGGGACATTTCCCGGTGGAGTTGTTGGACTAGCAGATCGTTTGCCAGGGTTGCCAAGTGGTGAGAGCCGATTAGATCTGGCTGTAAACACAACCAAACTGATCGGCGATTATCCGTTCACCGGGGGAGGTCTGCGAAGTTTCCCCGGTTTGTATTCCCAATACATGATGGTCACACCGTATTTCTTGTTTGCATACAGTCATAATTTCTACTTGGATCTATTCTTAGAGCAAGGACTTTTAGGAGGTATTGCCATTCTGGCAGTGGTTCTGGGGGGTGCCTGGATGTTGATCAGGCGAGCAAGGGAAGCAAGAGAAGATTCATTTATAGCTCATCTTGCGGAGGCGTTATTCATTGGCATTGTTGTTATGCTGTTACATGGCCTGGTGGATGATCCACTTTATGGGGGTTCAGGGACGCCTTTGCTACTGCTCCTGCCAGCGCTCGCCATAATGCTCGTTACTGTTGAGAATCAACCGCTGACAATGACGGATCAGTCCCAGGGTACCGGATATCACAGCGAAGATTCTCGAATTAAGTGGATAATAATTCCGGGCATCGTTCTAATTGTCTTTTTCTCTGTGGTTGCCACGTTTCGAAGTTCCTTATTATCCATTTGGTATGCCAATCTAGGCGCAGTTGAGATGTCACACTGGGAGCTGGAAAATTGGCCGCATGATCAATGGAATGCCAATCCAGATGTTTCTCCATTGGCGCATTCAGATTTTCTATTCAAGCGGGCATTGGTTATCAATCCATACGAACGTACTGCATTACACCGTTCCGGCCTGATTGCGATGCGAAGCAGAGACTTCAGTACAGCTCAGACAGATTTGGAGAGGGCATTTTATATTGATACAGACCATCGTGGGATCAGGAAGTCATTAGGTTATGCATATGTCTGGGAAAGCGATCTGGAAAATGCAGAACGGATGCTTCAAGAGATCAGCGAAGCCAGAGATGAGATGGAAGTTTATTCCTGGTGGTGGGGTGAAAATAATCGTCGGGATTTGGCCACACAGGCAAGTGAAATGGTAAGCATTTTGGACACAGTTAACCAGTGACACCCAAGAGACGGAGATTTTTTAATCAATGAACTTTGCAGCCGGCATTTCCGATAGGAAAAGAAAAAATTATTACATTCTTGGAATAACCCTGATACTGACTATGGCTATCGGTTTTATTGCTTCCACAGTTCAGGCGCAATCCACAAATCGTTGGTCAGATCCTGTCAACCTATCTCAATCTGGCTCGGCAAGGGATCCGGTGATCGTAGTCGACTCTGATGGGATTTTCCATGTCCTCTGGAATGATGAGTTCGCTGGCTTAATTTATGTAACCGGAGATGGTATCGAGTGGAGTGCTCCGGCACCCATTGTTTTACCATCAAAAGATGTGATGCCTTTCTTTATTGCAGATACAAATGGATTTGTGCACGCCTTTTGGAGAGAAATCGATGAAAGACCTTTCTCAGAAGACAAACTTTTCTATAGCCGGGGAAGAGCTTCGGCATTTCCTAGTTTCTCAAACTGGTCGTCAAAAGCGCAGATTGCTGAATCACCCCTGGATTTTGATGTGGCAATCGATGGAAATGGAGATCTTCATCTGAGCTTTGTGAAGTCACTTGAGACAGAAGTATCCCCAGCCGGTGTATATTATCGACGCCTAAGAGCTGGCAGCAGCACCTGGTCAACACCAGAATTACTCTATGCTTCGCCTTACTTCCGGTCGCTGGAATTGGTTGACTCAAATGTAGATGTTTCCAGCAGTATGATTGAGGATGGTGCGCGAGTGTTTGTTGCCTGGGATAATCGTCCGCGAGAGCGGGTTTATCTGGCAGCATCCGAGGATGGAGGTCAAACTTGGAGCTTACCGATCGAGGTTGATCAACCTCAGGTCGGCTTGGTCGGATCTGGTCCGTCAGCGATATTGGTGGATTCAATAGGTGAGGATGTGATGCTCTTGTGGCGTAAAGGCAGCAGTGATAGCTTTTGCAACCAATATTTTCAATGGTCAAAAGATGGTGGTATCAATTGGAGCCTTCTCCAACCTATGTTTGGCAGCATACCATTTTGCTTTTCAGAATTTCAGCTCATGCCTGATGATCAAGATCGTATCTTAATGGGGAAAGCAGACCAGGCGTACATGATAGCCTGGGATGGGTCTCGATGGAGCAATCCACAGATTCAAGAGCCGTTGACAAGTTTTGTTGATTCTGATACCCAAAATATGGTTAATATTGGCTGCTGGCAATCGAGTCTGGTGGTTTCCAATAGCTTGTACATGGTAGGTTGTGATGAGGGCATTGGTAGTGATATTTGGTTGCTGAAACGGCAATTGATCGACGTTTTTGATTGGTTTCCAAAAGAGGATGTGTGGAGTCCATTGGAAAAGGTTGTATCGGTTGAGGCCAAGATAAATTCACCTACAATAGCTACTGATGGAATAGGCCGGGTTCACTTGTTCTGGAGCCAGGTAGATAGCGTTGTATCTCAAAAGCTGGGGAAGAGTATATTTTATACAGTTCGGAAGGATGGCCAATGGTCTCCCTCATCCGAGATATTAGCCTCTCCATATGGAAAAGCGGATCAACCTGAGGCGGCGAGTGATTCTGAGGGACAATTATTCGTTGTATGGAGCGGGGGCGATGGAGGGGAGATTTATTTCAGCCGGTCGGATGGGATCCAGCCATTTTTAGCCTCATCTTGGAGTGAACCAGTTTCTATTCCATCGCCTCTCTTATCCGGCAGCTCACCCGACATTCTGATCGACTCGAATGATGTTATCTATGTGACCTATGCCATTCCGCTTAATGAGGAACGAGGGATATATATAACCAGTTCTGATGATTTAGGCCAATCATGGTCGCAAAGTGTTACAGTGTTTGATGCACAAAGTGCTGGTTGGGATATGGCTGATGATCCACTCCTCGCCATGACAGGTAATGAGCATTTGCATCTTATCTGGACCCGTTATTCATTACCTTCAGGGGAAGGACCATTAGAGCTTTACTATGCGAGCTCAGAAGATGGGGGTCTTACCTGGACAACACCTCGATTGGTGGTGGAAGCACAAATTGTTTGGAGTCAAATAGCTGCATCTGGAGAAGAAACAGTGCATAGGGTCTGGCAGCAGGAAAACACTAGCGGGTCCACGCTTTGGCATGAACAATCCGTTGATGATGGGGTGACCTGGGAACGCGTAGCTCCAGTATCTGTTTTTGGTGAGACTGTCGGGAAACCAAGCCTTTCCTTGGATAAATCTGGACGCTTGCATCTGTTATTGGTGGTTCGGAGTGGTGTAGATTCTTTTATTTTGCAAAATTGGGTGTACGATGGGCAAAGTTGGTCTGCGGAACCGAATATGGATTTGCAGTTTTCACCTGATACGGAGATAAATTCAATTGTTAGCGAATTTTCCCAGGTCGGGAATTTAGATGTAATCCTTTTGAATAATGACATTACCCAAGATGGAAACGAGTATTATCAGCTTTTCTTCACCAATCAAGCCATTGATCTACCAGAGGCAGCAGCTGCTATAGTCCAAATCACACCTACCCAAGAAACTACCTTAACAACGCTTCCCATTATTCAAGCAACTACACCTTCTCCTTCTCCACCTGTGAGCACTGAAACGCCGGTTCTCTTCCCTGTGGAACCTGAGAATAGGGGAAATTTAGATTTAATCGCTATTGGTGGGCCGGTAGTCATCGGTTTGATTGTGATTCTCTTGATAATTATAGTTGTGCGTTGGATTCGTAGGTGACCGTGATAGTAATCTGATTTGATGACCAAGGATCAAAATCAAATGAAAAGAATCATGTCATGATGACTTACCCTCTTTGGAGCTGATAGCTTAGGGCGAGATAGTTGTGTTTTATTTCAAAGTTCATTAATATTGAGGATTATTTGTGGATATAATAAAAGAGCTTCCGGTAATTGAGCATCAGGTCGTTATTGAACCAAGCCGAGGGTGGTTTTCACTTCAACTAGGTGCTCTATGGCAGTATCGCGAACTGCTTTATTTCCTTGTCTGGCGTGATATAAAAGTACGATACAAACAAACTGCTCTGGGTGTGATGTGGGTACTTATCCAGCCTGTTGTCAGCATGATTGTTTTTACTGTCTTATTTGGCTACTTGTTACAAGTACCTTCTGGAGAGGTGCCATATCCAATCTTCGCCTTCGCTGGTTTGCTGCCTTGGACCTACTTTGCTTCATCCATCAACAAATCCTCAACCAGTCTGGTTCTAAACACTAATCTGGTCACGAAAGTTTATTTTCCCCGTATGGTGATCCCTATCTCGAGTGTCTTTTCTGGATTCGTGGACTTTGCTATAGGTTTCCTCGTTTTGGTTGTCTTGATGTTTTATTTTCGAGCTCCACCTACCTATACCATACTCTTTTTACCTGCATTTCTAT
>PVMK01172210.1_pt1 | contig 14848 bp, 15 predicted proteins | sample 1853481 | NCBI WGS metagenome assembly PVMK01 (sample SAMN08533507, study PRJNA380276) | Marine sediment metagenome, whole genome shotgun sequencing project.
CTGCCTCAGCGACGGGGGTCTCGGGGTCAACAACGTCTGGGGCTCTCGTCATACAGGTGGACACCTCATCATTGGGTCCACGGCCCTCCCCAATGGCCATTGCGAGATCCCTATCAGTGCAGATACCTATGAGTCCGTCACGGTCGACCACAGCCACTGCGCCGACGTCACGCTCGGCCATGGCCCCAGCGACATCGGCAAGAGTCGCCTCCGGACCAACGATCTCCGCTCCACCACCAACGAGTGCCGCAAGCCGCATGATCTACCTCCAACCAATACGCTACCAAAGAACGAGAGTCCAAAATCAAGAATTCAAGCGTCAGAAATCTGGAGATGGTCGAAGTCAGCGAAGGCTGCTAAACGAGGTCTTGCTCTCTGATGCCAAAGCTCGGGTGGCGGAGGCGGCACAAGGCCAGCTTCTCGAGCTGACGAATGCGCTCACGGGTGAGGCTGAACTCCTCGCCGATCTCCTCAAGCGTTCGTGGGATACCGTCGTAGAACCCGTAGCGCAACGCAAGAATCCTGCCCTCACGCATCGGCAACCGCTCGATCGACTTGCGCAGAGAATTGGCAACGTCCAGTTCCTCAGTTACCCGCACCGGGTCTGCGGCATCCTCGTCCTCGATGAAATCACCCAGCTGCGCTCCGTCCTCACCGATCGGTTGCTCGAGGGAGACCGTGTCAGCAACCGCGAGAGCTAGCTCAACCTTGGTTACTTCAACACCGGCCTCCTCGGCGATCTCCTCAGGCTTCGGGTCGCGACCAAGCTCAGCCTTGAGCGACGCTTGGGCCGCGCGAACTGCAGCGAGCGTGTCGTGGAGATGGACAGGGATCCGAACCGTGCGCGACTTATCCGCAATTGCCCTTGTAATCGCCTGCCGAATCCACCACGTTGCGTATGTGGAGAACTTGAAGCCCTTGCGCCAGTCGAACTTCTCAACGGCTCTGATCAGACCGAGATTGCCTTCCTGGATGAGATCAAGAAAGTCGATTCCCGATGTGTTGGCGTACCGACGGGCATTTGCAACGACGAGGCGAAGGTTGGCCGTGAGAAAAGCGTCCTTTGCTTCTGCGCCTCTCCTCACCTGACGCTTGAGGAGGATCTCCTCGCTCTTCGTCTTGAAATCCTCAGTCTCGAGCCGTTCCTCCGCAGCCTGGCCAGCTTCGATTTTCTGCGCGTAGTCGACTTCATTTTCAGCGGTGAGGAGCTCGAACTCCCCAATAGAAGTGAGGTACTGGCTCACGAGATCGGTCGTGAGCCGCCCGCGGTCATCTGTGAGCTTCGAACGTTCACGGTCCTTCACAGAGCGGCTGAGCGTGTCGCGGTCCATCCGCTCCTTTGCCTCTTCGCGCTCGCGAACCGCTCGATTGACGATCGACTTACGGGGCTTCGAATTGGTCGTCATCCCGTCTCCTCCAACAGATAAACGATCGTCCTCAATGGCATACCTACGGTCAGTCGTATGGAAGTTCCGAATCCACCTATCCGGGCGTGGACACCAATATCACACAGCCACCGGGATTTGTGAACCCCTTTTCTTCACAGCCGAAGTTAAGGGGTTCGAGTACCTAGTGCTACATCAGCGGTCAGGGATCAGCCTTCAGCCATCAGCTGACAGCTCAACCTTGGCATGCGCGGCGCAGGCGACGGGGTACCTCGGCAGGATCAATCTCGCCTCGTTCGATCCGCTCACAGATCTCGGAGAGGATCCTGGCTTCACGTTCGGCGTGGGCCTCGTCGATTTCACCGAACTCGAACATGTCAAACTCCGCGTGAGGAAACTCCGAGAATCCTTCGATGATCCCCATCATCGAGCGCATCTCCTCGGGCGCCTGATCCTCACAGGCGTCAAGCGCCGGACCCAGTGTCTCCCAATCGATGCCTTCATCAACAAGCGAGCCGTCAACCGTGATTCGAAATCCTCCATCGGGAAGTGTCTCAACCTGTGGGACGTTCGCGCCCTTCGATCCGAGACACGATGTCCACAGCTCGAGTTGTCCTGCGGCAGAGTCCGTATCAGTGGCGTTGGATTGGACACCGTAGGCGATACCAGAAATCAGTACCAGCGAGCCAGCGATTGCAACGAGGACAGCAGGAAGAAACCAATCCTGGCTCTCGGGCGGCGTGTGCATATGTTCCCTCCTTTGGTTGAATTCTCGCGCTACTGCGCTGGAAGCGCCAGCATTAGTATCGACCGATGCCCGACGCCAACACAGTCCTGGTCGTTGCACTCGCGTCTGTCATTCTTGTGGTGGTGCCCGGGCCAGCGGTTATCTACATCCTCACCCGCAGCGTGAGCCAGGGAAGAGCGGCCGGGTTGGCCTCAGCGATAGGCGTGAACCTCGGATCGACGTTCCATGTACTCGCTGCGGTGGCTGGGCTGAGTCTCCTTCTGGCGAGCTCGTCCTCTGCCTACTCAATTCTCAAATGGGCAGGTGTCGCGTATCTCGCGTGGATTGGTTATCAGACGCTGACAACACGCTACGAGGCCTTCGCCGCGCCCGAGATGCAGCCGCAGTCGCTGCGCCGAGTATTCACCCAGGGCGTGGTCGTGAATCTTCTCAATCCAAAGGTCGCCATCTTTTTTCTCGCCTTTCTGCCACAGTTCATCGATCCCGCTTCAGCAAACCCTGCGTTCCAGACCTTTGTCCTCGGAATGACGCTCGCGGTCATCGGTCTGCTATCAGATTCCATCTACGCGATCATTGGTGGGCGTCTGGGAGGGCTCTTCAGACGGCGTCCCGGGACCGCACGAGTAACAAGACTCACTGCAGGCATCACCTATCTCGCGCTTGCCGGGATTGCGGCAGCAACGGGGACAAGGGCGGAATAGCCAGACATCGCCTGACATGTGTTCCGATTCAGGGTATAATTACAGAGTTACCAAATAAGGAAATAAGGAACACAAGCGAATTCGGAGCGCCATGCGACTGGAACTCACAAAGAAGACCGACCTCGCCTTTCAAGCACTTGAGTACATTGCAGCTTCCGGCGACACGAAGGTGACCGGGGCCGACCTTGCAGACGAACTCGAGATCACGACCCAGTACCTCCCCCATGTCATGGCTCCACTCACCCGCGCCGGATGGGTCAATTCGACCTCGGGACCGAGGGGCGGCTACACCATCAACACCGACCTGACGGATGTATCGCTTCTGGACCTCATCGAGGCAGTCGAGGGGCAATTCGATGACTCGCGATGTCTTCATCTCGGGCCGAAACACAGCGCGAATCACAACTGCGCCCTTCATGAGCCGTGGATACGCGCTCGATCCGCTCTTCTGGGCGAGCTCGGTGACAGCAACCTGGCGGACATGATCGTCGTGTCCCGATAGCGTTTGGCGCCCGTTCCTGGCTCACTATCAACGATCAACCGCGTTGTCCGAATCTGAGAGTGACATTGTGATCTCTGTTTGTTAGTATTACGGAGTCATAAAGTCGGGAACTAAGGTACTAAGCAATTCGATATGAGACTTGAACTCACCCAGAAGTCGGAACTGGCTCTCCAAGCCCTAAGCGTGCTCTCGCGAACAGCGGATGGATTTGCCAACGGACCCGAGATCGCTGATGCGTTGTCAATCTCGCCCCACTATCTCGCGACGATCATGGCCCCGCTCTCGCGGGCAGGTTGGGTGCGGTCGGCAACAGGGCCCAAGGGCGGTTACCGACTCTCGCTCGACATCTCGAATCACAGCGTCCTCGATCTCATCGAGTCCGTCGAGGGAACCATTGACAGAGACAGATGTATGCACGGAGACCTCATGCGCCCGGTCCAGGAACCATGCACATTGCATGAACCCTGGACTCGTGCTCGTGATGCTCTATTGGAAGAACTGGATGCAGCGAACCTCGGTGAGGTTCTCGGCATTCAGACCTAGAGAGGGAGAAATGAAATGAGTCGAAGATCTGGAACGCCCTGGTGGCGTCGCCGGTCGATCCTGGTAGGCATCGGCTTGCTCCTCGCATTTGCGCTTGTACTGCAAGCGTGCACGAGCAGCAGCGGAGACAGCGGGGAATCATCAGCCAGCGACATCAACACACGAAGAGAGGCAGCAGGTCTGCAACCGTTGAGCGACGACCAGTTGCTTGCAGCGGGCATAACCTATCTGCCATCAGGAGAGCATGATCCCTACATCATGCTGGCCTCTGGTGGTCAGTCGGGTCAGATGTTCGCGATCGGTGTCCCATCGATGCGAATCCTCAAGGAGATCGCGGTGTTCACGCCTGAACCCTGGCAGGGGTGGGGCTTTGGCAATGCCGGTACCGAAGCAGTCCTCGCAGAAGGGGATATCGACGGCAACCAGGTCAGATGGGGCGACACACACCATCCAGCAATATCTGAGACCGAGGGCGACTATGACGGTCAGTACGTGTTCATCAACGACAAGGCCAATGCCCGTGTCGCGGTGATCGACCTGAGGGACTTCGAGGTCAAGCAGATCGTCAAGAACCCGATCGCCATCGTCGACCACGGTGGAACGAAGGTGACGCCAAACACTGATTGGGTTATCGAGGGCGGGCAGTACGCAACGCCACACGGTTGGGAGTACGCCCCCATCGAGTCATACGACTCCGACTACAAGGGCATGGTGACCTTCTGGAAGTTCGACCGTGCGAGCGGAAAGATCCTCGAGGACCAGTCATTCGCCATGGAGCTGCCACCGTACTGGCAGGACCTCTGTGACGCTGGCAAGCTCGAATCAGAGGGCTGGGTCTTCTGCGGATCGTTCAATACAGAGCGCGCCACAGGTGCAGGCGAGGACGGAACCGGAGAGAACTTCGAGGCAGGCGCTTCGGCTCGCGACCGCGACTATCTCCATGTGATCAACCTGGACAAGGCTGTTGAGATCGCGCAAGCAGGGAACACGTTCGATGTGAACGGCTTCCCCGTCATCGGATTGCAAACGAGCATCGACGAGGGCCTTCTGTACTTCGTGCCTGAGCCCAAGAGTCCACACGGCGCGGACGTCACGCCCAAGGGTGACTACATCGTCGTGTCGGGAAAGCTCGATCCACATGTGACCATCTATTCGTTCGCAAAGATCCAGTCTGCGATCGCTGCAGAGAACTGGGTGCCGGACGAGTACGGTGTTCCTGTGCTCGACTTCGACTCCGTCATGGAAGCCCAGGTCGAGGTTGGCCTTGGACCACTCCACACGGAGTTCGATGCTGACGGCTATGCCTACACGAGCATCTTCCTCGACAGCACCGTTGCAAAGTGGAGCCTTGGCGGCGACAACTACCGTGGCGATGATGGTTGGAAGCTCGAAGGTACCCTGCCCGTCCAATACAACATTGGACACCTGGTAACTGCTGAGGGCGACACAGTGAGTCCTGACGGCGGCTACCTCGTGGCCCTGAACAAGTGGTCCATCGACCGCTTCTTCCCACCTGGACCGTTGCTCCCGCAGAACCTGCAACTGGTTGACATCAGCCAGGACAATGATGCAAACCCGGAGACGGGTGGCATGCAGGTGCTCTACGACATGCCGCTTGGCAGCGGCGAGCCCCACTATGCCCAGATCATCAAGGCCGACAAGCTCAAACCGTTCGAGGTGTACCCAGAGGTCGGGTGGGACCCGGAGACGATGTCGGTCGACCCGAATGCACCTGTGGCCGGAAACGAGCGCATCGAGCGCAACGGCGATACCGTTGAGGTCTGGATGACGGCAATACGCAGCCACTACACACCGGATCAGATCAACATCAAGGCTGGTGATCACGTCATCTGGCATATCACGAACATCGACACATCGATAGACGCTACCCACGGTCTGGCGGTCCCGGGTTATAACATAAACCTGAGCCTCGAACCGGGCGAGACAGCAACGATCGAGTTCGATGCGGACATGGACGGGGTCTTCCCGTTCTACTGCACCGAGTTCTGCTCTGCGCTGCATCTGGAGATGGCTGGCTACTTCCTGATAGAGCCGACCGAGTAGGAGAAAAGGACCATGTCAGTTACCGATCGGATTCTGGGGCCCCGTGTCACACGGGACGAGATGCACGAGCACGCGGAACGCTACCGGCTGCCCATGTGGCTGTTCGGTGGAGCAGCTCTGCTGTTGATCGTGTCGCTCCTGCTCCCCTACTGGGTGCTCAAGCTGAGTGCGCCCCAGTTTCCGAACGGGCTGACGATCACCGCCTATGTCAATCGTCTCACGGGAGACGTTGGTGAACTGGAGGGGCTCAACCACTATGTCGGGTTGGGCTCCTTCCAGGACGCCGCCACGTTCGAACGATCGATCGCGATAGCCGCGATCATCATGCTTGCAGGGCTACTCATCGCGGCGTTTCTCATCCACTCACGCTGGGTGCTTCTCCTTGCCCTGCCAGCGCTTCTCTTCCCCTTCATATTCCTGATCGATCTCCAGTTCTGGCTCTGGGACTTCGGACATCACCTTGACCCTGCCGCGCCGCTCGCGAAAGCTGTCGGTGAGTTCACTCCGCCCATCTTCGGACCAGCGGAGATCGCACAGTTCGACACGCTTGCCCTGCCTGGCATTGGATTGATCCTTGCCTTCATCGCGAGCGGCCTCATCGCCGCGGGCCTCTATTACCACCGCAAGGCCTACAAGCCGCTCATCGAAGCTCGGGCAGAGACCAGCTGATGCGCACGGCGTTCTGGCTACCGGTGGCGGCCCTCGTATTCGCGTCGCTTCCGGTCGCCAGCGCAGCGGACGAAACGTTCATCGATCTCCAGTCGATCATCGACGATGCCTCGGCCGGTGACGTCATCGACCTCGCCCCAGGCACCTACGCCGGCGGGGTGGTGATCAACAAGCCACTCACGATCACCGGACACGACTGGCCGACCATCGACGGCGGCGGAGCAGGAACGGTCATAGAGGTGACGGCACCAGACGTCACCATCCAGAACCTTGTCATCCGCAACAGCGGCGCTTCCCTCGATCGCGAGGACGGCGGAGTCTCAGTTCTCGAGTCAAGAGTCACCATAAGGAACAATCGCTTCGAGGACGTGCTCTTCGGCATCTTCCTGCGCACTTCGCGCGACTCCCTCATTATCGACAACACCATTGGCTCGAAAGATGTCTTCATCGCGAATCGAGGGGACGGAATCAGACTATGGGAGAGCGCGGGGAGCACCGTGGAGGGCAACGTCATAGAGGGCGGCCGTGACACGGTGTTCTGGTTCACTGACAATATCGTTGTCCGAAACAACCAGGTCTCCGGTGGTCGATACGGACTGCACTTCATGTACTCAGATGGCGCCGTGATCGAGGGCAACGTATTGAGTTCGAACTCCGTGGGTGCCTTCATGATGTACAGCTACGACGTCACCATCCGCAACAACGTCATGGCGGACAACAGCGGTCCAAGCGGCTACGGACTCGGCCTCAAGGACATGGACGACTTCGACATCTCGGGGAATCGATTCGTATCCAATCGCGTCGGCATGTATCTGGACAACAGCCCTTCTGCAGCAGGCTCGGAAGGTTGGATCGAGGACAATCTGTTCGCCTACAACCAGATCGGAGCGTCCTTTCTCCCTGCCGTCAAGAACAACACTTTCTCGGGCAACACATTCATCGACAACGTCGAACAGGTGGGCATCACGTCATCAGGACATTTCGTCGGGAACGCATGGTCCGTGAATGGACGGGGGAACTACTGGAGTGATTTCGCGGGCTACGACGCGGACGGCGACGGTGTCGGTGATGTGGCATACAAGGTCGACGACCTCTACAACACGCTGACCGACGAGTACCCCGATCTCGCTTTTTTCAACGAGACACCCGCCTCCAAGGCAATAGGACTCGCGGCCCGAATGTTCCCCGTTCTAAGACCTGACCCGATCATCGAGGACGAACACCCACTGGTCAATCGGCCACAACTCGCGCCGATACAGACCCTCGGCGGCCACACCGGCATCGGTCTGCTCGCTACCTCGCTCCTCATGCTGGCGGGCGCCGTCGCGTTGGTCTACATCCCATCGCGCCGTCGCAACAGTTCGAGGGCAAGGACACTCGCATGATCACCATCGAGCACCTGACAAAGGCCTATGGCTCGACCGAGGTCGTGAAGGACTTCTCGCTCGACGTCGCAGCAGGGGAGTCCGTTGCCCTGTGGGGTCCGAACGGAGCGGGGAAGACCACAGTCGTGCGCTGCATTCTTGGACTCGTCGGATATGAGGGTACGATCACCGTCGACGGCCTCGACGCGAGAAGCCGCGGCAAGGCGGTCCGGGCCAGGATGGGGTACGTACCCCAGGAACTCTCCTTCTACGACGAGATGACCGTCGACGATCTCCTCGATTACTCGGCCTCCCTGAGGGGCATCGGTCCCGATCGAGTGGATGAGGTGGCGGCGATCGTTGGACTCACCGACCATCTCACAAAAAGGGTCCGTGAACTTTCCGGAGGCCTCAAACAGCGCCTCGGCATCGCATCGGCCCTCCTCCCCGATCCACCGATCCTGCTGCTCGATGAACCCACCTCGAATCTGGACGCAAAAGCCCGCGACGACGCCATTGGATTGCTCGAGGATCTCAGACGCGCTGGGCGCACGCTCATCGTCACCTCGCACCACATCGAAGAGGTTGGGATGCTGGTCGACAGGGTCGTTGCCATGGAGGACGGCGAGATAACCGTCGTGTGTGAGCCGACCGACCTTGCAGAGAAACTGGGACTTCGCGCCTGGCTCCACCTGATCCTGTCAAACGGCTCAGCTCCCGCAGCGCTCAAAGTGCTCGATGAACAGGGTTTCAGCGCAAAGATGAATTCACGAGGCGTGCTTGTAGAGGTGTCGGCACAGGGCAAGGGTGAGGCCGTTGCTGCCCTCCATCGTGCTGGCATCGAGATTCAGGATCTCGAGGTGTGGCGATGACCACGACCGTAGTCGTTGACCTCGCTGAACGGCCCTCAGCCGGGACCATAGGCACGATCGCCGCCAAGGAGATCCGCGATGCGCTTCACTCGCGGTGGTTCTGGCTCTGGACCATCGCGTTCACTGCCCTCGCGAGCTTCATGGCTGCCGTTGCCCTTCCTGGATCCCAGGTCGCCGGTTTCGGTAGCTTTGGTCGCACCGCTGCGTCCCTCGTCGCTCTTGCTCAGATAATCGTTCCGCTGATGGGCCTCACGCTCGGTGCGTACTCAATAGCAGGCCAGAAGGAGAACGGTGCGCTCCGATTCCTCCTGAGCCACCCGATATCTCGCACCGAGGCGTTTCTGGGAACCTATGTAGGGCTTGCAGTCAGCCTTGCAGCGACGGTCTTCGGCGGGTTCGGCGTCGCCGGCATCATCACCGTCGTCCAGGGCGGTGGCGCAAACGCAGGGAGTTTCATCAGGATCGCGATCCTGTCGTGGCTCCTCGCGATCTCGATGCTCGGGCTCGGCATGCTCATCTCGACATTCGCCAACCGTGGCAGCGCAGCGCTCGGCATGGCGATCTTTGCATGGCTGGGCCTTGCGTTCATAGGCGATCTAGGAGTGATGGGTACCTCGGTTGCGACGAGCCTTCCGACCTGGAGCCTTCTTCTCACGGCAGTTGTGAACCCAACCGAAGCGTTCCGCCTTGCATCGCTCACGGCCTTCTCGGGATCGCTCGATGTGCTGGGCCCAGCCGGGCGATATGCCGTCGACACGTTCGGCGACAACCTCGGCTGGATGCTCTTTCTTGTCATGGCCGCGTGGGCTGTGGTTCCAACAATTCTCGCGTGGTGGAGATTCGACCGGGTAGGAGATATATGAGACTCAGGGCAATCGCATTCGTCATGCTGGTCAGCGTGGTACTCACTGCATGTGGAGCCGGTTCTGATGCAAACGGGCCACCCGACATCCAGTACGGCAGGGACGTATGTGTCCAGTGCGGGATGATCATCAACGAGGAGAAGTTCGCAGCGGCTTACGCGCTCGACGACGGAACGGAGAAGTCGTTCGACGATGTCGGGGGCCTCGTGCTCCATCAACGCGAAACCGGGGACGTACTGAACCTGGAGAACACCTGGGTACACGACTACGAGACCGTCGACTGGGTGGATGTCCAAAATGCTTACTTCGTCGCTACGCTATCGGTGAGTACGCCCATGGGTCACAGCATCCTTGCCTTCAGCGATGAAGCAAGGGCTCAGGCATTTGCATCGAGCGTGGACGGCGAAGTGGTCCTGTGGGATGTGGTATTTGCGATGCCGGCACAGGACGGACTGATCGGACAACACCACGATGGCTGACACGGAAAAGCGACCAGGAAGAACATGATCACGACGGATAGAGGGAGATCAACAATGAAGATACCTTTGAAGAGACTGATGGTCCTTGTCGCGGTACTGGCACTTGCACTTGCTGCATGTGGCGGGAGCAGTGACGATGGCGGAACCACGGAGACCGAGGTACCTGGTGCTGCGGCTGGCGATCCGGTCGCAGGGGCAGAAGTCTATAAGGGAACATGCAGCGCATGTCACGGTACGGACCTCAAGGGCGTCGACGGACTTGGAAAGCCGCTGGCACCCAGCGCATTCGTCGCCGAGAACTCGGAAGCAGAACTTGCGGCTTTCATCGCTGTAGGTCGACCAGTCAGCGATCCTGACAACACACAGGGCGTGGACATGCCGCCAAAGGGCGGGAACCCGTCACTGGACGACCAAGATCTTCTTGACGTCTCCGCCTACCTGAAGGCCCAGAACTAGCAGAAGCCATGCGCTCAATGAGGATCCCGACCCAGGGGATTCTCACCTGTGCAACCATCGACGTAGGGATGTCGTCGCCTTCACGCCTATTGGTCCCTATATTGCTATCTAACGAACTAAGGAACCGTCATGCGCCTTGAGATGACAAAGAAATCGGACCTCGCGCTCAAGGCCATGCGCTGCATCGGTGACGCTGACGACGAGACCATTGCAGGAAGGGCGCTGGCCGAGAACCTTGGCATTACAACCCACTATCTCCCCCAGGTGATCTCTCCGCTGGTCAAAGCGGGATGGATCTCCTCAACGCCCGGGCCGCGCGGTGGCTACCGACTCATCGCATCTCTCGACGATGTCTCTGTTCTCGATGTGATTGAGGTGATCGAGGGACGGATCGAGGATCAGGGCTGTGTCCAGAGAGGCATACCGTGTCCAGAGTTCGACCTCTGTGCTCTTCACGACCCGTGGCAGAAAGCCAGGGACGCAATGGTTGTCGAATTGGCTGCCGCCACTGTTGCAACAAGCGTCCGCCCCTGTCAGGAATTGATTCGGTAGCGGTCAGCATTCAGCTGTGAGTAGTCGGCCAGCACGTCGGCATCTTCTCGATGGCTGACAGCGCTCAGCAGTCAGTAGTCAGCGGAAAGTCCTGCTGGCTGAAAACTGAAGGCTGGGAGCTGACAGCTGTACCCAAAAGCAGCGCCTTTTGGGGGTTCATCCGTACTCTTGCGTCATGACCAGCATCTCGCCGAATCTTCCCGTATGCGTCCACTGTGGTACGCCGCGGTCCGCGGATGAAGAGCTCTGTCCCAACTGCGGTATGCCGTGGATCGATTCAAGTATCTCGGACGCCATGGCGGCATCAGGTGGAGCTGTTGCACTTGAGGCACAGGATGGATTCGCGCCCACTGCAACGCCACCGCCGCAGCCAACTGCGCCACCACTGGACGAGACCGGAGAGTTCGACTTCAGCGACTGGACACTTCCACCGGATCCGAAGAGGAGCAAGGCATGGTGGCTGATCCTGCCGATAGCGGTTGCTGCCGTCGTGGCATTGTGGGTGAACGTGTTTGTTGAAAGCGACGATGAACCCCTGTCTCGGCTGGCGGTGGTGACTGCCGTACCCGTATCAACAGCGGCTCCGGCGGCGACGGTTCCCCCCGCGGCCACAGAGACCGTGGCGACAACCTCGAGTACGACCACCACCACCATCTTCTTCCCCGCCGCCGATTCGTGGGACGCGGCTGGTGAACCCACACTGATTTCTGATCTCACACTGAAGGCGTCAGGTATTGGCCCGATCGACATTGGATCGCCGATCACGGAAGCAGCAGGTGCTCTCGTTTCCAGTCTCGGCACCGCTGAGGGCGCCGGAATCGATTCCAATACCTGCCCTGACTCGGATTGGTACTGGCTCGAGTGGGGAGACCTCATGGGCGTCTTTGACGGATACACGCCAAGCGCTGAGTTCATCGGCTACACCTACGAGACCGATGGGACGAGCGCACCTGATCCCATGCTCGAAACGCTCTCTGGACTCCAGCTAGGTGACACAGTCGGGACACTGCACAGGACGTACGCCTCCTACACGGTGTCATTCGAGGTCATCGAAGGAAAGGACCACTTCCGCCTTTCAGACGGCGGGGAGCTGCTCCTGTGGGGTCCGGTAACCAGCACGGAGCCGCAGGGAACCATTGAAGGGATCTACTCCCCGGATGCCTGTCCGAGCGTGAACTGATTCCACACATCGTATGACACAGAATGCGTACCATCCTCCTGTACAAGTCGACGATTCGACCGAGGGGAATTCGTGAGCGCAACGCACTCCGACGTGTCAAGCGTGCCGTGGTACAAACGCGTCTTCTCACGAGCGAACATCATCTCGACGATCACGGCGGTCGTCATTTTCATCGCTGGACTCACCGCGTGGGAGTCGAACCGTGGCGTGGTTCTGTTCGCTGTATTGGCAGGTCTCGCCGCTGGCATCGTGTGGTGGCTTGTGACTCGGCTATCTGCGGGTCCCTCACTCGAGTCATCGATCGATGATCTGACGCTTCTCGGTTCCATTCCTGTCGATACGTCCGGGCCGGCACCGACACTCAACGACCCCGATGCCACGGATGTCTACACCGGTCTGCTCAGAGAGATCGAAGGCCAAACGACCGGGAGAATTCTGCTCGTCAGTTCACCTGGACCGGGACAAGGCGCATCCACGGTTGCCCTGAACCTTGCGATCGCAGCAACAATGGCCGGACGGAGAGCAATGCTTGTCGATGCAGACCCGTCTCCGAACGGGCTCGGCAGATTCCTTTCCACGGGTAACTCTCCTGGCCTCTCAGACGTCGCCGATGGTTCAGCAAGTTTGTCAGAGGCTGCGAGGATGTGGGAGCTGGAGGACGGAACACGGTTCCCGATGTTGCCATCAGGTGACGCTCTTGCAGACGTCAAGGGCCTCTCAGGGATTCTCGTCGCCGATGCCCTGGACGCGGTCTCAGAACGTGCGGATCTGATTCTCATCGACGTCCCACCTGTCCTTTGGTCCGATGCAACCCCTGAATTGGGCGCACACGCAGATGGCACGATCCTCGTCGTGGCCGATTCAGCGGATCCAGCAACAGTGACGGCCGCGATCAGCGATCTTGCCGAGGCCGGGGCTCCTGTCCTCGGGTATGTGAGGAATCGTTCCAAGGGCACGCACAGGCTTGCTCCTGTGCGGTGGCGCCGTGCGGTCGTGCACGGTGTCGTAACGACTGCACTGCTGCTGGGAGTGTTCGGCACCTACACAGCAGCACAACTCTGGTACTCGTGGAATCGCGTCGAAACCGAGGCGCTCGACACCTCTGCAGTCGTCGACACGGAGAACGCGGCGGCCGCAGCCAAAGTTGAAAACGAAGATGAACTCGACGCCTCAGAAGAACCGCCGGCAGAGACACCGAGGACAACCGCCCCCGAGCAAGCGTACGAGACATTGCTTCTCATCGGCGGCGACCAGGTCTCCGGCGCTGCGGACGTGATCTTGTACCTGGTACGCCCAACGAACGGCGCCGATGCATTCATGGTCTCTCTTCCCAGGGACTTGTACGTTGAGAACCCTTGCACCGGTGGCAACGGTCGGATCAACACTCAGATTCATGGGTGTGAGAGCAAGGACATCAACGGCCCGAGCCTTCTGTCGTACACGGTTGGAAAGTTCACAGGTATCGAGGTCGACCACTTTGCTCTCTTCGATTTCGATGGTTTCGAGGAAGTGATCGACGCTGTTGGTGGTGTCGAAATCTGTCTCGACTATCCGGTGAGTGACTGGAAGGCAGAGCTGGACATGCCGGCGGGCTGCACGATTGCCACAGGGGAACAGGCGCTTTCATGGGTCAGGTCGCGGCACACGCTCCAGAAGATCAACGGATCGTGGAAGTCCGTCCCTGGCGCAAGCGACCTGCAGCGGAATCAACATCAACAGGACGTGCTCATCGAACTGTTCAAGGGACTCAATTCATTTGGTTCACCGACGGAACTCACCGCTCAGGTTGCCGGTCTCGCAGATGCGTTCGTGCTCGATGACACTCTCAGTCTCACCGGCGCTATCGGCCTGGCGTGGGGCATGCGCGACATCGACCTGGGAAGCATCAATCGGCTCGAGATTCCGGTAAGGCTCGCACGCTCGAAGTCAGGTCAGTCGATCCTTGTGGCAACGATGCCGTTCGACGAGTTTCTGAGAAGTGTCTATGCCGATGCACTCCCTATGGAGGACGGCGAGGCCCAAGGTTCACCAGACGTGAACGAGTAAGCCGTACACTGACCAAACCCTTTGCGAGGACACGAGTGACCACTCCCCAGGATCCATATTCGAATCCACCAGGTTGGACCGACCCGTACTCAGATCTGACCAATATTTCAGGTGACGACCCGCTGCCTCCGATGGAGCCTCCAACCACGCCTCCGGCCCAACCACCGGGTTCACCACTTCTCACAGGTCTTATCATCGGGCTTCTCCTGGTTGCATTGTCCGTCGCCGTCTTCCAGTTGCTCAAGAACGACGACGGCGCTACGGCAGTTGGTACGACGACGACGACAGCCGAGGGTACGGAAACGACAGCCACGGACGGCGATGCGACCACAACGACTTCAGACGGTTCGAGCACCACGACGACACCACAGCTCACGGATCCATATCCACCCGTCGATCCGCCGATTCCAGTCGAGAAACAGAA
>PVMK01174131.1_pt1 | contig 14848 bp, 13 predicted proteins | sample 1853481 | NCBI WGS metagenome assembly PVMK01 (sample SAMN08533507, study PRJNA380276) | Marine sediment metagenome, whole genome shotgun sequencing project.
CTTTCAAATGTGCTTGGGGTACGGTTGCGGCAATCGCGACTCCAGATCAGGGCTTTGCGTTCAAGGTCGTAGACATTGGTCAGATAGACATGCCCCTTTTTCCTGGAAATTTCATCAATGCCGATCTGCCTGATACCAGAAAGATCACGGTTGGCCAGACCATATTCAACCACAGTGTCAACGGCAGCGGCAACCGTACCCCAAGAACATTTGAAAGTCCGGGCGACAACAAGCCAAGGCAGAAGCCTAGCCCACTCTGCAAGGAAACAAGCAAAGGCGGTTGTGAATCTTCGTTTTCCCGCAACCCAAGGCATTTGTTCTACACGAATCGTCCCGCATTTCCGGCAGAACATGCGTCTTGGTGCATAAGCAAACCAAACTTGAATTCCCCACAAGGGTACGTGACGAAAAAAACGAACTGGCCGTTTATCGCGGTAAGTGCCAGAGGTACTACAACGGCCACAGCGCATGGAAAACCGATTGTCGGGGATTATTTTTACCATGAAATCAGTTGAAATTTTGTTCACGGAATGTACGCAAAAACCTTGCATGTCAACGGTCTGTTTGATTAATTGTTTAATGAGCATGATTCCCTCCCTCAGATAGTTTCTTGGTCGTCAAACCTTTAACTACCTGAAAGGGCTCATGCTTTTCAATTTATAATATGATTTTTATGCACCTATTTATGAGAAGAACCTAAAAATCTTTTATCATTTTTTTGTGTTCAGCACCTAGGCCGTAATGCCCAAAAACATGTCTTTCCTTTGCCTTAAACCCTCGAACACTCGAAACCTTGAAACCTAGACCCCCTCGCAACCTTCAATCTATAACGCCATATTAAAAACTGTACGTTGTCAGCAGACTCCTTCCTCCTTACACTTCACACCTTACTATTATTTCTTCTGCAACTTATACTTCTTCATTTTGTACTGTAAGAGACTTTTGGTTATCCCCAGGCTTTCCGCCGCCCTTGCCTGCACATGGTTTGCATCCTCAAGAGCACGTTTCAACAACTGCTCCTCAACACCGCTTAATACTTCAGGTAAAGGAAGGTCTGCCGGCAGAAATTTCTCAAAATCGCTATCGGGTGACCAGGTCGCTGCTGCTTCACCATTCACTATATCCGGGTGCACATCTCCAGACTGAATGACAGCGTCAATGCAAAGAATAGAGGCCCGTTCAATGGTATTTTCGAGCTCACGTACATTTCCCTCCCAGGAAAGACCTGTCAGGTATCGCAAAGCGTCTCCGGATATTTTCAGGTTTGGCTTGTTCAATAATTTTGCAAATTTAGTGATAAAATAATCTGTAAGCATCGGGATGTCATCTGCTCTTTCCCGCAAGGGTGGCAGGTGAATCTGCACAACGTTTAAGCGGTAATAAAGGTCTTCACGAAAATGGGAGTTATCCACTTCAGCCTTCAAGTCTCTGTTGGTTGCTGTTATAATCCGTACATCAACCTTAATCGACTTTACACCTCCCACTCTTTCAAAACTGCGCTCCTGCAGCACACGCAGCAATTTTGCCTGCAGGGGAAGAGGGATATCTCCAATTTCATCCAGGAAAAGTGTCCCGGTATCTGCAAGTTCAAACCTGCCTTTCCGCGTGGAAATAGCGCCTGTAAAGGACCCTCTTTCATGACCGAACAGCTCACTTTCAAGTAAAGTATCAGGTAAGGCGGCACAATTGACAGAGATAAATGGGGCCTTCTCTCTGGGGCTATTTATATGAATTGCCCGGGCAACCAGTTCCTTGCCGGTTCCACTTTCACCGGTGATAAGAATGGAAGCAGTGGTAGGTGCGACCTTTTCAATCAGCTGATAAATTTCCTGCATCCTGGCATTTTTGCCAATGATACTGGCAAACCCATAACGAACTTTTGCCTCACTACGCAACCGCAGGTTTTCACGCAAAAGAGAATAATGCTCGATTGCCTTTCTTATGTTCACCAACAGTTCTTCATTGTTAAAAGGTTTGGCAAGGTAATTATAGGCACCTGCTTTCATGGCCACGACGGCTTTTTCCACCTCACCAAAAGCCGTAATCATAATAACCGGCAAATCTTTATTATATTTTTTAATTGCACTTAAAAGCTCTAAGCCGTCCATACCCTGCATGCGCATATCGGTGAGAACAAGATCAAGGTCGGTTTCCTCAACTACCTTCAACCCATCCTCACCTCTTTGGGCAGTTAAAACTTCAAAGCCTTCATCTTTAAGAAGCTCAGAGAGTACGATCAGATAATTGGGCTCATCATCTACAACCAGAATGGTATTCATCAATGTGTCATCCTTATTATACTTTGCAGACCCTATGGAAAAAATTTATATTAGTCTAATGAAATTAATACAAATTTTAGAATTTCTTAGCATTTTTTTGAATCTCCCCGCCAAAAGCTGCGGGAAAGCTCCTTAGGCAAGGGTATATTACTCATCAAATGCGCTCGCTTGTACCCTGTTTTTTAGGGTGCCGATACTGTTCATTGCTGCAACAAGGTCATACGGAATATACGTTTTGTCTAACCAGTCGTTGAATTTATATCCGCATCGATCAGGGTCGTGAAAATCGCTGCCACCGGTCATAAGCAATCCCAGATCCTTTGCCATCTTCACTAAAGCTTTCACCGCTTTTGGGCTATGCGACGGATAATACACCTCAACACCGGCAAGACCTACCGTGTATAAATCTTTTAACAAAGGCTGAATTGAACGTAGTGAAGGATCAAGGCTGGATGGATGAGCCAGAACCGCTATCCCGCCTGCCTGCCGTATCATGGCAATGGCGTCACGGGCAGAAAATCTGAATCTCTCAGCATAGGCTGCCGCACCTCTGCCCAGATAATATTTAAATGCCAGATCAACGGTCTTCGTTATGCCTTTATCAACCAGGAGACGGGCAATATGTGGACGGCCGGTTTGACCATACTCAGAATAATGCAGTAATTCTTTGCGTTCAACCTTGATGCCAAGATTGTTAAGATTTTCAATAATCCTTGCATTCCTTGTTTCTCTTCCTTGTTGCAACAGCTTCAGACTGCTGTCAAATTGCCCATCGTCATGCCTGAACCGGTACCCGAGAATATGCATGGAAGTATCGCCATGCCATGTGCTTATTTCAATGCCGGTGATTACCTCAATTCCCTTTTCGAGGCCCCTTTCGATAGCCTCATCCATCCCATCTGCTGTATCATGATCGGTTATGGCAATTGCTGACAGTCCCTGCGATTCAGCAAGGTCTACAAGTTCTGCAGGTTTGAGCACACCGTCTGAATAAGTCGAGTGAATATGTAAATCAATTACTGAAGCTAAGGCCATAGAATAGTATATTGCAATTAAGGTAAAAGTACATCCTATAAGGTTCTTTAAGATTTAACTAGGAGCCTGTCGGAGAATTATAATCGTAACGAAAAAATGAGGAATCGAGAACAAATTTTCGGGAATTTGAGGCGAATAGCAGAGCTATTTAACGAAAATTCACGGAAATTTGGGCCGATTCTTTCGGTTTCGAAGTCTACGCTTATCTGCAGTAGATTCGGAATTCTCCGACAGGCTCCTAGGCTCATTCATTACAGGTTTTCTTTTTAAAAGAATATGGAAATAATTAAGTGGATGTGGTACCAGCTATTATTCCCATATTCCTGAACCGTGACACTAACATGACTACCGAGAATCTCAGACTGCACGAACTGACAGATATTAAATCTACCAGTGAGACATTTGCTGAAATAAAAAAAATATTACTGCTGATCGATCCTTCTTTTGACTCTTTGCTTATCGAAAATGTCTACAACGACATTATTCGCCTCTTCAATGGTAATTACCCGGGCTACCGTGCCAGCAATACTAAATATCATGATCTGGAACACACATGTGCAGTCACCCTTGCTGCAGCCAGGCTTATGCATGGCATTCATGTTCAAAATCAAACACTTTCCTCCAGAGTCATTCAACTTGGCCTCATCGGGGCTCTTTTCCACGACACCGGACTTATCCAGACTGTGGAAGAAAATGATGGCACAGGTGCACAATATACCATCGGCCATGAAGATCGTTCAATCGCCCTGATGGAAAAATACCTTTCCGACAAGGATTTTTCAGCAGAAAACATCCTTGATTGCAGCCATATTATCATGTGTACGAGACTTTCCCTTTCCCTCAATGAAATACCTTTCAGATCTGAGGAAACAAAAACAATGGGTAAAGTTCTTGGTTCTGCTGACCTGATTGCCCAAATGGCAGACAGGAATTACCTGAAAAAACTGCCGTTACTCTTCCTGGAATTTAAAGAGGCCGGCATGGCAGGTTTTGAGACACCGTTGGAACTTTTCGAAAATACTGAGGAATTTTATCATTCAGTGGCGAGAACCAGACTGGCTGAGGAACTGGGAAACGTATCAGCAGCAGCCCGGTATCATTTTAAAAACAGGTGGGGAATAGATCGTGATTTGTATGCGGAATCAATCAAGAACAATATCAAAAATATGCGGGAAATTACCGGGGTTTGTGTTGAAAATTACGCGTGCATGATAAAAAAAATCCGACGTAACAGCTAAGATTACGCTTATTTTTCTTCCGTCACCCAGACGATCTGCGACTTATTAATTATTATGGCAGCGTCTTTTCTCTCGCCTAATCTAGCATTATACATGATCAAAAACTTGTTCTGCCCCTTGATGAGAAGGTCACTTACCCTGTCCATGGGTAACGATTCACTATTAAGGTTGATATTGCCGCAAATTATAGAACCATCAGTTGTTTTAACGGTAACAAGCCTGTTTTCAGTGTTGCCATAAGTATTAAAACTTTCGAAGTCTTTGGAATCATCTTCATATTCCCTTTCACTCACTTGCCACTCCTCCCCTGTTGCCGGCTCCTGCATAATACTCCTCTCGCAAGTGCATTAACTAACTTACTCTCCTGTTTTCAGACTGCTTACTTTTACCGAATTCACCCCCTCGACTGAGACAAGCTCTGCCACAAAACTGCCGACCTTTGCCTTGCTCTTCATCTGCACCAGCAACCTGCGCTCATCATTTGTAACCCAGATCTTTATCCTCGATTTCGGATCCTTTGAAAACACGCCCTTCACATTCTTCAGATCAGGCTGAAGGACTAAAGTCTCATAAGTACCGGCAGGCACACTTATTGTTTCCTCACCTATCACCCGCATAATGCCCATCATGTTTTTTTCTCCATCTGTCAACGGGTGCTCAAATTCCTTTACTTTTTCAAAATCAAGCAACCTGGAATAATAAAATATGGACAGTGGATCAAAAGTCCTTGGCATCAGACTTATAACCTTGGGCTCCGTATTAAAATTGACATATGTCGATTCGTTTTCCTCCCAGTCAAAATTAACCCTGATGTTTCTCCTCGTCTTGCCTTCCTTCTGGTCCTTTTTGTAATACAGCGAATGGTTCATGCCTGCATCAGCATAGGAATCGATGCGGTCCCTGACCTTGAAGAATATATCAACAAATGCGTTTGACCGGGCGGTCATAACAAAGTGATACGCCTCAACGCCTTGAATTTTATCCATATCATGCACTTCCAGGGTGGCATGACCAGCCGGTATTGCACCATATTTCAAAACAAAATGCATCTTTTCACCAGGCTGGAACGGGTGATGCATTTCTGCAGCCGTAATAGAGCTAAAAATGCCGGACATAATGAAAAGAAACAAAAACAGATTAATAATACTGAATAAACGCTGCATAAACACCTTTACCTCAATCAATTCACTGCAGAAACAATTTATAAACTTTTAATTCATATGTAACTATATGATTAACTTCTTTACCAGTTATAAAACAAATAACAACTTTTCCAGCCGGGCTGAAGAAGATTTTATTTGTTAAGATTATAATGATATTATTATAATACATTTATAATTCTTTTTCGTTATTTATGGCATTACCTGAGTCAAAATATTTTTGAAAGGGTAAAAATACAATCATTAATCATGAGAACTCAGAAGAATTCAAATCTGATCAATTCCTACGGTTTAAAAAGCGTGCAATAAAAACAATGGCTCAAAAGAATGACATGTGCAAAGCAAAGCTCGACTATCCATGTCAGTGGCTTTACAAGGTAATCGGCACCGACCATGAGCAGTTACGCCAAGCCATTATGGAAATCATCACTAACACTCCCTGTGAGATCAACCTCTCCAATAGAAGCAGTTCAGGAAAATACCTTTGCCTGAACCTGGAAATCACAGTTCAAAATGAAGAAGAGCGCAACTCTATCCATTTGAACCTCAAGGCACATCCCAACATCAAAATTGTTTTATAGATGCCGAGGTGATTGGCATCTATAAAACAATTTAAATTTTGAATTGTAAATTTTGACTTTTGAGTTACTTAAAAATTTAAAATTCAAAATTAATCCCACCCTCCTCTCTCTGCGCCTTATTTTTTTCTTTATCTTTTGCTGATTGCTGATTGCTGAACGCTGTTTGCTTATCCCCCTTTAGCCTTGCACCTTTAGTCTTTATCCTTTCCCTCGGCCCCTTGACCCCTTGACCCCCCGGAACCTCTCTTTTGCCCTTTAGCCCTGCGCCTTTTCCCTTTGACCTTTATCCTTTAACCTTTTACCTTAGAGTTAAACGTACTCAACCTGGTCTCAGGCTTAACTTTCTGAGAGAATCATCAGGAACAACGAATGCTTTTCATTCCTGAAGATATTTTCCAGGAAAAACCTTCTAAAATGAGGTCCCACTATGGATCCTGTCTCATTGGTCCCGGTTCCAGATGCCATACCGGTTCACTGGTTCTGGCTCCACCTGCTGCTCACTGTTACAACCTTTCTCCATTTCGTTGCAATGAACATCATGCTGGGCACAGGCTTCATCGCCTTTTCCTTGCCTTTCTGGCGTGGAGACGACGTAATGCCTTTAAACACGCATATAGCAAAAACGCTGCCCTATTCGATAGCTTTTACCATCAATTTTCGGAGTAGCTCCCCTGCTCTTCCTGCAGGTGCTTTACGGCCAGTTCTTCTACACCAGTTCCATCCTCATGGGTGTCTATTGGCTGTCAATTTTCGGCATACTCATCGTCAGTTACTATGCAGCCTATGCCTACCGCCTCGCGGATGACAGAGGCGGTATGGGCCGATTGTATATCGCCGCTGCAGTCCTGCTGCTGTTAGGTGTTTCCTTACTCTTCAGCAACAATGTCTCAATCATGCAGATGCCTGAAATCTGGGCCGGCTATTTCTCCGACCGCGGTGGCTGGATGCTCAATTTCAGCGATCCGGCCCTTCTCCCCCGTTATCTGCATTTTATGGCATCTGCAGCGGCAATCGGCGGGCTGGCCATAGCCCTTTACTTTGAAATACGCAAACGCAGGGGCGCCACCGATGGAGATGAATGGATCAAACTTGGCTGCAACTGGTTTACTTATGCAACTATCATAAACTTCGGAATCGGCTTCTGGTTTCTGGGCGCCCTGCCTGAAGCAGCCTATGATCCCGCTACTCTGGGCGGCAAGGCATTCTTTGTCCTGATAGTCAGCTCCGTGGCAACCATCATTCCGTCAATGGTCTATGCCCAGACCGGCAGAATCATCCCGGCAACCGCTTGGGCTCTTGCCACAGTCCTTCTCATGACCCTGTCACGCGATATCCTGCGCTTGACCTACCTCAAACCATATTTCAGCCTGTCTGAGCTGCCCTATGTCCCGCAATACTCACCTTTCATCATCTTCCTGCTGGCCGTTCTCGGGGGTGTTTACCTGGTCGGCTGGATGCTGAAAACTGTCTGGAACTCTAAGGAGGTGGCGTAATGAATTATCCCGTGTGGCAGCTTGAATTCTTAGGCGGAGGTTTCCTGATTGCCGTAATCGCTATCATCCATGTCTATATTGCCCAGTTTGCAGTTGGCGGCGGCCTGTTCCTGGTACTGACCGAGCACCTGGGCCGAAGACGGAAGGATCAAGGTATTATTGACTTTGTCAGAAAACACACCAAATTCTTCCTGCTCCTCACCATGGTGTTCGGAGCCCTGACCGGGGTGGGGATCTGGTTTACCATCTCTCTCTTAAACCCTTCGGCAACCTCTGTACTCATCCACACATTTGTTTTTGCCTGGGGAACTGAATGGGTCTTCTTCCTGATCGAGATCATCTCCCTGTTTATCTACTATTATACCTTTGACCGGCTTTCCAAACGCAACCATCTGATCATCGGCTGGATCTATTTCGGTGCTGCCTGGATGTCACTCTTCGTGATCAACGGCATCATCGATTTCATGCTCACTCCCGGTGCCTGGGATCGAAAACAATTATTTCTGGAGCGGCTTTTTTAATCCAACCTTCTGGCCGGCACTTTTTTTTCGCACCTTCTTTTCTGTAATGATCGCCGGTCTTTTCGGTTTTTTTCACTGCTTCCTTTCTCAAGGACAATGAATTGCGCACCACCATGTTACGCTACAGCGCCAAATGGCTCCTGGTGCCTTTTGTACTCTTTCTGGCCTCTTCCTGGTGGTACAGGGCCGCCCTGCCTCCGCACATTGAAGAAATCATCTTCCAGAAAATGCCGCAGTTGCGTAACGCCATCACCATCTTTATGGCCTGCTCTCCTCTGCTCATCCTGGGAGGACTTGTCATGGCAATCAAAATGCCATCAGGTCTCAGCCGCTCCATGGCTGCTGTCATGCTGATTATCGGCCTCATGTATTTTGGTGCTTTTGAATTCCTGCGTGAAGGCGGCAGAAGACCTTACATTATTTATGACTACATGTACTCCAATGCCATCCTGAAAAAAGATATGACCCGGGTTGCTCATGCCGGTGTGCTCCAAGAGGCCAAATGGGTTGAAAATCGTACAGTAACTGAAGATAACACCCTTGCTGCGGGCAGGGAGCTCTTTGATATCCTCTGCCTGCCCTGCCACGCAATCGGCGGACCGTTAAATGATATCCGGCAACAGGTGCGCACGAGTTCGCCGGAGGCGTTGATTCTTATCTTTGCTACGATGGGTAAAGAGCGGCCGTACATGCCGCCCTTTCCAGGGGCTGAATCGGAAAAAGCAATTCTGATTGATTATCTGAACAATGTGATGAGAAAGTAAAGAATACGGGCCTTAAACCTCAGCCCTATCTTTTTCTCACTTCTCACTCTTCACTCTTCACTTCCCTCTTTCCCATCTTTTCCTCAGTCCTCAGCCCTCAGTCCTTTCTTTTTCCCCCAGTCCTATCATTTTCTCTTTCCTATCTTTTCCTCAGTCCTCAGTCCTCATCCCTCAGTCCTATCTTTTTTCCTCAGTCCTCAGTCCCCAGTCCCTAGTCCTCATTTTTTATTTCTCATAATTTTTTTCAATCCATTCCCGGTAGTTGCCGACCATGATATTTTGGCACCAGTCCTGGTTCGCCAGATACCATTCGACTGTTTTTCTCAACCCGGTCTCAAAGGACTCAGTCGGTGCATAGCCAAGTTCAGAAGTGATTAAATTGGCGTCAATTGCATAGCGCCGATCATGGCCAAGGCGATCCTTTACATGGGTAATTAATGAAGAGTATGGAGCTGAATCTTTGTTAGGACTCAATTCGTCCATAAGTCTGCATATGGCTTCGACCACTTCCATATTAGTCTTCTCACAATTGCCCCCGATATTATAAGTCTGGCCCACCGTACCTTTTTTAAGTACCAGATCAATACCCCGGCAGTGGTCATCCACATGCAGCCAGTCACGGATATTAAGCCCGTCACCGTAAATGGGAAGCGATTCACCTGCCAGGCAATTCAGAATAAGCAAGGGAATCAACTTTTCAGGAAATTGATAAGGACCATAGTTATTTGAGCAGTTACTGATCGTCATCGGCAGACCATATGTCTTGAAATAAGAGCGTACCAGATAGTCAGAACCTGCCTTACTGGCAGCATATGGCGAATTAGGCGCATAAGCGGTGGTCTCTGAAAAGGCTGGATCATCCGGCCCCAGGGAACCGTACACCTCATCGGTTGATACATGATGGAAACGGCAAAGAGAGGACTGAGGACTAAGGACTGAGGACTGAGCGATTGAAGATGATTCTAACTCTTCACTGGACCGATCCAGCCAGACTTTCTTGGCGGCTTTTAATAAGGTATGTGTGCCAATTATATTGGTATCCACAAAAGCATCCGGGCCATGTATGGAGCGGTCAACGTGGGATTCGGCTGCAAAGTGGACGATGGTGTCAATCTTTTCTTCCTGCAAAAGATTGACAACCAGGTCATAGTCCCTGATATCTCCATGGACAAATCGATATTGCGGATGATTTGCAACCGGTTCCAGATTTGCAGGATTGCCCGCATAGGTCAACGCATCAAGTATTACCACCCGGTCTTCCTGGTACTTCTTAATCCAGTAATGAACAAAGTTGGAACCGATAAAACCGGCTCCACCGGTTATGAGTAAAGAGTGAGGAGTGAGAAGGACGGAGGACTGAGGTTTGAGGACTGAGGACTGAGAAGAAGATAGGACTGAGGGCTGAGGTTTGGGGGCTGAGGGTTGAGTGCTGAGGTCTGAGGTCTGAGGGTTGAGGGTTGAGGACGGAGGACTGAGTGCTGAGGGTTGAGTGCTGAGGTCTGAGGGCTGAGGGTTGAGGACTGAGGGTTGAGTGCTGAGTGCTGAGGACTGAGGGGTGAGGACTGAAGACTGAGGGCTGAGGGGTGAGGGCTGAGTTGTCATTTTTGTCTATCCCTTTGTTTCTGAACAGCGGCACGCAGGCCACCTATTATCTGTAAAACTTCATCTGTCAATTCTTTAAGTTTATTAAACCGTGTATTTGATATGTAACCAACGTCGAATGCAACATAAAGCTGGGATTTGACTTCAGCGCAAGAACCTTTGGCAATGACGAGGAACTGGTGGAACTCGGCACGGCTTGCCCTGTCAAACCCTTCAGCAATATTTGACATGATTGAAACGCATGCCCGTTGTATCTGATCTCTTAATCCAAAATCTTTCTTAAATTCACCATTTTTTGTGACTGTATATATTTCTCTTGTCAGTTCTCTTGCCTTCTGCCAGGCAATGAGATCTTCAAATGTTGTAATCTTCTTCATAATCCCCAACTCTCAACCATCTCTTCATCTCAGCCCTATCTTTTCCTCAGCCCTCAGCCCTCAGTCCTCGTTCTTATCTTTTCCTCAGTCCTATCTTTTCCTCAGCCCAGCCTTTCCCTCACCCCTCTCTTTTTCTCAGTCCTTATCTTTTCCTCAGCCCTCAGTCCTCAGTCCTATCTTTTCCTCAGCCCAGCCTTTCCCTCATCCCTCTCTTTTTCTCAGTCCTTATCTTTTCCTCAGTCCTCAGTCCTCGTTCCTATCTTTTCCTCAGCCCTCAGTCCTTATCTTTTCCTCAGTCCTTCGTATTCAACAAGCATTCTTCTTAATGATTCCCGCCAATGGGGAGGCGTGTACCCCAATGCAGCACAGGTGGAGGTTTTATCCAGCACACTGTATGGAGGGCGTTTGGCAGGGGTGGGATACTCCTCAGTCTTTATCGGCTTGACAGGTATCATTTTTTGCAGAAGACCCAACTCACGGGCCTCCTCCTGGATGGCCACGGCAAAATCATACCAACTGGCCGTGCCATCATCGGTCCAATGATATGTGCCCTGCATATCGGTTTTATCCGCGATGAGCCATATCGCCTTGGCCAGCTCTTTTGCCCAGGTTGGAGTGCCTACCTGGTCAGCAACTATTTTAAGTTCATCTCTTTCTGCCATCAGACGAAGCATGGTCTTAACAAAATTGCTGCCATGAACCGAATAAACCCAGGCGGTCCGCAGAACAACAGCCCTGCCCATGGTTTCGGCCACTACCGCCCTTTCCCCCTGCAGCTTGCTGGCACCGTATACTCCCGTAGGCTTTGGTTCATCTTCAGGAAGATAGGGCTCGAACTGATTGCCGTCAAAGACAAAATCAGTAGACAGATGGATCAAACGTGCGGAGCAATCCTCAACTGCCCGGGCAATGTTGGCAGCACCATCCTCATTGACTCCATATGCCTTGTCAGCTTCCTCCTCAGCCTTATCCACCGCAGTATAGGCTGCTGCATTGATAACAAGGTCGGGCTGAAGTTGTTGCATCACGGACCTTACGGCAGACAGGTCCGTAATATCCAGGTCTGCCCGACGAAGAGCAATTATCTCGACATCAGCCGGCCCGGTCTGCTGCAGTTCCCAGCCAACCTGCCCATCTGCTCCAGTGATTAAAACTTTCATAGTTTTTCACTTCTAAAAAACTTCTGCATCTTTAAAAGATTTCGCCTCCGCATCCTTGGGAGCCAGGATCGGCTTTTGTCCCCCTATCAGCGGCCAGTCAATGGCCAGGTCCGGATCATCCCAGCGGATAGCCCGTTCATGCTCCTGGGCATAAAGATCAGTACACTTGTAGAAAAAATCAGCCTGTTCGGAAACCACATAGAAACCGTGGGCAAAACCGGGCGGTACCCAGAGCATCTGCTTACTGGTATCATTAAGATACATGCCGAACCACTTTCCAAAGGTAGGGGAATTCCTGCGCAGGTCAACAACCACGTCAAAGACCTCGCCGCTCAACACCCTCACCAGCTTACCTTGCGGCTGCTTTATCTGGTAATGCAAACCTCGCAATATCCCCTGGCTCGAACGGCTGTGGTTATCCTGCACAAACTGTGTGTCAATGCCGCCTCTGGCAAACTTTTCCGCATTCCAGGCTTCCATAAAAAAACCACGGTGGTCACCAAACACATCCGGCTCCACTATTATTACATCAGGTATCGCTGTCGGTATAAATTTCATAGTTTTTTCTAGTGAAAAGTGAAAAGAGAAGAAAGAGGACTGAGGACTAAGGTCTGAGGTCTGAGGTTTAAGGGCTGAGTACTAAGGACGGAGGACTGAGGTCTGAGGGAAAAAAAGGACTGAGGTCTGAGTGCTGAGGTCTGAGAAAAAGATAGAAAAATAAAGAATGAGGAGTTAGAAGAGTAAAAAGTAAGGAGTCTTTTGTAGTTAAACTCTTTCCTCTCCTCTCTCTATCCTTCCTCAGTCCCATCTTTTCTCAGTCCTCATCCCTCATCTGTATCTTTTATTCTCAGTCCTCCGTCCTCAGTCCCGTCTTTTCTCAATCCTTAGTCTTTAATCTATCTTTTCCCTCAGTCCTCAGTCCCATCTTTTTCTCAGTCCTATCTTTTCTCAGTCCTCAGTCCTTAAACCTCAGTCCTTATCTTTTCCTCAGACCTCAGTCCTATCTTTTCCCTCAGTCCTTTTTTTCCTCAGTCCCTAGTCCTTAGTCTTTAATCACCAATTCTCCCTTTCAATAAGCTGCAGCAGGTATTGCCCGTAGCCGTTTTTAGCCAGCGGTTCGGCAATGCTGCGCACCTGATCAACAGTGATAAAGCCCTTGCGAAAAGCGATCTCCTCCAAACAGGCAATCTTCAGTCCCTGACGGTCTTCCACAACCTTGATGAAATTTGCCGCATCCAGCAGCGACTCGTGGGTGCCGGTATCAAGCCAGGCAGCACCACGGCCGATCAACTCAACATGCAGATCACCTCTTTCAAGGTAGGCCTTATTGACATCGGTTATCTCAAGCTCACCGCGGACTGAGGGCTTAATGGACTTGGCAATTTCAACTACATCGTTGTCATAGAAATAAAGCCCGGTAACAGCAAAATTTGATTTGGGCTTATCCGGCTTTTCTTCAATATCAATGACCTTGCCGTCCGCATCAAAATTGATCACACCATAACGCTGCGGGCTCCTGACATAATAGCCAAAGATAGTTGCGCCCTTTTCCTTTTCAAATGCCTGTTGAAACTGCTCGGGAAGGCCATGACCGAAAAAGATATTGTCGCCGAGGATCAAACATACCGGGTCAGTGCCGATAAACGACTCGCCGATGATAAAGGCCTGGGCCAATCCCTCCGGCCTGGGCTGGACCTCGTACTGCAGGGAGATACCCCACTGCGAGCCGTCACCCAGCAACTGCACGAACTGCACTTGATCTTCCGGTGTGGTTATCACCAGAATTTCCCGGATGCCGGCCAGCAAGGGCATTGCCAGCGGATAATAGATCATCGGCTTGTCATAAACCGGCATGAGCTGTTTACTTACTGATTGGGTAATGGGATAAAGCCTGGTGCCGGAACCGCCAGCCAAGATAATGCCTTTCATATTTTGATCCATTTATGAGTTAGCAAATAAATTATCTGTTAAAATCATTCATATTAAAAATCCACCAATTACAACATATTGCCACAATTTCACAATCATTGAAACTGGAGTTTAAAGCTATTAAAAATTTACCAACTTATATCTTGAATAATCATTTTTTTATTCCCCGACGACTATTTTCTCAGTCCCCAGTCCTCAGTCCTATCTTTTTCCCTCAGCCCTCAGTCCTCAAACCTCAGTCCTATCTTTTCTATTGACATAGGCATATCATTTATTATATAGGTCTTTAAGGGCGTGGAGATTTCTTTTTAATTCAGATATACTTGCAGAGCAATTGGCAAGTATAGCTTTCATAACATTTACCTAAAGATAAAAATATATACAAATTTATATATATCAGACTTTAAAAACTTTGTATTTTTTAACTAAGTTTATTGTTTTTTGATCTATTAAAAATATTTCTAAGGGGAATGGGAAAATGAAAAAATTACTTGCAACAATGGTTCTTGGGATATTTGTTTTTAGCATAACAACGGGTACTACCGGTTTCGCTGCTGAGAAGGGGGTGACCGTTGAGATGAAAGATGGAACAAGTTTTACCAGCAGTGGCACAACTACAGCACCCCAGGCTACTGCTGCGGCATCAGGAACCGCTGCTGCTGGAAGTGGAACGGGTGGAGCAGTTGCAGCTGCAGCCTTTGCTGCGGCA
>PVMK01116925.1_pt1 | contig 14847 bp, 8 predicted proteins | sample 1853481 | NCBI WGS metagenome assembly PVMK01 (sample SAMN08533507, study PRJNA380276) | Marine sediment metagenome, whole genome shotgun sequencing project.
CACCGTCAAAAGCATCACCCTTTCAGGATAGTCGGGAAGGGCATTCCTTGATGTGGAAAGGTGGTAAGGTAAAGGGGATTGGGGGGGAAGTGGGGGGGCTGAAGGCTGAAGACTGTTAGGAAAAAACGCATTTTAAAGTCATGTTTGATGCAAAAATCAGATATTTCCGCCAAAGTACGGCAATCGTTCTTTTCAGACCCCTTCAGCCTTCTGGTGACTGTAAGAAATTGAGCATCTACAGTCACCCCTTCAGCCTGACTACGTGAGTAGTTACATTACTTTTTTCTTCCAACAATCAGGGCGCGCCGAACGACTCCGAGGGTTTTGTTTTTTTGCATCCGTCTTACCTGGTGTGGCTTAAATCGTTGGGAAGAGAGTGGACAATCGATAAAGTGTGTAATTTCCCACCCGGACCGCTCTAGAAGTTTAATATAGTCCGAAAGAAGAATGCTCTGCTTCGGATCTTCCTCCATTGCCGTCATGCCCGAAAAGTCTCTCCCTACGGGCCGGAGGCCAGTCCGCAATGAGGAAAGCAATACGTCCATTGTCCTTTGTATGTTCCCTGAATAGGGGGAAAAGTTCTTTGTAGAATTCCAAATATTCCTTCCGGGAAAGAAAAGAGATACTGTCATCGGTGTATTGTTTCGCCATTTAGTTGAAATAAGGGGGATCAAAGAAGATCAAGTCAGGGTTCTTGCTTCCGTTGACGGGCGATCGCAACCTTTCCGGATTCCATTGGAAAGGCTCGATTTCCGGCCGTGTCTCAGGGCGATCGACCAAATCAAATGACCAGCATTTTCTTCCAAACGCAAGGCACGTATCCGGGACAACGCCACCCCCGGCCATGGGATCGAACACGAGATCTCCAACCTCGGAGAAATAATGAAGCGTGTGACCAACCAACTGGGCCGGAATCTTTCCCGGCCAATTATCCCCCAAAACACTGATCCACGTCACTGAAATACCAATGATCCCAGGTTCTCAACCCCCAGTTAAGTGCCTTGAATCTCTGTAGATCCTCCTTACCTTCCAGTGCTAAAGACCAGACGAGAGGCTCTGCCCAAACATGCTTTTCAGCGACTTGAGAGACAGTGCACCCTTGCCGCAATTCGGTATTTAGGGAAAAAGGCAGTTCTGCCTTTTTCCCTAAATGGTAATGGATTGTTTTCTGATCAAGCCCAAGACACGTTGCAATACGCTCTTTGGGAATCCTATTCAGGAAGGGGGAACGCTCGTTCAGGAATTACCGTATCTGTTTCAAGTGGAAAGCCCACTGAAGAATTACTTTTAAAAAAGTTATGCACGTTCTGTACGAATGTCCCCCAAGACTTCTAAGCTTTCGTAAGAAAGCCGGATTAATGGAAGTTTGACCCTCCGTTTCACATCAGCCTCTAAAATACTGCCGGCTTTTAAATCTTCGGCCAGATTCGACAAGCGGGTTAGTGCATCCGTATGGCCAGGCAGTAAAGTGGAGGTGGCCTTGATTTCCATAGGATACAAACGGCTGTTGCGGTCCACCAGCAGATCGATTTCCAGCCCGTCTTTTGAGCGCCAGAAATAAAAATCCGGTCTTTCCCCTAAATTTTCGGTTTACTATTGAGAAACACGTGACACCCGCATGTTTCTCTGTCATTATGGCGTCAGAAATGCCGAAAAGGAAGCATAAATGGCGATTAAAAGGCGGTTTTTCCAGGAATCTGAACAAAGCTTTTTTTATTTTGTCCGCGGGGCACCGGGAAATCCACGTGGGTCAAGCAGAACATTAAAAAGGCACTTTACATTGATCTTCTGGCAGCGGATGTTTTCCGCTCATACTCTGCCAAGCCGGAGCGGTTGCGAGAAATTGCCGAAGCCCAAAAAGAAACGAACACAATTGTCATTGATGAAATTCAAAAAATCCCCGAACTTCTTGATGTAATCCATCAATTGATGGAGCAGCATAAAGCATGGCGTTTTGTTTTGAAAGGTTCGAGCGCGCGCAAGCTAAAGCGTGCAGGAGTGGACTTGCTTGCCGGACGCGCGTTAACAAAGACACTTCACCCTTTTATGGCCGCCGAGCTGGGTGAGGAGTTTTCCCTGGAAAAAGCATTAACTCTCGGTTTGGTTCCGTTGATAATTGGCGCGCCAAACCCAGCAGAAACGCTAAAGTCCTATGCTGCTCTTTATCTTAAAGAAGAAGTTCAAATGGAAGGACTCGTCCGCAACATCGGTGCCTTCAGCCGCTTTCTGGAATCGGCGAGCTTTTCCCATGGATCAATATTAAATGTCACCGAAGTTGCCAGAGAATGCCAGATAGCGCGCAAATCCGCTGAAGGTTATTTTACAATTCTCGAAGATTTGCTGCTGGCCTTTCGTGTACCCATATTTACAAAACGCGCCAAACGCCATCTGTCCTCTCATCCCAAATTTTATTATTTCGACGCCGGAGTATTCAGATCCATCCGGCCGGCCGGGCCACTCGATGCACCCGCAGAGATTGATGGTGCAGCCATTGAAGGACTCGTCGCGCAGCACCTTCGAGCTTGGATTTCTTACAGCGGAGATCGCTGTAATCTTTATTTCTGGCGCACAAAGTCAGGCAACGAAGTCGACTTTGTCGTTTACGGAAATGACACGTTTTTCGCTCTGGAAGTTAAAAACGCCACCAAGCTGAATCCGAAATTCTTTACAGGATTGCTCGCTTTCAAAGAGGATTACCCGGAAGCTCAAGTCTGCCTGCTTTATCGCGGCAAAGAGCGAATCAAAATCAAGGGCATATTGTGTGTTCCATGTGCCGAATTTCTTAAAAATTTAATCCCCCGCCAATCGATTCGATTTTAGGTTAACTTATTGACTATTCAACAAATTTGTAAGAGGGGGCAGGCATGAAATTCTTTATTCGAACCGTGTTAATTTATTTACGTATGAGGTGTTTTTGTACTATTGACGGTTGGGGGTCGGACCACGTTAAGTATTTGATATTTGTCAAATATCATTGAATCTAAGCCCTATTTGAGCGAAAGTTGAGGATGCCCCTCGAAGATCCCGTCTCCCGGGGAGATCCAAGGCGTCGAGGGTGAATGCCGTATGCTGCTGCTTCGCAGCAGCTGCCTACTGCGAACCCTTGACAACGCCGGGGATGGGGTATCATCGGCTTTCCTGGAGGGGAAACAAAATGGAGTGTATTCTTAAGATCTCATATTTCACCTATAGAAGAGTTATAATAAATCTAAAAATCTCGTGAACGCCCTATTATCTAAAGTTTTTTATCATAATTCTCGATTTTGTTTACGCTCAATTAGGGTTAAGGCCTATATTGACCAGATACTGCAATTTTTGGGATCAAAAAGAACGATTTCGGCAACGGTGTGTTGGGCAACTGTCTGTTGGGCAACAGCCTGTTGCGAGAGCGAAAAGACATTACCTACCAGGGCATGTCGGTCGTAGACAGGGAGGCTCCCGTTCCTTTTGGAGATGATTTTGGGGTCAAAAATGAAGAGATAGGGCCTGAAACGCCTATTTTTGGAATACTAATCTCGAATAATCAATAGTATCGCGTATTCCGACCCCACCCGAGGCACATGGACTGATAGGTATTCCATTTCTGAGTTTCATGGACCTTTTTTATTAATGATGACAATGCGGTGGACAGGAAGTCCATCTCGGACAGGAGAGGCAAGGCCCTGATAGTGAAGAATCCCGACCAAAGGTCGGGGATTCTTCTTGCTCTCCTGCTGAAAATCTTTTCAGCCGGAGAGCCGGATTAATTGGGGTTTGACTCTCAGTTTATTGACATACAAGCCGAGATTCCCTATACTCCGTTCTTAAAAAAGGGAATTCCTCGATTGGTTCCCAAAGTGTCTAGCGCTAAAAAGATACACTCCAACCACACTCACTGATCCCACCTCATTAAGGGAACCCCTTTATGAAGTAAAAGCCTAGGGTTACGCGATAGATGATGTTGAACTTAAACCTGAATTAAAACCCTTTGCCGCACCTGTAAAAGATTATTAAATCCGTTATACAAACCTCAAACAAGATTTCACAGATTTTGGGATATATGCCGGAAGGCTGACTCAAATATTACTAAAATATCGTGGATTAACCCATCAGACAAATCTTACGGGTGTTTTTGGTCAATAAGACCGATTAATAATTCATTATTTTAAGGGGGGAGAAAAATGAGTACAAATAAAAAGTTTTTTACCTTGTTCACAGTTATCCTTGCAGTCATGATGCTCAGTTCAAGTTTCGCAACGGCAAAACAAATTGAATTAAGCCTTGGACTGATAACCCCGCCTGGCCACCTTCGAAACATCAATGTAATCCAACCCTGGATGAAGATGATCGAAGAACGCACACAGGGGAACGTCAAGATTACCCCATATTATGCAGCAGCCTTGGCTCCGCCTCCGGAATCATTCAATTCAATTGTTTCAGGGGTCGCTGATATGGGTGAGGGAATCGCCTATGCAACTCCGGGACGCTTTCCTCTAACCGAGATGGTCATGCTACCCGAATTGGGACTGGAGTCCAGCTTGAGCTGTTCAAGGGCATTGTGGGAGGCCTATAAGAAATTTCCAAAAATCGCAGGGGAATATACGGGTGTAAAAATGCTCTGGCTGCATGTAACACCTGCTGTCAAGCTCATCACTAGGGATAAGCCTGTCAGAAAACTGGAAGACCTGAAAGGTATGAAGATCAGGGTTTCCGGCGCCACGGCAGCAAAAATGGGAAAGGCACTAGGATTTACACCTGTCTCTATGGGCATGGGTGACCTCTACCTGGGTCTGGAAAAAGGCGTCCTTGACGGTGTAGCTCTCCCTACTGAGATCCTTGTTTCCAGGAGAATCGGTGAAGTAACCAAGTATGTGACGGATATTGACCTTGGTCATGACACATTCTTTGTCGTTATAAATATGGGCTCCTGGAATCGATTACCGAAGGATGTACAGAAGGTATTTGAAGATCTATCCGGCGACTGGGCCGTAGATTTCACAGGCAAAGCTTGGGACAAGTTTGACGCAGAAGCAAAAGAAAAGGTTCAGGCCAAGGGGATAGAATTCATCACCCTTCCCCCTGCAGAAAAGGCAAGATGGAAAAAACTTCTCACGCCGATTAAAAATGCCTATGCGGCTGAACTGGATGCCAAAGGTCTCCCGGGAACAAAAATTCTTGAGGAGCTTCAGGGCATGGGTGGCAAATAACCATCGATTACGTGAAAAAGCTGCTGTTCGGCTGAAAGAAACTTTCAGCTGAACAGCCGAAGTCCCGACATTTGGTCGGGGTTCTTCACTTAAGCTGGTCTCAGGCTGTTACAAAAAAAGTTCGTGTTGGTGATTAGCACCCATTTGCAATCAAATCCGGATTCCCACTCGATCTTGTCTTGGGTAATCCTGACGCTGTCATTCTCGAGCTTGAGGTATTTTCTATACACTTTATTCGCCTTCGCCTGCCCAACGGTGGTAGGCCGGCTTCGGCGAATTTCGATTTGATACCTCGCAGCTTGTCGGAGCGCAGCGGAGATTTATCCGCCTCTGGAGGATCCCGCTTGTCGGAGATGCCGGATGCGGTGCGGGGCTGCGGGGAGCTTCATTTTGCGGTTTTCAGCCGCCTATTATCCTTACAACTGTTCAAGAAAAGTTAAGGTATAATGATTGGATACGGCGGACAACCAGAATATATCCGCCGCATCCGTATCTATGATTTTTTCATCCGAAACTTGGACCCTAATTGAGCGAAAGTCGAGGATGCCCCTCGAAGATCCCGTCTCCTGGGGAGATCCAAGGCGTCCAAAGGCTCGCGCTTGTGTACACAAGCGCCGGAGATAGGGGAATCCTGCTGTTCTGCTGAAAATCTTTTTCAGCCGAACAGCCGCTTTCCTCAAAGGTGAAGAATTCCGACCAGAGGTCGTGATTCTTTGCTTTCCTTACAGAAAGCTTATTTAAGTAAGGAAAGCCAGAATAAGCCTACCGGCTTTTTCACGTAAACTAAAATGGAGAAAAAAAAGAACTTTTATAACTAATCATTACGGTTGATATAAATATAGTATAAAAAACTGTGAAACGCGGTTGGTTTGTTTTTATAAGAAGCCTTCTCGATTTTGTTTACGCTCCATTAGGGTTGGAGATAATTAATGTTGTTCAAAAAGACAGCTGATTCCCTGGAAGCTGTGACCTTTCCATTAACACGGTTCGTCAACGGCATAGGTGTTTTCTCCCTTGCAATGATGATGCTTGTCACAACAGTAGATGTAATTTCACGGTTTATCTTTAACTTACCTGTTTTGGGATCCATCGAGATTACAGGATTTCTCTTGGTTGCGACCATACTGCTGGGCATCCCCTATGCTGCGGCCAAAAAGCAGCATGTCACAATTGACATACTGACTTACAAGCTGTCAGACCGAAAACGCCTTGTTCTTCATTCCATTACAACCCTTGTGGCCATAAGCCTTTTCTCTGTTGTTGTCTGGCGAAGTATCCAGTACGCGATTCTTATGGATAAAATGAATAGGGTTACGGCTGTCCTTCAGACTCCGATCTTTCCCTTTGTGCTGCTGGTGGCCTTTGGCTTCGCACTAACCTGCTTTGTCCTGCTAGGCGACCTGCTTCGAAACCTGGACAAGGGCATTTCAAATTGGAAACAGGCAGCTGTTTGGTTTATTGTCGGGCTGATAACTATAATACTCATGGTTCTCGCAGCTACATGGCTCAGGGACCTGCCGTGGAGTGTGAGCATTGTCACCGCAGGAGTGATCGGTCTTGGTATTCTTTTTATAGCCTTTCTGGCCGGTTTGCCCGTGTTTACATCATTGATTTTTGTGGGCTTCCTGGGAATGTGCTACCTTAGAGGGTCACCTGCGGGATTGAGCATTATGGGATCATCACCCTACGGCACAGTCTCCCATTACACTTTTTCGGTCATTCCTCTCTTTGTCCTTATGGGAGAGTTCTGTTTTTTCGCAGGGATAGGAAAAGATCTATACGATATGGCATACCGATGGATGGGTGCCCTCCCTGTCTATCCATGGGGACGGTCCTGGCCTGTGGAGGATTTGCAGCGGTCTGCGGGGACAGCATGGCCACAGCCGTGACTATGGGAACGGTGGCCATTCCAGAGATGAAGAGGTATAAATATGACTCAAGTCTGGCAGTTGGATGCGTGGCCGCCGGGGGAACCCTGGGCGTTTTGATACCACCAAGTCTTGCGTTTATCCTATATGCACTCTTAGCCGATCAGTCAATTGCCCTGCTTTTTATTGCGGGCATCGTTCCGGGAATTCTCCTTATTTCACTTTTCATGCTGACTATCTATGTCCGGGCGCGAAGGAATCCGACCCTCGGCCCTCCCGGTCCCCATACTTCTTTTAAAGAAAAGATCTATTCCCTTAAAGGGGTTTGGGCCACTCTGATCCTTTTCGCGATCGTCATTGGTGGTATGTATGTGGGTGTGTTTACGCCCACGGAAGGAGGGGGCGTCGGAGCCTTCGGCGCCCTGGTTATTGGTGTGGCCAGAAGACGGCTTAATTGGCAGGGAATCCTTTCAAGCCTTTTGGAAACAGGGAAGATATCCGCAGTGTGTATAGGGATTCTCCTCGGTGCACAGATCTTCGGGTATTTCCTGGCAGCAAGCAAACTCCCTATTGTCATGGCGGAAGTCGTAACACAGATGGTTGTTCCATCTCTTATTATCCTTATCACCATTCTGATAATATACCTCTTACTCGGATGCCTCATGCCTGCCATTCCCATGCTGGTCCTCACAGTCCCTATCTTCTACCCTGTGGTTATGGCCCTGGGTTATGATCCCATTTGGTTCGGGGTCATCATGGTTCTGATGTTTGAAATGGCGGTAATTACACCGCCCATGGGTATCAATGTGCTTGCTTTACAGACTGTCACACAGGATATCAGCCTGACCGTTATGTTCCGTGGAGTCATTCCTTTTCTGATAGCGATGATCGCTTGTGTGGCCATTTTAACAATATTTCCGGATATCGCACTGTTTCTGCCCAACCTGTTTGGAGGATAACACCCTAATGGAGCGTAAACAAAATCGAGAAGGGCTATAATGGAAAGCGGCTGTCAGGGTAACGGAAAGTAGAGGAGGGACCAGCATGATTAAGATTGATAAAACCCCTATGGAAACCGACCTATTGGTTGCAGGCGGTGGCATTGCCGGCCTAATGGCGGCCATCAGCGCTGCGGACCAGGGAGTCAATGTTACTATTGCCGAAAAAGCGAATACCAAGCGAAGCGGTTCCGGGGCAACGGGTAACGACCATTTCTGCTGTTATATCCCCGAGGTTCATGGTGACGATATTGAACCCATATTATGGGAGGATCTGCACAGCCTGCACGGAGACTTCCAGGACGTATCCCTTGCAAAAAAATTCCTTGAACAGTCATTCGATCGGGTCTTGGATTGGGACAGCTGGGGAATATCCATGAAACCTAAAGGGAAGTGGGACTTTTCAGGCCACGCCTTCCCCGGACGACCGCGTATCTTTCTGAAATATGCGGGACATAATCAGAAAGAGATCTTGACAAAAGAGGCTAAAAAGCGGGGAGTACGAATCATAAACCATCTTCCAGTCATAGATGTCATTACAAAAGACAATGAGGTTATCGGGGCCATAGGTTTAAATACAAGGGATGACAATCCCGAACTAAAGATATTTCGCACCAAAAGTGTCCTGCTTTCTACCGGCTCAGCCACAAGGCTCTATCCATCAACAACACCGGGGTGGATGTTTAACATCCCCTTTTGTCCCAGCGATACGGGTAGCGGCAGGGCAATGGCCTTTCGGGCCGGTGCAAAACTTATTAACATGGAGATCCCCAACAGACACGCTGGACCAAAGTACCTCGCCCGTTGCGGTAAAGCCACGTGGATAGGGGTCTACAGAGACCCCCATGGCAACCCGGTGGGCCCATTTGTCAAGAAACCCACCAAGGAGTTGGGCGACATAACGGCCGACGTCTGGAACACCGTATTTACCGACATGCACAGATCAGGAAGAGGGCCCGTATATATTGATTGCACCACCATTGATCAAAAGGATCTGGACTACATGATGTGGGGGCTTATTGAAGAAGGCAATACGGCCATGCTCAACTATATGAAAGAGGAAGGTATTGACGTCCGGAAACACCGGATTGAATTCCGCCAGTACGAACCCTTCCTTATCGGCAGCAGGGGCATCGAAATCGATATTAACGGCGAGACCAATATTAAAGGGTTATATGCCGCCGGAGATGAAGTGGGGAATTTCCGTGCCGACATCTCCGGAGCAGCCATCTGGGGTTGGATTGCAGGACAAAGCGCCGCAGTCAGAGCACGCGAGGTCAATGGTTTCGAGCATGCGGAAGAGAGCGACCTTTCTGAAAAAAGATCTCAGTTCTTATCCGGTTTCATGGAAAGAGAGTCCGGGCCTTCATGGAAGGAGTCAAACCTTGCACTTCAGCAAATTATGAATGATTATGCAGGTGTGGAAGTAAGATCTGAAACCCTTTTAAACGCAGGATTGAAATATTTAAGAGACCTGAAAAAGAAGGTTGTCGACACTATGGCAACAGAGAACGCTCATACCCTGATGAGGGGCTTGGAGACATTGGACTTGATGGAATGCGGAGAAGTCATTTTTATGACCGCCCTGGAGAGAAAAGAAACAAGAGGCATGCATAAGAGATCCGACTTTCCTTTTACCAACCCTCTGCTGCAGGACAAGTTCCTCACGATCAGACAGGATGAAGGTGAAACCGTTATGGAATGGAGAGAGAAACGGTAACAGGTTTGTAACTGCTCAGGTAGATAGGCTGTAGGCATTTAGGCTGAAGGAGAGACTCATGCGTGATCATACGAAGCTCAGAGTGTTTGAATTGGCTGACGAAGCGGTGCGGCTGATCTATCTAGCTACTAGAGAATTTCCTGAGGAGGAAGTATATGGGTTGTCTTCCCAAATGAGAAGAGCGGCGATTTCAGTTCCATTTATTGTCGTTTGATATTTGAGATGTGACATTGATTTTTTCGTGTTTTCAACTTTTCGTTTTTTCGCCTGCCCCGTAGGTAGGAACTATCGTACTGGGGTGATTGGCTTTTTAATTTTTTCCCTGTGACTCTGTGAACTCTGCGAGAGAAGGTTTTGGGTACCCTGCTTCGATCAATGTGTGAAAACTAATAGCCTTTAGCCTTCTGGTGACTGTAAGAAATTGAGCATCTACAGTCACCCCTTCAGCCTAAACAACCTGAATAGTTACACAGGTTTTATGATCTATGATTTTCTATTGATCTCAAAATCTCAAAACTCTTTAGGAGTTAGTCATCATTAGGATCTACAATGAAATAAAAATTATTTCGACATAAAACCAAAATATTCTCCGACTGGATTGACTGGATTTTTTTCTCGGCTTCCGGATAAAGCTGAGAAAACTCAATACCGCTTCAGCGGCAAAAATATCTTGTTTATCCTGTAATCCTGTCTAAACATTAACGAAAAAACCAAAAGGAGAAAGTCATTATGCCACCGATCATTAACGAAGAAACTTGCAATGCATGCGGAGTCTGTGCGGATATATGCCTACAGACGTCTTTAAAGTTGTAGAGAAAGAAAAGAGTCCGGAGATTAGATATCCGGAAGAGTGCTGGCACTGTAATGCTTGCGTTCTGGACTGTAAGCAAGAAGCAGTCAAGCTACGCATTCCTTTACCCGCTATGATGCTTCATGTGGATGCGAAGTAAAGAATACCGAAGTAATATACAATGGAGGGAAAGATACAATGATCCAATTAGACAGAGAACACATGGAGACCGATGTCCTTATCGTGGGCGGGGGTATAGCAGGGTTGATGGCCGCCATAAACGCTGCAGATCAGGGCGTCGGCGTAACAGTCGCTGAAAAGGCGAATACAAAACGGAGCGGTTCCGGTGCTACCGGCAATGACCATTTCCTGTGCTACATACCGGAGATACATGGCGATGATATTGAACCCATCCACACAGAGGTTACAAACAGTTTGATCGGAGGTTATCTCGACAGCCCGCATACAGTCAAATTTCTCGAACAGTCATTTGCCAGAGTTAGGGATTGGGAATCCTGGGGCATAGAAATGAAGCCCAGAGGGAAATGGGAATTCATGGGGCATGCATTTCCAGGTCGCCCACGGGTTTGGCTCAAATATGCGGGGCATAACCAGAAGGCGGTATTGACAAAAGAGGCGAAGAAACGTGGAGTCAAGGTAGAGAACCATTTGCCTATTACAGATGTAATCACCGATAACGGCATGGTGATTGGTGCAATCGGATTAAGCGTTGCGAACCAGGAGCCCATAATTAAAATCATCCGTGCCAAAACGGTCATCCTTGCTACCGGCTCGGCCAGCAGACTTTATCCACCTGCACCAAGTCCGGGATGGTTGTTTAACACCGCGTTCTGCCCAAGCTGTACAGGTGCTGCCCAGGCAACTGCCTACAGGGCAGGGGCAAAGCTCGTTAATATGGAATTTCCAAACAGGCATGCAGGACCCAAGTTCATGGCCCGTTGCGGAAAATCCAGCTGGATTGGTGTTTATAAAGACCCCCACAGAAACGCCATCGGCCCCTTCGTTAAAAATCCTACAAAGGAATTAGGTGACATCACGGCGGATGTATGGAACTCGGTCTTTACGGATATGCACAAATCAGGCAGAGGACCCGCCTATATTGACTGTACTGAAACCGCTGAAGAAGACATTAACTACATGATTTGGGGCATGGAGAACGAAGGGCTGACTGCTATGTTAATCTACATGAATGAAGATGACATAGACGTCCGGAGGCATATGGTGGAGTTTATGCAGTATGAACCGCATCTCATAGGCCGCGGCGTGGAGATCGACCTTAACGGAGAAAGCAATGTCAAGGGACTGTTCGCGGCCGGTGACCCGGTCGGTAATTTCAGGGCAGACATTGCGGGCGCTGCCACATTCGGCTGGATTGCAGGAGAGAGTGCCGCGGAAAGAGCAAAAGGCATTGAAGGCTTTCAGAAAGCAGAAGACAGCTCATATGTAGGAGAAAGAACTAAGCTCTATTCTTCATTCCTTGAAAGGGAGACAGGACCGGACTGGAAAGAGGCCAACGTCGCACTTCAGCAGATCATGAAGGATTACGCTGGAATTGAAGTAAGATCTGAGACACTTCTAAGGGCAGGATTAAAATATTTTAACGACTTGAAAACAAAGGTACTTGACACCTTGACTGCTGATAACTCTCATTCATTGATGAGATGCATGGAAGTCCTTGACCTTATGGAATGCGGTGAAACGGTATTTTTGACCGCTCTTGAGAGAAAAGAGACAAGGGGACTTCACATTAGATCTGACTTTCCCTTTACAAATCCATTGTTAGCGGAAAAATGGATCACCATCAAAAAAGAGAACGGTTTGCCAAGTTTGGAATGGCGTGATAAATGTGTGGGGAAGTGAAGAATACCTATCCGGAAGACCTGACATCCCTGAATCGGCCATTTCGATCCTCGGGCAATCAATGCAGACCCGCCGATTATGCCGCGCTTAGCAAGTCCGGATGCCCCTGTCTTGCTTCATCATGTGATAAATTCACCTTTTCTCAATCAAGCCAAAAAAATCCATATCCCGTTTCTTCGTTGGAGATAAATCTATGAGACCTAACAAGAAGAGTTTTATTAACCCCAACTACCCCATGAGCAATCATGGTATGAAACGAGACAAGACCTGGGGTGGAACCGCACCGCGTCTTCGCCCCGGACTCTGGTATCCAAAGAGATTCCTACCCCGGGTCCTCCCGGACAGGCCCGGCTATGTAGGCACCACAAAAGTGGATGATGAGATCGGGCGGGTCGACAAGATCGAGGCTTCCAAAGCCACAGGGTCACCCGGTGGCTTCCGTTTCGACCCCCCGGAGTACAGGTTCCTTACAGGGGACTGGAACGCACGGGTCACGAAGATAGGTGAAACGGCATCTTCTCATGATCCCCACCCACTTCACCGGGTCATGAAAAGTTTATATCCGGGAGATGGTTTTAAAAAACATATGGCCAAAGCCGGAGAGGGTCAGGTGTATCCGGAAAAGACCGACGTTGATCCACAGGTCTTTTCAAGGGCCGTCAAACAGTTTGCCTATGACTTTGGCGCCGAAGCTGTCGGCATTACAAAGCTTAATCGAAACTGGGTCTATCAAATGGAGGGAAAAGATCCCCTCCCTGAGGTGTATACCCATGTGATTATCGTGGCGGTTCGGCACCCTCAATGGCGAATCAGTCACTCCCCCTCATATACCTCGGATACGGGCAGCTGGTTCGCCTATCATCACGTCTCTCTCATCACCGTGGAAATTGCCGATTGGATCCGGGAAATGGGGTATGAAGCAAAAGCCAATTCGTGTCTTGTAGGTTACGACATCATGATGCCCCCCCATGAAATCCAGGCCGGCATGGGGGAACAATGCCGTATAGGCGTCAACCTCCATCCTGTCCTGGGGCCCGCCTACAAAGCAGGCGCGGTGCTTACCTCCCTGCCATCTGTCACCGATAAGCCCATTGAATTTCATCTGGAGTCTTTTTGCGAAAAGTGCGAGAAGTGTGCCCGTGAATGTCCCCCCAATGCCATTCCCAGTGGTCGAGAGCAAAAGATGAAGACCCGTGGTGTAACCAAATGGCAGGTGGATGCGTATAAATGTCAATCCTACTGGACGCTGCAAAATCGTTATAATTTCCCAAACGCTCACGATGCCTGCGCAAGGTGCATTTACGTCTGTCCATGGACAAAATACAATGCCGAAGAATGGCCCCACAGGTTGGTCGTGGCCATGGTGAGCAATTTCCCGTGGCTTCAAAAAATCGCCATAAAAGGGGACGACATGGCAGGGTATGGTAAACCTTCTAAGACGGATCCCTCATGGGAAAAATGGTTTTAAGACCATGGGGATTCAGGCACGTTGATAAACCATGGAATGTCATTCGGGTCTTACGATCATAACTTCTTTCCATTTTTGTCGATAAATCGTTTTGGACCCAACGTTATATATTAGAAGCCATCTCAAAAATAGAAAAATGGTTCGAGGTCAAGGACGGCGCAGGATCGGAACCGCAGGAATATATATAAATATTTCGAGGATTACGATTCAAGCCGGACGCCGAGATCGGGTTATTTGGCATTTTTGAGATGGCTTATAGAACATCAAGTGTGTATACCCCTAAGGGTCCCCTAAATCTTTTTTATTTCTCTAACCACTCCTCAAGGACAGGATGTAAGATATCCAGAGATTGATACCCCCGTGTCAAGCAAGCATATTGCTTGTCTTCCCTTACAACAACGGTCGGATACCCTGTCACTCCAAGTGATCTGCCAAACTCGAAATCATCGAGTGTTTTCTTAATCATTTCTTCTGATGCAAACTTATCTTTGAATTCATTCTGTTCCAGACCAAAATCTTCAACTAATCGAACAAGTACCTCCTGTCTGGGAATGTCGGCGTTATCAACATAAAATGACTTCTGCAATTTTGAGAAAAATTGGAGCGCTTCCATATCATTATGCATATTGCGCACTGTAACGACAGCACGGCATGGAGGTTCGGTATCATACACAAAATCATCCCTCTCCAAAAGTCTATATGAGAAGGGCTGACCCGTGCGCTCGCTGACCTCCTTCCAGTGGTGACGCAAGAAATCCTTCCGCTCCCGATCTTGGGGGTGGACAGTACCGGGATGAAGACCTCCCATAACAACAGATACTTTAGCCCGTCCATTGCACTGTTCAGCAAGCTCAAGCATCACAGGAGAAAACCCCCAGCACCAGGAGCACATGGGATCACCGATATAAATGAGTTCTTTTTGCATCATCACATAAC
>PVMK01162057.1_pt1 | contig 14847 bp, 16 predicted proteins | sample 1853481 | NCBI WGS metagenome assembly PVMK01 (sample SAMN08533507, study PRJNA380276) | Marine sediment metagenome, whole genome shotgun sequencing project.
ACAGCAACACGATGTCCGCCCGTTCCAGGTAGCTCCGCGCTACCTCAATTCCCATCTTCTCAACGCGTCCCGGATCCTCTCCGAGACCCGCTGTGTCAACCACGCGAAACGGATACCCTGCAACACTCACGTGAGCTTCGATCGCATCCCTCGTGGTGCCCGGTTCCTCCGTCACGATCGCACGTTCGAAACCCAGTAACGTATTGAACAGACTAGACTTACCTGCATTTGGCCTGCCCGCTATCACGGTGAGCGCACCGTCTCGCAGAAGTTCCCCTTCGGGCACGAGGTCGAGCATTCGGGCGAGTTGATCACTGAGCCTGATCGCGGTCCCGTCGATTCGGTCTGCCGGCACCGGCCCGTCGTCTTCCTCGGGAAAGTCTATGTCGTACGCGAGCAGACCCTGGAGTTCCAGCAGTCCTTGCCGTAACTCTTCGATCCGTCGCGACAGACCCCGCTCCAACTGAAACAGGGCCGCTCGATGCATGGCTGGTGATCGGGCTTCAATCAGATCCAGCGTCGCCTCGACCTGCATCAGGTCCATCTTGCCGTTGAGGAAGGCCCGACGAGTAAACTCTCCAGGCTCCGCCGGTCGCGACCCGGCCGCACACACCGCCTCGAGCACAAGCTGGGGCGCCAGCGCCCCGCCGTGACAGCTGAGCTCCAGCATGTCTTCTCCCGTATAGGACGCGGGCGCCTTGAAACGCACTGCGACCACTTCGTCCACGGGAAGCCCCGTCACCGGGTGAAGAACGCTCGCGTACTGCGTCACCCGAGGCTCTGCAGGGGGAAGCCCAAGCTCTGTGGCGATGGCAAACGAGCCCGAGCCGCTGACACGAACCACTGCGAGCGCACTCCTCCCAGGAGGTGTCGAGATGGCCGCGATCGTGCTCTGGTGGGGCATGCCCGGACTCGCTGGAGGGTGCGCAGACGGCCCGAGCAGCTGGGCTCCTATCCGCCGCCCCGATCGCTCTTCTTGGTGACCGTCTTGTTCTGGTCCGCTTTGCGCTTCGCCGCCATCCGCTCCTTCGACAAGTATAACTGCTGCGGCAGAGAGGCCAGGTTGCTCGTGGCGTAGTACAGGTTCAGTCCCGATGGGAAGTTGGCGAACATCACGGTGAAGACGAGCGGCATCACGTACGTCATCATCTTCATCTGCGGGTTCGGCTCCATCCCGCGCTGCCCGATCCAGGAGAGCAGGAACATCGAGGCACCCATGAGGAGCGGAATGATGTACAGCGGATCCTTGAGCGACAGATCAGGAAGCCACAGGAACGGCACGCCCCGGAGCTCGATCGTGCTCCGGAACACGAAGAACAGGGCGAACAGGATGGGCATCGGGGACGAGCATCGGAAGACACCCGCCGAGCGGGTTCACGTTGTGCTCCTTGTACAGCTTCATCATCTCGGACTGGAGCTTCTGCGGCTCGTCCTTGTACTTCGCCTGCAGCTCCTTCATCAGAGGCTGCACCTGCATCTGCGCGAGCTGCGCGCGCATCGACTTCTGATACAGAGGGAACAGCACCACCCGCATCGCTACGCCGAAAATGATGAGCACCCATCCGTATGCGATCCCCAGGAACCCGTGCATCCATGTCAGGACGACCATTACGATCCCGACGAGAGGCCTGATGATCGGCCGCATCCACCGCCAGCCGTACGGGTTGACGTGCTCCAGGTCCCGCGAGTGTCCGATAGCCTCCAACCGCCGGTACTCCTGCGGTCCGAGGTAGGCCTGGAAAGCGAACCCCTCGCTTCCGGCCGGGACCGGGAGCGAGGTTACCATTCCCGCGGTGTTCTCGGCCGGCTCGCCGATCGCGAGGAACCCCCCGAATTGCTGCCCCTCCTCCTGAGACACGAGCGCAATCAGGAAGTACTTATTCCTCACGGCTACCCAATCGAACGGGCCCTCCCTCCGCCGCCTGCACGTCGCCCAGGGTGCACTTTGCTCAGATTCACCGACCGGATAGCACCACCCTGGCCGCGCACCACGTACGCGAGCTGGCGGTAGTCGTCCACCTCGTCCTTTTCGTTGGTCTTCAGGCCGTGCCCGAGCGAGGTGAGGATGGAATAGCCCCGGTCGCCGATGCCCTGGACACGCCCGGACACGTCCACGATGTACGTGTCCAGCGCGAAGCCATACGTCACGACCAGTTCCGCCGCACCGGACGGGAACGGGTATCGGAAGACGAGCGAGTCCCTCGGATTGTTCTCCGTGAGCGTCAGGTCCGTGCGGTCGACGGTGAAGGTCTGACTATCGACACGCACCGTATCTCCGCCGACCGTGATCCTGTAGCCCTAACACTCGGTCGCCGTCGCGGATGAGCTGGGCGCGAGGCTCACCCATCCCCATTATCCACGTACGAGGCATACTTCAGGAGTTCCGCTGATATCAGCGCCGCTCCCCGGGTCGAGAACCGGAGCTTGAACAAGTCTGTGGTAACCGTGACCGCTTCTGGCTCCGACAGGTCAACGAGCTCCTGTCTGTCTCCCGATGCATCCGCCGCTCCGGCGAGCCCCCGCCCGCTCTCTTCCACCGGAAGTGTCGGCTCCGCACCGCCCGGGCTCAAGTCCGTTTCGAGACCCTCGCCCGGAGAGTCTTCGGCCACCAACGCCGCGTCCGGCCCCACGGAACCCAGCGGCGGCTCCGGAGTCGGGAACAGCACGTTGCTCAGGAAGATCACCCCGATCGTGAGAGCCACGGCCAGGACTACTCGCTTCTCCATCTATCCTCTATCCGGTATGGTTTTACCACCCCGTGCGCCCCTTCCTCCGCCTCCGGCACCGGGTCGATCCCGTGTCCGCCAAACGGGTGGCACCTGCCCACGCGCCTGACTGCCAGCCAGGAGCCTCGCGCCGCCCCGTGAAGCTCGACCGCGATGCGCGCGTACTCCGAACAGCTCGGGGTGTAACGACAGCTCGCTGGGAATAGCGGGGAGAGGCCCGCCTGGTACGCTCGGATCCAGAACAGGAGGAAGCGCTTCATTCCGCCACCGTGCATCGACCGAGCGCATTCCGCAACGCGTCGAATCCCAGCTCGTATGCCCCCGGCCTTGCTCGAATCAGGATTTCGGGCGGTGGCGTCTGGTCTCGTGCCCCCGGAAGCCACGTCGTGCGGACGCACTCCCGCAACCGCCGTTTGAGGCGGTTACGCTCCACGATCGTATGTCCATAGCGAGGAACGACGATGCCCGCGCGAGCCTGGTGCGTCTGCGAGACCGCCCGATACACCTCCAGCGGACCCGCAACGCCTCCGCAAACCCTCTCTAACAAGGGTCCGGATCTCGGGCCCGCGTCGAAGGCGGGCCGACCTTGGATACCGAAAACGGCGTCCGTCACCCAAGGGTCGGGCGATCGCGCTCGGGGGGCCTACCGGCGGTGCTTCGGGCTGATTTCGTCGCTCACCGTCAGGGAGTGGCGTCCCTTTCGGCGACGACGGGCAAGGACCTTGCGACCCGCCTTCGTCTTCATGCGGGCACGGAAGCCATGGTCCTTCAGTCTCTTGCGTCGGCTTGGATTCCTGAACGTCGGCTGCATTCTTCTCTCGCTCGTGCATCGGGGTTCTCGCCCCGCTCATTTGACGGAAAGCCTCTAAGACTAGGTGCAATCCGGTGTTCTGTCAATCGTTTTCCGCTTGACGACGCGCGTATATTCGACGTGTCCGCGTCCTCGTTGACAGTGTCTGGCGCGATCTCTACAATGGACGGCCCCGTTTACCTCCCGATCAACTGGACATTCATGGAGCTGACGGCCACCGAAGTCTGGTCTTCGATCATTACCGCCGCGCGGGACGTCCTGCCTGAGCAGACGTTTCGTACGTGGCTCGCATCCACGGAGGCGGTGGGCCTGTCCGACGACACGCTGGTCGTAGCCGCCCCGACCCGCTTCGCGGTGGAGTGGATTGAGGATAAGTACGGAGATCTGCTCCGGGACCTGGCCGGCAAGACGATGGGCAGACCCCTCGAGCTGCGCTTCGAGCACCACGGCTCAGGTAACCGTCTCGTGTTTCCAGAGATCGTAGCGGATAGCGGCGCTCTCGTGCCGGAAACCCAGGCGCTTCGACCGACGGCGGAGCCGGACGCGCGTACGGCTGTCGAGGGAGCGAAACGTGCGGGGCTGAACCAGCGTTACACATTTGAGCGGTTCGTGATCGGTGGGAACAGCCAGCTCGCGGCGGCGGCGTGCCGCGGCGTCGCCGACTCGCCGGCGCAGCTCTACAACCCTCTATTCATCTACGGCGATACGGGACTCGGCAAGACCCACCTGATGCACGCGATTGGCAACGAAATCCTCGGACGCTCGCCCGGGACCAAGATTGCGTACGTCCCATCCGAACAATTCACCAACGAGATGATCTCGGCGATCAGGAGCGGTCGCACTCCCGAGTTCCGGCAGCGATATCGGCGCATCGACGTCCTTCTCGTGGACGACGTTCACTTCCTCGGAAACAAGGAAGGAACGCAGGAAGAGTTCTTCCACACGTTCAATTCGCTATACGACGCTCACCGGCAGATAGTCATTACGAGCGATCGACCTCCTCAGGAGATTCCTGGTCTCCAGGAGCGACTGGTCTCCCGATTCGAATGGGGACTGGTCACTGACATCAAACCGCCGGACTTCGAGACGCGCGTCGCGATTCTGCAGAAGAAGGCCACTGAAGACCGGCTCACGCTGGACGAGGAAGTCATCGAGTTTATCGCCCGCAACCGGAAGTCCTCCGTCAGACAGCTCGAGGGCGCCGTCATCAAGCTCTTGGCCTACAGTTCACTTACGCGCCGCGAAATCAACCTTGACCTGGCACGTGAAGCGCTTGGACCACGGCTCGAAGACGAGATTGGTTTACGCGTCACACCGGTCGAGATTCGGCAGAAGACGGCACAAGCGTGGGGCGTGACGGTAGAAAATCTCGTATCCAAGCGGCGCACGAAGCCTCTCACCGTTCCGCGTCAGGTGGCCATGTACCTGATCAAGACGACCCTGGATCTCCCGTATACGGAAATCGGTGCGCTGTTCGGTGGCAGAGATCACTCGACCGTGATCCACTCCGTTAATAAGGTCGAAGCGGACATGGCCTCGAATCCGGAGTTTCGAGCACGAGTGCGGCGGCTACAGGACGAGCTTGTACACTGAGTCGCGCGGTCAATACTTATCACCAGAGTCTGTGTTGAAATGAAGTTGACACTCGGGCATTCCGTCTGCCTCAGCCTGTCGGATGGTGGATAGATGTGGATGCCTCAGCTACTTTCCCCGGATGATGCACATGGGGTCCGGAAGATAGCCCGGCGGTTTCCTGCAGCCTTCCGGCAAGCTGCGACTCGTTGTGCACGTTTCCACGGCCCCTACTAATACTACTATAGATGGAATTAATAGAGTAGGAGAAAACGTCTTTCCCCGGCCCTCCGCGGGTCGAAGGAGCGAAAGAGGACCTCCATGAAGCTTTCCGTAACGCGCGACAGCCTGCATACCGGAATGGGAGCCGTGTCTGCTACCATACCGACGAAGACTACTTTGCCTGTCCTCTCGAACATCCTGCTCGACGCGAAGGATGGAAAGCTCACGCTGAGCGGTACGGACCTCGATATTTCCGTATCTGTTTCGATCGATGCGGAGATCGACGTGGAGGGATCGGTGACCGTGCCGGCGAAGAAGTTCGCCGAGATCGCGCGCGAGCTCCCGGCAGCCCCCGTGCATATCCAGGCGGATGGGGTGGAGATCCGCATCGAGAGCGGCAAGAGCCGCTTCAAGCTGTTCGGGCTGCCAACTGAGGAATTTCCGAGCTCTCCTGAAGTTGATTCCGGGGAGGCCTGGACAATGCAGGCAACGGATCTGCATGAGTTGATCAGTAAGACGTCGTTTGCCGCCTCCACGGAAGAAAGTCGGCCGATCCTGAACGGTGTGCTGTGGCAGCTCGGAGAAGGGAAGGCGTCGATGGTTGCGACGAATGGTCACCGGCTGGCGCGGTTGACCGTTCCACTGGAAGGTGGGGGCGCTCCGGAAGCTGATCTGATCGTTCCACCGAAGGCCTTGCAGCAGGTAAGCCGGCTGTTCCAGAAAGAGGGAGAGATCGCGGTATCGAAATCTCGCAATCACCTTGCATTTCGAACGGACACGCGGGCCGTGTTCACTCGCTTGATCGAGGGTCCGTATCCGAACTATCAGCAAGTGATTCCGGCCGACAACGATAAGAAGGCAATCGTGAGCCGGGACGGTCTCGCCGCCGCAATTCGGCGCATGGCTGTCGTAGCGAGCGACCAGACGCACCGTGTCCGCATGAGCTTCAGCGAGGGCAGTCTCTCCTTCCGCGTTCAGACTCCTGATCTCGGAGAAGCTGAGGAGGAGATGAGTCGTCGACTATGAGGGCGAAACGATCGAGATCGGGTTCAACGCGAATTACTTGTTGGAGGTGCTCCGGTACATGCCGGAGGAGGATGTCCTCGTGGAGTTCAAGGCTCCAGAAAGAGCTGCCACGTTCAAGCCGGCAAGCGGAGAACTCGACTACCTGTGTCTGGTGATGCCGCTGCGGCTGCTGGACTGAATGAGACGGAAGCCTTCATCTTGATCGACGGAACGGGATCAACTTCCCCCGTAGTCGGCCCAGAGGTCCCGGTCCTCGTGAACTCTCACGAGGACGAGAGCGCAGGAATCGGGAAGCCTCGAAGCGAGCCGATTCCACACGACACGAGCACAACGGCCGAAGGTGGCCTCGTTCCGGGCCGCATCCCACTCGGGTCGGTAGTATCGATGACCGGCCGGGAACTCCACGGCTCGAGTGAGGCTCGCTCTGGACATGCCCCAAGATAACGATCGCCGCGTCGGACGAAACGCGGAGAAGGGATAGAAGACCATGCTGGACAGCTTGCTGCGACCGAAGTCGATCGCAGTCGTCGGCGCCAGCCGGCGGGCCGGGAGTATTGGAAACGGGATGCTCCGGCACCTTGTGGAGAGTGGTTTCACGGGACCGGTGTATCCGGTGAACCCGACGGCGGACTCGGTGTATTCAGGGCCGGCGTATCCTTCCATCAAAGCCCTCCCCGCAGTGCCTGACCTCGCGGTGATTATCGTTCCGAAGGACCGGGTCATCGGAGTGGTCCGGGAGTGCGTCGAGACCGGGGTGAAGGGGCTCGTAGTGATCACCGCGGGCTTCCGCGAGGTCGGTGGGGAAGGTGTGGAGCTCGAGAGGGAGCTCCTTGCGCTCGTGCGAGAGAACGGGCTGCGCATGGTCGGACCCAACTGCATGGGCGTGATGAACACGTCGCCTGCCGTATCGATGAACGCCACGTTCGCACCGGCGATGCCGCCGAACGGGAGAATTGCGTTCATGAGCCAGTCGGGCGCGATGGGCATGACAATCCTCGACTACGCCATGGAGTACCGCATCAGGATCAGTCAGTTCGTGTCGATGGGAAACAAGGCGGACGTTTCCGGTAACGACCTGATCGAGTACTGGCAGGACGACGACGAGGTCGGCGTGATTCTCATGTACATCGAGGGCTTTGGGAATCCGCGTCACTTCACGACGCTTGCACGCAGAGTCACGCGCCGGAAGCCCGTTCTGGCGGTGAAGGCAGGCCGCTCCGAAGCTGGAGCGAAGGCGGCCTCGAGCCACACCGGGGCCCTGGCGCAGGTGGACATAGCCACAGACGCGTTGTTCGCGCAGTGCGGTGTGCTGAGGGCAGATACGGTCGAGGCTCTGTTCGACGCGGCGGTCGCGTTCAGCAAGGCGCCGCTTCCGCAGGGACCGAGAGTGGCGATCCTCACGAACGCCGGCGGGCCCGGGATCATCATCGCGGATGCGTGCGAGGGGTTCGGCCTGGACGTGGCGACACTTTCAGAGGAAACGCAGAGCAAGCTGCGCGACCACTTGCCGGCCGAGGCCAGCGTGGCCAACCCCGTGGACATGATCGCCAGCGCAACGCCGGGACAGGTGGAGCGTGCGATGCGGATCATCGTCGCCGATCCGGGGATCGACTCGGTGATCGCCTCGTATGTGCCGCTCGGGCTGGAAGCGCCCGTGATCGCCGCCGCGATCAAGCGCGGTGCCGAAGGGTGCGGAAAGCCGGTCCTGGCCGTGCTGATGAGTAAGCGGGGTCTCCCGCAGGGGATGGCGGAGCTGCAGGACTCGCCGATCCCCGCGTACCGGTTCCCCGAATCGGCCGCACGGGCACTGGGTGAGATGTGGCGATACAAGCAATGGCTGGACCGACCGGCGGCCGAGGTTCGCCGCTTTGACGTCGATGCCGCGCGCGTTCACGAGCTCATCACCGCTGCGATCCGTGACGGCCGGGAGGGGCTCAACGTTTCCGAAGCGTTCGAGGTTCTCGAGTGCTACGGCATTCCGACCGCTCCGTTTCGGATCGCCACACAGGAGGACGAGGTCGTTGGAGCTGCGGTCGAGATGGGGTACCCGATCGTGCTCAAGGCGGTGTCGCAGGACATCGTGCACAAGACGGAAGCGGGTGCCGTGAAGCTCGACCTACGGGACGAGGACAGCCTGCGAAAGGCGTGGCGAGAGATCTCGGCCGCCCTGGAGAGCGAGAGCGACGAGGCCCGGCAGGCCGGGGTGCTGGTGCAACGTATGTGGACGGGCGGTCGCGAGACGATCCTGGGCATGACGATGGAGGCGCAGTTCGGCCCCATCGTCATGTTCGGCCTCGGCGGGGTGTACGTGGAAGTGCTGCAGGATGTGTCTTTCCGTGTGCAGCCAGTGAGCACGGTTGACGCCAGCGAGATGATCCGCTCGTTGCGAGGCTACCGGATTCTCGAGGGTGTGCGCGGCGAGAAAGGAGTTGACCTCGAGCAACTGGCCGAAGTGATCGGGCGCGTGAGTCAGCTCGTGGGCGATCAGCCTGAGATTCGGGAGATGGACATCAATCCGTTCCTGGCATTTCCGAAGGGGCAGGCCAGCGTGGCGGTGGACGCCCGATTCCGCATAGGGCCGGCCGACTCCACGGAAGGCAGAAGCTGGTGAGCTACGCCGGGGAGCCGGTGGCGTGGGAGGACGACGCCGTACCGTGTCCAGCGAATCTCGGTCTCACCTGGTGGGACTGTCTCACGTCGCCGGACCGGTTCTTCTCGCGCCTCTCCTGGGAGGGAACGGTCGCGCGTCCCATCCTCTACTACGTGATCGTAGCCATCCTTGGCGGGATGCTCAGCCTGTTCTGGCTCGTTTGGAGTCCGTGGGGGGCCGCGAACCAGCTCGGACTCACGCTCGAACAGCAGCTGCTGATCTTCTTTCTCACGCCGTTCGCCGTGCTCCTGGCACTGGGGTTGGCTACCTCGATCCAGCACTTGTTCGTACTCATGCTGGCGCCGGAGCGGAGGGGTTTCGGCGCCACGGCCACCGTGTTCTGCTACTCGAGCGGTGTCGGGTTGCTCACGGCCGTGCTCCCGCCGGCGTTCGGGTTCGGTGCGGCACTCGGGGGGCTCTTCGGGTCGTTCTACCTCGTCGTGTATTCCATGCTCGCTTTCGCGGTGCAGCTCTGGTACGTCGCCGTCCTGGTGTCCGGCATACGCCGGGCCCACTCCACGACCACCAGCCGGGCGATCGCCATCGTACTGCTTCCGATAGGCGTCGGGTTCGCACTTGCCCTCGGCCTTGCGATCGTGGCCGCCGCCCTCATGGCCCTGGCGGAGCTTCCCGTTTGAGCGACCTGCGCCACGTCACGGAGCGCATCGAACGCGAGGAGTTCGCCCGCGGACACATCGCGCCCGGCGAAACACCCGCCGTGCCACGTCCGGCGGCAACGATCGTCCTCGCGTGGCCTGAGCCGGGCACGACGACGTATCGCGTGCTCCTGCTCAAGCGCCCCGACACGGCCCGTTTTGCGGCCGGGGCGTACGTCTTTGCCGGCGGTGTGATCGATGAGGCCGACGGGACACCCGAAGCACTCTGCCTGCTGCCGCCTGACCTGCGACAACCAGAGGGCCCCGCGGCCGTGGCGGCGCTCAGGGAGTTGTTCGAGGAGACCGGGTTTCTGATCGCTGACCGGCCAGTGAACGCGGAGCGGGCGACCCGCGTCCGGGGGTCGCTGCTGCGCGGGGAGCTGGGCTTCGCGGAGGCCGCGGAGGAACTGGGCGCCACCTTCCGTGACGTTCGGGCCGCCTACCTGTCGCGCTGGGTGACTCCGGCCCGCTTCGCGCGCCGGTATGATACGCGTTTCTTTATCACGATCCTTGACGCGGAGACTCCTCTGGACCCGGAGCTCACGCAGGAGCTCGTGGGTCATGTGTGGATCACGCCGGCCGAAGCGGTCCGGGCGTTCGCCGCCGCCGAGCTCCCGATGCTGTTTCCGACGCAAAGCACCCTGCAGCAGCTCGCGGATGAGACCGACATCGGGGCCTTGCTGACCTCCTGCCACGGTAGCGAGCCGGAGCCTGTGGAGCCGCGCCTCGTGGTGCGGGGAGATTCGGTCCGGCCCGTGCTACCCGGTGATCCGGAGTACGATGAGGCCGAGTGATTCGCTCCGCGTCCCCGAGCCGGTCTCCTGGTTCGTTGCGTCCAATCCCGGACCCCTCACGCTGGACGGAACACGCTGCTATCGGGTGGGCAAAAAACATGTGGTGCTCGTGGATCCAGGTCCCGCGATGCCGGGGCAGCTGGATCGACTCGAGAAGCTGGTGGACGGCCACACCGTCGAAGCGATCTGCCTGACACATGCCCACGCGGATCACGCAGGCATCGCCATTGAAGCCGCGGAGTGTTTCGGGGCATTGGTCGCTGCATCGGCGGATACGCTGTCGCGGCGTGGCATCTCCGGCCGTGTCCTGGCAGGTGGTGAGACGATCCCGGTGGATGGGGGAGCCCTCGGCTTGAAGGTGCTCGAGACGCCCGGCCATTCGGCGGACCACCTGGCGTATCTGCTGGAGCCAGGCCGGTGCGTGTTCACCGGAGATCTCGTTCTGGGCACGGGAAGCAGTGTTGTCCTGCACCCGGACGGTGAGGTGGGGGCTTGCCTCGCGAGCTTCAGTCGTATTCTGTCCCTGCGTCCGGGCCGCCTCTATCCCGGGCACGGTCCACCGGTCGACGATGGAGAGGCGCGCGTGAGGGACTACCGGGACCACCGGATCGAGAGACACGGACAGGTGATCGAAGCGGTGCAGACAGGCGCTCGCACGGTCGAGAACCTTCGGAAGCTCGTGTACGGCGACCTGGTGCCGGACCTCGAGAGGGCGGCCGACGCCGCAATTCGGGCCCACATCGTATATATGCGAGAGCAGGGCGACGACGTGCCACCGATCGCCGGCCTGGATGATTCGAGTCCAGCGCCCGAGGAATCATGACGGTCAGGAAAGCCGGGCCCATGGCCCTGGGGATCATCTTCGTCACGGTGTTTCTCGATCTCGTCGGGTTCGGGATCGTTCTTCCGCTCCTTCCGTTCTACGCGACCGAGTTAGGTGCCTCTCCGTTCGAGGTGGGACTGATCATCGCTTCGTACTCGGCGATGCAGTTCCTGTTCGCACCGATCTGGGGTGCCCTCTCGGATCGATACGGAAGGCGTTCGTTGTTGCTGATCGGACTCTTCGGCTCGGCCATGTCCTACGTGGTGTTCGGGTTGGCCCGGTCCCTCGAAGTGCTCCTGTTCTCGAGGGTGATTGCCGGTATCATGGGTGCCACCATCCCGGTGGCGCAGGCTTACATCGCCGATTCTACGACGGCGGAGCGCCGGGCGCGTGGAATGGGTCTGATCGGAGCCGCATTCGGCCTCGGCTTCATCTTCGGCCCTGCGATCGGGGGCGGCCTCAGCACGTGGGGGTACAGCCTGCCCGGATTTGCCGCGGCCGGACTCAGCCTTGCGGCGGCCGTCGCGGCGTGGGTGTGGCTTCCCGAGTCCCTCGCACCCGAGAACCGCGTGCGCGACGGATTCGGTGTGCTCTCAACCGTCACCGGACGGATTCGCGCCGCGGTGCGCGTGCTTCGCCGGAAGAGACTTCGGGATCCGATCGCCGTGTTCTTCCTCGGGACGATGGGATTCGCCGGATTCACCACGATTTTTCCGCTGTTCCTGGAGAATCCGCTTGGCCTGACCGCCCTTTACGCCGGAGGAATGTTCGCTCTGGTCGGCATGGTGTCGGCCGGGATGCAGGGCGCCCTGATCGGACCGATGGTCGAACGTTACGGCGAACGCGCGATGGCCGCCCTCGGAGGACTGTCGCTGGCGGCCGGAGTCATCTTCATGGGGCTCGTGCAGACGATTGTCGCGACCATGATCAGTCTGCTGTTCGTGGGGATCGGTTGGGGACTCATGGCGCCGTCCCTCCAGAGCCTTGTGTCGCGCCGGGCGATGGCGAACGAGCAGGGCGAAGTCCTCGGCGTGAACCAGTCGGCCAGCGCCCTGGCGAGGGTCATCGGGCCGGTGGCCGCCGGGTGGGCCTACGGAGCTCTCGGTCCAGGGTTGGGATTTGCAGCGGGCGGCATGCTGATCGCCATCGCAGCGATGTGGGTTCGGGCCATGCGCGACCAGCCGGGGCCATTCAGCGACTTGCCGGGCGTCACGGAGAGCGCTCCTTTCCCGCTGACGAGCCGACGTATGATCGCCTGGTTCGCTGCGGGGAAAGCGTACACTCGAAGTTCTTCCGGCAGTACCCACAGGGGAGAGCCCTGTTCGGCGGATCGCGTCTCGCCTGCTACCCAACGGGCATGGAACAGGTGCAGCGTGATACGGAAGTGGCTGTAAGCATGCCGCACGCGTCCTGCCTCTCCGTGGATCTCGATGTCGATACCCAACTCCTCGCATACCTCGCGTCGAGCCGCCTCGGCGGGAGTCTCGTCCCTCTTCACTTTTCCACCGGGAAACTCCCACAGCCCTCCGAGCAGGCCGTGTTCAGGCCTGCGCGAGATGAGAAGCCGTGGCCCACTCCACACCAGCGCTGCGCCGATGTCGTGGTGGGGAAGCGGAGCGCGCGGACTTCGGTGCGGTCGAAGCTCGACGGTGCCCCGTTCGAGCGCGAGACAACCGATAGCGACTGGGCAATCGTCACACTTCGGCTCCCGCGGCGTGCAAACCGAGCCACCCAGGTCCATCAACGCCTGGTTGAGCTTTCCGGCAGAGCCTCCGGCTTCGTCGATCAGGCCCCGCGCCAGTCCGTCCAGATCACCGGGCGTGGGCCTCTCCAGGTCGTACAAGCGGCTGAGCACGCGGCGCACGTTACCGTCGACCGCGGGCTCGGGCCGACCGAACGCGATGCTGGCTACGGCTCCAGCCGTGTACGGGCCGATGCCGGGCAGGGAGCGTAGCAGCGCCACCTCCTCGGGCAACCGACCCTCGTAGCGGGTTACAACCTCGCGCGCCGCGCGGTGCAGGTTGCGGGCCCTGCCGTAGTAGCCGAGACCTTCCCACGCCTTCAGAACACCGTCGAGCTCGGCAGCCGCCAATGCGTGGACGTCGGGGAAGCGTTCGAGGAAAGCGGCGTAGTAGGGGATCACGGTGGCGATGCGGGTCTGCTGCGCCATCACCTCGGCAACCCAGATGCGATACGGGTCCGACTCACCCCGTCCCGGAACGTCTCGCTTTCGGCCCTGGAACCACGAGAGAAGGGGACCAGCAGTCGGGCTCACGGCGCGCGCTATGCCCCGTCGGTGTCCAGGCCCGGCTGCTCGTCCGGGAAATGGCCGTCGAACAAGTGCATGGCCGGCCCGGCCAGACCAAGGCGGTAATTACCGTCCGGGTGCGGCTCGTCGGGCACCTGAATGCAAAGGTCGCAGCCGCCTCGCACCCGCAGGTCGAGCCCGGGTTCGCACATCCCCGCTGCTCTGAGCGCGAACACCGAGGCCATTGCACCGCTGCCGCACGCCAGGGTCTCTCCTTCCACTCCCCGCTCGAACGTGCGGATCGAACCGTGGGTGCGGGTGTCGAGAGTGACCAGGTTGATGTTCGCGCCCTCGGGCCCGAGAGCCGGGTCGTGGCGTATTCGCCGACACACCTCCTCGATCGAGCCCTCGGGCTTCGAGTCGAGCGGCACCACGAAATGGGGGACCCCGATGTGGACAAGCCAGCCCTCCGTGGGTCCGAACGGTCCTTCCACCGGGATGCGCTTGACCACCTCGACGGGCATGCGGTACTCGAGCTCGACCCAGTCACCGTCCACCACGGCCGCGATCTCCGAGTCCGAAGTCTGGATGATGAACGGCGACCCGTCCACCAGGCCACGGTCGGTGGCAAAACGTGCGGCGCATCGCGTACCGTTGCCGCACGTACCGAACGCCGAGCCGTCGGGGTTGAAGAAGCGAACACCGACACGGTTCGAATCCCCGCGCCATACGAGGACGAGTCCGTCGACACCCACGCCGGAGCCGCGATCGCACACGTGGCGGGCTACGGAGGCGCCTTCGTCATCGGGCCACAGGGCTTCCGTGATCACGAAGTCGTTCCCGGCTCCCGTGTATTTGCCGAAATCCACCAGTATCCACTCTCACTCGGATGGTGTTTGATCGGAAATCGAGGTCTCACAGAAAAGGCCGCGGACTCGACCACGAGTCCACGGCCCTCTCTTCGACCTGACTTGACGCGGCTCCACGGCGGCTCCGCTCGTCAGGCACGCGCGCTCGGAAGAGGCGCAGGGGAATTTGTCCCCTTAGCGGCTCACGCCGAGGCGACCGCTCGCCCGTGTCGAGCCAGGCTCGCGTCTATCGGACACTGGATCACCCCCCTTCGAAGAGTGGGACATCGGGCACCACACCGGTGCCACCGCCGCTCGTGCGGCAGGGCCTGACTCGAAGTTGAGTACACGCATGCCGGCGCGCAACAGGCACTGCCCGGGATTCTTCAGCGACCTGTCAGAGCTCAGCTGCTCGACGTGAATGCATCAGGGTGGCCGGCGGCCTATCTTGGGGCGGCGAAAGGTGGGTGG
>PVMK01123000.1_pt1 | contig 14845 bp, 11 predicted proteins | sample 1853481 | NCBI WGS metagenome assembly PVMK01 (sample SAMN08533507, study PRJNA380276) | Marine sediment metagenome, whole genome shotgun sequencing project.
GGCAAGACCTCAAGGTCCCGCCCTTTTTCGGTCCCGACAATTCAGGTTTCCGTCTGAACCGCCACCAGGTCACCATCCTGAAGCGACTCTGCGCCACGTACGGCAACACGATCTCCGGACTCGAGTGCGCCACGTACGGCAACATGATCCCCACTGGATTCGGTAACCTCGACTGAGACCGCTCGGCTTCTGTTCGCTGTTGATGCGCATGACAAACGCGCCGTCTTCCCGTAGCACGATCGAGTCACGCGGCACCGTCAGGGCGGCATTGGCCGACAAGGGCAGGGTAACGCTCACCAATTGGCCTGCGGCAACGACTTGCGGTGCGTCTTTCGGAAGTTCGAGCCGAACTTCGAAGGTCTGCGATTGGGAGTTGGCAGCGGGCACGATCTTTCGAATACGCCCCTCCAGGCGCATCTCATTCATCTTGACCTCGGCAATCTCGCCGATTTGCATGCGGGGCAGATAACGAATCGGCACTGAGGCGCGAACCTCCAGATTCTGCGTATCCGTAATCGCAGCGAGAACCGTGCTGCGTTCGACATCCTCACCGGCGCGCTGCAGTTGTTCCGTCACGACACCCGAGAACGGCGCCCTCACATTACAGCGGCGTAGCTGACTTTCTGTTTCCTTGATCGTAATGCGTGCTATCGCCAAGTCACCCTTTGCAAGATCGCGGTCCGCTTGTGTGCGTTCGTATTGCATTATTGATATGGCATTTGTCGCAGTGAGAGTTTCCAGCCGTTCGACTTCGCGCGAGAGTGTCTTGAAATTGATGTCTGCGCGCTCGGCCTGGGCGACCTGTCTCTCACGCTGCAGCTCGAGCATCTCGCAATCGAAGCGTGCTACAGACTCTCCAGCGTTGATCTGATCACCGGGCTCAGCCACCCACTCGAGCCGACCGGCAATGCCTGCCGTAATTTGTATTTCATTACGGCTGAATACAGTGCCGGCCGCCGGTATGCGGGGCCCCACACTGGCCGAAACGACCTGTGACACAGTAATTGTTGTTGCATCGAGCCGTTTACCGCCATCGCCTCACTTATCCAGAGGACCAGCAACAGCGCTGCTGCAATTTTGATTGTCAGATGTGATGGTCGAATAGTCATCATGTTGTCGTCCTTGCTTGTGGGATCAGGTTCGCGCTTCTCGTGAACGAAAGTTCGGCCTTACCCATCCGCAGAATACTGGGTAACAGCAGTAGCGTGAATACCGCACTAACACTCATGCCGCCTACGATCACGGTCGCCAGCCCGCGGTAAATCTCGCTGCCCACGCCGGGAATCAGCATCAACGGCAACATGCCGCAGATCGATGTCAGCGTGCTCATGAAAATAGGTCTTGCCCGAATACGGATGGCCTGGGCAACGGCCGTCGCCCGATCGGCGCCATCGCGTTCCGCAGCCCTCGTCTGGTGAACCAGCAGAATGGCATTGTTCACCACCAGCCCAAGCAGAATGATAAAGCCGATCATCGTCAGCAGTTCCAGCGCCTGGTAGGTAAACAGATTCAGAACGCGCAACCCGATCACGCCGCCGACGATTGCAAGCGGCATAACCAGCAATACGATCACGCTGTCCTTCACGGATCGGAACATCGCCGCCATGATCAGCGCCAGTATCAGCACGGCCAGAATAAAATTCTTGGCCATTTCCGTCACGGTGCCGGCCAGTTGATCCGCGGTACCGCGATAGTAGATTTCGGCCTCCGCAGGCAGCGCATCTTCGATTACCGGCCCGATTTCGCTACGGATAATATTCAGGGCATCCTCTATGGCCATATTCGGCGGCGGCAACACCTGCAAGGTGACCGTCCGCTGCCCATTGACGCGACGCAGCTGCGTCGGCCCGACCGTTCGTTGTATCGATGCCAGTTCACCGATCACCTGAATGCCGGACTGAGGCGTAAAGATAGGCAGACCCGCAAGGTCCTCCGGTGTGGTCCAATCGCCGCTCCAGATCAGGACGTCGAGCCCTTCATTACCATCGAAGTAACGCCCGGCGCTGAGCCCGCCGGTAAAGGCGCGCACCGCGTCGGCCACGGCACCGCGGTCGAGTCCGGCCTGGGTGATGCGCATGTCATCAGGAATCAGTTGCAGCTCAGGCTTCGACAGTGAGATCCCGGGTATTGCCCGTACCGACCACTCGCTGAACCTCTCATTGATCGCTTCCTGTCCGACCCGCGCACCTTCCATCAGTGGTCCGAGTTCAGGGCCCTGCAAATCGATATCGATATTGCGACCACCGGATATGCCGATGTTCAGCAATGACGCCCGTGACACAAAAGGCTTCGCGCCCGGCAGTCCCACGAGGATCTCTTCACGGAGCTTCCTTATCAGTTCCGGCGCCTCACGCGGATCCTCCGGATAGATGTAAACGCCAGTCGAGGTCGAGCCCCAGGAAGCCAGGTTGTATCCCCGGATCCCGGGGCTTTTCTCACCATCCACATACGGCTGAAAACGATCAATAACCTCAGCAACCAGTTCGTCTTCGACGGTACTGAGCGGTATCCCTTCCGCCATGCTGAAGAACACATTGATGCCATCGGAGTCCGCCTGCGGCAGAAAATCCAGTTTAGGCGCAAGCAACCAGGTCAAAAAGGCAGGCACTGCCAACAACGACACGACCCATCGGATCCTGCGCTCCCGAGTATTCGTCCAGTCAATAATTGTCGCCGTTATCCTGTCCCAGAAGCCCCCCAGCCGATCAACGATCACCTGGTCCTTCTCAAAATAATTACTGGCTACCGGCAGGATCGTAATCGCCGCAAGCATCGACATTGCCACAGCAACGGACAAGGTCAGCGCCAGATCGGCAAACAACTGGCCTTCCAGACCCTTCATAAACAGGATAGGCAGGAATATCGCGATACTCGTAATCGTCGAGGCAAACAACGCACCGACCACCTGCGATGGCCCCTTACGCGCCGCTTCCTCCGCCGGCATGCCTTCCTGCCGCAACCTCAATATGTTTTCCTGCACGATAATTGCCGCATCGAGCACCAGACCCACCGCGAACGCCAGCCCCGCCAGCGATACCACGTTCAGACTTCGACCGAACAGATTCAGTACCAGCAGCGATGACAACAAGGAAAACGGTATCGTCAGCGCGATCATCGCCGTCGCCTTCCAGCCGCGCAGGAAACACCACAGCACACCGAGCGCGAGAAAAACGCCGAGGATCAGGTTGCCGTTGACCAGCGCAATGGCCCGCCGGATGTGTACCGACGCATCAAAACTCAGCACGATCTTCAGCTGAGCATCCGCCAGCGGCCCGGCATTCAGTTCGTCAATCGCCTCGTTAATATCATCCAGGATGGCAACCGTATTGGCGCCATACTTCCCCTGTACGCGGATGTAGTAGGCCGGATAGCCGGTTCGATAGATAAAGCTGCTGCGCGGGTAGAGCTCGGTCGTTATTTGTGCGATTTCGCCCAAACGCACTGCCTCATTGCCCCGTCGAGCAACAATCAGATCGCCCAGCTCATCAACATCAAAGCCGCCCAGAAACCGCACCGTGTACTGCCGGCGCCCAACAGTCGCAAGGCCGCCGGTCGTATCAACAGCCCGCCGAACCGTATTGGCAATATCCGATACCTGCACCCCAAGCGCCGCAGCCCGATACGGATCGAACTCGATCAGCACGAGCTTGTCTCTCTCGCTCTCGAGATTGACCCGCTGTACGCCCTCTATCGCCAGCATGCGTGGCTCTACCTCGGTATCAATAACTCGTTGAAAATCAGTGACATCCACACCGGGAGTAGGTACCAACGGGTGAACAAGTAAGGTTGCTACGGGGAAGTCCCAGCCGCCGACCTGGATCTGAGGCTCCTGGGCATCGGGAGGAGGCGGCTCAGCCTGATTCAAGGCATTAAGTACATCCAGCATCCCCTGCTGAAGATCCGAGCCGATATCAAAGCGAAGATGGACATTGCCATTCCCCGACCTGACATCCGAAGACATCTCCACGACACCCGGCACCTGCCTGAGAGCAGCCTCCTGCGGCTCCACAATACTGGCCTCGACCTCCTGCGGCGCCGCATTCCGCCACGACGTATTGATATTGATCTCCGGATACTCGAGGTTCGGCAACATCTGAATCGGCAGAGAAGCAATCCCCACCACCCCAAGCACAAACAGAAGAACGGCCGCCGCCAGCAACGCCGCCGGGTTATCCGCTGACACGCGAATCAAAGACATAAGAACTCCCAATACAGATTTTGGTTCGTCTAACCTGTTATGAGATGCAACAAACTACAGAAAAGTTTGATTAAATCAGCCGTTATAAGACGAAATGAGCAATATATGCGGCGAATGGTGTCATCCACCCTGAGCCAGAGTGTCCTGGCCTCAATTCGAGGTAATCGCTGTAATGGCCAACCCCGACGCATACCGACCTGCAAAGTCGGACACAGGCCCGTCAGGCGAGTCCTGCATATGCCATTTGGTTCTGTGAATCGTGTAATTTGGTAGATCAGCGGACTGAAAATACACGCCGGCCGCCAGACACAGTTATCCGGTGACGTGTGGTGTGATTTTCCGCGTGTCGGTGGTTCGATTCCACCCCTGTCTCCCTAACTTCGCGTGACCTATAATCGCGCCGGTCATGCTCGCCCTTTCCAACATCTCCTTGCGGCGCGGCCGCAAAGTCCTGGTCGAAGGCGTTAGTTTTCAGATTCACGCTGGACAGCGCATGGGCGTGATCGGTGCTAACGGCAGTGGCAAGTCATCGTTGTTTGCGATGCTCCTGGGCGAGCTCGAAGCAGAAGATGGTGAACTCGCTCTGGATCCGAAGGCCGAGATAGCCCACGTCGCACAGGAAAGCCCGCATGGCAACTGCTCCGCGGTCGATTACGTAATGGATGGCGACCGTGAGTTGCGAACCGTGCAGGCCGCCATTGCCGAGGGTGAAGCCGCGGCTGACAAACCGGACCTGCATCTCCTTTACGAACGTATGGAGGCCATCGAAGGCTTTACGGCCGAATCGCGCGCATCGCGACTGCTGCACGGTCTCGGATTCGCGGCGGAGGAATACACGAAACCCGTACTAGAGTTTTCCGGCGGTTGGCGCATGCGGCTCAACCTCGCCCGCGCGCTCATGTGCAGATCTGACATTCTGTTGCTCGACGAGCCAACCAATCATCTCGACCTGCCGGCCATTTTGTGGCTTGAGCGGTGGCTAAAGCGATACGAAGGTATTCTGCTGGTCGTCTCACACGACCGGGATTTCCTCGACCAGATCTGCACGCGCATCGCGCATATCGAGAACCAAACAATTAGTCTGTTCACCGGCAATTACAGCCAGTTCGAAACGCTGCGTGCCCAGCAGCTCGCGCAGCAGCAGGCGATGTACGCTCGACAACAAAAGCAGATCAAACACATTCAAAGCTTTGTCGATCGATTTCGCTATAAAGCATCGAAAGCGCGCCAGGCGCAAAGCCGCATCAAAATGCTCGAGCGCATGCAGCAGATCGCTCCTGCGCACGTCGATTCTCCGTTCCGGTTTCATTTCATAGAGCCACAAAAGCAGCCACAGCACCTGCTTGGTCTTACGGACGCAGCGGTCGGTTATGGTGAAAATGTCATTCTCGACAATATCGATCTGAACCTAATTGCTGGTGACCGGATTGGTCTGCTTGGCGTAAATGGCGCCGGTAAGTCAACGCTCGTTAAAGCCCTTTCGACAGGCAGTACACTGCTAAAGGGTGAGCGGATTCTGAGTAAGGATACGAAGATCGGCTACTTCGCCCAACACCAGCTCGAACTTCTGCGCCCGGAGCACAGTCCCATCGATCATTTACGGGACTACGCGCCAGACGATCGCGAGCAGGATCATCGCAACTATCTGGGCCGCTTCGGCTTCAGCGGAGAGCGGATCTTTGAACCGGTTGCGCCGTTTTCCGGTGGCGAAAAAGCGCGGCTGGTACTGGCGTTAATGATTCGTCAGGGGCCAAATTTGCTGCTGCTTGATGAGCCGACCAACCATCTCGACCTGGAAATGCGCCAGGCCCTGAGTGTTGCTCTCATTGAGTACACCGGCGCGCTGGTCGTGATCTCCCATGATCGTCATCTGTTAAGAAGTGTTTGCGACGAACTGCTCATCGTTCACGATGGCATTGTCGATCGATTTAATCGCAGCCTCGACGAATATCCGGCATGGCTCAGGGAACAGGAAAAAATGTCTGAACAGGCCGCGGCTAAATGGCAAAACGGCCCCGCGAAGACTGTAAACAAAAAGCAGCAGCGGCAGGAACAGGCGCAGCGACGGCAGCGCCTGAAGCCACTCTATGACAGAGTCCGGGACGTGGAAACAGAACTTGCCGAAAATCGTTCCAGACTCACCGAGTTGGAAGCGCGCCTTGCGGATGAATCGATTTACCTGGACGCGAGTCGGAAGGATGAACTGACTCAGCTGGTTCAGGATCAGGCTGCAGCAAAATCGGCAATCGAGTCCCTCGAATGGGAGTGGATCGAAGCAAGCGAAAATCTGGAGCAGGTAACATGAAAATCTGGGTCGATGCCGATGCCTGTCCGGTCGTCGCCAAGGAGATCCTCTTCCGCGCTGCCGACAGGACAGGCGTGCAACTAACGCTGGTGGCCAATCAGCCTTTGAGCGCACCGCGATCGACGAACATCAAAACACTCCAGGTCTCGAAAGGCTTCGATATTGCAGACGATGAAATTGTCAAACGACTTGATACCGGAGACCTTGTAATCACAAGTGATATCCCTTTAGCTGCCGAAGTGATTGCAAAAGGCGGTCACGCACTGAGCCCGCGGGGTGAGCTACACACCAATGAAAACATTGGAGCGAAACTAAATATGCGAGATTTTATGGACACTATGCGATCAAGCGGTGTCGAGGTGGGTGGAGGCCCGGCTGCTTATAGTCAGCGCGACAAACAGGAATTCGCAAACAGTCTGAATCGTTTCTTGACCAAGTATGCTGGTGATAGCTAGATGGAATGTTTACGTCCCGCAATCTGATGCGGTAGTGTCATCTCAGGCGATTCATTTTTTAAGCCGAATGTGGAAGCTGTCTTTCGGATCCGCCCCTGGCCACCATTCTTTTCAAAGACTTACAGAATTGCCGTTCGGCGGCCCCTTAATCTACTTGTCGTTAAGCCCGCCTTCACCAAAACTGGGGTTGTCGGTCGTAAGCGAACTTATTCCGAACCAGCGCTTGATCTGCCGGCTGTAAACCGGGGCAGCCTTGACCATCATCTGACCACCGTCTATCGCCGCGTGCATATCAAGTTCGCCGTACCAGATCCGTGTCATCACCTGGAGTGTTGACGCGATGTAGACGTCCACGTCGAATCCCAAATCCGTATCGCAGACCTGGATCTTTCCGTTTTGCACATGAATATAGCGGGTCGGCGATTCTTCGACGTCCGTCAGATTGATGCGAATAACGGTGTCACAGGAGGGCAGTTCATCAACATTGATCGCGCCAGCAAAGTCCCGAACTAGTCCTGACGCCGTATTCTGTTTTTCCGTCATGCAATCGCTGGCCCAGCGCATCCCCCACTTGCCAACTCGGCTAGTACCGGGGCGAGCGCTTTTCCGGACGGCGTCAAGTGATATTCGTAGCGATTGCCGCTCGAACTTCGCTTCCGGAGCACAAGCCCCTGATCTTCGAGGAAACGCAGTCGGTTCCTGAGTAAGGACGGCGAGATATTCGGGATGTATTTCTGGATTTCCGAGTAGCGCTTTGAACCAAAATTTGAGGGACAGTTTACTTATTTTTCTTCGTAGTGAATTGAGTAATCAGTCCCCCGAACTCCGCAGGTCGCAAAGTCATGGTCACTGCCCCTGTAATTCCTCAGATCCAATTTCGTTTCAGCAGCGGCAAATTAACGCCTTTGGCTTTCTACAATCGTTTATTTTGGTCTGCACATACTTCATCAGTTCTCAAACATGAGTTTCGACACACTCAGCATCACTAACATCATTGTAGGCATCACTTGCCTTGTTTCTTATGTTGTGCTGCAGAATCAAACAGGCAAAGCACAACTGATCTTTCATCCTGTGACAATTCGAGAACATCATCAGTGGTATCGTTTTTTGACGTCTGGTTTTGTCCACGCAGATTTGCCCCACCTTGTGATCAATATGTTCGTCTTATGGTCATTCGGGAATGCTATAGAGAGGTATTTTTATCCCGGTTATTTAGGCGAGTTTAGTGCTCAGAAATACATGGTTTTGTATTTCGGTGGTATCGTAGTGTCGTCTATTCCGAGTTACGTTCGGCACAATAAGAATCCAAACTATGCAGCTTTGGGGGCTTCGGGTGGCGTGTCAGCAGTCGTATTTGCCGCGATACTTTTCGAGCCCTGGCAGAATTTGTATTTATACGGAGTGATTGCGATTCCGCAGATATTGGCGGGTGTAGCCTACCTTTTTTACTCATGGTACAAGGACAAAAAATCAACCGACAATACCGGCCACACGGCGCACTTTACCGGAGCTGTTTGGGGTTTCTTGTTTACAGGGTTTATGAATTTCGAGCTATTTACTCGCTTCCTTCAGAAGACACTGCATGGTCCGGGTTGGCTCTAAGTTGGAAGGAAAATAGGGTCGAACTGAGTCTTCCAAAACCAAATGCGGCTCGGCCGCATTTAGTCCCTCGTAGGCGTCACTAACGCTCAACGAAATTCGGGGTCATTCCTGATTTTCATAGCGAATTGACAAGATGGTTAGTGCCACGGTTTTTCCGCTCGTTTTGACCAAAACTTCATCATCAATACGCTTCTTAAGAAGCGCCCTGGCAAGCGCTGAATCTATACTGATCGCATACGCCTTTGCGTCAGATTCATCCGGCCCTACGATTCGATAGCAGTGAGTGTCGCCGGCATCGTCGCGCACCGCTACGATCGCGCCAAAATAGACAGCGTCACCGTCGGGGAGTTCTCGAACCACATTCAGCGCGGGCAGGCGTTTTTGAAGATAACGAATGCGCCGATCCAAACCACCCAATTCTTTCTTGCGGTAAATGTATTCGGCGTTCTCCGAACGATCACCCTCGGCGGCGGCTTCAGCCAGAGCCTTTACAACATCGCGGCGTCGAAGCCAGATGTCGTCCAACTCTTTATGCAGGGCGGAGAAGCCCGCCGGCGTGATGTACGGTGACGAGCTTGGGGTGGGTGGACGCCATCGTCCCATGTCATGCCTTCCCTTTATTCGGTTGGAACGGAAAACAGGGTTGAACCGAGCTTTCCAAAAATACGTGCGTTTCGACCCCATTTTACCCAAGCGACTTATTAATTTTTGCCCAGGTGCCCACTTTGGTGCCCAATCCAGGATCACCTACCGTCATTCAACGTAACCTACGATGCCAGGAATCTGCCTCTAAACGTTCTATTGCGTTGCCTTGGGTTACGCAGGGTCGTGAAATCTGTTCACTGAAAATCCGCGTGTCGGTGGTTCAGCCGAGGCGCGCAGCACCGACAGACGCACGCAGTGCGAGCTGGCATAGCCAGCGATCCATTGATTCGCTTCGCTCGCCCTGCGGGCAGACTCACTGCGTTCGTCTGTCTTGATTCGCTTCGCGAATCGGTCCGCCCCTGGCCACCATTCTTCGGCTTACTCCGAAGGCGCATCTCCAGAGAGAGCTTCATCCAGCAGTTCAACCAACTGATCCCGACTGTAGCTGTAAGGACCCCACTCGTTTAGCTGAACAAGCTCGTTGACCTTAGTGCGAATAGTAAATTCCTGTTCTTCCGCGTTGGGGACCACTACGTAGCGGCGCAACGGATTGTCGTCGAATATGGCATGCATGAACGCCGTGGAAACCTCATCTGGTTCCTTGTAGGACAACTCACGCTCGGCAGTCGCTTCGTAGGCCTTCTTCATTTCCTCGGTCACTTCGCCACCAGCGGCTTTCGCTTGCTCATGCTCACGAGCCACGCTGCTGCGTCGGATGCTTGACTTGTAGTTGCCAGGTTCGACGACACTGACATGGACGCCCAGCGGCTCCATTTCCGCGGCTAACGAATCCGTATACGCTTCGATCCAGTGTTTGCTCCCGCTGTAGGCGCTGAATCCCGGGAATGCTGAGATCGTGCCAGCAATCGATCCCGTCGTCACAATGCGGCCCTTGGATTCGATAACCAGTGGCGCGAACGCCTTGGTCGTGCGGTATACGCCCTCAACATTGACAGCATAAACAAACGTTTGATCCTCAATCGGCGTTTCGACAACCTCGCCGCCGCCGCCAACGCCGGCATTGTTAACGAGGGCATACAGGCCTGTACTTTTTTCCCGGATCATTGCGACAACAGCATCAACCTGATCCTGCTTGGTGACGTCGAGTTTTACGGCCGTAACGTTGTTAATTGCATCCAGCTCTGCGAGATCCTTGTCCTTACGCGCGCCAGCGTAGACGTGATAGCCATTTTCAGCCAGCGTTTCGGTGAGATTTCGGCCGATGCCGGTACTGGCGCCCGTAACCAGAATCGACTTGTGATCGTCTGAAGCGACTGTGTGCGGTGCCGCGAAAAAAACGACCGCGACGGCAACGATAAACTGGAGATGCTTATTCATGGCGATTACCTATTATTCTTGATGGTGGTGACACTAGCATAAGCAGACGCGATTTAGTCCTCGCATCGTGGGTGATCAGAGTGCGTGAAATTTGCGTGAATGAGCTGTGCACCGTTATGCACAGTGATGCAATTTGAGCAACGGACGCCCCGGCAACTTACTGAAAAATATAGCCTGAGGGCTCCCACCGACGTTCTGAAAATCCTCGTGTCGGTGGTTCGATTGATTCGGATCGGCTTGGGCCGATCCTCACCCTTCGGGCAGCTCCGCTGTCATGATTCGCTTCGCGCATCGGTCCGCCCCTGGCCAACATTTACTAACAGTGGCTTACGTCTAATTTCTCTTTCATCGGCCTTCATGGCTCAACTTTCCGTGTGATTCAAATTACACGAAGTGTCCAAAAGGATCCTACATTTCTACAAAGCATTCGAACGTGGTGTGAGTGATCATCTGGCGTTTATTGGAGCGGTGGTTTACGGCTAAAGCAATGTCAAACCCCGAGCAGACTTTCCAGACCGACAGTGACACCTGAATCCAGCGAGCCGATTTCGCGCAATGATAAAATGATGCCGGGTGCGAAGCATTCGTAATCGGTCGTATCGTGGCGCAGGGTGAGGTACTGGCCGACGGTACCGAAAATTACCTCCTGGTGTGCGACAGAGCCGTGCAGGCGCAGTGAGTGCACCGGGATACCTTCCACATCACCACCCAACGAGCCGGCCGCGATCTCGGTACCGCGACTGTGGGCGCCGTGTTTGCGTGCGGCAGCCATGCGCGCGGCAGTATGAAGTGCTGTGCCGGATGGGGCGTCAGGCTTGTCGTGATGATGCATTTCGACTATCTCGGCTGACTCGAAGTGCGGCGCTGCCAGTTCGGCGAAACGCATCATCAGTACCGCACCGACCGCAAAGTTTGGCACCACCAGGCAGCGGGAAGCCAGGCCAGACCAGGTGTTACGCAACGCGTCTACGCGGGCCACGGTATAACCGGACGTGCCGATCAACACATCCGTGCCGCTGTCTCGCCACCGGGGGACGTTCTCGTCGGAGGCCGATGGGTTGGTCAGTTCGATTACAACATCGCACTCGGACAGAGCCGCGGGATCACCGCTAGCGCTGTATCCCAGGATATCCTGACCGTCACGCCCGGGTGCGTAGAGCCCACCGATGGTCAAGTCATCGACAGCATCAATCGCCCCGATTGTTAACCGACCCATGGTGCCGTTGGCACCGGAGATCCCCACCTTGATCATGATAACGCAACCGGATATTCATGCCGGGCAACGCCGTTTAATGGTATCGGGCGGGCGACAACAGATGACGCATTCATTATTGGAAAACTCCTGGACACTATCAGTTAACCCTCAGCGTATTCCTCGGCTGGCAGCGGGCCTCGGCGCCTGTAACGGTAAGCTGATGCGACGGGCGCGAATTGTCCGCCGGCCCGCAAGTCCCAGTAGACTCCAAAGTATGGCCATACCGAGCAGGTCGAAATAGACCACGCTACAGCTGTCCTCACGCAGCCGATTGCGGCTACGACGGTATGTCCGCCATGGATCGTTAGCAGACCTTTAGTCAAATATTAGCTTAATATCCGCTATCGGGGGCGTAGCGGACCTTAGACCGGCAGAAAACGCTATTTACAGGGGCCGCTAACGGCCTCGGCCAGAAGCGGTCATCTCCAAGTCAGTCTAAATCATCGTCGCGGTGCCGGGGGATCGTCCTGTACCATGCCTGTCAATAAGAAAAACAATAAGGTCGACTAATGAGCAACTCCAGCCGCGCACAGGATGAGGGACTGGTGCGCGTAATCGGCGTTCGAGCCTTGGGTATCAGCATTGTCAACCTGGTGGTTGGCGGCGGTATTTTTGTTCTGCCCGGATTGATCGCGGTTCGGCTCGGGTCGGCCGCAATCGTTGCTTATCTCGTGTGTTCATTGGCGGTCGCCCTGGTGTTTCTCTGTTTTGCGGAAATTGGCAGTCGGATCACCCGCAGCGGTGGAGCGTACGCCTATATCGAAGAAGCATTCGGACCTTTCGCGGGCTTCGTAGCGTCAATGCTGTTCTGGTTTGGTTGGTCAGCGCTTTCAGATGCAGCCATTACTGTCGCTATGGTGGAAACGATAGCCTTAGCGTTCCCAATTCTTGCCGAACCTGTTCCACGTGGCATCTTAATCATTGCCTTATTCACGTTTCTGGCCGTGGTGAACATCATGGGCGTCAAATCGGGCGTGAGGCTATTCATATTCAACACGATGGCTAAACTGGTCCCACTGGTGCTTCTGCTCGCGGTCGGGGTCTTCGCAATCAACTTCGAGAATCTCGCAATTACGGAGTGGCCGTCAATCTCCAGCATCGGCGCGGGCGCAATTGTTCTGTTTTTCGCGTTTGCCGGAGCCGAGTCGGGACTGAGCGCCAGCGGGGAAATCAAAAACCCGTCTAAAACCGTGCCTATGGGCTTGTTGGTTGGGCTGACAGGAATCCTTGCGCTATACGTGGGCTTGCAGACCGTAGCACAGGGGGTACTCGGCCCGGAGCTTGCGAATAACATAGAAGCGCCACTTGCCGCTGTCGCGACTGAAGTATTCGGCGAATGGGGCGCCAAGATGCTCCTGGTCGGTGGCGTTATCTCGATTTACAGCACAGTAAGCGGAGACATGCTAAGCGCGCCAAGGGTGGTCTTTGCTTCGGCACGTGACAACAACCTGCCAAAGTTTTTGGCGACTGTGCATCCGAAATACAAGACGCCGTACGTATCGGTGATCTTCTTCGCGGCAGTCGTATGTACGTTTGCGCTAAGTGGCACGTTCAAGCCGCTGGCGGTGCTGGCATCCGGGTCAATCCTCGTCATTTACGGGGGCGTTAGTCTTGCCGTACTTCGTTTGCGCCACCGGGATGGTGAGCCAAGCGCAGGACAGTTCAAGCTACCTTTTGGCTCTGCTGTCCCGGTTCTGAGTTGCCTCGTGGTCGGGTGGCTGCTCTGGCAACTCACTGCCGGAGAGGCGATCGGGCTCGCTGCAATGGTAGGAATCTCGGCCTTGGTCTATGCAATACGTATTGTGGGTATACGGGTACTGGGTGGAAAAGAATCGTGAACTGTCAGCGACCGTGGCTTTTTGCGGGCTGACGCTTGTTTGCGGATAAAGACGTCAGCTCTGGGTCGTTAGCGGCTCTTTTCACCAGTATTAGCTTAATGTCCGCTATTCCCTAAAGCGGACGTTCAGACTAGTGAAAATGGCATGAAATTAGGGTCCGCTTTCGGCCAGAAGCAGACGTTCAGCGACGTGAATAAGATTGGCAGGATCAATTGCCAGTTATGCTGGCACGAGAAGAGATTTTTTACCGGCGAAGCGGCAGGCACCGTTGGCTTATCCGTCGTCCCTGGAATCAGTGCGTCGGACTGGCAACGGGCTCCTGAGTAGTATCAATACTGAAACTGGGCTACATGTCTTCATCGTAGCTCAACATTTCTGGCTGCTTGAAGAACTCTGGGTCTACGCAGTCGTAGCGATCATCCATCATGCGACGTTCGACCACGGCTATTTGTCCGCCGGGGCAGTGGGGTCCAGCCTTCGCGCTAAATGAATTTTCACGATCTGGTGTGCCTGCGCAGCCGGCCACCAGGCAAAAGATCATAATGATGAATACATTACGCATTGTCTTTGTCCGCTCATTGCGTGCTGGAAACGTCATCAAATAGCACCCTAAAGGCCCTGATTTACAGTGAGAAAGTCACAGATTTGGTGAATTCCAGCCGTGTGAAGTCGGGTATTGAGACGTGCTTCACACAATCGCAGTGCACATGCGATGAACACCGGGCAAACAGGAACGGACTCCGAAACCGCCGATGAACTTGCGCGAAACGGGATTAATTACGTCCTCATCGCCTAAGTACTGTGGGGACTGTTGCCGCTTTATTTCATCCTGGTCAAGGAAGTGGCTTCACTGGAGGTACGGGTACATCATGTCATCTGGGCCGTTCCATTTGGAGCAGCGATCATCTGTATGCGAGGCCAGTGGCCCGAGGTCACAAAGGCTCTGACACATCCGAAGATGTTGATGTATCTGTCGGTTACCGCGATATTGATTGCCGGCAACTCGGCCCCCCGTTCTTAATGGCGCGCCCGACAGGATTGATTCGCGACTCTCGAATGACGGGTATGGGTCGTCAGCGGCCCCTGGCAAGCTTATCAGCTCAGCGGCCGCTTTCGGGTGTGAAGCGGAAGTTCGAGCGGGTTTTTCGTCAATCGAAATCTGAGTGCGGAAGTGCAATAGCTGTCGGGGCGCCATTAAGAACGGGGGGC
>PVMK01123398.1_pt1 | contig 14841 bp, 15 predicted proteins | sample 1853481 | NCBI WGS metagenome assembly PVMK01 (sample SAMN08533507, study PRJNA380276) | Marine sediment metagenome, whole genome shotgun sequencing project.
GCCGAAGGTCGCCACTCACTTTTACGTTACGGGAGCCCGCAATGTGTCGTTCTCTGCCCTTGGGGCCAGGAATTTAAGCGTCCGCTAACGGGATGCAGCCGCTCAAAATTGACTCGTCAGGGGCCGCTAAGGAGCCCAGGCCTTATACGCAAGCTGGAAGTCATTACTGGGGAAAGAAACGACTACAAGACGATCATAGCAATGCTTCTCAGGTCTTGTAAGGTTATAAAATCTTCCACTGCTTGCTATTTTATTTTCATCTCATTATTAAATCTATGTCTTACCCAATTTTCTTACCGGATCGAAATATCAATCCTGTTTCGACTTCGCGGCATCATCCATTTCGGTGTGAGATATAAATGGTGGAAATTTCGAGGACGCATGACGTAATATCCAAACACACACAGCCAATATCAGTGTTCCACCGGTAATAGCAAGTAATCGTGTGTCCGGCATATCCGATATACTGAGTGTGCTCGCTAAGGATCTTGTCATAACTGTAATTGCGACATAGAGTAAAAATTGAACGGGCAGACGACTAGTTTTGAAATATATACCCACCATTGCGCCAAGTTCCAGGAAGATAAACAATAGTAAAATATCATCAATACTCGCCGATCCCTTTGCAATCATTCCGGCATAAGTGGTTATGCCAGACCACACTATAGTTCCACCAATTACGAATAACGCTGTAAACTGAAATAAATCAACCATGTGATGGCCAAGCTTTTCGGCGTGTCGTTCGATAGTAACTAACTTGACTTCGGTATTATTTACTGTAGCCATAAGTCCCTCCAGATTAAGGGGTGATGATCGGAAAAAACACTATACTTCCTTCTCTCCGGATTTTCTTGGCTAGGAAGAATGAACATTAGGTCATTCAAGTTATGGCAGGAGTAACTTGGATCTGAATTCGAGTCTTATTAAAGTTGGAACTATTTCAATAATGACGGTCGATTACTATTTAAGATACACTGAGGTCTGCTATGTGCCGTTTTCTGCCTATAAGGCCTGGTATTTGAAGGTCAGCTAACGAGAAAGCCGACCTTCAGGTTCAGCCTGGCAGCCCACAGCAGACATCAACGATTTAAAAAAAGAGTTCCTGCTTTTAAATAGATGAATTTAATTCATCTTGTACATGAATCAATGTACTTGTATTTGATAAGGCAATATATGAAGATTTAGATTGGCTTACAGTTAAAAATACCTACCAGCACGGAGTGCAAGTCATCTCTCCTAGATTATCTTAGTGCTGGACACTGATATGGATAGCACCACTGGGAAGTATCATGCGATTTATTCGACCAACCTTAATAATTATATTACTTATCGGATTCACGACCTGGCTTGCTGCTTGCGGTGGTGGTGACGGTGGCGGTGGTAGTGATGATAGCGCCCCCCTGTTCCAGGATGACATCTCTCGAGTATCGGTGGACAGCCTCGAGGTCGAGGGAAATAGTAACAGCTTCAGGCCCAGTATCAGTGGGGATGGCCGTTATGTGGCGTTTGCGTCGCGTGCCAGTAACCTGGTGGCGGGGGATACCAACGGCAGTGATGACATTTTTGTTCGCGACACCGTCAACGCGACGACCACCCGGGTATCGGTGAGCATCGCCGGGGTCGAGGGAAATAATAACAGCTTCAGGCCCAGTATCAGTGGGGATGGCCTTTTTGTGGCGTTTGGATCGCGTGCCAGTAACCTGGTGGCGGGGGATATCAACGGCAGTGATGACATCTTTCGCGCACCAACCGGCCCTAGCAGCCTCAGTGAGTTCGGGGGAGCCATAACGGACTCGAACTGAGTTCTTGGTAGACTCCTTGAAACAATAATTACTATTTTTGTTTCAATTTCAAAAACTTGGGATCCTTGAATTAGGCTCCGGCAATTTGACGGAAGCCTACCGTCGGCACCTATCGCTGTTAGTGGTATTCTTGTGAATGACCGTTTAGTGCCGTAACTTGCCTATTTCTTCCTGATCTCGAATGACTGCTATCTGGAATCAGCCACTTAGGTGCAGATTGGCCAATGCAGAATGCAAATTCGTTACACCAGTTTTACTATGTAACTCAATGTGCTCCGAAAGCCACGTAAGCCTTGATTACCTGAATTGTTACTTCTTCAATTGTACAAGTATTAATTTTATATGTAATAGCCTCCGATGCGCTTTGTAGGATACTTAGATGCTTATCCTTTTCCGGGTAGAAAGCAGCATCACCGCTTTCATTTGACTAAGACAAACCCCAAGAAGAAATAATAGCTTTCCAGCCTCATTAAGAACCAGCTCTTCATTCACAGGTCTACGATCAAGCTCTGTAACTACTTCCCTGATTTTGTCTCCAACTTCCAAAAAGCCTATTATTCTAGCTTTCATAGATTTCACCAAATGGCACAACAGCTAAACACCCTGACAATATACTACCAGAGGTAGCTGGAGCCTGTATTGTCGCTCATAACCAGCCGACATCTAGCTAACGGAGGGTAATGACGCTATAGACGCACTGAAGAACGCTGCGGCAGATATCGCTGAGTTGCTTACCTCGAAGGTGGGTATAGATTTAATCGTCTCTAGCGAGGTCGTGTGAAAACATTATTCTACACATGCCGCTCTGACACGCTCGCAATTCAACCGGCAAAAGCTGACATTAGCTATTTAATAGTTATTGTTACCACAGTTATTATATATCACGTTCTGCGCAACTCACTGTCGGGTTATACCCTGAAAGATCTTGGCTACAAATGTAGGTTTTACCATTACATATTGCTGTCCAATTATAGGTGACAGATGTGCTGCCAGGGTCTTCGATAGTAATATCATTAGGTGAGCATCCTATATGACCTGATGACAGGTCTTGCATATCGCCAGTAGACATACACCCCATCAAAATAACAACCGGTAATAACAATAGTTTTTTCAAAGCGCATTCCTCATTAATTTTTACCGTAGCCCAGCTTGCCATATTTATATTTTGAATTGAACCTAGTGGATAACAAATTGGCGTACCGGGATTAACGGTATTTAGCGGGTATTGCTACGATCCAGCCTGGTAAATTTGATTAACTTAACAGGGTGAAAATGAAAACGGTTGACGCATTACTAGAATTTTTAGTAAGGATTTTTTGCATGACCTGCTTAATTGGCGGCATCGGTTTCTGGATTGCGGCTGTATTTAAAGCAGTTCAGGGCGAGTACGCATTTGCTGGCGGCCTGTTCGCTGCTGGTGTTGTCGGCATCATTCTATGGTTATTCTTTGGATTGGCGTGGGAAACGAACAAAGCATCCGTAAATGACGGAAAGAAGCTGCCATGAAAATCGTAATCACAATGAGGGGTGAAAAGTGATGGCCTGGCAAACCCTTGTTGAAGCCTGGCCGATTTTCCTGGCCGTTGCAATTGGAGTGTTACTATTCAAGATACTGCCAGACTCCTGGCGCGGCCCAAAATGACCACAATTGAATTAATCATCGATGGAGTATTTTTTCTGTTGGTGGCATATCACCTGGTGGTAGCAATGGCTGCGCTGGCATTAAAAACCCTGCATGGTCTGAACCGGTAAATCATTAACTAGAATAACGGAGCAAGGGCGTTTCATACCCTTTCTTTGCCGTACTGCCTGGCGCGGCGCTCTGACAGCCAGGCACCAATTTAGCCCAGCTGGATTGTTGATTGTCTTACATGACAACATAATGGCCCGCAAGGATAACCTGATCTGAGTCTAGTTATCTTACAATTCCCATCCTTATGATGGGCCAGGAAACTCCAATGAACTTAGTGTTTCGTTTTTGCGGCGATTGTTGTCATATTGCTAATATGTCTTATCAAGCATTCGAACTCTCGAAAACGTGACGCCCTATCAACCAATACTGAGCGATACAGCAACGGAGAAAACCATGGGGAAAATCAATTAAATCAGTATCGCAGCGACTTTAGTACTCCTTTCAGGCTGTACTGGTATGTATACCCAGGACTCTCTGGGGAAAGGCTCTATGCTAAATGTAGGGATGAATAAGTCCGAGATACTAAACATTATGGGCGATCCTTCTAAATCGGAGATCGCAGGTCGCTATTCTACATGGCACTATTGTAAAACTGGGAAGTCCAGTGCAACGGGGGATTGTAGTTTATTCGTTCGCAGAGTTAATTGGGCAACCATAAGAGGGAGCGGTTTGAGTCCCGCACCTTCGCTTCCCCTTCATCAATTCTTTGAAAGCCTATAACTGCATTCCATTTATCCATGTATCTTTCAATTCGATCGACCATTTGTCATCATTAGTTAATGAGAGGACTTCTCGTATTTCCTGTTCCATTATTACTCCGGTTTGGCGCTACTGACTTTGTGATGAGTATTGATGCCGCGACGAGCGGCAAACGGATAGTAACGCCGTGATTACTCGGGCAGTGATCCTGAACACCCTGCTCCTATGTGCATCGGGATGTTCTGCCATTGGTGGCTCGTTTAGCGGGCAGCCCGAGGACTTACAAAAAATTAGCTCAGGAGCGCAAGCGCTGATTCAAAGCGCCTACTCGGATATGAATGAAGGCCTGATTATGGATTATCACACTCATATTGTCGGGCTGGGTACAGGTGAAACCGGTGCTTACGTTAACCCCGCGAAGCAAACCCTTCTCCACCCGTTCGAATACATCAAACTTTATGTCTATTTAAGCGGTTCGGGTATTACCGATGTTGATAATGCTGACGCACAGTTTGTCGACCGGCTGGTACGATTGATTAATGGAATCCCAAATCGAGGAAAGTTTCGAATCCTCGCGTTCGACCGGAATTACGCTGAAAACGGTTTACCAATCGAGGAAAAAACCGAGTTCTATACTCCTAATCGCTACGTGATGGACCTGGTAAATACCTATCCAGACATTTTCGTACCCACCATTTCGGTGCACCCCTACCGAAAAGACGCTATCGAACGTCTCGATTATTGGGCTAAGCACGGTGCCAAATTGATCAAATGGCTACCCAATGCGATGGGAATCGACGCGTCTAGCCCTGATCTCGACGCCTACTATGATGCGGTGAAGAGACACAACATGGTGATCCACACCCATGTCGGTGAGGAAAATGCCGTCCGCGAGGACGACCAGAAATATGGGAACCCCTTGCGCTTTCGGCGGGCACTAGATCGTGGCGTTAAGGTCATCATGGCCCACGTAGCCTCACTAGGCACGAGTATCGATTTTGACGACCCCGAGAAGAAGGAAGTTCCAAGCTTTGACCTTTTCCTCCGGTTGATGGATGAGAAAAAATACGAAGGCCTGCTGTTTGGCGAAATTTCAGGTACGACCCAGGTCAACCGGCTTTCCATTCCTCTTACTACTATACTTGAACGCCAGGATCTGCACTCTCGTCTTGTTAATGGTAGCGATTATCCTCTACCAGCAATCAATATCGTTATCTGGACCAGTACTCTTGTGTCCGAGGGCTTTATCACGACAGAAGAGCGACTATTTCTTAACGAAATATATGATATCAACCCTTTACTTTTTGATTTTGTTCTAAAGCGAACGCTTCGACACCCCAAAATCGGAAATCAATTTCCTCCCAGCATCTTCCTCAAACACCCAGAATTATAATCAACTGTTAATGATCATAAATCCATAAATCGCTTTTTTACCACTATGTGTATATTTTTTTATTACCGTCCATATATTGTTACACGGTAAAACTCCTTTTCTATGAGAGGAGCTATTGCCGAAGAAGTCTTTTATTATCCAGATCGAGCTGCCGCAGCGAAGGAACTCGTCAGCTTGCCAGGTTCGGGGTATTATTAGATATCGCTTCTTCTGGCACGGTTCGGAATCGATCCTGGGGTCGCTACCGGATCGAACGAAAAGTAAAACAACCTGTATGCTATCCCGGGAGATACCAGGTAGATTGACTGGAGGATGACATGAAGGAAGTATTAGGAAAGTACATTGGTACGACCATCGGTATCAACATCGAACGCATGCACCATATTGATGCAGTGGAACTGTTGTCAGTGGGTGACAGCTACTTCTCGGTACGTTCATCCACTGACCAGCATGTCCACCACATTCCTTACACAAATGTCGTGAAGGTAATCGAAGACGATCAGGGCGTCGAGATCCGACACGTCTTCACTTCTAACGAACGCTTTAACATCGTCGTCAAGATAGGCCACGTGGTGATACCGACAAATTCGTGACGGTCAGTCAGGAAGTATCACCAATTTGCGATGACTCCTTAAATCCGGAGTTATAGTATATCTGTGGTTGTTTGATCTAAGCATCCGATAGTTTTATAGGCTGAAACATACGCCGATACTGACCGGGTGAGAGCCCAGTTAGTCTCTTGAACAACCGCCTGAAAAATGAGACATCCATATAGCCGACCTCGACACTCACTTCATCAATCGGCAAGCCGTCTTCCTCCAATATCCGCTTGGCTTCTTCTATTCTCAAATTCTGTAAATGTCCTATCAGGGTATTGCCGGTAGCAGATTTAAAGCGACGTTTTAATGACCTTTCTGGAACATCGACCATATTTATTATCTGCTTTATTGCATCATTATCTTGGTAGTGCCCTGACATCCAGGTTTCACATTTTTTGACAATCGAATCAGCATGTGGCGTTCGACGCACAAGACCCGTGTAAGGCAATTGTCCTTCCGGGTGCCATTTCAATAGATAAACCTTGGCGATGTGGAGCGCATCACCAGGACTCGCATGCCGAGCAATTATATGAAGGGCCAGGTCGTGCCAGGAGGTGGTTCCCCCTGCTGTCACAATCTTCCCCAGGCGGTCTGCGTATACCAGGTTAGACGTAGCATCAAAATTTACCCGGGGATAGTCCCGTCTGAACATATCGGTGTAACCCCAGTGCGATGTTGCTGATCGCCCATCCAGTAATCCTGTTTCTGCCAATAGAATGGAACCTGAGCACGCCGAATACAACTCTGCCCCCTCGCGATAAGCTCGACGCACCCATTCCACGAGTGCCGGGTACCGACCATGAATCGATTCATCCGGTCCCAACCATATCTCTGGCAATATGATGATTGGTGCATACGGGGCATCTTCGATGGATACCTGGGGATTAACCGGTATCCCGTTTCCACAAGTGAAAGCATGGTCGAGCGTGGACACGATTTTAACCTTAAATCGCTTCATTTCATCATTTGATCTGACCAGTGTCTGCCACAGATTACCGGTGGCCGAAAGCATATCGATCATCCCATAAAGGGCAGATCCTGCAGTCTCTGGAATTGCCAGAATCAGAACTTCTATAGATTTTTCAGCACTATTTTTCATTAATTTCCATAAATAATGGCACAAATAGCTCTTTTATGACATTTATGCATCTTACCCTTATTTTGTCAACCCTTATCATTTGTATCACATCAACGACAATTTAGTCGTCGGTGCCAACGTAGATATTTAATTAAACAGGAGAAGCAATATGACTCAAAGCAATACCAGCCAGGTAAAAATCGAAAACGACGTACCAAAGTTTATTAATGGAGTGAATCTGGACACCCTTATGGAAACCGTAAATACCCTACAGGCCGATCCAGAAATGGGTGCTTGCCATTTTCGCGCAACCAACAAATGGGTGGATGGCACACACAATCAAAGCAAAGTAACAGGATTTTATGGTGCCAAACAGGAGATTGCCCATAAACAGACTTTCTATTTTGTCGCCGACGAACCGGCCATTCTCGCTGGAAACGACGTGGGTGCAAATCCAGTAGAACATCTATTGCATGCACTGGCATCTTGTCTTACCACCAGCATGGTTGCACATGCCGCGGTCCGGGGAATCCATATCGAGGAAGTCGAATCGGAATTGGAAGGTGATCTCGATCTGAATGGCTTTCTAGGCCTGAATTCTGAAACCCCCAAAGGTTTTACCCGGATTCAGGTTAATTTTCGCGTGAAAGCATCGCCACAGGATTTGGAAACACTTAAATCTCTGGCGCTATTTTCACCCGTCCATAACACACTGGTTAACGGAGTTCCGGTCAATGTGAAAGTGGACTCAATGTAACTTTAAACAATGTGCCTGTAATGCTGGCAAGCCGCTCTTTCAGGCTTGCTGGCATACCAAAAGGAGTCCGATCCTGATACAGGCCTAACAAATTATTTCACTGGAGAAATACTATGAAACAAGCAACTTACACCTATTTTCAAATACCCACCGCTAGGGAACCACTGCCTTCTGTCGCAAGGCAAATTTTAGCCAGGTTTTCCGACACGGTGCAGACCTGGTATCAGCGAAGTAAAACTCGCGCTAGATTAACCGAGCTTACACCGCGTTTATTGAGGGATGTGGGTATAAGTGAAGATCAGCGCCTTAGAGAAATCAACAAGTTTTTCTGGGAGGCATAGGCATGGAGAACCTCGCTAATAATGTACTGTTGGTATTGAAACCGATGGTGACATCGTTGAGTTTACCCTGGAAGCACAGATCGGGATTCCTGTCAGAGATCTTTTTTAATGAGATTGACGCATGGGCCAGGCAGGCCCTGGCGGCAAACGGTTTCGGTGATTACTAGATGTTACCTTTCTTGGATTACCGCCATCCTGGTAAAAATCTGGACGCCTGGGTGGCGGCCAATTCAAGTGGAAGCGACCAATGGAAACTTTGATTAATCTCGCTAGCGTTCTTTATATCATGTCTTACTTCGCGAAAGACCGTTGCGCGTCCGCGTCCTGACTATTACCGCTGCCTCATGTCTGGTGATATATTTTCTGCTTCAACCGAACTCTCGATAACTATTGTTTACTGGAATGTATTCTTCATATTGCTGAATGCCTTTCAGCTTGTCCGTATCCTGATAGAGCGACATCTGGGCGTTGATCCAGTTTCGCTTGCTGTTGCGACTATCAAAAAGAATTTATCGAAACAAAAAGTCAGTAGCCAGGAATCGTGCAATGCAGAAACACACAAGCAGCTATAATCCCATCCTGCCCTAATCCATTGCTGTATTCGAAATCGTGGCCTCGTGCATCTTAAGCAGGATCAGGCATGTGCCCACCGGAAGATAAGAGCTGCCGTTTAGAATCGCGTTGGAGAAACTCGCTTAGTATTGTAAAGGAAGTATAAACACCCAATTTTCACTATTCCACCAAGTAAAGAGAGGGACTTGCGGCGTCATCCGACCCTCGAGCATCCGAATTCTGACTGCTTTCCGCCGACACGCCCAATATCGCCTCAAGCGCCTACTTTTGGTGCTCCTTCCCGCCGGCCAATCCAGTCGGATTCCAGCCACCAGGCAAGCTAATTCTTTCTCAGCCATAATGTCCGGAGTGTGCTGCGATCTCAACTGGTCAACGCAACACTTTATCTTTAGATTAAAAGATGGAGTGTGGAATATGACCTATAGAACTCGAATAAAATATACAGCTGAACAGAAAGCCGAAGTTAATCTGGGGATTTTGAACGGCCGCTAAGAGGAAAGCTGGCCTTCAGAATTAAAAATTCAGGGGCGGCGAGGTGCACTGAGCAGACACATAACTGTTGCACTGAGGCGCCATCAATAAACTGCGTAGCAGTTTAGCCGGTTGCGCTCGAAAGCATTGTTAGGCTACTCTTAGCTATTTCGTTGGGTATTCAAATTCCCTGCCAAGTGCTTCACTGGCCTCCTTGTAGACCCCACGGAGGACCTCGTCGACTTCGCCCCAGCGGCCTTCGATGATGAAGTCGGAGTAAAACATTGCTTCAACGGAAATGCCTGTATTATTGCTGAACTGATCCCTGTCACCTTCCTGCGGAAGCTTCGCCTCGCCTGCCAGTGGCGGCGCCCAGGTATGTTCTTCCACAACTGCCATACGCGTCCTGATGTCATCCTTAGTAATATTCCAGACCATGAAGTCCTCGGCGAGGCTCAGCGGCCCGTCATAGGTGGTACGGATCCGATCGTTCACTTGCGCCGTCGTGTCAAAATCCTTGAAGAAGTGGTAGGCGACCGCCATGCGCGGCTGGATCTCTTGCATGACTTTTCCAAAGGCTTCCGGGGCGGTATGGATCTGGGTGCCAACCACCAAGGCCTGCTCCGGTGTAAACCGCATCTTCGTGACGAGATCGGGAACGGCGACGAAAGCCTCGTGTATGGCAAGATCCGCGTCTTTCGCATACTTTACAAACCATTTGTTGGGATAAGTGTCCGAACCGAAGATGAATTTCAGTCCATTCCATTCGAGGCCGAAGCTGACTGGTCCGTCGAGTGAATGGATCGCAGGAAACGAACGGATTGTGACCCCGTTATCCTCATAGACGACTGTATTCACGCCCTTGTAATCAAATTCGTTGACCTCAATAGAGTAACCACGAAAATCAACAAGACCGACGCGGCCGGCGAGGTCCCAGGTATACATTTCCCTCATCTTCTGAACGGCATACGCTGTTCCGAGTTCGGGGGTGGGTCCGGTCGGACCCCAGATACGAAGTGGTTTCTGCCGCCCCATAAGCGCGCCGCCGATGAAAATTTCGGCGAGTGAACCGAAATGGTCCGCATGCAAGTGCCCAATGAATATTTTGTCGAGGAAGTCGTAGGGGATCTGCAGGGACGAAAGACGTTCGGCTGATCCGCTACCGATGTCGAAGATGAACTTGTCGCCGTTGCCGAGTTCGACCAGAAAACAGGCGGCAGCCGGGGCGGCGCGGGTGGTCGGCATGCCCGTACCGCAGGCGATCACCCGCATCTCGTCAGAGGCAAGTTGCTCACTATTTGGTGTGTAATAAAGCCGTTCGCGAGGCTCGGTTGGAGAAACTTTGTCATTCCCAAAGAGTGCCGCATGGGCCGACGAAATCACTGGTGGCAACTCATGATTGGCGAGATACAGTCCCGATGTGAGACCGATTGCGAAAGTAATTATGAAAGCAAATTTTAGTTCTTTATTTTTCATTACCATTGCCCTTTTTAATGCGTTATTCGTAACCTTATAATAAATAAAGTCGACGACTACAATTTTTAATTTAATATACCAAAGATCCTTCTTGAAAAAATCTTACAAATTGTAAGTTTAATATGATACTTTTTATTCGCGAGCGTCCGCAATGTGCTGTCAGCCGAAGTAAATCTATGAATTTTGAACGGCAGCTATCGAGAAAGCTGACCTTGAGATTCAGCCCGATTACTTCGGTTTTGTGCCCTGAGCGGACCTGCAGAAATTATCACCAATGATATCGCAAACTACCCCAAAGAGACTCTGGTGAATCAATCAATAATTTTGTGTGATGGGTTCTAGTCGACCATTCGACTAGGCGTTAATCCATTCATTTTGTAAGCAATTTCCTACAGAAACCAACGCCATATGCTGCCTAGTCAAGTGTCCTGGCCGGGCGCAGGGGGAGGCGTTTATTTTTGAAAAACTCGTCTGGCGCGTGCCATGGAGGGAAAACTGACTGATCCGATTTTTTCCATCGATTATGGGACCATTCATTCGGCGACCACCGTAAACTGGTCCCGCTGGAGCGAGAGTTCTACCGAATCCCCCACCGCGAATACGCGTGCGCCACGCCGGTGCTTATCGTCGACCAAAACCGTATCGGCCCCGACGGCGACGCCATAACGGATAATGCCGCCTAGAAATTCCACGTGGTTTACCGTCCCGGTCAAACGGGCTGTTGCGTCATCAGTGGCACTAGTCTCGACGGACAGGGTTACGTTCTGCGGGCGGAACACAATGCTCCGGGAGCCTCGAACGCTGGTCTGGAGTGGAATCTCGCAGCCGTTTTCGCCGACGAAAAGTGCCGAGCCGACTCCCTCCACCAGATTCCCGCGCAGCACGTTGGCGGTGCCGAGGAAGGTGGCAACGAACAGGTTGGTCGGATTATCGTAGAGTTCCATCGGTGTGCCCACCTGCTGGATGACGCCGTCGTCGAGCACCGCCATGCGATCGGAGGTGGTGTTCGCCTCCTCCTGGTCGTGGGTGACGAAAATGGTAGTGAGCTGGAGTTTCTGCTGCAGCTCGCGCAATTCGCGGCGCATTTGAATGCGCAGGTTGGCATCGAGGTTAGACAGTGGCTCGTCTAGCAACAGGACTCGCGGCTCGATGACAATGGTCCGCGCCAGTGCAATGCGTTGCTGCTGGCCGCCGGAGAGCTGGGAGGGCCGGCGGTCGGCGAGGTTGAGCAGCCCCATCATTTCCAGGGCGGTATCGACCCGGGAGGTTATTTCATTCGGAGGGACTTTGCGCTCCTCGAGTCCGAAGGCAACGTTCTTGCGGACCGTCATGTGCGGCCACAGGGCGTAGCTTTGAAACACCATGCCGACATTGCGGCGCCAGGGGGGCAGATGCGCCACCTCTTCACCGCCGATGAGAATGCGGCCGGACGGTGTCGGCCCAAAGCCGGCGATCGCGCGGAGCAGCGTCGACTTGCCCGAGCCCGATGGGCCGAGAAACGAGAAGAATTCACCAGGTTCAATGGTCAGGTTCACGCCCTTGAGGACGTGAGTTTCATCGAAAGAGAGGTTGAGGTCCTCGATGGTGATTCCGACCGACCGGGTTTGGGACATTGTCATACTGCGCCTCCTTCGGCAACGATGGCAGTGGCCTCGCGGGCGGCGCGACCGCGCTCGATGATGTGGTGGGACAGATATGTGCCGACGCCGACGAATACTACTGCGATGACGCCCAGCGCCGCACCGGGACCCCGTCCGGCGGCGGACTGCATGAATTCGTAAATGCCGTAGGCGAGCGGCGCGTCGGATTCCCTAGACACCAGCATGATAGTGGCGGAAAGCTCGACCGATGCGGTCGCGAAACTGGTGACAAACCCCGCCAGTATGCCGCCCGACATCAGCGGTACGACAATGCGCCACACGGTGCGGCCCTTGGTTGCGCCCAGATTCTCCGCCGCTTCTTCGAGCATAGGACTCACCTGTTGAATGGCCGCAACGCAGGCGCGTAACGCATACGGCAGCCGACGAATGGTCAGCGCGATGACTATGATCACCCACCATGAGGCGAGCGATGTATCGGCGAATGGCACATCGAAGTTATTGAAGGTCCTGAGATAACCGATGCCCAGTACCACACCGGGCACTGCCAGCGCCGCGGTGGCCCCGTAGTCGAGCCACTTGCGCCCCGGGAGCCCCGTGCGCCACACGATATAAGCAATGGCGGTGCCGAGCATCACGTCGAACAGCGCCGCCAGGCCCGCATACAGCAAGGTGTTGGTGAGATACTGGGTGGCGCTGTCGAATACCCTCGCGTAGTGAGCAAACGTGTAGGCATCGGGCAGCACTGCATACGACCAGATGGTGCCGAAGGAGAGCAGCGCAAGTCCGAGGTGGGGTGAAAGCACGAGTATCAGGATGAAAATCACGATTGTGTAGCAACCGACCTTCTCCCATCCGCGCAGATCGCGGCGCATCAGTCCACCGCCGCCCTTTTGGACGGTCGAGTAATCCTTGCCGCGCATCGCCAGCAAGGAAACCCACAATGCGAGCAGCGAGAACACCACCAGGATCACCGAAATCACGTATCCCATTGGGTCCGAGATGCCGATCGAGGAAATGCGCAGGTACGCCTGGGGCGCCAGCATGTTATTCACGTTGAGCAGCAGCGGCGTGCCAAGATCGTCGAACACCTTGATGAACACCAGTGCCGCGCCGGCCAGATAACCCGGCATGGCCAACGGAAAGACAATCCGCCGGAACAGCCGCAATCCGCTGGAACCCAGGTTCTGCGCCGACTCCTCCATCGAGCGGTCGATATTGTTGAGGGCCGCGGAGAGATTGATCAGAATGAAGGGAAAATAGTGAATGCTCTCGACGAAGATAACGCCGTTGAGTCCGGTCATGAAAGGCACTGTGAAGCCGAACCACTCGTCGAGCAGCAGATTCACCGAGCCGTTGTCACCGAACAGCAACGCCATCGCCACCGCGCCGACAAACGGCGGCATGATCAGGGGCACGATGCCCAGTGTCTGGATCAGAATGGCGCCGCCGAAGTTGAAGCGCGTGGTGAAGTAGGCCAATGGGACGGCGATCGCCGTGGCGATGATCACCGACATTACCGCGACGTAAAATGAATTGAAAAATGACTCCCGGAACAGCGATGTGTTGAAGAAGTCGACGAAGTTGATGATCGTCAGCGCTCCGGTGTTCGGATCCTGGAAGGCGACGAATATGACCTGCGCCACCGGGACGACCAGGAACATGACCAGGAACAGGGCGATGACAACACCGGTTATAGCCGGTCCGCGCTGCCCCGCTGCGAATACCGACGACATGGCGAACTCCAGAAGTTAACTCGTACTAATGATAACAACCGGGGCCTAGTGCGGATTCGCACCCGACCCCGACTGACAGCGATCGCTCATTAGAGCATGGACGTTGCTTGCTCGGCGAGTGACTTTGCCTTGGCGTAGTTAGCCTTTACCTTGGCGTCCCACTCCTGTTCTACCTCGGCCTGGCGGCCGGTGACCACTGTGCTGGCCTTCTTGCGCTTCTTCTTGAAGATGGCGTTGAATTCCTCGGTGCCCGCGGTTGCCTCGTCCACCGGCATCTCGGCGATCAGCGACTTCGCCTGCGCGATCAGGTCGCTTGCCTGGGCATTGGTCTTGCCCGCCAGGGCCGCCTCGGCGTCCTGGACGGCCCCGACCGCGTCGCGCAGGTCGTCGAGGCGATAGGTGATCATTACATCGAACAGTGAATTGACCACGTTATAGCGGCTCTTGGAGAGTGCCAGATCGAACTTGACCGCCGAGCCGATGGATTTGTCCACTAACGGATTCGGGAAACCTTCGGGCGCCTTGGCGTAGGTGTCCGGGTTAACCGGCAGTCGGCGGATTTTCGGGTCCAGCAGCAGTTCCTGGCCTTCGGTAGAGAGCAGGAACTCGATAAACGCTCCGGCTG
>PVMK01189194.1_pt1 | contig 14835 bp, 12 predicted proteins | sample 1853481 | NCBI WGS metagenome assembly PVMK01 (sample SAMN08533507, study PRJNA380276) | Marine sediment metagenome, whole genome shotgun sequencing project.
ATGCAAGTTCTCACTCCTCGATCCAGCAATCGAGGCAGAGGCCATCCGAATCGCGACCGGTCTCGAGATCACCGCGGACGAACTACTCGAAGTGGTCGACCGAACGTTCATCCGCGGCTATGCCAACGAACGACGCCGAGGATTCCAACAGGACGACTACACGCTGCCATCTGAAGCACACACACCCATCGAACACTCAACCGTCCCTCAGTTCAACACCAAGGAGTTCTTCAACGAGTTCCGAGACCGCGTAATGGAGGAACTCGACCAGAGGGCAACTGCCGCCGGACTGCTCTGAACGTCGATTCCACCATGGTCCAGGCGCCATCGTGAGCGAGAAGTAGTAAAAAGAAACAACACATGGGACAGAAGGCCGCGTGAACATGAAGACGATTCCCTACTGGACTGACAACACACCCAAGCCTGCCGACATCACCTCAGACGCGACGCCCGCACAGGCCGATGTTGTCGTCATCGGAGCCGGCATCACAGGGCTCTCCGCCGCACGACGCATCGCCGACCTCGGCCGGTCGGTCGTTGTCGTGGACTCCAGAGAAATCGGCAGCGGAGCTTCGGCAATAAATGGCGGCCAGCTCACCATCGGCCTCAAGGCACCGATGCCAAAGGTCCAGAAACGCTTGGGGAAGCGAAAAGCTGGACAGCTGTGGCAGACCGTTCTCGACGGTGTCGATATGGTCGGAGCCATCGCCGACGACGAAGGCGTTGATATTGGCTTCAGACGCTCCGGAGCGCTCTCGCTCGGTCTCCTTCCAGCCCAGATTGAGCACGTCAAGAGCACCGCAGACTTCCTGCACGAGAACTATGGTCTCGAATCGAGGATCCTTCTCGGCGACGAGATTCGCTCTGAGATCGGATCCGATCAATTCACCGTGGCGCTCGTTACCGAGATCGACGGACTCGTCGACCCGGCGAAGTACACCTACTGCCTTGCATTGGGTGTCGCTCGTCGCGGAGGAACAATCGTCGAACACTGCGAAGTCACGAACCTCTCCGAATCCGGTACCGGATACCTTGTCACCTCCTCGCAAGGTTCGATCCGAGCAACCGATGTCCTGATGGCAACAAACGGTTACACGCCGAAAGGTCTCGTCCCTTCAGTGCGACGCCAAGTGGTCCCGATCGGTTCGTACATCGTTGCCACTGCGCCGCTTCCCCAGGAGACGGCTGAGCGGATCCTTCCCAACAATCGAGCAAACTGGACAAAGAAACGATTTCTCAACTATTTCAGACTGTCAGATGACAACCGACTCATTTTCGGGGGTAGGCCGAACCTCTCTCCGAACCTCGATCTCCGCGAGGTCGCTGGCGGCATGCGGAAAGTGATCAGCACGTTCTTCCCTGAGCTCTCCGACGTAGAGATCACGCATGTGTGGGGCGGAACGCTCGGAGCAACATTTGATCTGCTCCCGCACGTCGGACGTACCGATGGTGGAATCTGGTACGCCGTTGGATATGGAGGCCACGGAGTGGCCATGGCCACTCAGGTCGGAAACGACGTGGGTGGCCTGATCGGTGGTGCGACAGACTCGAGCCCCTGGCTCGGCCTTCCGCATCCGACGCGGCCGTACTACAGGGGCACTCCCTGGTTTCTTGGGCCGGGCGCCATGGCGTTCCGCGCCCTTGACAGGATCGGAAGGTAGAAGCCCAACCTGGGCGATTGCGGAGCTTGGACCTATCGCTTCCACCACCTGCTGAGCGCCAGCGACGCCAACAACGCGCTAAGCGACGTCAGCCTGAGAAACCCAGTGCGGTGAGGTCATCCCTGACCTGCGGGGTCTCGAGCAGCTGCCGCAGAGCAACAACTGCCGGACGCTCGCAACGATCCTTCCGAATGGCAACGTCGTATCGCTCGTCGGCCACGAAGAGGAAGCCGAGTTCTGCCTTCGCCGCGATGGTGTCAAGCGTCATGCCCCACTCGGCACGACCCTGCTCAATTGCGGCTGCAACAGCGTGATGCGTTCGTGCCTGATGGTGATACCCGTCCGGTTGGGAACCGCCGAGCAACCCATCAAGGAGGATACGAGTACCGCTACCGGAATTGCGGTTGATCATGCGTCGTTGAGATCCCCGAAGCACAGCGATGATCTCGTCGAGCGTTGCACCGTCGAACAACTCATCGCCCGGCCTGAAGGCGATCCCCTGGCGCCGCCCATACCCGCGGATCAGTTCGACGCCCCGGGGAAGGAACGGCTCGTTGTACGTGCCGCTTGCCTCATCAAGCAGGTGTACGCCAGCCACATCGCCCTCACCTCGTGCAAGCGCTGCCATCCCAGCAGTGGAGCCCACCGGAATGGACTTGACGCGAAATCCCTGCGCCGCCACCAGTCCGAGCACATGGTCGAACCCGATACAGTGGCTGCCGATGGCAATCAGATCAGCCGGACGAACGTCCGCGTCAATGAGTTTGACAGAGAGTTGACTGTCCTCGGCCACATATTCGGTGCTTGCAGGTATCCGGATGAACCCGTCGGCTCTTCCAAACGCGGTGACGCTGCCCGATCCGGCTCCAAGGGGATACGCAGCGAGTCCTGATGATCCTTCGACCAGATCAACCAGCGAGTACTCAGTTCGTCCTGGCACGGAGTTGATGCGCATCGGTGCCACAGCATCGATGGATCCAGTGGCCTCCGCGCGTTGGCCTGAGAGCCGTCGCAGAAGCGGGGCAACGAACTCGTGGAAGGTGAAGATCGCTGATGTTGGAAAGCCCGGCAGCACGACGATCGGCACTCCAGCTATCACCGATAGCAGCACCGGTTTCCCCGGCTTCAACGCAACACCGTGAACGACGACTCCAGGTGACTCGGGATAACGAGCCGCGAGCCGCTCTGCCACGTTGGCGTTCACATCGCCCTCTCCCTTCGACGTTCCTCCTGATAGCAGGATCACGTCGACAGCGTCTCTACCCGACAAAAGGGACTCCAACAGGACCTCGAGCTGGGTCTCATCGTCGGGCACGATTCCGCACGGCCTCGGTTCGCAGCCAAGCTCATCCACTGAGTCGAGCAGGATTCGCTGGTTCGAATCGAACACGTTGCCGATGCTGATCGGATCCCCTGGAGCCACGATCTCGTTACCCGTTGAGATGACAGCAACCTTCGGTCGACACACCACCTCCACATACACGGCACCAACCGCGGCAAGTACGCCCGTCTCTCGTGCTGACAAGTGGGTGCCCCTTCGAAGCACCACCTCGCCCCGACCGATGTCGGACCCGGCAAAGCTGATATTGCCGCCCGGGACTGCGGCGCGTGTCACCAGTATTTCGTTGCTGTCCGGCTCTGTGTCCTCCACCATCACCACTGCATCCGCGCCGCGCGGCACCACTGCGCCTGTCGCGATCGAGACCGCAACTCCTGACTCCATTTCGAATCCGTCCGGTGGGGCCTGCCCTGCAGAAAGGGCAACCGAGGACACAGCCAACGCGACAGCCTCGAGTTCCTGGGCGCCGAATGTGTCGGCTGCCCGTACAGCGAAGCCATCCACGTTGCTTCGGTCGAAGCCGGGTACATCGACGTTGGCCGTCACATCGGATGAGAGCACCCGATCGAGGGCGACGTCCAGCAGCACCTCCTCAAATCGAGGTGCGAGATGCGCACATGCGGCGTCAAATCGCTCGTGGGCAACAGACTCGTCAACGACGTTCAGGAACTGATGTTGCTTCATAACCCGCCGACTGAGTCGTAGAGGTGCACCACTACTTCTGTCCCCTCTCCATATCCCTCGAGATCAGCTGGAACCACAACGAACCCTGACGCCTGCGTGACCGAAGACAGCACCGATGCCCCAGATATTGCGACCGGCTGCACTTCCCCGCTGACGACGGCAACGCGTGCATAGTCAGTCCGCCCGATCTGTGATACGAGTCGCTTGCCCAGTGGCAGCTCCACGGACCGGTAGGGCCATGCCTCTGGTCTCCCACCCATCACCCGGATAACGGGTCCGGCGAAGAAGTCGTAGGCAACAAGGCACGACACAGGGTTGCCAGGGAGGAGAAGGACAGGGACACCTCCGATACGGCCGACGCCGGACGGTGACGAGGGTCGCATTGCAACGCCGTGCACCGGCAGTTCGCCCAGCTCGTCCACCAGCAAGGGAACCCTGTCCTCGATACCAACCGAAGCCGCGCCCGCCGTGATTATCACATCTGCGTCAGGCAGCGCCAAGGCACGCCTCATGTCCTCCTCGCTATCGGGGAGGCGAAGAACCTGCGGGACACCACCGTCGCGAGACACAAGGGCAGCGAGCATCGGAGAGTTGCTGTCGACGATCTTGAAACCATCGGGTCGCTCACCGGGCGCTAACAACTCGTTTCCGGACACGATGATCCTCACAATCGGGCGACAACACACGCTCACCGGATCTGCGCCGATCGAGGCAAGCAATCCGGCGTCCTGGGGTAGCAGACGGCGTCCCTTCACCAGGACCGTCGTTCCCACTTCTACATCCTCCCCCGCGCGACCGATGTTCTTTGCCCTGGCGACCGGGGAGGTCACCTCCAGACGGCCAGCCTTCACGGACGCGTCCTCAGCCCGCAGCACGGCATCGGCACCTTTTGGAACGGGGGCACCCGTCATGATCCGACCGGCGAAACCTGGCGAGACCGGGTCACCCTCGTCCCGCCCCGGCATGGACGACCCGATCAGGTCGAGCGTCACAGGGTCATATGCGGACGCCCCGTAGGTGTCCTCCGCCCATACGGCAAAACCATCCATGGTCGCGCGCCGGAAAGGCGGAACGTCGACTTCGCTCGTCACATCTTCTGCCAGAGTCCTCCCGGCGCATTCGGTCACCGGAACCTGCTCACCGGCGAGAGCTACTACGCCATCCAACGCGACCTCAATCGCTCTCTCGACAGTGGCGCGCTCCCTGAAACCCCGCATTCGCACATCCTCTGCGCCACCGGAGATCGCCACCAGCACCGTGATCTGATCCTCCCCTGTGACGGTGGTCGAGGTCCAATCCTCTCGTGGCACCGCTAGATCCCGATGGAACACCATCAGATGGGAATGGAGGTTCGCCGTGTCGTCGAAGATACGGGTACCAAGATCGGGATATTCGGAGACGAGGCTCCTCAACGCCTTGTCGATAGTCGATGCTTCGACCTCAATGAACTCGGCCTGAGCGGTGTATCTCCTCAGTACATTTGGGATTCGAACGGTGACCATGTCAATTTCTCGTCAGGGAAGCCGGGATTTCAGGTCGAGCGCTACAACGCAAGCTCTGCCTTCAACCAACCAAGGCCCAATTCATCGAGGGTCTCTGCAGTCGGATTCCCTGTTACGGGATCCCAACCTGCCAACTCGTAGTAGGCGTCGATAGCGGCTTCCAACTGCTCTCGATCGACAACCTTCCCATCACTCGGGCCACCGACCAGCGGCTCGTACAGTCGCTTCGGGAGCGTGTCCTGCTCGCGGGTGATGCCCTCTCTGGCGTTGAACGCCCTAAGCATGTTGAGACGCCTGGCTCCCACCGTCATCAGGTCAGCAACAGTTGTTTCCTCACCGTGCACAGCGCTAATGACGCCTGCAAGTTCCTCCATACCAAGGAGTTGCCAGGCTGGTCCGAAGACGAACTGGCAGGCGTCTGCGGTATCGAGTGCTGAATACGCGTACTGGGTCTTGAGTGCGTACTCGACCTTTGCCTCGTTGAGTGCGTCCTCTGGCTGCTGATCGGTGAGGCCGATGTCGGCCATACGCTTCCCGTACTTATCCGGATCGGATTCGGCGACCTCTGGTGTGTAGCTCGGGTCGTGTTCGCTCGACTGATGGTCGGCACCAAAAGGGTTGACGGCGTAGATGAGGGCGAGGGACGGTTTCACCTGAGGCATATGGGCAGGGAACTCTGCACCCTTCGTAGTCACCACGAGATCCTCGGCGCCGTTGCCGATACGAGCACCAGCGCGGGCGGAGCCCTCGGCGAGCACGTCGCCGAATCCCTCTCGGTTGAGAGTCTTCTCAAGCATCGCGATCATGGCCTCGGCGTTGCCCCAGCCGAGTTCGATTCCTCCCGTGTCGTCCACCGTGATCAGACCTTGTTCGAAACAGTCGATCGCAAATGCCATAGTTGCCCCAGCAGCGATCGTGTCCACACCGTACTGATTGCAGAGTTGGTTGGCATAGGCGATCGCGTGGATGTCGTCGATGTCGCAGTACGAACCGAACACGGAACTGGTCTCATACTCGGAACCGCCGAGCTTCGGGTCTATTGCGCGCTCCTGCCATTCGGATTCGATAACCCTCTTGCACCGGACTGCGCACGAATAGCAGGTGTCCCTACCCACCTTGAGCTGATTATCTTCGTCCGCGCCACGAAGGAGGTCCTTGAAGAGGCGTTCCCCACCGATCGCGGCAGCCCTGTCGTAGCCCATCCACCCGCTCCGGTAGTTCTTGGTCGGCAGTCCCCCAACAGCGTTCTGGCTCTCCAGGATGCCGAGTGTCCCGTACTTGGCAAGTTCCCACACATCCTCATCGTTCCTCACGTTGGCGATAGACGGCTTCATGATCTGCCGCACTCGCTCCGGGTCGGCCATCGGCAACTTCTTCTTGCCGCCGCGCACCACGATGGCCTTGAGTTTCTTGCTCCCCATCACTGCACCCATGCCAGTTCTGCCATGTGCCCTGTTGGCCATGTTCATGATGGCTGCGAAACGAACAAGCTTCTCGCCTGATGGGCCGATCTGGGTGACCTGTATGCGCTTGTCATCCAGCTCGTCAGCGAGCATCTCATCTACGACTTCTGTCGTCCTACCCCACAGATGACTTGCATCGCGGAGTTCGAACTCACCCTGATTGATCCAGAGATAGACAGGTTCTGGTGAAATGCCCCGGATCACAATGCCGTCGAAACCGGCGAACTTGAGCTCGGCTGGCCAGAAACCACCAGCCTGACTGTCGCCAACGCCGCCCGATATCGGGGACTTCGCAACGACCGTTGCTCGGCTCTGGCCAGCAACTGGCGCCCCCGTGATGCCTGAAAGCATGAACGCAAGCGTGTTCTCGGGGCCGTACGGATCAGCCCCAGCCGGTGTGTTCTTGAGGAGGTAGTAGAGGCCGAGGGCGCTGCCACCCATATAGGTGCGATAGATCTCCTCTGGGGGTTCCTCGACATCGAGTACTCCCGAAGTCAGATCAACATGAAGAATCTTTCCTGTGTAGCCCTGCAGCACACTCAGCTCCTATGCATTGACACTCGGTTTCGACATTCTATACAGCCCGAACCCATCAAACCTTGTCCTTCTTCGTCAGCGAGAAGCGCTCGTACTCGTTCTCGGATGGGAGTCCCCAGCATGCCCAGAAGTCACCCGTGCCTGGCCTCATGATCGCTGCCCCGGCGCTCTCGTAGCCGAACTCGGGGTCTCGATGACGACAGATCGAACGCTCGTCGGAAAACAGTGACATGAGCTGGTCGATCGTGTGCGGCACCTCCTTGAGAAGTTCGGATGCATGCTCGATGCGGACATTCGACGACCGCACGAGGGACGCGGGCCGTTGGGCCTCCACAGCTGAAGTCTCTGGCGCGACGCAGTGGTTCGTGTGCACCAGTGTCTCGGATTCGAGATGCTCGACATACTGTGTAGTTGGTGTTGCTTCAACAGACGCACCGTTGCCGTCAGCGTCGCGCACCATGAAGTTGTGAGCACCGGCAAGTGGCGCCTCGACGATGCACTCCAACGCCTCATCGAGTGTTGTCTGCCGGAGGACCTTTCTGACCACAAACGGCCATGTCACACCGAATGTTCCGTCCATAACGGTGAGGTTGCTTATGCCCACCGCGATCCCCTCCGCGTTCATGCCAATCTGACCGATTGTGCCGTGAGTGGTGAACACCAGGGTCCGAGGATCGTCGTTTGTCGTAACATCGAGTATGAATACATGCGGAGTTGCTGAGGCATTCATATCCCAGGTCTGTCCCAGAAATCCAGCGCCTTGCGATTGAGCATCGGTTGTGATCACTGCAGTACACGTATCCTCGAAGGCCGCCCCACCTGCGTGGGCGCGCACCGTATCGATGAAGTCGGTGTATCCGCCAACGATCACGGCCTCTTCCAACGATATGCCAGCCGCCTCGGCCATAGCTGCCCTTTCGGTGAACAGCGCGCCGTCGTAGTGTTCGTGAGCCTCAAGCATCCTGGAGGCAATGGCAAGGATGCCGTCGCGGTCGAGATCCGTTCCGACCGCGGACAACGCTACCCGGTCGTCGACATACTCCCTGATCTCATCGCCGAACATCTCGCCATGGAGGGCTCCAACCTCAGCAGGCGTGCCTTCGACGGTCAGCAGCGTCAGCTTTGGCACTTCAAATGGCCTTCAGGTCGCAGATGTCGAGACGCACTTCTTGGTTCTTTCAGTCAATAGGGCACACACGCTATCACCTGAATCGACTATCCGTGGGAGAATGAGCACTTCTGTGAGCGTATCAATCACAGAAAGCTTCACCGACTGCTGAATCGCTGAACAACGTCTTGCCTACAATGGAATCAAGAACGCACGCCTGGCCACAACGAGTCACGATTTCTGGGACGGCACCATCTCAATCGACATCCACAGATCCATGGCCGATTCGAAACCGCAGGTCTTCTGGACCGACGATCCGGAGGCACCCGAGCGCGCTGAGCCACTCGTTGGTATATCGGAAGCGGATCTCGTCGTCGTCGGCGCAGGTTTCAGCGGCCTTTGGACGGCTATCCAAGCTGTCACGGACTCCCCAGGTCGTACCGTCGTCATCCTCGAGTCCGACACTGCAGGTTTCGGCGCAAGCTCGCGCAACGGCGGCTTTCTCGAGGCGTCCCTGACGCACGGCATCGGCAACGGCGTCTCCCACTGGCCAGAGGAATTTGAGCGTTTGGAGCGTCTCGGAGAGGAGAATCTCAGCGCGATCATCGGTTTCATCAAGGCCAACCACCTCGATGTCGGCCTCGAGGAGACCGGGGTCATCGGTGTCGCGACCGAGGCATGGCACCTCGAAGAGATCCAAGAGACACAGGCAATGCATCGCCGCCACAACCAGAACGCCGTGCTGCTTGATCACCATGCAATGAGCGAGAGAGTGAAGTCGCCAACGTACCTTGGGGGCCTCTACGTGCCAGATGGCGCCGCGATCATCAACCCTGCGCGCCTCGCGTGGGGTCTTGCTCGAGTTGCCGAAGGTCTCGGCGTCGTCATGTACGACGACAGCCCGGGTGACTGGCATCGAAGAGTCCAGCGGACGACTCGTCGTGAAAACAAGACGGGGTTCAGTGCGGGCGCTGAAGGTGGTTGTTGCAACAAACGCCTACCGAAGTCCAGTACCCAGGATGAGAAGGCTCATCGTTCCCGTCTACGACTACGTGCTCATGACGGAGCCTCTCACATCCGAGCAGATGGCATCGCTTGGGTGGAAGGGTCGTGAAGGTCTCTCTGACGTCAGCAGCCAGTTCCATTACTACAGGCTCACATCAGACAACAGGATTCTCTGGGGCGGGTATGACGCTATATACCGTTTCGGAAATGCAGTTGGCGAGCAGTACGACCAGGCTGGCAGCACGCACGAAACCCTCGCAGAGCATTTCTTCGAGACATTCCCCCAGCTCGAGGATGTCTCCTTCACACACCGCTGGGGCGGACCCATCGCCACGACATCACAGTTCACCGCGACCTGGGGCACCTCCCACGGAGGAAACTTGTCCTGGGTCGGCGGATACACCGGTCTCGGCGTAGGCGCAACCCGCTTCGGGGCACGAGTGGCGCTCGATCTCGTCGACGGAACCACAAGCAAGTACACGGATCTCGAGATGGTGAGGAAACAGCCTATGGCTTTCCCGCCTGAGCCGTTTCGCTATGCAGGAATCCAAATGACCCGAAGAGCCATTGCTCGATCAGACGCAAGACAGGGTCGCAGGGGAATGTGGCTGAAAGTCCTCGATCGCTTCGGCGTCGGATTCGATTCTTGAAGCTTCGTCTCACTCCGGTGGAAGACCCCACGCATAGGTCTGCTTCGTCAACCTCAGGTACGTGAACGTCTCAGTCGAAGAAATACCATCGACGGCACGCAACTGGCCTATCACCGCAAGAAGGTGGTCGCTATCAGTACAGAGGACTTCAACGAGTAGGTCGAATCGACCGGCCGTCAGAACGACGTAGGTGACGGGTTCGAGCGCTGCGATTGTCTCGCTCAACACCTCCACATCACCCACCGCCTTGAGACCGATCATGGCCTGCATCGTGAAACCGATACGCAACGGATCCGTGACAGCAACAATCTCAAGGGTTTCGGACTCGAGTAGTCGATTGACTCGGAGCCGGACCGCAGCCGGTGACAGATCAACATCTCTCGCGAGGTCGGCGAAGCTGGCGCGCCCGTCAAGCTGCAGAGCCGCGATGATCTTGAGATCCTTCTGATCGAGTTCGAATTCCATGAGTGCCACCTACTCGTGAACCTGGGGAAATTGCAACGCATGCGCGGGGGTCATCGAATCAGAGATTCTCGCACGTTTCAGGGTTCGAGGCAACCGTTCCGACCGTTCAGAGCACATTTCATGACGATCACACAGGCATTCGCCCAATCGTCTTGTGATTCGATCGTAGCCCACCACCTTCACGAGCAGGCCCGTCTCAGTGATTCCCCTACACTGGTGATCCGCTGTAACTGCGCACCATGGTTTGCGATTCGCTCGTGTGCTACGCTCTGACAAGCGAAACATGAGAGCACGGACACAGTTTCTCATCGTAGCCGGTCACGTTCGTTCGTCGACCTGCGTTACAGAATGGGCGTGTCATGAATCCGCTTGGAGGACATGATGACGAAGAGAATCGATCCTGGTCGAGTGGCAGCGCTCACCACCACAATGGAAGACGCCCTGGTTGCACAAACCCGACGATCCGGCGAATTCGTCGTGGATGCCAGCCGAGTCCTGCCTGCGGGCGTTGCATCATCGTTCCAGGAACAATCCCCCCACCCGATCTACATCGTTGAAGGGCACGGGTCGAGAATCAAAGATCTCGACGGCAATGAGTACTCGGACTTCCACAACGGTTTCGGCGTGATGGTGGTTGGTCATGCCCATCCGGTGATCGCGAGAGCCATTTCGGATACTGCATCGCGTGGCACTCACTTCGCTGCACCGAACCAGAGTGCCGTTCGCGTCGCAGAAGAGCTCTCTCGGCGTTTCCGACTCCCGAAGGTGCGGTTCTCGAACTCTGGCACGGAGGCAACACTGGACGCCGTCAGGCTCGCCAGGGCCTACAGCGGGCGAGATGCCATCGTGAAGATCGAAGGCTCCTACCACGGACACCATGACGCAGTCATGGTGTCCGTTCATCCTGATGCCGCGGACATGGGACCGCGATCCCATCCTGTATCCGTTCCCCAAACGGCTGGAATACCGAAGTCTCTACTCGAGCTCACGGTTGTGGTGCCGTTCAACGATGCCGATGCCCTCGATGAGACGCTCTCCAACAATACCGATATCGGCACGATGATCATCGAGCCGATCATGATGAATATCGGGGTGGTGCCACCCAAAGATGGATACCTCGAAGCTGTGCGCGAGATCACCAGGAAGCATGGTGTCGTGTTGATATTTGATGAGGTCAAGACGGGGGCCACGATCGCATCGGGCGGAGCCGTGGAGACCTACGACGTGGTGCCCGATCTCGTTGCTCTGGCCAAGGCCACCGGCGGCGGAACACCGATCGGAGCCATTCTCGGCACAGAGGAAATCATGAGTCAGATCACTGATGGCACGGTGACCCAGATTGGCACGTTCAATGGGAACCCGCTCACGATGGCGGCCGCAGAGGCGACCCTGACCGAGGTGCTTGACAAGGAGGCGTACGTCCGGCTCGACCGGGCCGGAAATCGAATGCTCGACGGATGCCAGGCCATCTGCGACAAGTACGGACTCCCTGCTCACGCAGTCGGTGTGTCGTCGAAGGGTTGCGTCATGTTCGCCACGGAGCCGATAGTCGACTACCGGTCGTATATCGACCAATTCGACAATGATCTCAACTATCTCGGATGGCTCTATCACATGGTAAACGGTGTGTACATGACACCCGGCGCAGATGAACAGTGGACACTCTCCATCATGCACAGCGACGCAGAGCTTGATCATTACGTCGACGTGTTCGAGGAATTCGCAAGGGACGTCACAACCGAATAGCGACAGGACGGCATCGCACCCATGACCACCTCCGAGAAGAACTCCGCATCCAGCATTGACCTACCTGATCGCACAGAAGTTCTCATCATCGGCGGCGGAATCATCGGCTGTAGCGTCGCCTATCACCTGACGCGTCGCGGCATTACTGATGTGACGATCATCGAACAGGGAGCACTCACCGGAGGAACGACCTGGCACGCTGCTGGCCTCGTAAGCCAGCTCAAGGCCTCCTACAGCCTCACGAAACTGGCAACCTATTCCGCCCGGTTGTTCGAAGAACTCGAAGATGAGACGGGACAGGCAACCGGGTACCGCACGGCAGGCTCCATCTCTGTCGCTGCGGACGATGAGCGCTGGGAAGAGATCCTCAGAGGCGCTTCAATGGCCACCACATTCGGCGTCGAGACCGAGGTGATCGATCTGGATCAAGCCAAGGAAATGTGGCCTCTCCTCAACACGGACGACCTGGTCGGTGCCCTGTACATCCCCGGCGACGGTCAAACCTCACCTGTTGATACGACGATTGCCCTGGCCAAGGGAGCCAGGGCGAAAGGTACAAGGATCATCGAAGGTGTTGCCGTGGAGAGACTTGTCACAGCCAACGGCAAGATCATCGGCGCCGAGACGGAGCAGGGCTTCATTGAGGCGGAGACTGTCGTCCTTGCCAGCGGCATGTGGACACGCCAACTCGCGGAGACCATCGGAGTCAACGTACCCTTGCAGGCCTGTGAACACTTCTACATCGTTACAGAACCACTCGATGGCGTCGAACCGGGAATGCCGACCTTGCGCGATCCGAGCAGCTACACGTATTTCAAGGAGGAGACCGGCAAGATCATGGCTGGTTTCTTCGAGCCACGGGGGAAGGTGTGGAACCTCGACGGCATTCCGCGTGATTTCTCCTTCGGAACCCTCCCAGAGGACTGGGCCCATGTGGGTCCCATCTTCGAAAAAGCGATTCACCGCGTTCCAGCCCTGGCCGACTGTGGAATCCAGCTGTTCTTCAACGGACCCGAGGCGTTCACCCCTGATGGTGTGTACTACCTCGGTATGGCACCTGAGGTGGATGGGTGCTTTGTCGCGGCGGGGTTCAACTCGGTCGGGCTGCAATCCGCAGGCGGTGTTGGGTGGGTTCTTGCTGACTGGATAGCGGACCGGCACGCTCCCATGGACCTGTCAGCGGTTGACATTCGTCGAGCTTTCCCGTTCCAGGGCAAGCGGGAGTACCTCCAAGAGAGAATCCCAGAAAGTCTGGGCCTCCTCTACGCCATGCACTGGCCATTCCGCCAATACGAGAGCGCGCGTGACCAACGGCTGTCTCCAATCCACAACCGCATCCAGGCCGCTGGCGCGACCTTCGGTGAGGTCGCCGGATGGGAACGGCCGAACTGGTTCGCCCTCGACGGTCAGGAGCGCGTGTACGAGTACAGCTACGGCAAGCAGAACTGGTTCGAGGCCTCCGGAGTCGAGTGTGATGCCGTAAGGAATGCTGTCGGCTTCTTCGATGAGACCTGCTTCGTCAAGCTCCGCGTCCAGGGTCCTGATGCGCTCACCGCGCTCAACGAGATCTGCGCGAATGAGGTTGATGTTCCGTTGGGCAAGGCCGTGTACACGCAATGGTGTAACGACCGCGGCGGGATTGAAGCCGACCTCACCGTCACGCGCATTGCCGAGGATGAGTATTTCGTCGTCACCGCGGCGGTGTCCGGAACCAGAGACACGGCGTGGCTGCGTGAGGGATGCAGCAACTTCCGAGTGACAGTCACCGATGTCACAACCGAGCAGGCGATGTTCGGGGTAATGGGCCCGAAATCGAGAGCCCTGCTGTCCGAACTGACGTCTGCCGGATTGGGCAACGAGGAGTTCCCCTTTCGGCACGGGGCGTCACATCGAGGTTGCAGGCCACGATGTATTCGCTATGAGGATGACCTACGTCGGCGAGCTCGGATGGGAGCTCTATGTACCGTGGGACGAGGCAGTATCACTCTACGACGCCATATTTGAGGCCGGTGACCGCCCATGGGCTGAGGCACGCCGGGTACCACGCCATGAACACGCTCCGCCTCGAGTCGGGCTACCGACACTGGGGCCACGACATCACAGACGAGGACACTCCACTCGAGGCGGGGCTCGGATTCGCAGTTGGCTGGGACAAACCGTCGTTTAGGGGTCGGGATGCTCTGCTCGCCAACCGCGAGCTGCCTCGCACGAAGCGCCTCATCCAGTTCCGCCTCGAAGATGAGGATCGTCTGCTGTACCATGATGAGCCGATCTACAGAGATGGCATTCTCGTCGGTCGTACGAGTTCGGGCATGTGGAGCTACGTTGAGGATCGTTGCCTCGCCATGGGCTACATCAACAATGCCGACGGCGTGACCAAGGAGTGGATCGACACAGGTACGTTTGAGATCGAGGTCGCGACCGAGCGAATACCCGCCACAGCATCCATCAGGTCGTTCTACGACCCCAGGAATCAGCGCGTGCGCGTCTAGCGGTCTACTCCCTCCTGAAGGGGACGGGAAGCAGAACCTCCGTATCGAGTTCTCGTGCGTAACGGTGACCGGAATACACCGAAGTCGCGATCGTCCCAGGCGCGAGACAGTCCCCTATCCGCGTGATGTTCATCTCGTCGACGAGCTCGTAGAACAGGTCATCTTGAGGTTTGCGCGATGTCG
>PVMK01128129.1_pt1 | contig 14831 bp, 16 predicted proteins | sample 1853481 | NCBI WGS metagenome assembly PVMK01 (sample SAMN08533507, study PRJNA380276) | Marine sediment metagenome, whole genome shotgun sequencing project.
CGTCTGGTACCTACACAGTCCCTCTTGAACGGTCGCTAACTCTCACGGGCGAAACGCAGCTTTCCATCTGCGACCCGCGCATGCATCCTCGCAAATGCTGCACCTCGTCCAGCCGGCGCGAATTCGCCCCCGCGTTGCCAGATCAGTCTGTACAGTTCCCCCATGGCCAATTCGAAGACCCGCAAGCTGTCGGTCGTGACGGTGAGCATGTTGATCGTCGTGACCACGTTCGGCCTCGCAAACGTCATCGACAATCTGGTCGAACTCGGGCTTTCGGCCATTCCTTCCTGGATCGCCGTCGGGTTCATCTACTTCCTGCCCATGGCATTGATCCTCGCCGAGTTTGCATCGGACACCGGCACGGCGCGAGGCGGGATCTACAGCTACATGGAGCGCGGTATCGGTCCGACCTGGGCGTTCATCGGAACCTGGTCCTATTTCGTATCGAGCCTCATCTACCTGCAATCGGCGTTCAGCCGGCTACCGATTCGCATTTCACTGTCCGTCGTCGACATCGACGTCTTCGAAACCGCGACCGTCCTGCTTCCCCCACTTGGTGTCGCCATCTGCATCGCCTTGACCTACGTGAGCACGCGTGGCGTGGGGGTCTTCTCGCACCTCGCGGATTGGGTGGGGAAGGGAACGTTGGCGCTGGTCGCAGCGCTCATCGTCATCCCGGTCATCTGGGTCCTGATTGGTGCGCATCACTCAGCCACGGCCTTCACGCTGAGCGCGATGACGCCGGCGCTCGACCTGCAGTACTTCTCGACCTTTGCGTGGCTTCTGTTCGCCGTTGCCGGTGCTGAAGTCGCAACTCCTTATGTTCGTGAAACCAACGATCCCCAGCGCACCTTTCCGCGCGCGATCCTCGTCAGCACCGTCTTGATCGGAGTGTCGTACGTTCTCTGCACTGTCGCCGTGAGCTTGCTGATGCCGCTCGACTCGCTCACCAAGGCAACCGGCTTGTACGACATCTGGCTCTACCTGGCCGCCCTGGTTGGCCTGCCCGCAACCTTTGTTGCCCGTGTCTGTATGACCTTCCTCACCCTCGGCTCGATCGCGGCGTACATCATCTGGATGGAATCGCCGATTCGCGTCATGTTCGCCGAGGTTCCCAAGGGAACGTTCCCATCCAAACTCACCCGCTGCGACGAAGGCGGAACCCACCACCAGGCCTTGTGGCTGCAGGCGATGGTCGTTTCGGTGATGATCCTGATTCCACTGATCTCGATCTTCACCGGCACGACGGGTTCGGAGCGATTCATCTCGCTGCTGAACGACCTGGCGTCACTGTCGCTCGTCGTCCCTTATACGTTCGTCGCGCTTGCCTACATCCAGGCACGCCGCCGCGGGATGGACGCACCGTTCAAGATGGTGCGCTCGACACCCGTGGCGATCGCGATCGGTATCTTGGTGCTGGTGGTCTCGGCATTCGGTTACCTCGGCGCAGGGGCTTACGCGTTGCAAGAGCAACCGATCGATTGGGTCTACGTGGCGGTCGTCTACGGTGGCCCGATCGCACTGATTTTCGTCGGTCTTGCGCTACGTGCTGTCTCGATGCAAGCGCACGCGCGCAACGCGGCCGAGTCGGTATGAGCGACGGGCGATGCCGCGCCGCGCAGCGGATTCGCTCTCTGAGGGGTGCGGTGCAACCAGGGCGGTACCGCCCTGGCTCTCGTCGATCAAAGGAGATTCGCCATGTCAGCACGCAAGGATGTCATCGTTGTCGGAGCCGGAGTCATCGGCTGCTCGATCGCCTACCACCTCGGCCGGCGTGGGATCTCCACGTGCATCGTCGAGCGCGAATCCATCGGCACGCGCGCGTCGGGAAAGGCCTGGGGGGTGTTCACCTATCCGCCGTCCATGGTCGCCGACGAGAAGAGCTACGCGATGTCGAGTGGGGAGATCCACAGCGGCCCCATCGATCTCTCGGAGACAACGTCCGGTGAGAGCGTCGAGCATTGGCTCTACCTCCACTCCGCGTCCTACGACCGCATGCCGGAGTTCGCACTCGAACTGGCAGAGCGAGGCGGGATCGACATCGAGTACTGCGAGGCGCCCAGCACCAATCTGGTGACCCAGGAGAATCTCGAGGAGGCAGGTGGGCCACAGCAGCTGCTCCGACCCTACCGCGAAGTGGGCGGCATGGAGTGCGACTGGATCGACTCTGATGCGCTGCGCGAACTATTTCCTTCGCTGAACCGGGACTACGTGGGCGGCATCACCGCGCCCGAGGGACAGGTGGAGTCGTACAAGTTCACCCTGAGCCTCGCCCAGGCGGCGGAAAATCTGGGCACCAAGATCGTGCAGGGAGAGGCGGTCGGCTTCGCGACGCAGGGCGACAGGATTACCGGCGTCCGGCTCGCATCGGGAACCGAACTACAGGCCGACGCGGTGGTGCTCGCCATGGGCCCGTGGATCGGGCAGGGGAGCGCGCTGCTCGGCCGCGAGATCGGCTCCCGAGCCTTCCTCGCTCAGTGTCTGCGCGCAGAGCTTCCCGGGGGGACTACCACTGCACACCCTCGGAGCTGGGGATTACTGGATCCTCCCCAAGAAAAACGGTGAGGTGATCCTCGCCATGTACGGTCCGGATCTGATCGAGCGGCCCGACTTCGACGCCGGCCTGACCGAGGAAGTGAAGCTGGGGATCCTGAGTGGTGTCGCCCGGGACACTGCCCGCACTCGAGCAGGCCAAGATCCTCGAACATCGGGGTGATCTGCTCGCCATGGCGCCGACGCCTCCCTATCAAAAGCCCGTGATGGGCCGACTGCCTGAATGGCAAAACGGCTACATCGCGTCGAACTTCGGGGGGCTCGGCATCTGCATGAGCCCCGCGACCGGTGAAGTCATGGCCGAACTCATCGAAACGGGGAAGGCACCACTGCGCGCCCGGCGAATGCTCGAGCGCATCGCTCCTACCAAGTAGTGAGTGGGCCCCGAGGATGGTCATGCGGGTGAACGCGGGCATCTGGGCTCGTTTTCCTGGACGGGTGGTTCGCGCGGACTGGTATGATCTTTCGGGGCGGGCCGTTGCCCCGATCTGCGGGGTCAATCGAACCCCGCAGCTGCCAAGATGATGAAAGGAGAAGCCGTGGAACCCAAGGTCGTGAGCGAGGGCGAGGTCGCGATGGTCGGCCCCGGATACAACGACGATCACTACATCAGCGTGCCGATCAAGATGTTCTACGACATCGAGAACGTCGGGTCGATTGGTGTCTGCCACATGGAGCCCGGGGACGAGACTTGTGTGTTCGCCCTCGAGGACGAAGATGACGGCACGGCCGCGCATCAATACGGACCGTGCGACGAGTTCTACTACATCCTGGATGGGGAGTTCACCGTCTGGTGGGGGAAGGACGCGTCGAAGCTGGATAACTTCTACAAACTCGCCAAGGGCGATTGCGCCTACTATCCCATCGGTTGGAAGTACAAGGTCGCGAACACGGGCAATGCTCCCGGTAAGTTCTTCTACTACATGTCGTCTCCGCCCGGGGATCGAGCGGAGATTCGACAAGACGAGCTAGGAGCGCGATTCCAGAATGGGATTGCGCGAGGCGGCGTAAGCTTTGGCCGAAGGCCAACGCGCAGCTAGCAACATCTCGATCGCTTCGAAGAGGGCTCTCGAACCATGCGTGTTTCGAATTCACGGCGGGCGGATCTCGTCCTGCGCAACGGAAAGATCGTCACGATGGACGCCGCCGCGACGGTCGTCGACGCGGTCGCGGTGGCTGGCGACCGGATCCTCGCCACGGGGGCTCGCTCCGACGTCGAGTCGCTGATCGGAGAAGAGACCCAGGTGATCGACCTGCAGGGCCGTGTCGCGCTGCCGGGATTCATCGACACCCACGTCCACATCGACTGCACGGCGACGCACACGAAGCTGGCCGCCAGCTGCCACATTCCGCCCGTCGACTATGTCGCGGTTTCGGGATCGGTGGATTCGCGCGACGCGATCCTCGACTCCGTCAAGGCGAAGGCCGAGCAGACGCCCAAGGGCCAGTGGATCATCGGGCAGGGGCGGTTCATACTCGAGACGGATGGCAACTCCCCCACCAGGCACCAACTCGACGAGGCGGCACCGGATCACCCGGTGATGATCCGCTACAGCGCACATGCACAGCTGCTGAACAGCCGAGCGCTGGAGGCCGTGGGGATCTCTCGGGAGGCACCCTCCCAGGCGGAACTCGACGCGGTCGCGCCGGCAGCGAGAATTCGTCGGGATCCCGCTAGCGGGGAGCCCACCGGGTGTCGTCAACGAGTGCGTCGATTGGGTGCTGGGGATGCGCAATCCCGTGGCCCGACGAAGAACTCAAGCGCGCCATCGAGGCGACGTGTCGCGAGGCGGTCGGCTTTGGCGTGACCGGCGTACACGAATTTGTGAGTTGGCCGGCGAGCGCGAGGATCTACCAGGAACTCCACCGCGCCGGCGAGTTGCCGCTGCGGGTGCAGCTGTGCCCCTGCATCTGGGGTCTCTACCAAAGTGCCGATCTGGATGCCCTCGTGAACCTCGGTATTCAAACCGGCTTCGGCAACGACTGGCTCAAGTTCGGCAGTGTCAAGATCTTCGTCGACGGGGAGGGGCGCGACGAGCAAGGTGTGGCCCGGGAGTGGCCTCGGATCGAGCAAGACCGCTTGAATGATCTCGTGCTATCCGCGCATCGGGGCGGCATCCGGGTGATGATGCACGCGACATCGCGAGAGGGGCAGGGCATGGCGATCGAGGCCGTGGAGGCCGCCCAGAAGGCGGTGCCGAGGAGCGATCACCGCCACCGCATCGAGCACTTTGCGGGTGACTACTGGCCGGAAGGTCTCGCGCGCTTGAAGCGCGCGGGCATCATCCCGGTACCGACGCCCTACAGCTCGCTCGGGTGGTTTGGAGACGCCTGGCTCGATGCGTCGCGCCCGGGAGAAAAGGTCGTGCCCTACCGGTCGCTCGTCGACGGGGGCTTCATGCCGCCGGGCAACTCGGACTGCATGGGCACCGAGCCCGAGGCACTGAACCCGTGGTGGAGTATCTGGTGCGTCGTCGCCCGCAAAACCCGCAGCGGCCGGACGATCTGTCCCGAGGAGGGACTCGGTGTGATGGACGCGATCCGCCTCTACACGACCCACTCCGCTTACGCGGGATTCGAAGAGACAATCAAAGGATCGATCGAGCCCGGCAAGTTGGCGGATCTGATCGTGCTCTCCGAAGACCCCTTCGAGATCCCGCCGGACGGATTGAAGGAGGTTCGCGTGGTGAAGACGCTGATCGGTGGTGAGGTGGCCCACACGACGGATCCGTAGAGAGACCGGAGTCGTCACCAGGCCGCTCTGTGCCGCTACTCGCAGAGCAGCAAGAGTAAGTGCGTCTTATTTCTGACCCTACCGCCCCTTCACCGACGTGGGCATGCACGCGATCTCGAGGAAAGAAAAAGTAGAGATGAGCGTGCCAATGCTTCGATCCTTCAAAAAGATGGCCTCACTGCTGGGCTGCCTGGTTCTGGGAGTAGCCATTGTGCTGCCGGCAGCGGGTGTGGAGGAGGTGTCATTTGACGGAAACGCCGAAGTCGGATTTCACAACCAGTACAATTTCCGCGGATTCAAAGCCGGGGATTGGGCTCCCTCGATCGCTTTCGAATTCATCATTCCAGTCAGAGCGAACAGTGGCCTGGCTCTCGACGTAGGTTCGTGGTACGTCGATCCCATCGACGATGTCTATAATGAACTAGGAATCTACGCCTACCTGATTGTCCCAGTGGCCGACTTCCAGTTCCGTGTGGGCGGCATTTTCTTTGCCTTTCCCGATGAAAATTGGGTCACCGGCGAATTTGGTGCCGCCGTCTCCTACTTCTTGTTGGATTTCGTCGATCTGGAACTGGCCTGGTGGAGCGACGTCAAGGGCGATGGCGTCTTGGAGGACGAACTGCGGTTCGGGCATTACGCCGAATTCAATCTGGGAAAATTCATCGAGTTGAAGAGTTGGCTGGGCGTCGAAATGGAGGTGGGTGTCAGTTACGGAATTGATTACTACGATTCCGATGGTTTGAATCACGTTTTCATAACCGCGAACTTCCCCATTGGCATCTCGGAAACCATCACCCTGACACCCTATGTCGGCGGAACGCTGGCCCTGGAGGGCCTGAAAGACGCCGGCGAGAACGACCAGTTCCTGACCGGTATCCGGCTGTCGGTCGGGTTTTAAACGGCGAGGCCCGATCCGTTTCGGCCGGTGGACTGGAGCGGTGGCTCAGGGTTGTTCCGGAAGAGGGGAGAGTGCGCTTTCGACGGTCGAATCGACGCTCGTGAAGACCGCCGTCTCCTCGCTGAACGCGCGCGTCAGCCGAGCGGCCGACGCTTCGATGGCAGCCGTCGGAACCGACGCATCGGGAATGTGTTCGAGTGCGCGGTCGAGCTTGTTCGTGGTGACGAGCCAGGTCAGGCTCGCGATCGCGAAAGCCGCCGCCCAGCCCAGCATGGCACCGTAGCGGCGCCGCACGACCGGCATCACTGGCTTTGCGGCGACCGTCTCCCGGTCGCGCACTTCGACGAGTTTGCACTCACTCAGCCATCGGGCGAGTTCACTCTGTACCTCGAGAGACGTGGGCGAGCCGAGGTGCCGTTCGAGCGCCGCTCTCACCATCGCTGCCGATTCCCAGCGCTGCTTCGCCTTCGCGCGCAAGCAACGGGTCGCGATTCGCGACAGCGCGCGCGGAACGCGCGGATTGAGCGACCGCGGAGGTGGGAACCGCTGGGCTTCGATACGCCGAATCAGGCCGCTTTCCGCCTCGTCATCTTCTTCGAAGGGAGGCATTCCCGTACACATTTCGTAGAGCACGACACCGAGGGCGAATAGATCGCTGCGCTCATCGACGCGCTCGCCGTAGAGCTGCTCGGGTGACATGTAATGCGGTGTCCCGATCGAATGGCCTGTCTGCGTGAGCGCGCGTGCGCTGCCGTCGAGTGCGATCCCGAAGTCCGCGATCTTGACCGCACCGTCGCGGCCGAGCAGCACGTTTGCGGGCTTGAGATCGCGGTGCACGATTCCGCCCGCGTGAATGGCTTCGAGCCCGCGCGTGAGTTCGAGTGCGACGAGTCCCGCGATGCGCGGTTTGGTCCCAACCTGGCCCAGTACCGCAGCCAGGTCGGTTCCATCGACGTACTCCTGGCAGATGTAGCTGCGCCCACGCCACCCGAAGCAGTCGTGCACGGCGACCACGTTCTGGTGCTGGACGCTGCCGGCCGCCTGCGCCTCGCGTTCGAATCGCGCGACGAGCTGGGGGTCGTCGGCGCACTCGCGCCGCAGCGATTTGAGCACGACGGCGCGATCGAGCGCGGGCTGGCGGGCGAGGAGGACGACCCCCATGCCGCCACGCCCGATCTCGCGATCGACCTCGTAGCTGCCAATCATCTTGGGGGCCGGCCCGGGCATGTCTCGCTCAGACGTCTTCGATGTAGAAGGTCTTGGGCGTGTGCGGACGCTCCTCGAGAACCAGCTGAAAGGCGAGATCGCCGAGTTGGAAGCGGTCGCCGTGCTTCAACTCCCCCGACTTCACCACGCTGCCGTTGATGGATACGCCGTTGAGGCTGCCGAGGTCGCGGAGCCGCAGTCCGCCGTTGGCAAATTCGATGCTCGCATGCTGCCGCGACAGCGTCTCCTCGTCGAGCGCCAGGTCGACGCCGGGCCCTCGACCGATGACCGTACTGGCGCGCTCGATCAGAAAATCCGTGCCCTGGAGTCTTCCGCTCAGGATGACCAGAGACGGGTTCCAGGCCTCGATGAAATCTGCGAATGAAATTTCGCCCGAGGAACTCTTCGGGCTTTCTCGCGTGTAGCCATCGCGCATGTGCTTCTCCTCTGCCGGCCGCCTCCGGCGGAGGGCGCCCTCCACGCGCCTCGCCAACTTCCTTAACGTCCGTCGTGCGCTGGGCATTGTGACGCCCGTTACGGCAGCCGAGAGGAAATTGGTGAGCAACACGCCGCCGCAAGATCTAGAGCACCCACAGGCGCGCAACTCCGGAGTTCCAGTGCCGTTTACCGGGCACTGCCGAAAGCAGAGCTTTTTCTTCTATGATCCAGGAGCATTTCGAGTTCACGCGGGGAGGAGATACAGTGATCGACAAAGCAGCGCTGGGAACCTTGTTCGGCGGACTGCGCGCAGCCGTCACCATCGCTGATCAGGACTACCAGATCAGCTTCATGAACGATCGAGCTGTGGTGTTCTACGCCGAGGACGGGGGCGAGAAGCTGATCGGCAGGAATCTGCTCGATTGCCACCGCGACGAGCACAAGACGGTGATCCGCGCGGCGTATGACCGCTATCGCGCCGGCGACCTCACCCCGACCCGCTACCACGCCAAAAAAGAGGACGGTGCTCCCGAGAGCATCGTCCACATTCCGTTGATGGTCGAAGGGCGGTTCCGCGGGATCGCAGAGCTGATCTGGAACGAACGCGCGGATCTGGTTTTCGATCTCTGACACTGGAGGCGCGCATCGCGCAACGCTGCGATCGGAGGGTGTTCGCCGTGGCAATGAGCAATCGGCAGAGATTCCAGGAGACCATGCACTACGGCCGCCCCGATCGGCCGCCCTATTTCGAAGAGGGCATCCGGGAAGAGGTGGTGGCGGCTTGGCGCCAGCAGGGCCTGGCGGCGGACGCGGATCTGGCGACTCTGTTTCCGTCCGACCCGACCGAGTACATCGAGCCGGAATTTGATCCCTTGCCCGAGTTCGAACGCTGGCCGAGCAGCCGGGCGGAACTCGCCGAACTCGAGAAACGCCTCGACCCCGCGGACACCGCGCGCCTCCCCGAAGGCTGGACCGAGCAGGTGCAGTCGCTACGGGATCGAGACACGGTGCGGATGCTTCAGGTGCACCAGGGCTTCTTTCTGTCTGCGGGTGTCATGGGTTGGGGTCGCTTCGCCGACGTCATGCGCGCGCTCACCGGAGATCCCGGCTACGTGCACCGACTGATGGAGATCTGCGGCGAGTTCAGCGCCAGTCTGGTGGAGCGAATGCTCGCGGAGGTGAGCATCGACGCAGCGGTCTTCAGCGAACCGATTGGCGACAACGGCGGTCCGCTGATCTCGCCCCGGATGTATGAAGAATTCGTGCTCTCCAGTTACGAGCCTGTGTTGCAAGTGCTCCGGCGACACGGCGTCGATACCCTCGTCTTTCTCACCTACGCCAACGCGCGACTGCTGATCCCGAGCATTCTCGAGCGGGGCTTCAACTGTTTGTGGGCCTGCGAAGTGTTTGGCGATGCGATGGATTACCGGGATATCCGCCGGGAATTCGGCCGCGATCTGAGGTTGATCGGCGGGATCGATCTCGACGCCCTCAGGCAGGGCAGGGATGCCATTCGAGAGGAGATCGAGACGAAGGTACCGCCGCTTTTGGCCAGCGGCGGCTACGTGCCGCTCGCCGACGGCCGCGTTCGGGAAGATGTGGCCTTCGAGGATTACGCCTACTACCGGGAAACATTGCGAAGTGTGCTCGAAGGCTGACGCTCGAGTTCAGCTCACGTGCACCAGGCAGTTCCGGTTCGAGCCGCGGTGGCGATGCTCCCACAAGTAGATGCCTTGCCAGGTGCCGAGGCCGAGCCGCCCGTCGACGATAGGGATGGAAAGCGTGGTCGCAGTCAGGGCCGCCTTGATGTGCGACGGCATGTCGTCAGCTCCTTCCGTAGTGTGCGTGAAAATCGGATCGTTCTCGGAGACGAGCCGATTCAGCCAGGCCTCGAGATCGCGTTGCGCAGACGGATCGGCATTTTCCTGGATGGTCAGGCTCGCCGACGTGTGCTGCACGAGGATCGTGCAGAGCCCAGCGTCGACTTCGGCTTCTTCCACCGCGTCCTGAACCTGCCTGGTGATGTCGTGAAGGCCCTGTCCCCGAGTTCGTATGCTGATGCGTCTCGTCATTCATCAACCCCTGTGGCCTGGCTTTGTATGTTCTTCATCAAGTGGTTTGTGTCAAGGAGCCGAGGGAGCGGGTCGGCAGCCGAAAATACCCGGCAATGGTCGAGAAGGCGGGCGCTGAGCGTGTTGGAGTGACACTCGATGATCCAGCAGCACGGCGATATCATCGCTAACGACGAGGTCAATACGGCGGATTGAACTGCGATTCATGAAATTAGAGAAAATACCCGGTGAAGATGAAGCGTGGGCCAAACTCGCCACACTGGACCCAGCAAAGGTGTGTTGTAGAGCAGCGGCGCGTTTCGATGAACAGACAGAAACCTATACGCTCGAATCCTATGGATGTGGTATCTCCATTTCTCCAAGTGACAAAAAGATTTTCAGCAGTTCGCCCAAGGGCGATGATTTGCTCAGCAAGGTTGACGCATCACTGACCCTTCTCTGGTACCTGACTTCGTCACACTCCCTCCCTCCCTCTGGAAATCTGATCAAGCCGGGTAGCCTGCCTGGTGGGCAGATCTTCGAAAAAGGGACCCATGTGCTCCCACTCGAACCGCTTGCGGAAAAATATGCCCACACGCGCGAAGCCTTCATCGAAACTGGAAGAACCTGGGGAGGGGAAGTTCTCGATTTTGGCGATGCCGCCATACAACTCTGGCCGCTTCCGCAAGTACCCACGACGCTCATCCTGCGCACCGCGGACGAGGAGTTCCCGGCGCTGGTCAACCTCTTGCTCGATTCGAACTGCAAATTTCAATTTCCGACAGACATCGTCTGGGCATTCTGCATGATGAGCGCGTTGGTCATGCGGTGAACTGCTGACACCAAACGCGTATTGCCAGCCATTGCCGAGTCCCGTTCGTTTCCCTGGCCTCCCGTCCGATTCAAGCTGAGATCTCGCCTCAAGGCTCGCCCACCGCGCTTCCGATAGGTGGGCCGGGGGGTACTCCGATGCTGGAGTTGGTGAGCGGCTTTCTCGATCGATTCGGGCCGGCACTGGTGGTTGGGTGGGGCGTGATCTACTTCGTGCTGACCGCGCTCTTTGCCTACACGCTGCAGGCGATCTCCGACAAGACGGAGGCCGCCCCGGCCTGGATGTCCTGGGTGCCCTTCGTGCAGATGCACCCCTTTATTCGCGCCGCCGGAAGCAGCTGGACGGCGATGCTGATCTGGATCGTCGCGATGATCGCGGTAACCGTGTTCGCCGCTGCGGTCTCGTCGGGCGGGTCCGGGGGAGGCGCGCAATTCGCCGCCATGCTTCTGGTCCTGGGCTCCCTCTTCTATTTCGGCCGGATGATGTGGCGGCTGGCCGAAAATCGAGAACTCTCGGGCTATGTGGGTCTGGCGTGTCTCATTCCGCTCTTCGGGCTGCCCTTCTACTTCTACATCGCGTTTCACGACGGCCTGGTGCGTCCGAATCCGGTGGGACTCGGGGTCGTGTTCGTACTCGCGATCGGAGCCGCGGTGGGCGTCAGCAGTGATCTTTCAGAGGCCCGCGCGATGCTCGACAGCAACGCGGCTCTGTTTCAGTCCGGTGGCCCGGAAACCCCGGAAGAGGCCCAGCTATTCTTCGAATCGATGCAGGCTGCGGCGGGTGCCGGATCACAACAGGGCCAGGATGCCGCGCTACTCGGAATCGCGTCACTCGGGCCGGATTCCGCGAAGCGGGTCTATTACCAGTTCACCGACGAGAAGGGCGCGGTGCGCTTCGTGGAGCAGCTCGATCAGGTTCCGGATGCCTGGCGTGACCGCGTCGGCTACGTCGAAATGGATGGGCCGCCACCCCTATCCCCGGGCGACGCGCGGCGTATGCGCAGGCTGGGCGGTGCGAACCCTGCGGGAGTCGCCCTGGCCTCTACGGGCTCGCGCTCATCCACGGTATTGCTTTATTACGCAGAGTGGTGTGGGTATTGCCGCAAGACACGCGCGGAACTCGATCGCCGCGGTGTTTCCTTCCAGATGCTGGATATCGAGAATCCCGCCACGCTCGACGAGCTGGTCGAGAAGACCGGACAGCGGGGGATCCCTGTGCTCGACGTCGGTGGCAAGATCCTGATTGGATACGACCCGGAGGGCCTGGATCGACTGCTGGGCTCGGCCTCCTAGCGACGGACGCTCGGCGCCGTGGCTGGCCTTGCGCGCCGCACGGGCGCGCCGTCTAGCCTCAGCCGCGACTGCGGGGTCGAGCCTTAGCGGGTGGAAATGAAGCCACGATCTTGACGTCGCGCGATCCCCAACCCAGCGCATCCAGATGGCGCCCAGCGGCCCCGATGTTGGCAGTGATGACCCGACCGTCGTGGAAGATCACGGTCTCCGCGTCACGTCGAGCCACCGTCCCCTTCAGGCTCCGCGCGTACGCGTGCACCTTGGAGCCCGACGCCAGGACAATCAGCGATACGGGGCCGGTGGAGACCTCGCAGACCTGGCCCGCCTGGGCGGTCGCAAATGAGCTCAGCGTCAGGGCGAGAGCCAGGGCTGTCGCGAGGCGTCGCGGCGAGAGAACGTGCGGCATCTCGGTTGGATCGGATCGCGGTGGTCGCGCCTTGAGGCCCGGCTGCCCCGGGGTGTGGACTACTTCTAGGACCCTCCAGACCCTCCGCTTCGATCGCCCAAGCTCAGATCGGAGGGAATCAACGGGGAGGCGAGCAACCGCTCGAAGTCTTGCCACTTTCGTTCGATGGAAGGGGTCGTGCTGCCGCTCGTCTCTATATAGTGACGGACTAGATCCTTCCCGAGATTGTAATTGATCACGTAGCTCCGATATTTCTCGATGAACTGGACGTTTCGCTCCGCTCTGGACGCCGAGACCAGCGCATAGCGCTCGAGCCAGTCGATCGTCTGCTGCTTGTCAAATTTCCCATCGAGGTAGCGTCGTGCCGCCTCGTTGCGGGCATAGTCGAGTTCTTGAACGAGATCCTGCACCTGGTGGTATTCGTCAACCCGAGCGGGGTCCAGGCCCGCGAGCGGGAAGAGCTTCTCTGCTTCGAAGGCGGCGCGCTCGTCGCCGGGAAACGCCATGCGGATGCCGTACTCAGCACTCCCCTCGTTGATCACGCTCTTGGGACCGAACAGCGGGTAGAGGGAGAACTCGACCCAACCGCGTCCGCGTAGGAGATCGCGCTCCCACAAGATGTTGTTGACGTGGTGGCCGGGATATCCCTCGTGGCACGCCAGCCCCACTGCATCGCCGATGTGGATCGGTAGGCTGATGTTGACCTGGATGAGACTGTGGTAGTTGCCCTCGTACCAGTTGTAGGCGTTCCAGGGTTTGTCGGTAACGTACTCCACCTCGAAGCTCTCTTGCTTTGGCAGCGAGATGAAACGCGTGGTGCGCGCACGACACTCAGCGATGGCGGCCTGGAAGACGGCGTCGAGGCGGTCCGGAGGGATCTCGAACTGCTTGCGAAAAGCTTCGTAGCGGTCGAGCAGTGATTCCTCGCCGGGTAGGAGCCGCGCGAGTTCGTCCAGGATGGTATGGAACTCGGCCTCGCTCTTGATCGGTGCGACAGCATCGAAGAGAGCGCGTGATTCCTCATCGAAGGAGAGTTGCCTGCCATCTAGCATCTCGACGCGTGTCGCCAGAGCTTCGACGTTTTTGCGCAGCGCGCGCTGCCGCAGACGTGTCATCTCATCGGTGTCGGGAGGGGGGCCGGTCCCAAGCGCATCGATGAGTTGGGCGGCGCGGCTTCGGATCTCGGAAAGGGAAGGCTTGGCGCGCTCCGCCTCCTCCCGCCACTCGGCCGGGCCCAGATAGGCGTCTACATAATCCGGGTCGTGGTTTCCGAGCGCCAATCCGAGCTTCACGTACGCTTCTGCGCTGGCGTCGAGTGAATGCGCGTCAGCAGTCCCCGCGCCTGGGCCGGTGACTTGTGGATCGCAGCCGCCCAATGAGAGCACGGCAGCGACTACCAGCGTCGTTGCGAAGACCTGGGGACGGATCGATGGGATGCTCGCAAGGCGGTGAAGCGCAGTGCCGTGCTCGAACAAGTGATCCCCCTCTCCCGCCAGGTCACTTTACACCAGCTTGTGGGCCGATCGATCAAGGCATCGGTCGAGATCGATCTGGCCTGGTAGCATAGGGCGGGGTGATCGGCGCATCAGGAGGCACGGCATGCGTTTTTCAGTGTTGTCGGCAGAGGAAGAGCAGAGGATCCACGAGGCCGCGCTGTGCATCCTGGAAGAGGTTGGTCTCGAGGTTGCGCGGCCATCCCTGATCGCCAGATTGAGAGAACACGGCTTTCCAACGCTTGCGGATGATCGGGTGCTGATCCCCCGCGCGCGAGTCGAAGAAGCGCTGAAGGGTGCGCCGCGCAGCGTGCGCCTGGGTGCGCGCGACGCGGACAAGCAGGTCGTACTGGATGGAACGCGCTGCTTCACGGCCACGGACGGCTGTGGCTCGAAAACTCTGGACATCGACACGGGCGAGGTCCGGCCCTCGTCGTTGGCCGACGTCGCCGCCAGTGCCCGCCTGGTCGACGGTATCGACGAGTACGACGTCTACTGGACGATGACCAGCGCTCAGGACGTGGAGCCCACGACGCGGGTGGCGCGCGGTTTTCTCGCGGCATTGCAGAACACCGTGAAGCCGATCCAGGTGATCGACGCGTGCAAGGGCGAGGAGGCGGAGACGCTCGCCCTGATGGCCCGGCAACTCGAGTCCGCCGGCGCAATGTACGGCCCGCCGGTCTCGATGCTGAATTCCGTCGTCACGCCGCTGAGACTGGACCCGGATGGCACCGAGGCTTCGATGGTCTTCGCGCGTGAGGGTCTGCCCGTGGTCTGCTGCAGCATGCCGATCGGCGGTGTCACGTCGCCCGCGACACCGGCGGGCACGGTCATGCTCGCGCATGCAGAGGTGCTGGCGTTCTTGACGCTGCTGCAGAGCTTCTACCCCGGTTGCCCGCTCATCTACTGTCCTTTCCCCGTCTTCGCA
>PVMK01130788.1_pt1 | contig 14830 bp, 12 predicted proteins | sample 1853481 | NCBI WGS metagenome assembly PVMK01 (sample SAMN08533507, study PRJNA380276) | Marine sediment metagenome, whole genome shotgun sequencing project.
CGAATTTGTTTTATCCTCGTTTCTTGGCTACTACATGAAATGGTTATTTAGTCTACAAAAGTCATTTCATACTATGAAAAGTAAGTTTTCCAATTGACAGAAGGATCGCACAGCGCACTAGCACTTGTTTATCTATTATACATAGGAGATTTTGGCTCAGCGTTAAGTTATTTTGATTCTTTCCGGATTTCACCTTAAGCCTTTTGGCACCTTATCAATCCTGAATCCTGCAATTACTCATGTGCTTGGGAGGTAAGTATTATATAATGGTGATAATATTGCAAGAATTTTATTAGTTTTAATCACACGTCGTGCTAAACACTACAGGCGGTTGTACAGATCATTTACAGAGATCCTGGACAACACAATTACCCTCAAGAAAGCCGCTGACCTCAAGTCAGCGGCTTCATTGATTGTAATTGTGTTGTCCAGGGTCTCTGTAAATGGTCTGAACAACCGCCTGCAGTGTTTAGCACAACGAGTGATTTAAACTATTAAAAATCTTGCAATATTTTCACCATTATACAATACTTACCTCCCAAGCCCATGAGTAATTGCAGAATTCAGGATTGATAAGGTGCCAAAAGGCTTAAGGTGAAATCCGGAAAGAATCAAAATAACTTAGCGCTGAGGCAAAATCTCCTATGTATAATTGATAAACAAGTGCTAGTGCGCTGTGCGATCCTTCTGTCAATTGGAAAACTTACTTTTCATAGTATGAAATGACTTTTGTAGACTAAATAACCATTACATGTAGTAGCCAAGAAACGAGGATAAAAAATAACACATTTATGCCAGGGATAGTTATATATAGAAATATTATTTGATCAGTAACTAAGCTTATCTTCAGATGCATGAGAATCAGCGGAATATCCCGAAAGAAATGTTGTTAATTTAAAATCTTTGAGGCTTGTAAAGAAATTTTTGTTATTCAAGGCTTGTAGTGGTAAAATATCTCAAATTCACTCGAACCATAAAAACTCAATCTCTATTGAACTGTAGACCGTCGGGTTAGCAAAATGACCAAGTTTTATGCTCTGACTTGGTCCCCACAGGATTGGAACTCATAACCCGAAGGTCCCAGGTTCGAGTCCTGGACCCGCTACTGACATAAAGACGGCTTTTACCGTCTTTTTGTTTAAGAGTTTTCTCCGCAAACTCCATAAAAGTAGATGATTGCGCCTTTTCAGGCGCTTTTCCTCTTTAAAACGCAGTTTAGCTATATCCCACAGGACTGGGGCTCATGTTTTAGGGGTTATGAGCCCAAAAAATTTCCACGTATAAACCGAATAATAACCTATCTCAGACCGTAAATCTTGTCCGACCTTTGATCCCCGCTAGACTGTGACTTGAGATCTGCTGGTTACAGGATTGGGTCATAGTCCAAAAAGTTTCTTCATGTTTAGCGAGAAATTGCTTATCACAGACCGAAAAACTCGCCTGAATTGTGATCTCCACCAATTTTGGACTCATCACCTGTTAGTTTTAATGAGCCTAAGTATAATTTCCTAAGGAAAAACAGACCTGTTTAATTTGGACTTATACACTAAAATTATAAAGTCGCATAAAACCAGGCATTTCTGCATAAAAGCCCCAGCATCACTTCATCTATGATCGCCAAACTCGAAGGAAAAAAGGCTACATGCATCGTACGCACTCCTAAAAAGACCACCGGGTTGTAATCGTTGAGTTTACCCCTCTCGGACAGCGAATTGTCGAAAATACGACGCTGGGTGACCTGACACTCTTACGGCGCCATCTGAGTCAACTTCCCGGTCAATGGCTCACAGACATTGATAAAGTATTGACCAAAATTAACAATATATTGAGGTCGTGGAAGGTAAATGAAATCTTTGAAACGCATGCTTCCTTTTTTGCGGCCCTACCGCTGGATTGCTTTCTGGCTGGTGATCACCGTAATTTTGCCGGTTGCCATGGAATTATTGGTACCGAGGGCGCTGCACTACATTATTGATGAAGGTATTGAACCCGGCGATATGACCGCCATCTGGCGAGGGGCGAGTTTTATGTTGGTCACCGCACTGACCAGTGCGCTGGCAACCCTCGGACAAGGCGTCTGTCGGGCGCTGCTGGCTCAAGGTTTAGCCTATGATATGCGCAACCGCCTCTTCGCTCACATCCAGACCTTTTCCTTCGCCAACCTCGACAAACTGCATACCGGGCAACTGATGACCCGCCTTTCCAGCGATGTCGACCAAGTACGGGGTTTTTCTAGCCACGGACTCTCGCTACTGCTACGGGCGTTGCTGATGCTGATCGGCAGCGTGGTGATGATGTTCGTGATTGACGCGCAACTGGCCATCATCTCCCTGATCATACTGCCGTTAGCTGGCTTACTGATCTGGGGATTGATGAATTTGGCCCGGCCCCTGTTTATGGTAGTGCAAGAAAAACTCTCGGCCCTTAACACCTCCGTCCAAGAAAATCTGGCCGGTCCGCAGGTGGTCAAAGCTTTTGTGAGGGAGCGGTTCGAGATTGAGCGTTTTGCTGGTCACAACGATAATTACATGCGCGAAAATATCAAAGTCGGCCGACTGATGGCGGTGGCCCTGCCTGTGTTGACCTTACTCACCAACCTGGGGATCGTGGCGGTCGTCTGGTTTGGCGGGGGGGATGTGATCGGTGGACGGTTGACCTTAGGCGAGTTAGTGGCCTTCAACAACTATCTGATGATTGGGATGGCACCGCTGATGCTATTGGGCAACATCCTGACGGCAGTTTCGCGGGCCGAAGCTTCTGCTCAGAGATTTCTGGAGGTACTGGATGCTCAACCAGCAGTGTGTGTGGCTCCTGACCCTCATAAATCCAGCCAACTCAAAGGGCAGGTAATTTTCGAAGATGTCACCTTTCATTATGAAGGGGCTGACCAGCGGGATGGAATTAACGGGGATGCCCACCGAGGGGGCAGAAATATTTTAAGGGGCATCACCTTCAATGTCCAGCCTGGACAACGGGTAGCTTTATTAGGGGCTACCGGATCGGGCAAGAGCACCCTGGTCAACCTGATCCCGCGTTTCTACGATGTCGATTCCGGCCACATAAAAATCGATGGGGTTGAAATCTGCGATTGGGAACCGGAAGCCCTGCGGAAGAAGATTGGCGTTGTTCTGCAACAGACCACCCTCTTCAGCGGCACCATCCGAGAGAACATCGCATATGGCCGCCCGGATGCCAGCATCGAGGATGTGATCTCCGCCGCCAAAGCAGCCCAGGCGCACGATTTTATTTTGTCTATGCTGGAGGGCTACGATAGTTTTGTGGAGGAGCGCGGCGCCAACCTTTCGGGCGGACAGAAGCAACGCATTGCTATCGCGCGTGCCCTGCTGATTTCACCCGGCATCCTGATCCTCGACGATAGCACCAGCGCGGTGGACATGGAAACCGAAGCCAAAATTCAGTCCGCCTTGGATGAACGATTAGCCGATTGCACAATCTTTATGATTGCCCAACGCATCAGCAGCGTGCTGACTGCCGACCAGATTTTGGTGCTTGATCATGGTCAAATCGCAGCCCAAGGCACGCACCAACAATTGATGCAAACCAGCCCAATTTATCAGGAAATTTACCAATCGCAAATGGGCAATGGATCGGGGGTGACAGCATGATTCAAGCCAAAAAAGAAACTCCCCACGTACGACTCGGTTTTGGCGGTGGCCCCCGGCACACGGGCGAAGAAGCCCGTAATACACATGCCACCACCAAACGCCTGTTGCTCTACGCTCAACCTTACACTACGCAACTGATCGGTGTTGCTGCGCTGGTAATCGTCAGCACATTCTCCAGCCTGGCTGGCCCCATTTTACTGGGCAGAGCCATTGACGGGTTCATCTCCACCGCAGACCTCCCCGGCCTGGGGCGTATAGCCCTGATCATGCTAGGCATTTTTCTGCTGGGTGGCTTGGCCTCCATTGGTCACGGCGTGATCATGGTTGGGATGGGACAGCGGTTGATAGCCGACGTACGTATTGAGCTTTTTACCCACCTGCAAGCCCTCTCAATGGCCTATCACGACAAACACAAAGTCGGCGATTTAATGAGCCGCGTGACGAACGATTCCGAGGCCATCAACCAGGTGCTCTCCAACGGTCTTATCGCCTTCATCACCAACATTCTCACCCTGGGCGGCATCATGGTTTCGATGTTCGTCCTGAACTGGCAGTTGGCCATCGGCACCCTGATTTTGCTGCCGCTGATGGTCTACATCACCAGCGTGGTCACCAAACGTAGCCGCGTCGCTTTCCGGGAAGTGCAACACAATTTGGGGACAATGAACGCTATCATGGAAGAAAATATCGCTGGGATTCGTGTGGTCAAGGCCTTTGCTCGGGCCAAGGACACTATCGCACAATTCGAACGTGCCAACGCTGCCAACCGGAAATCGGGTGTCAAGGCGGATATCATCACCGCCGCGTTGGGACCTATGTTCACCACGATGAGTACAATCACGATCGCGACGACCGCTCTGCTGGGCGGCTGGCTGGCTTTGGGAGGGGTTGCCACGGTGGGGGTGATCGCTACCTTTGTGGTTTACATCATGAATTTCTTCCGTCCCATGCGCGGGATCGCCATGCTTTACAACAGCCTGCAATCAGCGTTGGCTGGTGCGGAACGCATCTTCGAAGTGCTCGATTCCGCCCCTACGGTGGCCGATCAACCCGCGGCAAAGCCCCTGGCGAACATCCGAGGCGCGGTGAATTTCGAAGCAGTTACCTTCGGCTACGATCCCAAAAAGCCGGTGTTGGTCGATGTCAGCCTATCCAGCAGCCCTGGTGAGACAGTAGCCCTGGTCGGCCCCACTGGAGCGGGGAAGACCACGATCATCAACCTACTCAGTCGCTTCTACGATGTGGATGCTGGGGCCATTTACATCGATGGGCAAGACATCCGCGCCGTAAGACAAAAATCGATCCGCAAGCAGTTGGGGATTGTGCTGCAAGACACATATTTATTTTCGGGGACGGTGATGGAAAATATCCGTTATGGACGGCTTGGAGCCAGCGACGAAGATGTCTACGCGGCTGCCGAACTCGCCAACGCTGACTGGTTCATCCGCCGCCTGCCCGCGGGCTACCGGACCCAGGTCTCGGAGCGGGGGCACAACTTCAGCCAAGGGCAGCGCCAATTGCTGGCTATTGCCCGCGCCGTTTTAGCGGATCCCCGCATCCTGATCCTCGATGAAGCCACCAGCAGCGTCGACACGCGCACTGAAATGCTGATCCAGGAAGCGCTGCTTAACCTGATGGAGGGACGCACAGCCTTTGTGATCGCCCACCGGTTAAGCACCATCCGCTCCGCTGACCAGGTATTGGTGATCGATGGAGGGCGGATCATCGAGCGTGGTGATCATGAGAGTCTGCTTACGAAAAAAGGGTTTTATTTCAACCTGTATATGAGTCAGTACCGTTCGGTGGCTTTGCCACCGAACTAGCCAACCTCTTCAGGTTGCAAAACAACATAGTCATCAAACTGAGCGCCATCAGGTGTGCTGACAACATAACCAAGCCAGGCCACAACAGGCTGTCCAGCAGTGGGAGCAAGTGTCCCCGTCACTTTCTCAGCTGCGTCTAAATCTCCCTGCTCCCCGGGTGTGCAATCACCGTTGAAGTGGTCAAATTCTAGACATTACGAGCCATCGGGGAAGACACAGGTAGCCCCGCTACTAGGAACAGGTGCTCTAAAAGAAGCATTTTTTTCTTTAAGGAACAATCAAGGTTCGTCCAAGTTCTCCTGAACTGGGAACCCCAGCTTATGTGTGGATATCACAAGCTGGCTTAAGTCCTGGCCCCGCTACTGATAAAAAATGAGACAAAACCTCTTTTTTTATTTAAGAGTTTGGCTTCGCCAAAACTCTACTGAAATTATGGAATCGCCAACAGACGATGTTGAGCGGTTTTTGTCTTTGTTCAGGTATGATTCTAGAGAGAAATTGGGGGATTTGTTAAAATATTAGTACATACGCACACTTTTTTTGAAAAACCCGGTTCGAATCCTTTAATTTATGAATATGATTTCTTAATGGATTTCGCTGACCAAATTCCATACCATAACTGCATTCACTTAACCACCCCTATCTGAAGATGGGATTATTCCCATTCTCTTGCGTCTAAAACAATCGCCTGATATATCGTTCGCTGACACCCAGCATCTCTGCTGCTTTTTTCTGTTTCAGACTCTTTTCTTCTAACCGTTGCATTACTTTTAGTCTGTTCAGTTCGGTTTTGCTCATTGTTAGTAGTCCATCCATACTGTCCTTGTCCTCTCTTGGGGGCCTTCCCCAATTAGGACATTTTAACTTGGGACAAATAGGACTCTACTACTTTGCGCTAGCACACACAATTTTCAAGCCTTGACAATTACTAAAATACGAATATACTTTATTCTTTTCAACTATATATATGTATAAACTATTTATATTCATAAACTATTTCAGAAAGGAAAGGTTTTCATGAAATCGCAACCTGAATTTTTAACAACAGTAGAGAATTGGTCGAAGCTGTATTTTTTCCAATCACTGACTGATTTTTTCAATTACCTGAAAAACTCCGAACTTTCCCTCCTCCAAGCCTATGCGCTTACATACCTATTTTTTAAAGGACCGATCAAGATTTCTGAATTATGCGAGCATATGATGGTATCCCCTGGCGCTGCCAGTCAGATGGTTGATCGGCTTGAAAAATTAGAAATGGTTGCGCGGATTGCAGACTCCGAAGACCGCCGAGTACGAAAAGTTGCCGTACTCGATAAAGGAGAAAAATTTATGCAGGAAAGCTTCGAATTTAGCCAAAGCTGGCTAAGCGAGATTCCAAGCAATATAACCCCAGAGCAAGAAGTCCAGATCACCGCTGTCCTATCAATCCTCATGCAAAGCTCTGGCAAGAGTAATCAACCTCACTTACAAAAATAAAGGAAAAAATAAAATGAAATTAGCAATCTTTGGGGCAACCGGTAAAACAGGTATCGAACTTGTAAAACAGGCTCTTGATCAGGGGCACGCTGTGACCGCATTTGTGCGCGATCCTTCCCGACTGGCAATCGAAGATGATAATTTAACCTTTGTTACAGGAGATGTTTTTGAAGCTGTAAGTGTCGGCAATGCTGTAGAAGGTCAAGATGCCGCCATCTGCGCGTTGGGTGCAGGTAGTGACCTGAAGAAAACAACCATCCGTGCTACCGGCACAATTAATATCATTAGTGGTATGCAAAAGCATAACGTAAAACGATTAATGGTCGTAACAGCAATGGGAACCGGAGACAGCTGGAATAGATTGTCTCTGGTGAACAAATTCTTCTATGCCACCCTGTTGAAAAGCTCTCGCGAAGACCATGAATCACAAGAAATTGCTGTAAAAGAAAGCGGATTGGATTGGACCATCATTCGCCCGAGTGGATTAACTGATACGCCCCGAACTGGCGTTTATGAGGTTGGAGAAGATATCCTTGCTGATACATCTAAGATTGCCCGTGCCGATGTGGCCGATCTGATCCTCAAAGAACTGGAACAAAACACTCGAATCGGCAAAGCCGTCACAATCACTAACTAAGTTGAACCAAGTATAGGCCAAAGTTTTTCTCTCCTTGGGCCTATGCATACACTATTCAAGCGCATCGCAAATGCAATGGGCACAAATAACTATGAATAAATCTTCACGCACACTCTCTACAAAGAAAATCTTTTTAGGCATTATCGGGATAGCTTTGATTGGCGGCCTCATTTGGGGCATCCAATGGGCCACCTATGCCAGGCCGCCTTTGCCCGAAGCAGTACAAGCACTGGAAAGTGACGAGCTTGTCACAGTCACGTACGAACCCTGGCTTACATTTTCACCAAACGCATCAACACCCACAACTGGCCTCATCTTTTACCCCGGTGGGAGGGTAGACTCTCGTGCGTATTCAGTTTTGATGCGAGAAATAACACTGGAAGGCTACCTGGTGGTTGTGGCTGATTTCCCGATAAACATGGCGGTATTTGCCCCCAACATCGGAGAGGAGATCGTCGCTTATTACCCAGACATCGATCACTGGGCAATTGCCGGGCACTCTGTTGGCGGCACGATGGCGGCGCAATACACCGCTAATCATCCCGAAACCATTGAAGCGCTTGCGATTTGGGCATCATACCCTGCGGACAACACCGATATTTCGGAGTTGAATATTCCCATCATTTCAATTTATGGGGGCCGTGAGATAGGCGTGAACGACACCAGCGTTGGAGAACGCGCGCACCTGCTTCCTGAGGACACGCTTTATATCCGCATCGAAGGCGGCGACCATCACCAATTTGGGTCTTATCAGATCAGCCCCGAAGACCACCTGGCCACCATCAGCAGGGCATCTCAACAAAAACAAATTGTTGAAGCAACATTGGCGTTGTTATCAGGAATTCAAAATCAATAATTTTTAAACAAAACCGTTAATAAGGAGAAAAAATGGATCCACTAGCAAGTACTATCATGGGGTTGGCATTGGTGTTTTATTCAATAGGCGTTTGGAGCGAGAGAATTGCAGGAAAACTAAAACCGTGGCATTTATTATTCTTTGTACTTGGATTAATCTGTGACACATGGGGAACAGGACTGATGTTTGAATTCGTTGGCGGTATGACATTTGATGTTCATGGGATAACAGGTCTAATCGCGATTTTATTAATGTTTATACATGCAGCCTGGGCTTTTTGGGTTTTGAAAAAGAAGGATGAACAAGCGATCAATAATTTTCACAAGTTCAGTGTGGCTGTCTGGGTGATTTGGCTCATTCCATATTTCAGCCCAATGTTTTTTTCAATGCCTTTTTAAGCGACTGACAGGTAATGATATGAGTGCGATAAGTATTGTAACCATCCTCTTCCTCATCCTAGAAATGACCAACGTGCTCACGCTGTATTTTTTTCCGGGCTCAAAATATGCGAACGCAATTGGTGTATTCAAGGCTTGGGAAAAATCAAAAGCAGATCCAGAAATTCATGACTTCGTGAAATACCTTGTAAATTGGGTCGCAGGGACTAAGCTGATCTGTCATCTTTTTATTGGTCGTTATTCTGATTATGGCTGACGACCGCACCTTGTTATTTTCTGGAATTGCCCTGGTGGTCTCAATTGCATCTTTCTTCTGGCGGTTATTCCCTTTGATCCGCAAAATGGACAAGGGTGGTCAAATAGAACCTAAAAATTATTCTGAAGTTTTAGGTTGGATGATCGGAGTTTTTATACTGGTGTTTGTAGGAGCTATTACAACCTTATTTATAAACTAGTAATCCGTCAATTGTGAATGGTAGGATAGAGACGTTTTATTTTATACGAGCATCAGCAGATAGAAAAGCGCCAATCAACCTTAACAACTTTAGAATTGCGATCATTCACCCAGGCTTGAGCATCATATTGCAAGGTGTGCTCATCTGGAAGGCTGCGGTTGATGCACTGACGAGACAGGACGCTGAGTTCGATCTCAGCCATGTTCAACCAGCTGCCATGTTTGGGTGTGAAATGGAACTCGAAACGATTGATGAGTCTTCTGGCTTCATCAGGTTCAAAAGCCAGATAAAAAGCAGCTGGCGATCCGTTATGATCAATCCATTTACACAATGTTCTAAATCCTACCAAAAATATGGTTTTGAGAGCAAGGAATACTTCTTAAGAAATTTAGACGGGCGAATTAAGTCCGTATCTTCTTTGGAAGCAATCCAAAATTGAGAACTGGCTCGAGTCCGGTTTCTAAAAAATTTATAATACCTATGCTGGCTACTCTCCTCATCCACAGGTAAATGCCATTTTTTTAGAGTGTGTTTCCAAGGGCTAGCGTGGTTTTGATCCAATTTCACGGTTGGCTGATTAGAAAAGAGTTTTTGAAAAGTGGACCCACCTTGGGGAAGAGGTCAGCAATCCGGCCTCAAAGTCCTTTAAGCTATCGTCTCCTAGTTTCTTTTGCTTTTGTTTTACAGTCTTCACAATTTCATTACATTGCACTAACATATCAAGTGGTACAATTTTTTTTTGGGATCAAATAAATTAGTTAAGTAATAAGGGCAACATGAAAAATCTTTCTTTTTTCTTATTTCTTTCATTAATCATTCTTCTATTTTCATTGTTAGGATGTGTACCAACCGCTCCTACACCGGCAGTTGTCAAAGTTGATTTGAACAATCTGCAGCCCTTGCCGACTGCTCAAGAATCCGAAATGCTACCCCTCCGGGTTGCCATTGCAGCAGTAATATCCCCGGAGGGCACCGCCGAGAGTTATGCCCCCTTATTAGATTATCTTGAAGATAGCTTGGGACGACCCATTGAATTGGTGCAGCGACGTACTTACGCCGAGATCAATGATTTGATTAAAAATGGCGATGTAGATCTTGCCTTTGTTTGTACGAGCGCGTATATCGTTGGCAGACGTGATTTTGACATGCAGCTACTAGTGGCCCCTAAGGTGAATGGCGAATCTTATTATCATTCTCTACTGATTGTGCCGATCGATAGCTCAGCAAAATCTATCTCAGACTTGCGCGGAATGGTGTTTGCCTTTACAGATCCAATGTCTTTTTCTGGAAGAATGTATCCCACATACCTTCTTCACCAAATGGGGGAAGCGCCAGCAGAATTTTTTCTAAGAACCTTCTTTACCTATAGTCATGATGATGCCATTCGAGCGGTTGCAGATGGGTTGGCAGATGGGGCCGCGATAGATTCTTTAGTTTTAAATTTTGCTCTTGCCCGTGACCCATCCTTAGGGGAAAAGATCAAGGTTATTTACACATCACCCCCCTTTGGCATTCCGCCTGTTGTGGTAAGCCCAGAGACGCGACCGCAACAACGCTTACTGTTGACTGAGATTTTTTTGAACATGCATATTAATACTGCCGGGTTGGACGCATTGCGTTCTCTTGATGTAGACGAATTTACTGTTGTTTCTGAAGATTTATACAATACAGTTGAAGACATTGCGACCGCTATTTCAGGGCAATTAGATCTGCCATGAAAACAGATAAAAGCGGCAAATTCATGATTAAATTATGGGGGTTATTGGGAAGTGTTAATGTACGAACAAAGATTTTTGGCATTGTCCTTGGCAGCACGTTGATCCTGAGCCTTTCTTTCGTCTATCAGGTTCGGTTATCATTGCACAATGTTCTTGAGCAAAAGTCTCAGGAACAGGGTGTTTCAATTGCCAGAGATGTTGCAGCTCGAGCCACAGATTTGATCCTGGTTAATGATCTCTTCGCTTTGCATGAATTATTAGCTGAAACAAAAGAAAATTATGCGGATGTTCGCTATGCCTTTATACTAGACTCTCAAGAACGAATGCTTGCCCACACTTTTGGTGAGGGATTTCCCCTTGATTTGATCGATGTTAATGTGGTTAATGCTGGGGAATACCAAAATACTGTTGTGGTAGATGCTGGAGAAGAAGAAGTTTGGGATGTAGCGGTTCCAATATTTGAGGGAAAAGCAGGGGTCGTCCGGGTTGGGATTTCTGATCGTAGCGTCCACCAGACATTAGCCTCGCTCACAACGCAAATGCTGGCCATCTTAGTGGCAGTTTTAATTGGAAGTTTGTTGGCAGCTACTTCTTTAACTTGGGTCTTGACTCGCCCGATTTTGACCCTGGTTGATGCCACCAAAAAAGTTGCATTGGGAGATTATTCACCCAGAGTGGCTCGATGGGCCAATGATGAAATTGGAGATCTGGCCGTTTCTTTTAATCAAATGGCCACTGAATTAGGTCGCTTGGATGAGATCAGGCAGGAACAAGAGCAACTCCGCCGACAGCTATTGGAAGGCGTGATCACTGCCCAAGAAGATGAGCGCCGCCGCATTGCAAGAGAGTTACATGACAGCACATCCCAATCTTTAACCTCCTTAATTATTGGTCTTAAAAATTTGGAAGAATGTTGTGAAAACCCTGATATTCTGCCACAATTTGAACAACTGCGAGTAGAAACAGGAAGAACATTAGATGAAGTCCACGCATTGGCATTACAGTTGAGACCAGCAGTATTGGATGATTTGGGGTTAGAAGCAGCTTTAGAAAGATTAGTCAGTGAGTGGCGGTTGCGTTACAATGTGAGCGCTGATGTATTGGTTCATCTGCGCGAAGAGCGCTTGCCGGGTGATGTAGAAACAACATTGTATCGAATTGTGCAAGAGGCCCTTACAAATATTGGTAAACATGCTCATGCAAACTCAGTGAGCGTGCTTGTCGAAAGAAAGGATCGCGATGTAGTTGCAGTTATAGAAGATGATGGGATTGGCTTTGATATGAACAGCTCGTTTGATAAGGGGCACTTGGGGTTATTGGGAATGCGTGAACGGGCTGAATTACTCTCCGGTAATTTAATCCTTGAAAGTAAGGGTCGAGAAGGTACCAGTATTTTTGTTACTATCCCGATATCTTGCAATACGGAGGTTATCAATGCCTGAAAAAGTACGGGTGCTGTTGGCAGATGATCATGCTGTATTACGTTCGGGTTTGACGCTATTAATAAACGGGCAGGATGATTTTACAATCGTTGGAGAGGCTCCAACCGGATTGGCTGTATTGGCCCTGGCAGAAGAATTACAACCTGATCTGATCTTGCTGGATCTTTCTATGCCTGGGTTGGGTGGATTAGATGTAATCTCCACCCTGAGATTAAAGTCGCCTGAGATGAAAATATTAGTGCTGACCATGCACGATGATCTGGAATACCTCAGGCAGGCATTAAAATCTGGCGCCTCGGGTTATATTCTCAAAAAAGCAGCCGATTCGGAACTGCTCGCAGCAATGCGTTCCGTGATCAATGGTGAAGTTTATGTGCATTCATCCATGACCAAAGGTTTGCTAAAGGATATATTGCCAGATGATAAGCACGAAACCGATAAGGATGCCTGGGAAAATCTCAGCAATCGAGAAAAACAAGTATTACAATTAGTTGCGTTAGGTCATACCAGCGCTGAGATTGCAGAGCAATTAAACTTGAGTTCCAAAACGATAGATACTTATAGATCACGGGGAATGGAGAAATTGGAACTTAAAACTAGGGCGTCCCTAGTGCGCTATGCATTGCAGCGCGGAATTTTAGAGCAATAATCAGAAATTTCCCCACATTGGAAACATCCATGTAATCTAAAGCCTTACATCCTGTCAGGAAAATTCCGCATGAAAGTAAAACAGGACACAGACTTTTCCTGATATGACTCAATACCATCATCAACTATAGTTAGGTTGGTAATTTCAACCCATTAGTTTCCTTTAAAAGGATGATGAGAGTATGAGTGTTTCTAGAAGAAATTTTCTCAAGATCTCCGGTGTTTCTGCTGGAGCCCTCACCGCGGGTTCGTTGTTATCTGGCAAGATGAAAACGCTTATCCCGGCACCCAAAGGGAAAGAGCTAGTAGGAGAAAAATTTATTCCTACCACTTGTTGGATTGGCAAACAGGATTGTGGCATGCTCGCCCGAGTTGTCAATGGACGACTCGTGAGTTTCCAAGGGCATCCCGACCACCCGCGTAATAAGGGTACATTGTGTCCGAAGGGGGTTGCTCAGATCCAAGCGATCTATGACCCGAATCGTGTCAAAGCCCCCCTAATGCGCACAAATAAAAAAGGCGTCCCTGGCACCTGGGAACAAATTTCTTGGGATGAAGCACTGGATATCGTCTCTGGGAAGATCAAAGACGCCCTGGACCGCGATCCGCGCCTGTTTGTCTGGCAAAAAGGACGCAGCAAGGCCAAAGACTTTTACGATGATGCGTTCGTGAAATCCAGTGGCGCCACCAAATTACACCACGGCGCTTTCTGTTCCGACGCTGGTTACCGAGCTTTGGAATACACCATTGGTATGCACGGTGTGCTTCACCCCGACATGCGCCATACAAAATACTTGCTTTCCTGGGGTTGGAATATCACCAACGCTGGCGGCAACAAATTCTGCTGGCTGACCTGGCCGCAACAATTGGTGGCAGCCAAAGAGCGCGGTATCAAGGTGACTGCGATTGATCCTCGCTTGCGCGGTCCCGCGCATTTTGCCGATGACTGGGTTGCCATCAAACCGGGCACTGACCTGGCTATGGCCCTGGCGATTTGCAAACTGCTGATCGATCAAGATACTATCGACCACAAATATCTCAAGAAATATACTAATTCCCCTTATCTGGTTGGCGCCGATGGCAAATTCTTGCTTTCTGAACCGGCTGAGGGTGAAGAAAAAGGCAAAGAGTTGGTTTGGGATTCGGCCAGTATGGCGGCAGTGCCCTTCGACACCGCAGGCATCGAGCCTGTGTTGGACGGCTCCTATGATGTTGACGGCAAGGCCGTCTCAACCGCTTTCCAACTTTTCAAAGAACATCTAGCCGAATCGACTCCTGAATGGGCAGCACAACAATGTGGGGTTGATGCCGCTCAAATTCGCCAAATAGCCCAAGATCTAGCCGAAAATGCGATGATCGGCAGCATGATCGAGGTGGAAGGAAAACTACTGCCTTATCGCCCGGTTGCCATCATGGCCGATCGCGTGGCCCAGCTAGAGCTTGGTTTCCAGGCCCTGCGAGCCATGCTGTTCATCCCCATGCTGCTGGGATCTGTTGGCGCTGTCGGTGGACAGTTCAGTGATTTCACCTGGAAAGAGTATAAGAATTGGAAGAAATTCGCCGATATCAGCGTCAAGGAAGGCCCGTACAATATTTACTTGAGCGGCAGTAAATTCTTCCCCATTAACAGCAACAATTCATCCATAGTTGCCAAGGTTATCAATAATCCTGAGAAATATGAAGTGGATTATGTGCCTGAGGTTTTCCTGCTGCATCATGTCAACCCGCTAGGTTCTTTCCCCGATCGTGAA
>PVMK01122993.1_pt1 | contig 14828 bp, 12 predicted proteins | sample 1853481 | NCBI WGS metagenome assembly PVMK01 (sample SAMN08533507, study PRJNA380276) | Marine sediment metagenome, whole genome shotgun sequencing project.
GTATCTCGAATCAAGCGCCCCCGAGCAGACGGAACTACCGTGGGGGCTGTGGGGTGCCAAAATTACATCCGTATCTGAGATGCTGCCGGAGCGCAGGGCTGAGAGAAAGAGCGACAGACAGGTGATCAATGCGGGGCCTGCGCTGGGGTGCAATGCCCCAGCGCCGCTCCGAACTAGGTCACGCCATCACCCTTTCCAGACACGGATGACATTTTGGCACCCCACAACCCAACAGGATTAGGTGAGGGCCGCCATTCGTCGGAATCGAGTTTGACAGCAACGCTGACAGCAACGTGGGTGGACTTCGGGGTGCGATGGGAGTCAAGCTGAAACGGTTCTAGATACGGGAGAGACCTCCAGAGACTGCCTGAGACGCTGCACATACGACTCTTAATCCGGGAGTCGTGGGTTCGAATCCCACCCGGCCCTCCACGCTTGTTCTCTATCTAAAGCGCTTGGTCATCTCCTTCAAGAGTGCCAGCGCCAGGCAATCGCTTACCCGGCAGCGGAGGCGAAGCACTGTAAGCCTCTTGGATCCAGATAGTGCCAAGTTTCCGGCCGAGGCTCGAACGCCAGCCCTGGAACTGGCCCTTCACCTGGTAGGCCACTGGCTCCATCGTGATAACGGCAGCGGCGACCCGTTGCCCCGATCGCGGGCGTGCGGGCTGCTCAGATCCGCTCCCACCCCACACAAGCCCGGCCGAGCCCGATGATGCCATCGCCATCGCCGGCAAGCACTCCGGGTGCCCTTCGTCGTCCAGAAACGCTACCGCTTTCGCCGCGTTGAGGCGGCCGAACTTTTCGCGTACCTGTGGGGGCATCACAGACACGTCTCCGTCGTTGCCGGAAACACGTCGCGCCAGCCACCGGCTGCGTAGGGTGTCGACTAGAAGACCGGCCCGCGAGAAGTTTAGCTTGCGGGACGCAGCGAGCACTTCGATTACTCCGGCGCTCCGGATACCGCTATAGGCGTTGTAGCGAACGTCCTCGCTCTTCATGAGGTGATCGTAATAGGCGCCGGAGCGCTGAAACTCAAGGAAGCGCCCCTTGATCGTCCACGCTCGGAGATCCGCTGAAATCGCCAGAATCGAGACCCGTGGATCGGTCTCCAGGTTCCGGCGGGTCTTCCAGATCATCAGCTCTGCGAAGATGATCGTCCGTTCGTCGACGGCCTCCAGGGAGAGCACGGGCACAACGTTGGGGGTGCCGCGATCATCGCGGGTCGCAAGGAACTTTGGGGTGCGCGACCCAGACAGAGCCGTCATCGTCTCCGGGTCGAGCTTTCCCTGAGATGCTGCAGCCATCACCACGGTCACCAACTGTCACCGGGACCAACGACCCGCACGCCGCTGCTTTCGGCGATATGCGCCAGACGCCCATCTGAGAGCCTGTCGGCGGCTCCGTCGCCTCCAGGTCGTAGGCCAGGGCCAGGCGATGGTACTTCGGCCGTCCGAGGTTGGTGTACGGCAGAAGGTCCCAGCGCTCGACCGTTGGCATCCGCTCCTTGATGAAGTGCGCGATCGCCCCGATGTTCTCCTCGGTCGCTGTGTAGCCCGGCACGATCGGCGTGCGCACCCAGATCGGCACGCCGCGCTCCGCTAACGCGGCGGCGTTGGCGAGAATACGGTCCGAGTACACGCCCGTCGCCTCGTGATGATCGGTGCGATCCACGATCTTCAGGTCGAACAGGACCAGATCAACTCCGGGCGCCAGGCGCTCGTACACGCTCGGTCGGCGTAGCCACAGGTGTCAAGGGCCACCGCAATACCGGCCTCGCGGCAGCGTGCGAAGAAGGCTGACCAGGAAGTCAGGCTGCATGGCCGGCTCACCACCGGAGACGGTCACTCCACCGCCAGAGCTCTCGTAGAACGCCCTGTCCTTGGCCACCTGCTCCAGAAGCTCTGCGGGCGTCCAGCGCCGGCCGATCAGTTCCAGCGCGCCGGACGGGCAAGCGTCCGCGCAGATGTCGCAGGGCGAGCAGCGATCGCCGTCGATACGCATGCCTCCGGCTCCAGCTCCAGAGCGTTACTCGGACAGGCTGGCACGCAGCGTCGAGCCCCTATGCAGCGAACGTCATACCAGACAAGCTGCGAATGCGGGGAGAGGCCCTCGGGGTTCTGGCACCAGCGGCAGCGCAAGGGGCATCCCTTCATGAAGACGGTCGTTCGGATACCGGGCCCGTCCTCCGTGCTGAAGCGCTGAACGTTGAAGACTGCCCCGGTCACGGACCCGGCCGCATCCCCGGACGGCGCTGTCTTCCGTGCTGATACCATCGCTTCAACCCCGAGGCGGCGCCGACCGGATCGGTGCGATGATCACAGCCGCTCGTTCTCCCTGGCGATGATCTCGTCCTGGATCTCGCGTCCGAGAGCCGCAAAGTAGGCGTTGTATCCAGTCACCCTCACGAGCAGGTTGCGGTGGGTTTCCGGGTCGGTCTGGGCCGCCCGCAGCATCTCCGCGTCGATGACGTTGACCTGAAGAGCGGTTCCGCCGACGCGGCCGTAGGCTCGCAGGAAGGCCGCCAGCTTCGCGACGTGCTCCTCGTCTCCAGCAGAGACGGGTTCAGGTTCAAGGTATGGGACGTGCCGCTGGGCGCAGACTCCAGGCCAAGATGGCCGATCGAGTTGACCACGGCGGTCGGCCCCTCGCGGTCGGAGCCGTTTACGGGGCAGACACCGTTGGACAGGAACGTCCCGCGCCGGCGACCGTCTGGAGTGGCGGCAGTTGATGGCGCGTAGGCGATCCAGTAGTTCCACGACAAGTATCCGGCGCGATAGCGTCGCCCGGTGGCTGGCGAGCGGCGTTTGAACGCTTCGACAGTCCAGGACCTCGAAACATCGCGGGCGAGGGCGTCCACTTCCGGGTCATCCGTGCCCCACTTGGGCGCCTTGTGGGTCAGCGTCTGCCGAAGCTCCTCATGGCCCTCGAAGTTTGCCTTGAGGGCCGTCACAAGCTCGTCCATGCCACACCTGGCATCCTCGTAGACTATGCGCCTCACTGCGGCCAGGGAGTCGATGGCCGTGGCCAGGGCGATGCCTTCAACGGTGATGTAGTTGTGGCTGGCGCCGCCCGCTGTGACATCGCGTCCGCTTTCAGCGCAGCCGTCAACCAGGATACTGAGGTACGGCGTGGGCTCGAATCCTGCGCGAAGGGCGTCCGCTTTGTTGCTGCACTCGATGAGGCGGTCCAGCAACGCCTTGAGTTGCTTTTCGAAGGCGCTGAAGAAGGCCGCGAAGTCGGCGAAGGTGCGCGGATCGCCCGTGCGAGGCCCCAGGCGCCGCCCGCTTCCCAAGTCTTTCCCGTTGTTCAGCGTCAGCTCCACCGCTTTCGCTATGTTCAGATTGACGTCAACCGTGCCCGAGCGATCGTTGCCCTGGAGGGTGTTCTCAAGGCACCCGACGGGCGCGTAGTCCCAAACGCGGTCTGCTGGCAGACCCTGCCACTCGAGACCACGCATCGATGACTCGTCGAAGTTCATGAGAAAGGGAGAGCCCTGGGACCGAGCGACGAGGCCGGCCACCCGCCCGAGCAGGTCCTCGGGCGTCTGCTCGTGCAAGCGGACGTTGGGCTTCGGCTCGAGCATGTTCATGTCCTCGATGACGTCCAGCATGAGCCAGGTGAGGTCATTGCTTGCGTCTTCGCCGTCGGGCCCGCTGCCACCCAGGGTGATGAGCTGTCCGAAGCCGGAACTCATGCCCTGGTTCGTGCCAATCCTCCCCTGATAGTCGTAGGCGTAGTTGTGCCTGACCCAGTAACACTGAAGGAGTTCGCGGGCCTCTTCGCGGTCCAGGCGCCCGGCCGCAATGTCACTCTCGTAGTAGGGGTAGAGATACTGATCGACGCGTCCTGGCGAGAGCCCAGGGCCGGGATAGGACTCGGCGACCATGACGAGCATGTGCGACAGCCAGAGAGACTGCAGGGCTTCGTGGAAGGTCTCTGCTGCCTGCCTGGGCACCTTTCGGCAGATGCGCGCGATCTCCGCCAGTTCGGCCCGGCGCGATGCATCGGCTTCTGCTTCGGCCAATAGCTCGGCCTCATCAGCGTAACGGTCCGCAAGCTCGCCGGCTGCCTCGCATCCGATGAGCATCGCCCGCAGAAGGTCGTCCTTCTCGCGGTCGTTTTCCTTACACCGCTCAGCCTCCAGCTCCGCGGCGACACCTTCGAAGCCGAGGCGAAGCACTTTCGGATAGTTGGGTATGAGATGTCCGGGGATCGCACCGCAGTTTCCGATGCCCGTAGCGTTCAGGACTTCTGCTTCACGACGCCAGGCGCTCACCTGACGCCGCCACTGCTTAGCCTCCCCCCGCGTATGGGACTTTGACAGGGCGGTGTTGAAGTACGATCCAACGATAAGTTCGCCATCGAGGATCTTCACGGGCAGGTGGTCGCTCACTACCTGCCGGAAGAAGAGAGCCCGGCGCACAACCAGGGGTTCCTCCCAGAAACCATCGGGGAGAGCAACGGTCTCGGCGGCCGCCAGCAGGCTGTCTCTAAAGCTGTCGAAGAAAGCGTATATCTCCGGCACAACTCCCCAGTGATACGGAGACCAGACCTCGTCCCACTTCGTGCCGGAGCCGTACGGCCGAACCTCATTGCGGAAATAGTCACGGTCGTCGAACGAGAAGTATTCGTCCCTCAGGCGCTGCACACGGCCCGAAAGCGAACGCGAGGGAGACCACGTCCCCTTCGGCTGTCGAGTAGGTGTGATGTCGAGGCTCATATGCAAGACCAGACTCTATCCAGATGGCCAGTCCGATGTAACCATGATACCTCTAACACGCGTTAAGTTAACAGGCGTTAAGTTAACGGTATCAATCGAAACGCCCCGACATCTTGGACGGCCAGGCTCCAATGCGTGAGACGTGGGTGAAGCCCAGGCGCGTGCAGAAGGCCGCCTTCGGGAAGTCTGTGACACCTGGTGAGAGAACAACGGAGGGCTAAGACAATGATCGGCTACACAGATGAACAGGATGCAGTCCGTCGGACGGTGCGCGAATTCACCAATAAGGAGATAGCGCCCGGGGCAGCTGAGCGCGACGAGACTGGAGCGTTCGACTACGACCTGTATCGCCGCCTGTGCGAACTCGGGCTGGCCGGAATGCCGTTCCGGGAGGAGTTCGGTGGCGCCAATGCGGACTCGCTAACGTTCTGCCTGGCGATCGAAGAAGTGAGCCGGGCGGACATGTCTCTTGGCATGACGCTGTGGGTCGGCATTCAGGGCGCGATTTCGATGACTCACGGCAACGACGATCAGATATCGGCCTGGCGCGAGACTTACATCGCCCCCACGATCGCCGGGGACGTGGTGAGCGCTGGGGCGATCACAGAGCCGGACGCCGGCTCGGACACGGCGGCGATCAAGACGCGGGCCGAGCAGGTCGGGAACGAGTGGGTCGTCAACGGCAACAAGATCTTCATCAGCAACGCAGGCCTGGAGAATTGTGCGTTCGCGATGGTGCTCTGCCGGACGGAAGAAGGGTTCGGCATTGTCATCGTGCCGACGGGGACGCCAGGCTTCACGATGGGCCCGCCTCTGCGCAAGATGGGGCTGCGCTCCTCCGACACGAGGGAGCTTTCGTTCGACGATTGCCGGGTGCCGGAGCTGAACGTTCTCGGCGGGAGCTCGTTGGGCCGGCAGGCGATCGTCGGTGGAGGGTTCCACATAACGCGGCTCTATCTGGCGTCCCAGGCGGTCGGTCTGGCGACGGAGTGTCTCGACCAGGCGCTGGCGCACGCGAAGAGCAGGGTGGCGTTCAAGCGCCCGATCGCCCGCTTCCAGTACGTGCAGGGGATGCTCGTCGACATGGCGCTTGAGATCGAGGCCGCACGGCTGCTCCGCGACAACGCCTGTGCTCTGCACGAGGCGAAACTGCCGTACGCGAAGGAGGCGGCGATGGCCAAGCTCTTCTGCACGGAGATGGGTAAGCGTGCGGCGGACCACGCGGTGCAGATCTTCGGCGGCATGGGCTACATGGACGAGACTCCCGTCTCCCGCTACTACCGGGACATCAGAGCGGCCACGATCGCCGAGGGCACGAGCGAGGTGCAGAAGCACATCATTGCCGGGAGCTTGGCTGTTTCACCTGAAAGGCTCGATCTACGCTCGGCCAATCCATCGCTGGACTTTCCCCGGCTGCTGATCGCCAACCATCTGGGAGCCAAGAATCGGTGCGATATCGCCGCCGGTGCTACGAGTCGGGCTCAACCCTACACTACACGGGTCTAGCGCCTTACAGACACTAAGAAAATGCCGTCCTTACATTAGTAGCGGGTATCTCGAATCAAGCGCCCCCGAGCAGACGGAACTACCGTGGGGGCCCTTCATGGTCGCAACGAAATATCGCAGACCTCTCGATAGCGACCGGGTCCCCATTCCCATCGGCCAGGTCTTCGTAATCGTCGAGCGTTGCAAAGGCTGCAACTTCTGCGTCGAATTCTGCCCGGAAGAGGTCCTCGTAGAGTCCACAGGCATGAACGCCAAGGGCTATCACTACCCGGTTGTGGCGCCGGGCAAGGAAAGCGCCTGCATCAATTGCGCATTCTGCAAGCTCGTGTGCCCTGAATTCGCCATTTACACCGAGGAGATGTGATGGTCACCGCCGAGGCCCGGCCACGCGTCCTGACCGGAGAGCATTTCATGAATGGCGACATAGCTTGCGCGGAAGGGGCTCTGGCGGCTGGCTGCACCTTCTTCGCCGGCTACCCGATAACGCCATCTACCGAGGTCGCCGAGCGCCTCGCCCGGCGGCTTCCAGAGCTGGGCGGCACCTACGTGCAGATGGAGGACGAACTGGCCTCGATGGCGGCCGTCCTGGGCGGCTCCTGGAGTGGCGCCAAGGCTATGACCGCTACGTCCGGGCCTGGCTTCACCCTCATGATGGAGAACATCGGCCTCGGTGTAATGACTGAGACCCCGTGCGTCGTCATCGATGTCCAGCGCGGTGGGCCATCTACGGGGTTGCCCACCCTCGTCAGCCAAGCGGACGTGATGCAAGCGAAATGGGGTAGCCATGGTGATTACGAGCCCATCGCCTTCGCTCCGGCTTCACCACAGGAGATGTTTGATCTCACGATCAGCGCCTTCAATGCTGCCGAGCGCTTCCGCATGCCGGTTTTCGTCATGGCCGATGAGATAGTCGGCCATATGAACGAACGCGTGATTATACCGGCGGAAGAGAGCGTGCCAGTCGTCAACCGGAAGCGCGTTCCGGCTGTCAGCGAGGACCGACTGTTCTACGCTCCAGATGAAGACCTTGTACCGCCGATGCCTATCGCGGGCGAAGGCCACGGCATCCACGTCACAGGCCTCACACACGACGAGCGAGGATACCCGGCTGGCAGCGCACTTGTCCACGACAAGCTCGTGCGGCGCCTCAGCCAGAAGGTTCAACTGCACGAAGGGGAGATATCTCTCGTGGAAGAAGTAATGGTAGAGGACGCTGAAGTGGTCGTCATCGCCTACGGCGCAATGTCCCGCTCCGCCCGGCAGGCCGTCGCGCTGGCGAGAGAGCGAGGCATCAAGGCCGGTCTCTTCCGGCCTATCACGCTCTGGCCCTTCCCCTTCAGGAGGCTCCGGGGGCTCGCGAACCAGGTGAATCGCTTTGTCGTTGCGGAGATGAACCTCGGGCAGATGGCCCGCGAGGTCGAGCGGCACCTGCGCCGACCCGCGACGTGGGTTACGCACGCCGGTGGCCAGATGATCCCTCCCGAAGAGGTGCTTCTGGCGCTTCAGGTGGCCGCGCGATGAGCGGCGAAGTCTTTGTCCAGGACCACCCCATGGACGGGCTGCTGCGGGCCGACCGCCTTCCCCACATCTGGTGCCCCGGCTGCGGTCTGGGGAGCATCATGTCCTGTCTGGCCAACGCAATCAGCGAGTCCGGCATCGCCCTCGATAGGCACGTCATCGTCTCCGGTATTGGCTGCACGGGTAGAGTGGCCGGCTACCTGAAGCTCGATTCATTCCATACGACCCACGGCCGCGCGATCCCCTTTGCCATCGGACTCAAGCTCGGCAACCCGGAGCTGAGTGTCACCGTCATCAGCGGCGACGGCGATCTGTTCTCCATCGGCGGCAACCACTTCCTGCATGCCGCCCGCCGCAACGTTGACATCAACGTCATCTGCGTCAACAACTTCAACTACGCTATGACCGGCGGGCAGTGCGGCCCGACGACGCCCACCGGTGCTCGCACAACAACGACGCCCTTCGGCAACAGCGAGCCACCCTTCAACCTCCCGCACCTCGCGGCCAGCCTCGGAGCCGTCTACGTCGCGCGCTGGACCTCGCTCCACGTGCGCCAGGTGCATCGCTCGATGCTGAAGGCCCTCCGCAAGCCTGGATTCAGGTTCCTGGAGATCATCTCTCCTTGCCCTGTCGGCTTCGGCAAGTCCAACGACTTTAGTGAGGGCCTGGATGAGATGCGCATGTACAGGACCAACTCTATCGTCGACCCAGACGCCGATCTGTCGGAGGCTGGCATCGACATGCAGCGGGAGTCGCCGATCGTGGTTGGCGACTTCGTGGATATCGAGCGGCCAGTTTTCGTCTCGAGTGGAGTAGAAGGAGCATGAGGCAGGAGATCCAACTGGCAGGCTTCGGCGGACAGGGCATCATACTGGCTGGATTCATACTCGGCCGCGCCGCTGCCATCTACGACCACAAAGAGGCCGTCTTCACCCAGTCCTACGGCCCGGAGGCCCGAGGCGGCGCCTGTGCGGCGGAGGTCGTGATCAGCGACGAACCCATCGACTACCCGCTGGTCACCCGCCCCGACCTGGTCGTGTGCATGTCACAGGAGGCGTTCAGCCGGTATGGCGCTGCAGTCGCCGACGGCGCCGAGCTGATCATCGACAGCGACCTCGTGGCGGCCGGCAGCAACGGGATTAAGCGCCTGCCCGCGATGCGCTTGGCGACGGATCTGGGAAACCGAATGGCGGCCAACGTCGTCATGCTGGGATTCCTCACTTGTGTGACGGGCATCGTCAGCCGGGAGGCGTTGGAGCAGGCTGTTCGCGAAACCGTCAAGCCGCGCCTTCTGGATCTCAACCTGAGTGCGCTGAAGACGGGGTTCGAATACGGATTGAGTGAGACACCAGCCGGCCAACAGAAAGCGACGATATGAGCAATTCAGTAATCATCATCGGCGGCGGCATCGCAGGCGTGCAGGCAGCCCTGGACCTGGCAGAAGCCGGTGCCCGAGTCGTCATCGTCGAAAAGGGGCCGTCGATCGGCGGCAAGATGGCCGCGCTGGACAAGAACTTCCCCACCCTCGACTGCTCTGTTTGCATTGAGGCGCCGAAGCTCTCGGAGATCGGTGAGCACCCGAACATCGAAGTGCTCAACAACGCGGAGATCACGTGCGTGGACGGAGAGGCTGGTGACTTCACCGTGACGATCCGCCAGAAGGCGGGATTCGTGACCGACGAGTGCACTCGCTGTGGCGAATGCGAACCCGTCTGCCCGGTGCCTCTGGCCAACGAGTTTGACGCCGCCATGGCCTCTCGGAAAGCCGTTTACACACCATATCCGCAGGCCGTTCCCGGCGCTTACGTCATAGACATGGATAACTGCCTGAACGAGCCTCCCAACTACTGGCCCTGCCATCGCTGCGCCGAAGTCTGCCCCCCACAGTGCATCGACTTCAGCATGCCCCTGGAGACAGAGCTCGAGCGACAGGCAGGCGCGATAATCGTTTGCGCTGGCTTCGAATCAATGGACGCCTCGCGCCTGCGGGAATATGGCTACGGCACGCACCCCGACATCCTGACGGCCATGGAGTTCGAGCGCCTCCTAACGTCCTCCGGGCCGACAGGCGGCGAGATCGTGCGGGCTTCGGACGGCAAGCACCCTCGGAACATCGCCTTCGTGCTCTGCGTCGGCTCCCGGGACCAGCGCTTCTTCAAGTACTGCTCGCGCTTCTGTTGCATGTACTCCATCAAGCACGCCTTTCAGGCGCTCGACCACGGCGTCCCCGACGTCACGGTTCTCTACATGGACGTGCGCGCTTACGGCAAAGGGTTCGACGCCTTCTGGAAGCGGACTCAGGAGGAAGGCGCGAAGTTCGTGCACGGCCGCCCGTCGCGCATCACGCCCAACAAGGACGGGCTGACGGTCCGCTTTGAGGATATCGGCGAGCGCCGCATCGAAGAGCAGGAGTTCGACATGGTCGTGCTCGCTACCGCCGTCCAGGCCCCCGACGGGCTCGGCGCTCTGGGCGAGACGCTCGGTCTCGAGCTGGGCGAGGACGGCTTCCTTCGCGCCGAGGAGTCGGGTTTCGGCCTCATCGGCAGCTCGCGAGCGGGGATCTACCTGGCGGGCTGCGCCGGCGGACCGAAGGACATCCCTGACAGCGTTGCCGAGGCCAGCGGTGCTGCGGCTGCCGCACTCTGCCACCTCAGCGAGCGCTCCTGGCCGGAGATAGAAGCCGCTGAGCCAATAACCGATCTCGAAAAGCCCCGGGTCGGCGTCTTCGTCTGCCACTGCGGGAGCAACATCGCCGGCGTAGTGGATATCGACCGCGTGGTCGACTTCGCCAAACAGCTGCCGAACGTCGTCTACGCGCAGGACCAGAAGTTCTCATGCGCAGGTAACACCCAGGGCGAAATCGTCGACCGTATTCGTGAGCAAGGCGTGAACCGGCTTGTCATCGCCGCCTGCTCGCCGAAGACCCACGAGGGGACCTTCCGCCGGGTCTGCTTCAAGGCCGGCCTCAACCCGTACCTGCTCGAGATGGTCAACCTGCGCAACCAGGATTCGTGGGTGCACAAGGAGGACAAGGCGGCCGCCACTTTCAAAGCGATGGATATGGTCAGGATGGGTGTCGAAAAGGCTGCCCTGCTCGTCCCCCTCGAAACGACCAGGCAGCCGATGGCGCAGTCAGCCCTCGTGATAGGCGGTGGCATCGCCGGGATGGTCGCCGCCACCAACCTCGCGGATCAAGGCCACGAGACACATCTCGTCGAGCGGGACCCGGAGCTTGGCGGAGTGCTCCGCTACCTCGACGAAATCGCACCGGCCGGACTCAGCGCCCACGATCTCCTCAAGCATCAGCGCGCGGAGTTGCTGCGCGCAGGCGTCAAGGTACACGCCGGTGTGGAGATCGAGCATATCGGCGGCCACATCGGCGACTTCAATGCCCGCCTCACAGACGGTGAAGAGATCGCAGCGGGCGCTGTGGTGCTGGCGATGGGCGCTGAGCCTCATGAGGCAACTGAGTTTGACGGCGCCGCGCTGCACACGATCACGAATCTCGAACTGGAAGGCCTCTGGCCGGAGGTCCCCGGCGATCGGGTCACCATAGTGGGCTGCGTTGGCTCCCGCGAGGACGGTGCCGGCTGCTCCCGTTACTGCTGCGAGTCCATGATCGGCCAGGCGATCCGCCTGCGGGAGATGGGCAAAAAAGTGCGCGTGCTGTATCGCGACATCCGGACGTTCAGCCGAATGGCGGAGGAGTCTTACGAAGAGGCCGCCCGCAAGGGAGTGCAGTTCGTCCGCTACCCGGACGTTCCACCGCAGCAGGCGCTGCGCATCAAGGCCGACTCCGTTACCGTCCGCGACGAGATGCTCGGCGCCGATGTGAAGATTCCAACTGATCTGCTGGTTCTCGCACTCGGTCTGAAGCCGCCGACAGAAGACGTCTCTTCTCAGCTCAAGGTGGCGCACAGTGAGGACGGGTTCCTGCTCGAGAAGCACCCGAAGCTCGGCCCGGTCGAAGCGGGTTCACCCGGCATCTTTCTCGCCGGCGCAGTTCAGGGCCCCAAGGACGTGCGCGAGTCGCTCGCCCAGGGGCTGGCCACGGCGTCGAAGGCTGGAGCGCTCCTGGCGAAGGACCACATCGAGAAGGAGCCGATCACCGCTCAGATAGACATCGACAAGTGCATCTTCTGCGGGCGGTGCGTGCCGGTCTGCCCCTTCGGGGCGATCGAGATGCTCGGCCCGATCAAGGAAGGACCTATCAACTTCATCGAGGCGGCCTGCCAGGGCTGCGGCACCTGCGCCCCTGAGTGCAAGCCCGAAGCCATAACGATGCCCTACTTTACGAAGGAGCAGATCCTCGCCCAAATCGACGCCGCGCTCGCCGATCGCGCTGACGAGAAGATCCTCGTCTTCGCCTGCAACTGGTGCTCCTACGCCGGCGCCGATCAGGCCGGCGTCGAGAAGATCCAGTACCCGGCCTCGGCGCGCATCATCCGCACCATGTGCTCGGGGCGTATCGAGGAAGATTTCATCGCGCGCGCCTTCGACCTCGGCGCGGGCGCTGTCCTCGTCACCGGTTGCCGGTTGACTGAGAAGGGGTCTGACTGCCACTACATCGACGCCAACGTCCACACGGAGAAGCGGTTCAACTTCTGGCGACGGAAGTTCGAGCGGAAGGGCATCGAGCCGGAGCGACTGCAGCTCCGATGGATCTCCGCCGCGGAAGGCCGAGAGTTCGCGGCCAAGATACGCGAGATGGACGAGTACCTGCACAGCCGTACCAAGGAAGCGGTGGCAGCGTCATGAAGCGCACGAGCACACCCCCGGTCATGCGCCCGGTAAAAAAGCGCCCTATCACGCTGGATGACGCCCTGTGGGAGCGCATCATGGCGGCGACGGACGGAGCCGTCGCGCCCTGCTACCAGTGCGGCGTCTGCACTGCCACCTGCCCGTGGGGCCTCCTCCAGGACGAGCCCGTCAACGTCCGCATGCTGATGCGGCGCGCGCAGATGGGCATCGCCCAGGCGGACGGCGAGATGTGGTGGTGCACGACGTGCCGCGCCTGCGAAGAGCAGTGTCCGCGGGGAGTGCCGATCGCAGAGGTGATGCTGGCGTTGAGGAAGATCGCCTGGCAGGACGGCGACGTGCCGAAGGGCCTATCGCCCGTGATGTGGTCGCTTCACTGGGACGGCAACCCGTGGCGAGGTCCGCCTTCACAACGGGCCAACTGGTCGCGGGGGATGGACGTTCCCGCGTTCACCGCCTCGACGGAGGTCCTTCTCTACGCTGGTTGCACGTGCTCATACGACAAGCGCTCTCAGAAAGTAGCGCGCGCCCTGGCCAGGATCCTCGAGGCCTCCGGAGTGTCCTTTGGAACGCTCGGCGAAGACGAACCGTGTTGCGGAGACGCCGCCTATGCACTCGGCAACCACGACTACCTGAACCAGATCATCGAGGCCAACACGAAACGCTTCGAGGAGGCCGGCGTGGGAACTATCGTCACGGTCTCACCGCACTGCTACGACATGTTTCTCAACCATCATCCGCCGCGCGACGGCTTCCGGCCGCTGCACTACACGCAGTACCTGGCGGAGCTGATCAGCGAGGGACGCCTCTCGCTTGACGGCGACGACCCCATCCGGGCCACATTCCACGATCCTAGCTACCTGGGCCGGCGAAACGACGTATACGACGCACCACGAGAGGTGCTAGCGGCAATACCGGGGCTAGAGCTGACGGAGATGCCACAGAACCGCGCGGACGCCCTCTGCTGCGGCGGTGGCGGCGGCCGCATGTGGATGGACACGAAGGCCGGCGAGCGGTTCTCTGACCTGCGCGCGACAGAGGCCGTCGGCACAGGGGCAGACGTGCTCGTTACCGCCTGTCCTCACTGCATCGCCTGCCTGGAGGACAGCATCAAGCAGACCGACAGCGGCATGCGAGTCGTCGACGTCGCAGAACTGGTTGCCGCCGCGATTGACGGAGCAAGCGTGAAATGAACGAGTCACCGTATTCACCCCAGGACGCCAGCGGCGTGTGGGTCTACCTTGAGCATCGCGACGGAAAGCTGGAGGGCGTTTCCCTCGAGCTGCTCGGCCAGGCGCGCGCACTGGCGCAGGAGACTGGCGAGAGCCTGACGGCGCTACTGCTCGGCGAGCGAGTAGCGTTACTCGCCGAAGAAGCCATCGCTGGCAGAGCCGACCGCGTACTCGTGGCTGAGCACCCGCTGCTTGGCCAGTACACGACCGAGCCGTTCACTAAAGTTGTCGCTGGCCTGATCGTTGAGCGGCGGCCAAACATTCTCCTGCTCGGTGCCACGACTAACGGGCGCGATCTGGCCGGGCGCCTCGCCGTCCGCTTGCGCACAGGCTTGACGGCGGACTGCACGGATCTGCGCATCGACCGGCAGTCGGGCCTCCTGCAAGGCGAAGTAACCGGCTTCGGCCATGGCATCCTGGCGACGATCGAGTGTCCGGCCCACAGGCCCCAGATGGCGACTGTGCGGCCCGGGGTTTTCCCGCGGCCGGTCGCGGACCCAGCGCACTCGGGCGAAGTCGAGCGGGTCGCCGTAGCCCTCTCGGTAAGCGACCAGCCGGTGCGAGTGGTCAAGCAGACAAGCCGGCGCGCCTCCGACGTTACGCAGGCGGAGCGGCTGGTCATTGGCGGACGGGGCATGGAGGGCGACTTCGCCCTGCTCAAGCGTCTCGCCAAGGCCGTGCACGCCGAAGTAGGCGCCACCCGCGTCGCCGTTGACCAGGGCTGGGCGCGTGAGGACCGCATGATCGGGCAGACAGGCTCCGTCACTCGCCCGAAGCTGGCGATCGTCTGCGGTGCCAGCGGCGCCATGCAGTTCACCGTCGGCATTCAGGACAGCGAGACGATCATCGCCATCAACTCCGACCCCGAGGCGCCGATCTTCGAGGTCGCCGACTACTGCGTCACCGAGGACGTCTTCCAGGTGATACCAGCGCTGATCGATGCGCTGCAGCGCGAGCCCGTGGGAGGAAAGAGCTGACATGCACACGATCGTCTGTCTGAAGGTCGTCCCGAAGTCCGAAGAAGTGACGATCGACGACGAGACTAAGACGCTGGACCGCAGCAAGGCGCGCTCCGAGATTAACCCGCCCGACAT
>PVMK01118787.1_pt1 | contig 14827 bp, 10 predicted proteins | sample 1853481 | NCBI WGS metagenome assembly PVMK01 (sample SAMN08533507, study PRJNA380276) | Marine sediment metagenome, whole genome shotgun sequencing project.
GCTGGATAACAATATCTATGGCTTGACCAAGAATCAGACCTCACCGACCACACCGCAGGGTTATGTCTCAAACACCTCGCGACGTGGCTCGGTATTGCCCGCACTTGATCCCATCCAGACAACGCTGGGTGTTTCGAATGCATCATTCGTAGCCCAAACGGCTGACTGGGTACCGGCACATCTCTATGCCACCCTGCAGGCGGCCTATGAGCACACCGGGTTTTCCTTTATCCGCATCCTGCAGCGTTGTCCCAAGTTCACGCCGGATGTATTTCAGGATCAGATTAAAAACCCCTGATCTGACCGAATTGCTGGTACACGAAAATGGGCGTGAAACGCGCCCGGCCTGGACAAGCTTTTCAAATCAACCGTGTACATGATCCAAAGGACTCGATGAAGCACGTGAACTGGCACGCGAACAGACATGCTGCGCCTGGGCATGTTCTTCCGGGATGACAGCTTCCCGGTCTACGATGAAGTCCGGGCCGTACCCCCCGTGTCCCCGGAAGAAAAGATTCAAAGACTTGAAAAGGAGTTTGACCGCTATGCCGTCTGAAGAAAGAAAGGCCAGCGCCCTGGATGCAGCCCGCTCGCGCATCGAACAATTTCATTCCGCCCTGATTGTTACCTCGGAACAGGTGCGCGGTTTATTGGCGGGCTCCGGTAATTCTGCGCAGGACCAGGATGAATCCCTGGGGTTCTTTGCCAAGGGAAAAGTGAATATGGAACGCTTTGCGTCCTTCTGCGCCCAAGGCTCCCCGAATCGATGCCGAGGCCGAGGCGCCCGTCAGGGCAGCACAGGAAGTCCTGAAGTCCCTGCTGGCGAAGGCGATGACCTGTTTGTTATCCAGACGGAAGCAGGCAAAGGCCTGGGGCATCAGTTGAGTGTCAGGCTGGCGAAAATTGGCCGTGCCTTTGCGGCTGCCCGCGTGGTAGACCTGGCCAAAAACGGTGCCTACAAGGAAGACAAACACGCAGCGACCCTGGAACGTTTCCCCTACGCGCAGTGGAACAGTTCGGAGCGGGCCCTGGCGCCGGCACTGGTGGTCGAGGTGTCCGGTGAAGACTTCAAACCCTCTGCGATTGTGCCCCTGCTTGATACCAATATGAAGATCATCTTTAACGTCACCGGCGATGCGCCGGCGGCAGCCCTGTCACGTGCCATATCCCCTGGTGTGTTTGTGCAACAGGAAACCGGTGATGCGGACCTGGAGGCATTCAAAGCCTTTAAAGGAATCGCCGTAGCCGCATTTGTACCGGAAACCGCTGTCAGTTTTGTACACGATCCATCGGCGGGCTCAACCACGTACGAACGTTTCGTTTCCGTGACCTTCCCGAAAGAAGTCAAAAAACGTCATATCGGTGGTATCAGCCCGGCCCAGCAGGCGGAAGACTACACCCTGCTGGAATCCCTCTCGGTTCCTCCTGAAATTGCAGGTGAGGCGGCATCAGATCCTGCCGGCAAGCTTTCAGCCTGGTTACTGAGCCAGACAAACCTGTCCGATTTATCCGCATAAGCGTGTGGTTTGACTGATGACTGGAAACCCCATATTAGACTCTGCCCTGGTGCTTGGTGGTGTCGGACTATTCTTCGGCTTCATGATCGCGATGGCGAACAAGAAGTTCCAGGTCTGGGAAGACCCGCGTATTGATGAGGTGGAAGAGTTGTTACCGAGCACCAACTGTGGTGCCTGTGGCATGCCCGGTTGCCGGGCGTTTGCCGAAGCCGTGGTTAACGGCGAACAGCAACCATCAGAGTGTACGGTAATGGGCCCGGATGATGTCGCCGACATCGCCAGCTACCTGGGTGTTGATGCCGGTGAGGCGAACAAACGCGTTGCCCGGTTGCTGTGTGCGGGGGGCAAGAACGAAGCACTGCAAAACTCGGATTATTCAGGCATGGAGACATGCAAGGCCGCTGCCGCAGTAGCGGGCGGCGGCAAGGGTTGCGCCTGGGGGTGCCTGGGCTTGGCGGATTGTGAGGTTTCATGCCTGCTTGATGCCATATACATGAACGATGATAACCTTCCGGTTGTCATACCGGAACTTTGCACGGCCTGTAACGATTGTATCGAGGCCTGCCCCAAGGACCTGTTCGTGCTGATGCCCATCGAGCAGAAGCTCATCGTACAGTGCATGAATTTGCTCAAGGGTGATGCTGCCGAAGACCTTTGCAGTGTCGCCTGTAACACCTGCAACAGATGTGTTGCCGATTCGGAGCCAGGGGTGATCGAAATGATCGATAACCTGGCTGTCATAAATTATGAATTAAACGAGCTGACCGACCCGAAAGCAATTTCACGATGCCCGACAAATGCAATCGTGTGGGTTGAAGGCCAGCAGTTTGTAGATAGCTCGATCGAGCTGGAGAAGAAAGTCGTATGAGCCAGGTAAATAACGAGGCCAAATACCCCGGAATTTTTAAAACCGATGATGGTAGCGCCGCGGTTGTATCAATGGAAACCGCCGCGAGTGAAGCAGCAGGTGCTTACCCGATCACACCTTCCACGCAAATGGGAGAAGGATGGGCTTCAGCGGTTGCCAAGGGTGAAAAAAATGTCAATGGACGCAACCTGATTTTCTTTGAACCTGAAGGTGAACATGCCGCCGCGGGCGTCACCGCCGGTATGAGCATGGTGGGCCTGCGCTCAACCAACTTTTCGAGCGGCCAGGGTATTGCCTATATGCACGAGTCGCTGTACGCGGCGGTGGGCAAGCGCCTGACCTATGTTCTGAACGTGGCCTGCCGTGCCATGACCAAGCACTCACTGAACGTACACGCCGGTCATGATGACTACCATGCCGTTGATGATACAGGCTTTTTTCAGTTATTCGCAAAGGACGTGCAAAGTGTTGCCGACCTGAACCTGGTGGCGCACCGGGTCGCAGAGCTTTCGTTAAATCCGGGAATCTGTGCCCAGGACGGCTTCCTGACCTCCCATGTTATCGAGTCTTTCATGCAACCGGAACGCGAGTTGATCAAAGAATACCTGGGTGACCCGGCAGATATCATTGATTCGCCTACCGGCGCGCAACGGGCGGTGTTCGGTAAACGCCGGCGCAGGATACCCGAGCTTTATAATTTCGATTACCCCGCGATGCTGGGAACCGTGCAAAATCAGGAAGCTTATGCACAGGGCGTTGCAGCGCAGCGGCCCTTCTATTTTGATCATATTGCAGACCTGACCGATCAGGCCTTCGATGAGTTTGAAGCGCTCTCAGGGCGTAAATACCGCCGTGTCCTGGGTTACCGCCTGGAAGATGCCGAGTATGTCATCCTCGGGCAGGGCTCGGTAATCTGCAACGCCGAGGTTGTTGCCGACTACCTGCGTGAAAAACGCGGTTTGAAAGTGGGTGTGCTGGACATGGTCATGTTCCGCCCATTCCCGGCTGATCTGGTGACCAGCATGCTGGCCGGTAAAAAAGGCGTGGTCGTTCTCGAACGCACCGATCAGCCTTTGGCAGTTGAATTACCGATGATTCGGGAAATTCGCTCGGCCATGGCACAGGCGGTTGAAAATGGCCGTGCCGGTAATGGCTCCGCCCTACCGTATGCGGATCTGGCATCGGTAGGTGCCGAACAGGTTCCTGATTTTTATTCCGGTTGTTTTGGCCTCGGAAGCCGCGACCTGCAACCCGGAGACCTCATCGCTGCCGTTGATAACATGCTTGAAGGCGGGCGTAGGCAACGTCAGTTCTACCTTGGTATTAATTTTATTCAGAAAGATACTCCGTTGCCAAAAATGCAGATCTGGCAGGAAAAAATCCTTGCCGATTACCCGCATGTAGCAGATCTCGCGCTGCCTTCGGCCGGTGACCTGAACCTTTTCCCGGAAGATTCGGTTGAACTTCGCATTCACTCGGTAGGTGGCTGGGGCGCCATCACCATGGGTAAAAACCTGGCGATGACAGCCGCCCAGTTACTCGATCTGAACATCAAGGCCAACCCCAAGTACGGTTCAGAAAAGAAAGGCCAGCCGACAACATTTTATGCGATGCTGTCAAAAGAGCCCTTGCGCCTGAACTGCGAACTTAAACATGTCAGCGTGGTGCTGTCCCCCGACCCTAACGTCTTTTTGTTTTCAAACCCCCTGGCCGGCCTGTGTGATGAGGGTGTGTTTATCATCCAGAGCGAGCTTTCGGGTGAGGCACTCTGGAACAGCTTCCCGAAAACAGCCCAACGCACGATCCGTGCGAAAAAGATCAAGGTCTTTTCTGTAGACGGCTTCAACATCGCGCTTTCAGAAGCATCCAACCCGGAACTGCGTTTCCGGATGCAGGGTGTGGCCTTTATGGGTGCCTTCTTTAACGCGGCTCCCATGATGGAAAAACACGGTCTTTCAAAAGAGCGTTTATTTGAGGGTATTCTCAAGCAGACAACCAAGAAATTCGGTCATCTGGGCGAACGGGTGGTTGAAGATAATATGCGTGTTATTACCCGTGGTTTCGACGAAGTACAGGCGCTTGATCTTGAAGAACTGGATGATGAAGGGCACGAAGAGTTACTACCCCTGATCCCGCATGCGATGGCAGGCATCGATGCTGCTATCGGGCTCGGTAACCAGAGTGCCTTCTGGAACCAGGTCTGTGTTCAATACAAGACCGGCCAGGATATTATCGCCGATCCGTTTACCGCCATCAGTGCCATTCCCGCAGCCACATCGAGCATGCGCGATATGTCGGCGGTACGCTTCAATGTACCTGAATTTATTGCAGAAAAGTGCACCGGTTGTGCCAAGTGCTGGACCCAGTGTCCCGACTCCGCCATACCGGGCGTGGTCAACACTGTGGAAGAAATACTCGAAACCGCAGTTACAACGGTTTATAACGTGCAGAAACCCATGACGCGCTTTTCCCAGATCATAAAACATCTTGGCAAAGAGTCGCGCAAGATCATCTCCAGCGGCACTTTCAAGACCTATGGCGCGGTTCTGGCCCAGGCCTATGAAACGGTTGCCGGAAAATCCAATTGGGACGCTGAGCGGCGTGCCGAGGTTGATGAGCAGTACAACCGGGTTTATGCAACGCTGGTGGACTTCCCGCTGGCCAAGACAGTGCCCTTCTTTGATTTACCGGAAAGCAAGAAGAAAGGTTCTGGTGGATTGCTTTCAATCACCATCAATCCGGAAACCTGCAAGGGCTGCGATATTTGTGTAGCCGTTTGTGCAGAAGGCGCCCTGGTTAGTGTGCGCCAGACGGAAGATTTCCAGGAAACGCTGGAATCGAACTGGAAGCTGTGGCGGAACCTGCCTGAAACCGATGACCAGTACATCAAGATTTCCAGTCTCGATGAAGGCATTGGTGTCATGTCATCGCTTTTATTGAAACAAAGCAATTACCTGTCGATGGCCGGTGGTGATGGCGCGTGCATGGGTTGTGGTGAAAAAACCACCATCCACCTGTTGTTATCGACGGTTAACGCCTTCATGGCACCGCGTGTCGAAGAACACGTGAAAAACCTGGGCCGCCTGATCGATGAACTGGATGAAAAAGCCCACGTAATGCTGGTTTCGGACACCGATCTGGCGGATGTGTCGGCTGATTCGGATGATCTTTCTGTCAGCCTTTCAGGTGACAAGAAAGAAAGAGTACTGCTGATTCGAAAATCCATCGAGGAATTGAAAAACCTCAAATGGCTTTACGAGGAAGGCCCGAGTGGCCGTGGCCGTGCGCACCTCGGCTTTACCAACGCCACCGGTTGCAGTTCGGTGTGGGGATCATCCTACCCTTACAACCCCTACCCCTTCCCGTGGGTAAACCACCTGTTCCAGGACGCACCTTCGGTGGCCGTGGGTATTTTTGAAGGGCATATGCGCAAAATGGCGGATGGCTTTGTTGATGTACGCCGGGCTGAAAAACTGCTTTCCGGGTCTTACGATGCCGCTGAGGACGAGGCGTTCTTCGCGGAATTTGACTGGGAACAGTTCACGGATGATGAATTCACCCTGTGCCCGCCTTTGTTTGCAGTTGGCGGGGACGGCGCCATGATGGATATTGGTTTCCAGAACCTGTCCCGCGTGATGGCCTCGAACAAACCTATTCGCGTGGTGGTGGTAGATACGCAGGTTTATTCCAACACGGGCGGCCAGGCATGTACTTCCGGCTTCACCGGCCAGGTGTCCGATATGGCTGAGTATGGGGCCGATCAGCGCGGCAAGGAAGAGGTCCGCAAGGAGCTTGCCCTGATCGCAATAGCCCACCGCGGTGTTTTTGTGATGCAGTCTTCACAGGCAACACCTTCACACCTGATCCAGAATGTATTGAAAGGCCTGCAGGCAAGACGTCCGGCCCTGTTCATTTTTAATACCCCGTGTCCTCCCGAGTGGGGAATTGCCGATGATGCGGCACCCGATGCAGCGCGACTGGCACTGGAAAGCCGGGCGGTACCCAACATTGTTTATGATCCGGATGAGGGTACGACCTTTTCCGAATGCATTGACCTTGAAGGCAACCCCTCTCCACTGGATACATGGACCAGTTATGAGCTGAACTATGTTGATGATGAAGGCGAAGAACAGAAGATGACTTTGCCGGTCACGACGGCCGACTGGGCCATGGGTGAGGCACGTTTCCGCAAGCACTTCAATAAGGCAAAAGGCGATGAAGACCTGATTCCATTCCATGAGTATGTGGAACTGGATGAGGATGAACGCGAAGGTGAAACAGCCTTCATTTACACCGTCGATGCCGACAGGCGCCTGGGCAAGGTGACGGTCTCAGATGAAATTGCACAGCTCGCTAACGAACGTCTGGCACACTGGGCCCAGCTCAAGGAAATGGCGGGTCTGGATGTTTCAGAAAACATGCGCGACGCGGTGAGTGAAGGCGTCACTGAAGAGTACGAGGCCAAACTCGAGGCACTCAGGGCTGAGTACGAGGCAAAAATCACCAAGCTGACAACCCAGTATCCACTACTGATTGCAAGACGTCTTGTAGAAGGCCTGTTAAAAGGAAGTACCAACCAAACCGTGGCACAACTGCTTGAGAAAGCAGAGAGCTGGGATGGTCCGGCGTTTGAAGCCCCTGCTGACTTCAGTATTTCAGCACCGACGGTGGATTCAGCTGCACCTGCAGCGGCGGTTGCCGCATCTCCGGCGGTTGCAGTCGCCACGGCACCTGCGGTGGCTGAAGAAGATGATGATTTAATGGGTAACGAACCCTATATCGATACGCTTCGTTGTACCTCCTGTGACGATTGCCTGAAAATCAACCCCAAGGTGTTTGTCTACGATGATGAACAGCAAGCCTACATCGCTGATGCAAAAGCGGGTACCTTCAAGCAGATGGTAATGGCCGCCGAGGCCTGCCCGGCAGAGTGTATCCATCCGGGTGATCCGCTGAATCCAAAAGAAAAAGGTCTGGATAAGCTGATCAAACGCGCTGAACCCTTTAATTGAGTCCTGACATGAAAGCTTTGCTCAGCTTCAAACACGGGGTTCATCCGCCGGAAAACAAGGACATTACCTCGGGCATTGCCTCGCGGCGGTTTCCATTTCCGAAGGAAGTCATCCTGCCCCTGTCCCAGCACATTGGTACGCCGGCCAGGGCCCTGGTGCAAGCCGGCGACCGTGTTGAGCGGGGCGATGTAATCGCAGAAGCGGCCGGGTTTATATCCTCGGCCGTGCATGCGACAGCTGCCGGTACAGTGAAATCGATCGAATTGTGGCCCCACCCGAACGGCGCCATGGTTCCATCCATTCGCATTGCTGTCGACCCCGACTCAAGCCAGATGCGCAGACCTCGTATTGTGCCTCGCTGGCAGGATGTGAAGCCTGAAGATCTTTCCAAGGAAATCGGCAAGGCAGGTATCGTGGGTCTTGGCGGCGCGGCCTTTCCATCGCATGTCAAGATGTGCCCGCCGAAAGACCAGCCGATTGAGTTGTTGCTGATGAACGGTTGTGAGTGTGAGCCCTATCTCACCTCGGATCACCGCACCATGCTGGAGCAACCGGAAAAGGTCTACGAGGGTATCCGTATCGCTCTGAAGGCGCTGGGTATTACCCGCGCAGTGGTTGGTATTGAGGCGAATAAGCCTGATGCCATCGAAATGATGCAAAAAACCAGGCCTGACGATCTTGATGTCACCATTCAGCCATTGCAGGTGAAATATCCGCAGGGTGCTGAGAAAATGCTGATCAAGGCTGTCATGGACCGTGAAGTGCCATCGGGTGCCCTACCCAGCGCCATTGGCGCGCTGGTGCAGAACGTCGCAACCGCAGCCAATGTGGCCACGGCTTTTGAAACGGGGCAACCCCTGATCGAACGCATCATCACGGTCACAGGACGTGGTATCCGCAAACCGGGCAACTGGGTTATACCCTTCGGGACAAAACTGCGCGATGTGATTGAGCATTGTGGTGGTTTAACCGATGATGCGGCCGAGATTGTATTCGGCGGCCCGATGATGGGCCAGGGACAGGCCAACCTCGATGTACCGATACTGAAAGCTACCGGCGGCATCCTTGTTCTTTCCAGGGATGAGTGCAAACGACAGGATATAATGCCGTGCATACGTTGCGGAAAATGCCTGGATGCCTGTCCCGTGTTTCTGAATCCACAGTTGATGGGGACTTTGGCAAAGGCCGAGCGCTACGAGGAGCTTGAAGCAGAGGCCAACCTGAAGGATTGCATGCTGTGCGGTTGCTGCTCGTTTGTCTGCCCGTCCAATATTCCTTTGTCGCAACTGTTTGCCATGTCAAGAACCCAAATAAGAAGACTCGCCACATCATGACTGAATCCAACGTAAAAATATCAGCCTCGCCACACGTTCGATCCGTCGACTCGACCATCAAGATCATGTGGTCGGTGGTGATAAGCCTTATACCTGTAATTGCTGCCTCGATCTATTTCTTTGGCCCCAGCGCCCTGCTCGTCATCCTGGCAAGTGTTGCCGGTTGCCTGCTGACAGAACGCTGGTTCGGATCTACCCCCGGTTCACTGGCCGATGGCTCGGCGATGATTACCGGCCTGTTACTGGGTTTAACGTTACCACCGGGTTTTCCGCTGTGGATGGCTTTCCTGGGTGGTTTTTTCGGCATGGCATTCGGCAAGATCATTTTTGGTGGCCTGGGTCAGAACATATTCAACCCGGCCCTGGTCGGACGCGCTTTTTTACAGGCAGCTTTCCCCGTGGCAATTACAACCTGGCCGGCAAAATCGACCCACTGGTGGTCGCTGCAAGGCGATAACTTTGCCTTGCCCTTTATGAGCCCGGTGGTCGATGCAGCAACCAGCGCAACGCCGCTGGGAAACCTCAAGTTCGGAGACGATCCGGTGGTGACGCCGGTGCTCGATCTGTTCCTTGGAACAACCGGGGGTTCCATCGGTGAGACTTCAGCGCTGTTGATCCTGCTCGGTGGTCTCTACCTGGCCTGGCGCGGACATCTGAACTGGCATATTCCACTCAGTATATTTGTTTCCACCTTTATCGTCTCCGGCCTGTTTTATGCGCTGGGTATTTCACAATTCCCACCGCTGTTCATGCTTTTTTCCGGCGGCATGATGCTCGGTGCGTTCTACATGGCGACCGACATGGTCACTTCCCCGATCACCAACAAGGGTTGTTGGCTGTTCGGCATTGGCATCGGTTTCCTGGTGGTGGTCATACGAATCTGGGGTGGTCTGCCGGAAGGCGTGATGTACTCCATACTGCTGATGAACGCACTGGGTCCCATTTATCAACCGCGCCACACAACCACGTCTGTTCGGCACCTCCCCGAGGAATGACAAGAAGAAGAAAAAGAAGGGGGCCCAAACATGAACAAAAAGGGCATGAGCGCAGACGGCGACAACATCGACGTGAAGGTTGAGGATTCAGCCATGCCTGAGTCGCAGGAAACCCAGCCTGAAAAAGAGGTTTCCACCTTCCGGCTGGTGGCAACCCTGGCCGTAGCGGGTGCGCTGGCAGGATTGTTGATTGTAACGGTCAACCAGCACACAAAACCCATCATTGACAAGTACAAGGCTGAACAACTGCAAATAGCGGTCTACGAAGTACTGCCGGGTGTTGAGCGTTATAGCACTTTTTACCTGGTGGACGATAAACTTTCACTGACCCTTCCGGAAAACGCAAAAGAAAGCGAATTCAAGCGGGTATATGTTGGCTACGATGCCTCCGGACAGGTCGCCGGCGTGGCGATTTCGCGTGGCGAACCCGGCTTCCAGGATATTGTGCAGATCATCTTCGGTTTTGATCCCTCAACGGGAAAACTTTCAGGGATGAAGGTACTGGACAGTAAGGAAACGCCAGGCCTTGGCGATAAAATCTTTAAGGACATGGCTTTTGTTAATCAGTTTTTTGCCGAGCCTGAAACGCCGCTCCTGGGTGTGAAAATTGGTGCAGGTAAAGGCCAGCCAAACGAGATTGATATGATTACAGGCGCCACTATTTCCTCCAAAGTAGTGATCCGCATCATTAACCATGCACTGGAAGAATGGACACCGGTGCTGGACAAAGGTATTCCACAAGCACCTGCGGCAGCAGCAGAAACCTCGGCAGACAAGGAGGCACCGCAGTGAGAACAACGACAGCGGCTCAAGATATTTTACGCGGTATCTGGAAGGAAAACCCGGTTCTGATCCAGATGCTCGGCCTGTGCCCGGCACTGGCCGTGACCAACAGTGTCGCCAACGCCCTGGCCATGAGCGCGGCAACCTTTTTCGTGATTTGCTGCTCTTCCATCCTGGTTTCGGCATTCAAACAGTTCATACCCAACGAGGTCCGTATTTCAGCCTACATCCTGGTAATCGCAACCTTTGTGACCCTGGCTGATATGTTTTTGCAGGCCTATGCACCGGCGCAACATAAAGAACTCGGCGCATTTATCGCCCTGATTGTCGTCAACTGCATGATCCTCGGACGTCAGGAAGCCTTTTCCGCCAAGAACAATGTTTTCCGGTCCCTGCTCGATGCCATCGGAACGGGCATCGGTTTCACCATCGCCCTGGTGATGATGGGTGCTTTCCGCGAGATGCTGGGAACCGGCAGCTTCCTGGGGTATTCATTATTCGGCCCGAACTTTGAACCCTGGGTGATCATGGTTCTACCGGCGGGCGGCTTCCTGACCCTTGGTTTCATTTTGCTGGCGATGGGATATTTCGAGCAGCGTAAGAAAGCCAAAGAAGCACTGACAGCGGAGGTCTCATCGTGAATGACCAGTCGCTGTTCTCAATTTTATTTTCCGCCATGGTGGTCAATAACTTCACCCTCGCCATGTTCCTGGGTCTGTGCCCATTCATGGGGGTATCCGCGCGGGTGGAAACAGCATTACGTATGGGGCTTGGTAATATTTTTGTTTTGGTGCTGACTGCCATCAGTGCTTGGGTGCTCAATACCTACATCCTGGAAACTGCGCCCTACCTGCGCATCATCTCCTTTATTATCGTCATTGCATCGCTGGTGCAAATCGTCGAGATGGCGATCAAGAAACTTTCACCCACCCTGTTCCGGCAGCTTGGGATTTTCCTGCCGCTGATGACCACCAACTGCGCCATCCTGGGCCTGGCCATTTTCCAGACCAACCGGGGTTACGATTTCTTGCAAGGACTGACCTTCGCCATTGGCGCGGGACTCGGCCTGACATTAGCGCTGGTGCTGATGGCCTCCATCCGTGAAACCATCGAATTTTCGGATGTACCGGATGTGGCGAAGGGCACCGGCCTGGTGCTGATCATCGCGGGTACGCTTTCGATGGCATTTATGGGCTTTGCGGGGTTATTGTAGAAGACATGGAAGACTATATTGCACCATTGATGCTATTCGTCCTGCTGTTTGTGGGCTTCGGTCTTACGCAGCGTGGAAAGAAAAGTTCTGGCGGTTGCGGCAATTGCTCAGGCAGTTGTTCCGGCAAGTCCGAGTGCGCCAATGAGGATAAACCCGCTCATCATTAAGTCCGTCCGCCTAAGCGCTGTTGCAGTATTAGCCCTTGTATGCCTGACCCTGCTGGCTGCCTGCCAGCGGGATGAAGAACAAAGTGCCGAATTATTTGTTTTTGGTACCATCATCGAGATCAAACTCTGGGGTGCATCAAACGAAGAAGCCAGCCATGCGTTCTCGGAACTGCAGCAGATGTTCCAGGGTATGCACCGCGACTGGCATGCCTGGGAGCCGGGTCGACTGACCGCAATCAACAAAGCCTTTGAACAGGGGGACACTGCAGCCGCTGACGAAGATATTGTTGAAATGATCCGGCGCTCACAAGTGATTGAAGAACTAACGGGTGGCCGGTTTAACCCCGCCATCGGTGCGCTGATCAGACTATGGGGTTTTCATACTTCCGATTACCCCATTGTGGGCCCGCCCCCTTCGCAGGAACAGATCAGCGCGATTCTGGATTTACATCCTTCAAGCAGCGACATCCACATCAATGGTCTGGAACTGAATACCGACAACCCGGCAGTTCAGCTGGACTTCGGCGGCATCGCCAAGGGTTATGCCGTGGATCTGACCATCGCCCGCTTACGCAGCATGGGTATCAACAACGCCATCGTGAACGCAGGTGGAGATCTGCGCGCCATCGGAACCCACGGTGACCGTCCGTGGCGTGTGGCAGTCAGAAAACCCGGTGGTGGTAGCATCGGCACCATTGAAGTACAGGGTGACGAAGCGATATTCACATCAGGTAATTACGAACGCTTCCGGCTGGACAATACAAAACGCTACCCGCATATCCTTGATCCAGTAACCGGCTGGCCGGCTAAGGACATCGCTTCGGTGACCGTAATATCGGATGAAGGTTTATTGGCAGATGCGGCCGCTACCGCACTGGTAGTCGCTGGTCTCGACGGATGGCCCGAAGTGGCCCGTGTGCTTGATCTGACCCAGGTGGCAGTGGTTGACGAGTCCGGCACGGTCTACCTGACGCCTGCTATGGAGCTTAGAATTCAGTTTTCCGGTGATGTAAATCCAGTGATTATCAAAGTCATTCTGTAGGTCAGAAACCCAATGCGAGTTCTTGTAGGAGGTGGATTGTTGAGTTGAAGTGGTATCCTTTAAAAAACCGGGCCAAGGTCCGGTTTTTATCCAGGTCAATAACAGCAACAGAATGTTAGGATAGGACCATCCAATACTGCTTGAGCCAGGTATGAACACTAACCATAAAACCAACGAACAGTTGCTGGACGAGATTTGGCAGAACTTGCAGAAAAAAAATCTTAACCAGGCCGTCAGAAACAGTAATCTGTTGACCAAGGAATTCCCTGACTTCGCACCTGGTTGGTATGCCGCCAGCCACGTCGCGCAACTCACCAGTCAGCCAGAATCGGCCCTGACCGCTATTGACCGGGCACTGGACCTTGAACCCGCTAATGTTGAGTGGCTGATACACCGCGCCGGCTGCCTGTTGATGTGCGGGGACACCGAAAGCAGCAGAAAAACCCTGTTGATACTCTTTGGTAATTCCAGTAGATATCACGCTTCACTGCTTTCCGGTTTGGCTTACCTGTGCAGCCGTCTCGAATTATACGATGAATCAGCTCAACTCTATCAAAGACTGATTGACCGGGAGCCAAAAAACGGCGGGCATTGGTATAACCTGGCGAGCGCTCAAAGACTCCAGGGGCAAATTGAACAAGCTGAGGCCAGCCTGGATAAAGCCATTGGACTGAACCCGGAAGATCACGAAGCCTACCGGGTGCGTTCTGACCTGCGCAAACAGACCAGCGCCTCAAATCACCTTTCCCAACTACAAAATGTTCTTGAAGAAGGCATCAAAAAATCCTTGGGTGAAATACAGATCTGCTATGCACTGGCCAAGGAAAATGAAGATATCGGTGACTCAGAGGCATCATTCAAAATTCTTTCGCGTGGAGCAGCATTGTGTAGAAAGCATATCAATTACAACACCAACGATGATACGCAGACCATCGATGCAATCATAAGCACCTATCACGCTGCCCATCTCGCGGCGCATCAGGACGGGTACTCAACAAGGGAACCGATATTCGTAATCGGTTTGCCCCGCACCGGTATAACGCTGGTTGAGCAAATCCTCGCAAGTCATTCTGCGGTATACGCTGCCGGTGAATTGAACAACTTTGCAATGCAAATGATGAAACAGCTTCGCAAGGGGTCGGCGGCACAAAATGTATCCCCCCTGGAACGGGTCCAGCAAATTGCTGAACTCGACGTAGCCGAGCTTGGACGGGCCTACCTTGAGAGTAGTAGGCCACTCACCGGTCAAACCCCGTATTTTGTTGATAAGATGCCCCTGAATTTTCTATATGCCGGATTGATCCACCAGGCCCTGCCGCAGGCAAAGATTATCCACCCGGTTCGTGACCCGATGGAAACCTGTTATGCAATTTATAAACATCTTTTTCTGGGTGGCTATCCCTGGTCGTATGATCTCGACGAGATCGCCACTTACTACCTGGCATACCGACGCCTGATGGCACACTGGAACAAGGTCATGCCGGGTGTGATCCATGAGTTGGCTTATGAAGACCTGGTGACAGATCTCGAACCGCCCCGCCGTGAGCTGCTCAAATTCTGTGATTTACCCTGGGAATCACAATGCTTGCATTTTGACGAAAAAACAGCAGCTTCGACCACTGCCAACGTGATTCAGGTCAGAGAACCGATAAATTCCGCTTCGGTGCATTGCTGGCGCGATTACCAACAACAACTGGCACCACTTGTTACTAAACTGCGCGAAGGCGGAATCAAGGTTGCTTGATTGCCGCAGGCAACATCGTATCCGGACCACCCGGTTCCTGGTAATGCTGGTTTCGCTGGCGACATTTACACATGATTTTTCTTCCGATCCTGCTTACGAAATCTGTTAAAGTGTAAAAACTTGACGTAGATCAAGTGATGCTGCCAGAAATT
>PVMK01149135.1_pt1 | contig 14826 bp, 17 predicted proteins | sample 1853481 | NCBI WGS metagenome assembly PVMK01 (sample SAMN08533507, study PRJNA380276) | Marine sediment metagenome, whole genome shotgun sequencing project.
CACCATCAGAATCCGTATCAGGATTATACCAGATGGCAGAGGTTATAGTGTAAGGTTCAGCCATTCCAGTATTTTGCCATGCATCAAGCATGTATTCTCCCTTCTTTACCTAGAAAAGCAATCTCGCCGGTGTTGGCTTCATATAAAAACTGAATGTATTCCCAGCTTGTGGGCTGATACAGCAGGTCTATGGTTGCAGATGCAGCTCCCGGCGGAGGAGTCATGGTCACTTCATCCCAGTAGTTATATTCGCCACCCGGACCCGGGTTTCCGTAGGTATCAGCTGGAACGGGGAGGATGTTTCTTTTTCTGCCTTCATCATAGTTCATCCGGTAAGGAGGTATGCGGTTATCCTTAATTACAGTATTATTTAAAACGAAATGAAAAGTTTCATATTCATTTCCCGGTGATGTCTCTCCCAGCTGTCCAAGAGTGTAGTCAGTTTCGCCGGTTAAGCGGTCAAAACTTAAAGGCATGTCAGCTGGATAACCAAGGGCCCAGAAGCTGAGCTGCCCATTCCTGAGTCATGCCATAATGTGCTTCATAGATCTGAGTGCTGTGAAGATCAAGAATCGTATTAACCTGAGTTGGTGTTCCATCAATAGTAACAGTAAGTGGTCCGTATTCTCCTTCTTCATGAATTAGGTCACCAACAGGATTTCTCCATTTTATATTCAGCCACATCCTTCTTCCTTCCGGATATCCGGTAATAAGCTTGTGACCGGTCTGGTTGATTACTTTAACTGTGTTTCCGTTAACTTCAAGAGATCCTGCGTCACTCAGCTGAGCCATGGCCCTGGCTTTAGCGTCGTTCATGGCAGCTATCTGGACAGAGTTCAGGCCTCCACCGAGTCGTAGCTTGCCCTGCAGATCAAGATACTGGATGGCGTCCATGATCCAGTAATTACCGCCGGTCATATCATGCTTAGGCAGGTCTTTTCGTATGGGTACTCCTTTTTTGTTGCAGCCAGCGCCTGTTACCGGGGGCATATGACAGGTCTGACAGGTGAAGAAACGGGTCTGCCCGTCTTCATATCTTCCGCCGGTCCCGGCAACAAGAGCACGTTCATATGCAGTTTGAAGTGCTCCTCCCTGCAGGTCAGCCGGTAAAGTTAAATAATCGGAAACTTCGAATGTGGACAGAATACTTGATTTGTACTCGCTAAAAGTTCTCTCTACAATACCATACTGATACGGAAAGTTGTTGAAGGCTGCCTTCGCATTAACCGGCCCCCCGGGAATTCCGCTTGAAATGACAGGATCTGCCGTAGGCTGGGTACCATTGTTGTGTGCCAGGTCGCCAACAGCTGAATTTGATACATCATGGCATGTTCCGCAAAAATTTTCTGAGCGCTGGAATTGGGCTTCCGCAGCCTGGTGACGGGCTTCTGCGTCACGATAGGGGCCGAGCTTTTCATTTCCTGCCCAGATAGATGACATTCCGCTTCCATAATAGGCAATTGCAGGGTCTGCTCCATAATCTTTATAAGCCAAAAAGGGGTCATTCTGAACACCGATAAATTCACTGTTGTCGGGGTCTGTCAGCTTGTGACAAAAATCGCAATCAACACCATCAGAGTCACTGGCTAAAAGACCTGATCCATCTGTAGGCGTTGATCTTCCTGCAAGCCATCCGGTTGTGCTATGACATCGAATACAGAGATCGCCAGAACCGTCAAAGTCCTGTTCTGCAATGGCAACAGTTGCCCAAAATAGAGGATCACGGCCGGCATTAGCCATCATGTTGCCCCGCCAGTTAAAAGCAGGCTCAACAGCAGTATCATAACCGCCATGGCAATTATCGCATTTGTCAGGTGATTCCAGATTGATGCCATCTCCAGGCTGTGTGCCTGGGAGCTGTATGTCTGTGGGAACAACGAGTGCGCCAAAACATATTCCTGTAAGAAATAGATATATTATGCCTGTGATAAATAATGTGATTATCTTTTTAAATGATTTGTTTTTCATTTTCCTCTCCTGTATTAATTGTTTGTATTTATATGATATTGTGTAATTAATAGGTTAGATGTTATGTTTGAATGTATTATTATGCTTAGTATGGTTTATGTTTTAAGTCAAGATAAATTATTAAATAATAATCAAAACTTTCATAAATTTATTATTGTTATTAAGTCTAAGATTTCTAATATTTATCACATACCAACTAAATTTTACATGTCTTGACAGGTACTTAGAGTAGTTTAAACTCCTTGTTCTAGTCATGACCCTTAAATATTAAACAGGAAAATTAACCACGATTCTAATTAATCTATATTATTCGCTTTAGTGCTCTAACTATCTAATAAAACATATTATTTAAGGTCTGTCAATGCCTGGCAGTTTTAACTTGGTATGCTTAAAAAAGACATGATTTAATTGTGTATGTCAGTAGGAGTGCTACTTCTGAATTGATTAAAAAATCTAAGACTTAACCTGACAGTTCGTGATTTTCAAAAGTGACAGTTGACAGAAGATTAACTTAAGTAGATGATTACTGCGCCGCTTTTTAGCTTTCTGCCTTTTTCCCATTTAAAGGTATAGATCTGTCCTTCTCGTTTCAGGTCAATTATTTTGCCTTCAACAATATCGGGAAGCACGGCTCTGCCTTCAGAGTGGGTGCCTTTGCCCACAATGATTCTAATGGTAACAAGACCTCTTGCCTTTGAATCTCTGATAAAGAAGTCTGCTTTTAGTTCTGCTTCATCTCCTTTAAGCCCATGCAGGTCAATCTCATCCTGAGGCCCGGGATATTTTGACAGTTTAGTGGTTTTAGAGAGTTCTATCTTTTCAGAGGATGCAGCAATTTTTTCTTTTATTATGTTCTGGCTTGATTTATCAGACAGAGATTCTTCCAGCAGTTCGTCAAAGCTTTCATCCGGTTCATTTTCTTCTTCGATGGCATTAAACAGGTCATCCTCTAAAGATAGTTTTTTAACCCCCTGTTTTGTTTGCTGATTATCAGCTTTTACATTGGGCCTTTTATCAGAAAGAGACTCATCAAGCATTTCTCCAAAGTTTTTTTCAGGTTCACTTTCTTCAATAACTTCTTCAAAAAGCTTGTCGTTCAGGGATAATCGTTTTATGCCTTGTTTGGTACGTTGCTTCTTTTTCTGAGACATTTTATTATCCTTTAATTATTTTAATTATCGAAAGACTCAGATCCTTTTCTTTTACCTTTGAATCCTTTTAAAGCTTTTAACGTTCCTTTTTGGATATTTAGTAAATGCTGTATATCCTCAGGAGGATTAAAGGTGATAAAGGTATCTGCTCCGCTTGATACGATTCCAACTAATTTATTGTTATAATAAACCGGTGAGCCTGACAATCCTCTCCAGTCGCGTGACGGGACATTCATTACAAAACGTCTTCTTAAATATTCTGTTTTATCAGTAACACCGGTGATATTGATTTCCCCTTTAGTCCTGGTCATTCCGTTATCAGAATAGAGCGCTGTTCCTCTTATTTCAAGGGGGATACTATCAACAATACCGTAGATCACCACCTCTTTGCCATCAAGCTCTGCGCTGGTTACTCTAAGGTTAGGATCTGCCCATACCGCATTATTCATATCAGTATAAGGATAGCTTTTTGTCTGGACTTTATAGCAGGCAATATCACGATTTTTAAGTTCAGCAAATTTTGTTCCGCCGTAGAAAAGGAGGTGTGTGTTTGTTATGGTATAGAAAAAATTATCGTACTTTATATAGACGGAGGAGGAGCGGTTAAATACCTGGATGTTTTCATAGGTGCAGTCCGGATGGTTTATATATCCTTTACATATTTCATAAGATGAAAAGGTTAGTATACTCCCGTCCCGCATCTCGCATATTTCAGCAAAGGGCAGGGTCTTTAATGTTTCATTGTCACAGGTATATTCAGTCACTTTTGCAATTTTTGAATTGTCAAGGCGTTTAAAAATACTCACCTTTTCTGAAGAATAAGATAGCGTCGAGGATATCAGGATAATTAACAGTATGGTGAACAGCGAATTTTTAAGCATTATATAGAAGGACTTAAAGGTTTTAGTTAAACTGAACACTAGCAGTTGTTAACAGCAGGCCAGGTTTGTAAGTTCTTTGAAAATGATTTATATGCTAATTAATGCTGTTGCCTGGGTCAAATACCTTTCTAACCTCTTTTTCCGCGTCTGACATCTTTTTGCGGTAAAATTCAATCTGCTTATCTAATGTCGAAAGCGGATGGGTGACTTTGTATCCGACCATCATTTGTTCAAACCATTCCTTAAGGTTTGAACCCGCATTAAGATCATACACCTTTTTCATGGTAACTGTATCTTTGGGCTGTCTGGGAGGGATTCCCGGAAATTTTATTCCAGGGTTTCCGATGACCAGGGTAGTGACCGGCAGAACATGTTCTGGGAGATTTAATTTTTTTTTACATGTTTAATGTCCAGAAGACCTGTTCTTCCGGTTTCTGAAAGCATCACGCTTCTTAAGCCTAAAGCTTCGGCAGCCAGAGTCATATTCATGGCAGCAAGGCCGGCATTAAAAAGGGCAAAGGAATTGTTAATGTAGGGTGTTTCTTTAAAGTCCGGGAACAGGTTCTTGATCTTGAACATGTCAGCACATATTACAATGGCATATGCTCCTTTAAAAGGTATTGAATGTCCAAATAATTCTTTCCATTCCTTTTTGGAATATGTAATAAAACTCCAGGTCTGAAGATTAACTGTGCTGGGTGCGAATCGTCCTGCTTCAAGGATGGTATTTATACTTTTCGCATCTATTTCTTCATCTGTGAAGGAACGGCAGCTCCGCCTCTTCATGATCAGGCTGATGGTCTTATTTTGCATATGCACAGAAGAGGTGTTTGGCTTGCCAGTAAAAAGGTATGATAAGTTTTGAAGGAATTTGAACATGAGTCTCTCAATATGTTTGTTGTTAGCCTTGAACCCACTGCTTTCGAATCATCGGAAACTTTAAACCTTTTTTCTCAATCCAAAAGCTCATATATCCCCGAGAGATTTCTAAACTGTTCGTCATAATCAAGGCCGTATCCTACGATAAATTCATCATTAATATCAAAAGCGTAGTAATCAATAACCAGATTATGTTCCCGGCGCACTGTTTTGTTTATGAGCGTGCAGGTTTTAATGGATGCGGGCTTCTGTTTTTCAAGATGTTTTATAAAAAAATTAAGAGTATTTCCAGAATCAACGATATCTTCGATTATTATAACATCCCTGTCTTTTATATCAGTGGGTACATCTTTATGAATAACGCATGTTCCTGATGATGTTTTTGAAGAGCCATAAGAGGAAATTTGGACAAATTCTATGGTTACATCGATGTTTAAGTCTCTAATAATATCAGCCAGAAAGACAAAGGAGCCTTTAAGAATGGCTATCATTACCGGTTTTTTGTCCCTGTAATCATCTGATATCTTTTTGGCTGTTTCTGCTATTTTATTCTGGATATGTTCTCTAGAAAAAAGGGGTTTTAATTTGTGGTGTAAGGTCATCTCTCAGGGCTTGAAAAGGGTTTTAAACAGTTCTTTTTAATAGCTATATATGCTGTCATATTAAATTATGGCTGTCAATATAGGATTTGATTTTATGCCTGATTTTATATACAATTATCAATTGTGTTTAACTAATTAGTTTAATCTGCCTTTGTTTAAAGAAAGTGAAGGATGCTGTTTGATGAATGAAAATGATTTAGAAAAAGGATATGATCCTCAGAAGTTTGAACAAAAATGGTATGACTTCTGGATGGAAGAGGGTCTTTTTAAACCACGAAAAGGTAAAAAGGATGAGTCCTACTGTATTGTTATTCCGCCGCCCAATGTGACGGGATCACTTCATATGGGACATGCGCTAAATAACACACTTCAGGACATTTTAATCCGCTACAAACGAATGAAGGGGTTTAAAACACTGTGGCAGTGCGGAACCGATCATGCTGGGATAGCCACTCAGAATGTGGTTGAAAGACAGCTTGCAAGTGAGGGGAAGAGCCGTTTTGATCTTGATAGAGAAAAGTTTGTTGAGCGGGTCTGGGAATGGAAGGAACAGTTCGGCGGTATTATTACCAATCAGCTGAAAAAACTGGGAGCGTCCTGCGACTGGTCCAGAGAACGTTTTACCATGGATGAAGGCTGTTCAAAGGCTGTACGTCAGGTTTTTGTGACGCTTTACAAGGAAGGCCTTATTTACCGGGGCAGTAAACTGATTAACTGGTGCCCCAGATGCCATACTGCTCTGTCAGACCTTGAGGCTGAACACGAAGAGATCAGCGGTAACCTTTATTATGTTAAGTACCCCTCAGTGGATGGCAAAAAGTTTTTAACCGTTGCCACAACAAGACCGGAGACTATGCTTGGCGATACAGCTGTGGCGGTTAACCCTGAAGATGAACGTTATCAGGACTGGATCGACAGTGAAGTGGTTCTTCCTCTTATGAATAAAAAAATACCCGTTATCGCAGATGCATATGTTGACCTTGAGTTTGGAACCGGAGCGCTTAAGATAACGCCTGCTCATGACCCAAATGACTTTGAAATTGGCCAGAAATACGACCTTGAGATTGTTAAGGTGATTGGTGAAGACGGTAAAATGATTGGAGAGGTTGGGAAATATGAAGGCATGGACCGTTTTGAGGCCAGAAAAGTAATTGTTGAAGACCTTGAAAAGGAGGGGCTGCTGGTAAAGATCGAACCCCACAATCATTCTGTGGGACACTGTTACCGGTGTAAAAGCATTGTGGAACCCAATCTTTCTTTACAGTGGTTTGTTGATGTAAAACCTCTGGCAGAGCAGGCCATTGCCGCTGTGAATGAGGGAAAGACAAAGATCATTCCTTCAAACTGGAGCAAGACTTATTTTGAATGGATGAATAATATCCGTGACTGGTGTATCTCACGCCAAATTTGGTGGGGGCACAGGATTCCGGCATGGTACTGCAGTCAGTGCGGGAAAATTACAGTTGAAATGGAAGACCCGGATCGCTGTAGTTATTGCGGGAGTATAAATATTGAACAGGAAAGCGATGTGCTTGATACCTGGTTTTCTTCAGCCTTGTGGCCATTCACCACTCTTGGCTGGCCTGAAAAAACAGATGAGCTAAAATCTTTTTATCCCACCTCATGTCTGGTAACCGGATTTGATATTTTATTTTTCTGGGTTGCACGAATGATGATGATGGGATCAAAGTTTATGGGTGATGTGCCGTTTAAAGATGTGTACATTCATGCACTTGTCCGAGATGCCCATGGGCATAAGATGAGTAAATCAAAAGGAAATGTTATTGATCCTCTGGTTCTCATTGATAAGTTTGGTGCTGACAGTTTCAGGTTTACCCTGACCGCAATGGCTGCCCAGGGTAGAGACATCAGTTTGTCTGAGGAAAGAATCGAGGGCTACAGGCATTTTGTAAATAAGATCTGGAATGCATCCCGTTTTACCCTGATGAATCTTGAAGGCTATGAAGAAGGGTCAGCGGATGAAAAAGATTATGATCTGAAGGACAGATGGATCTTAAGCAGGCTTAATACCATAATCGATACCGTGGACAAGACCCTGGATGAATACAGGTTTAATGAAACGGCGAATCAGCTGTATCAGTTTGTCTGGCACGAGTTCTGTGACTGGTATGTGGAGATGGCAAAAAATGATCTTTATCAGAAAGAGGATCCAAAAAGAAGGATAACAACGCAAAAGGTGATGGTCAGAACCTTAAGAACCGTTCTTGAGCTTTTGCATCCGGTGATGCCTTTTGTAACCGAAGAAATATGGCAGAAGATTCCCCATGAAGGCGAAAGTATTGTCATCGCAGATTTCCCTGAAACTAATATGGATGAGCTTGATAAAGATGCTGAAAATGATATGAATGAAATAATTCAGGTGGTGTCCGCAGTGAGAAATATAAGAAGTGAGATGAATATTCTTCCATCTGCACGTCCCAGCTGCGATTTCCTGTGTCAGGAAGAGTTGGCCGGAAAAATATTAAAAGACCAGACAAAGCTTCTTTGCAGTCTTGCAGGCTTATCTGAGGCAAAGGTTCATAAAGAGTTTGAAAGCTCTAATTCTGCTGCAACTGCGGTTGTGGATAAGGTGGAGATATTTCTTTCCCTGGAGGGTGTGATTGATTTTGAAGAGGAAAAAAAGAGACTTCAAAAGGAACTTGATAAAATTAATAAGGATATTGATTTTATATCGAAAAAACTTTCAAATGAAAGTTTTGTGAGCCGTGCGCCAAAGGATGTAGTTGACAAAGAAAGAGAAAAACTTGTTGGTTTTAAAGATAAGGCTTCGAAAATCTCAGAAAATATTGCAAAGATAGGTTGATGCTTTCAGGAGTTAAAAATGTCAGACCTTGAAAAAAATCTTGATGAACTGGTGGCCGCGGCACTTAAGGAAGATGTGGGGGACGGTGACAGAACAACAGCTTATCTAGTAGAAAAAGGGCTTAAGGGAATTGCACGTATAACTGCCAAAGAAGATCTTGTTTTGGCTGGATATCTGCCTGTTCAAAAAGTTTTTGCCTCTTTAAACTCAGAGATTAAGGTCTCCTTTCTGTTTGACGAGGGAACATTTGTTAAACAGGGAGAGCTGGTATGTGAGATATGGGGGCCATTTGATCTTCTTTTAACCGGAGAGAGAACAGCTCTCAATTTCTTTCAGCACTTAAGCGGTATTGCAACGATTACACATTCTTATGCGGAAAAGGTAAAGCCTTATAATACGGTTTTGCTTGATACCCGGAAAACAATACCTGGGTGGAGATTCCTTGAGAAGGCAGCGGTTGCTGCCGGAGGCGGGACAAATCACCGGGTTGGTTTATATGACGCAGTTTTAATTAAAGATAATCACATCTCAGCCTGTGGAGGTATTAAACCTGCGGTTGAAAAAGCAATCAGCTTAAGGGAAGAGGGAATTAAGGTTGAGGTTGAGGTGAAAAATATATCAGAACTTATTGAAGCGATTTCTGCCGGCCCGGATATGATCATGCTTGATAACATGTCCTGCGATGATATGCGTCAGGCAGTTCAAATTGTGGATGGGAAAATCCCGCTTGAAGCATCAGGCAATGTCAATTTAGGTACAATCGCGGATATTGCTGCAACCGGGGTTAATTATATTTCAGTGGGGGCGATAACTCATTCGGCAAGGGCTGTTGACTTGAGCATGCTGATTGAGAGAGTGGAGTGATGGCTTTGTAAAAAGTCCAATTTCGTCGTTGCGCGGTATCCTCAGTTTTGCGACGTACAAAAAAGTTCGTCTCATACCTTCGAATTAGCGCGCCTTGAACTTGAAACTTTTTACTTTGCCATCTTTTGAAAAGACGTTAATAGTAGTTAATAATATTGTTGCTATGATTTTAGTTATTGATATTGGAAATACAAATATTGTTTTTGGTTTATATGAAGGTGACATCCTTAGAGGAATATTAAGGGTTGAAACAGGTTCCGCTGTTTCTGCAAAGGACTATGCTGATAAGCTGCGGGCATTTCTTGAGGCTGAACAGGTACCTGTTTCAAAACTAAAAGGGTCAATAATAGCTTCGGTTGTGCCTGAGGTTGACGCGGTGATAAAAGAAGCATGCAGAATATGTCTTAAGGGAGAACCTGTTTTTGTCTCTCATGAAATAGATATGGGCCTGAAAATATGTTATGAAAATCCAAAGCAGGCGGGCATAGACAGAATCGTTAATTCTGTTGCAGCCTTTGATAAATATAAACAGGCTGTGATCGTTATTGATTTCGGAACTGCTACTACTTTTGATTATGTTTCTTCTGAAGGTGAATTCAAGGGAGGCGTAATATCTCCGGGGATTAAAATTTCAGCTGGGCCCTTTTTGAAAAAGCTTCAAAACTTCCAAGGGTAGATCTTGTGGCGCCGGAAAAGGTAATATGTACTGATACGGTAACAAATATGCAGGCTGGGATAGTCTTTGGAAATGCAGGTCTTGTTGACGGAATTGTAAAGAAAATTAAAAAAGAGGCGGGTACAGAGCCTTATGTTGTTGCAACAGGAGGGCTTGCTTCCCTGATATTCCCTTATTCTGATACAATTGATGTTGTTTATGACTATTTGACACTTTACGGTTTAAAGATTATATTTGAACGTAATGAATGTTGACGCATTTTGAATAATTTAAATCTTCATAAACAAGGGTACTATCTTATCGTCGGTTAAAATTTTAATTGGTAATCTAAAAATGATTGGTTTTTTGACTTTAATACACTATCTATTAATCTTATATATCTGGCTGATTGTTGCCAGAGCGCTTCTGTCATGGGTGAACCCTGATCCTTATAATCAACTGGTGATGTGGTTGTGCCGGTTAACAGATCCGCTTCTTTTTCGAATTAGAAGAACAGTACCCATGCCCAGGTCAGGGCTCGATTTCTCTCCAATTATTGCTCTTATACTCATAACCTTTGTTGATATGTTTGTTCAAAAAACTATTCTTGATCTGACTATGGGTGCTAATGTACAGTGCTCAATAATCTTAAAATTTCATTTGTTATGGGCCTTGATTATATTTTGGATTTATATCTGATAATTGTTGTTATCGCTGCGGTGATATCATGGGTGAATCCGGATCCTTATAATCCTATTGTGAGAGGAATATATGGTGTTACGGAACCGGTTCTTAACCGCATACGCCGGGTGCTTCCAATGCCGGTTCCTGGTATTGATTTTTCACCATTGATATTGATTGCCATAATTTACGCTGTTGACTCTTTTCTGGTTAAAACTCTACTTTAATTTTATTTGAGGTTTAATATGAGTGATGACAATCCTTTGTTTGACGAAGGTGGTAAGGCCCTTGACGGTGTGGCAATGAATTCTGTTGATATCCTGCAGCAGAAATTCGCAGTTAAGTTCAGAGGGTATGATGTTCAGGACGTAGATGAGTTTTTAGAGGTTGTTGCAAATGAGATGGAGCAGCTTATAAACGATAATACACGCATGCAACAGGATATAATTTTATATAGAAAAGAACTTGAACTTTATAAAAAGAAAGAAGAGAGCATTAATGCCGCGCTGGTAACTGTTCAGGAAATGGCAGGGTCCTTGAAAAAAAATGCTATTAAAGAGGCCGAAACTATTGTTAATAGCAGCCGCCTGGAATCTGATAATCTTCTTTTAGAAACCAGACAAAATTGCGATGCGCTGAGAGAGGAAATAAGACCTTTAAAAGAAGAGGCCAGGGCTGAAGCACAGAGAATAATTGATGAAGCAAAAAAACAGCAAGATGAGATACTCCGGGAGCTTGATCAGTTAAAGGAAGGTGCGCTTGTGGAATCTCAAAAAAATATTGACGATTCAAAACTAGAAGCTGGACGGATTAATGATGATGCCATTAAAGAAAAGGCTCAGATAGAAGAAGAGATCGATCTATTAATTCAGAGGAAAGTCCAGTTTCAGGCTGCTTTGAAAAGTCTGATTGAAACGCACCAGCGACTTCTTGAAGATGAATCTAATAACGATTGATATAAAGAAGATTGTCCGTTCACATAAAAAAGGGGTTGAAATAAATTTCCAGGTTCTTCCCCGCTCCTCCCAGTCCAGAATCGTCGGCCTCCATAATGATGCTGTTAAAATAAAGCTGAACAAACCACCGGTAGATGGACAAGCTAACGCAGAATGCTGCATGGTTGTGGCAAAGTATTTCGGGGTTTCAAAAACACAGGTAAGTGTTTTAAGAGGAACTTCATCCCGTCAAAAAACATTACTTGTTGAGGGTGTATCTGCTTCAGTAGTTATTGAAATGCTGGAAAGCCTAAAAGCGGTTAATGGTTAATAAATAGGGGGAAAAGTTCTTCTATCAGTTGAAATTTGAACGCCTGAACTTAATTTTACATTAATCAGAATTTTGTTTCAGGTTAACCTTACAATAGCTTCATATTAAAAGTACCCATTAGTCAAAACAATAAAAAATATCTTCTTTTAATATAACTTAAAGTAACATATGCTTTTTTCAGTATCTTAATAATTAAGGTTATTATCGCTACTGTTGACTTTTTTGGGGTGTTAAAATATTAATGTTACCTAAAGTAATGTTATTTAAAATAATTAGATGAAATGGAGGTAAAAATGAAAAAAGCACTAACGATTATCGCAGCAGTACTGATGCTCACCGCGGTTGGTTGTCAGAATAATTCAGAACCGGAAGCAGAGGTAAAACCTGTGGCTAAGGTTAAGCAGGAAGCTCCAGCAGTTCCTGAAACGCTCACTCGTCCAAGTGATTCAGAACTGAACGCATTTAAAGTCTACCATCATATGATGTATATGGTAACCACTGCTGAACAGGCTGGGGGTACTAATAAGTTGTTTCATACCAGACAATTGCCCACTGAAGGAACCGATCCTGTGGTAACTCCTGCTCTTGATCACATATACACAAAGGCGGTAATTGATCTGACTGAAGGACCTGTAATCGTTGAGATGCCTGAAGTTACAGACGGAAGATATTACTCCATTCATATTACCGATCAGGAACATTATACGATCTATGATGAGATTCATCCTGTTGGAAAGTATGCCTTGGTACGCAAAGGGAAAACTATGGCTGTTCCTGAAGGTACAACAGTGATTGAAAGTCCGGGGGATTACCCCCATCTCTTTATTCGCATACAGGTTAGAACGCCCGAAGATTTGGAAAATGTTTATCCTCTTCAGGATAAGATCGTACTTACAGGAATAAGCAAAAAACTGACCATTGAGAATCCAATATCCCACACTATTAAAACACACGATGTTTATCCACAGAATAAAGAAATTCTTGCCTCAGCAGTAAATTTTAGCAAAGAAGATTATCTGCGAGTTAGTAAGTATATTGGTGATAATGCTCCAAGGATAGGAGTGAATGGAAATATTGGAATGTTTGGTCCTATTGACAGCAAAGAGCCAGGCAGTAACGACCCGGAAATTCGTGCCGGTGCCATTATCGGTCACCTTGGTTTTCCCCTTCATCACGCTTACTATACTCCCAACTTTACCAACTGCAACGACGAAGTGCTTAATGGTGACAAAAAGGAAGTGTTCACTATTCCCTATGTACCTGAAGGGGTGGAGTTGTTCTGGTCACTTACTCGTTACAGTGCGATAACACGAAATACCCTCCCCGGTAAGAACGATCTCTTTAACGCTTACAACACCAAGCCGGATGCCAATGGAAATATTACCGTTACCTTCAGTATAGAGGACCCCAAAGACGGCACCTACTGGATGCCGGTTAATGCGGGTGAACCATATTATTTTGTGATTCGTTACTACAAACCGGATGTGAATAATCTGCCACAAAAACCTTGTAACTAAAAACTCAAATTCAACTCTGACGGTTCAATCCTTTTCAACTCAACCAAGCACTTAGCAATAACGCTAAGTGCTTTTTTTATTAATTGAGCACCGGATTTGGATGTAGACCAACTTACTCGCTTATATTTTCTCCATTTTATATTTCACATAACCACGAGTACGTGTGCCATGAGGCTGCACAAGAGATGAGGGGAGGCCCCTCGGATCCGGCTTGTAGGAGCAGGTTTCAAACCACCTCAAGCTGCTGTGGTAAAGAGCCATGGTGGTGAGCGTTGAAGGAAAAGGCATGGCAATGATCGTGTCAGGTGAGGTTCAGGGATCCGTTGCGGGACAAGATGCAGATAGATTAATGTGGTTTGTATGGATGAATGGCCAAGGAGTCGTTTAATGGTATAAAGATCAGTTCCCTGATAGAGCAGATGAGTTGCAAAGGAATGACGGAGAGTATGAATACCACGGCCTCTGGTTATGCCGGCTTTTTTTTTGCTTTGTAATAAGCCCTTTGAACAGCAGCTTCAGTAAGATGAAATTCTTTTCTTGGGCTTTCAAACAACCATTTGTCCGGAGAATATTTTGACCAATATGCACGTAATTCAACAAGCAGTTTTCTGGAAAGGACAGTATAACGGTCTTTTTTGCCTTTTCCCTGTTCTATCCTGATCATCATCCTGGAAGGATCACTTTCAATGTGATGAGGCTGCAGGCGGACAGCTTCACTTACGCGAAGCCCGGCGCTGTATATGGTTTTCAGTAAAATCCGGTGTTTGAAATTGGCTGCGGCATCAAACAGCCGTTTTACTTCTTCCATACTGAAAACAACGGGTAGTTTCTTAATCCGGGGTCGAGGCGGAATATAAAATCGTGTTTCATCCCATTTACAAACATTCTTATAAAAACAGATAATCCCTGAAAAATAGTTGTTGCACGATCCCCATGAAAGTTTACGATCTTTGATAAGATAAAGAAGATAGGCTTGAATTTGTTCATTAGTCAAAGTGTCGGGGGGCTGGTTGTGAAATTTTGATAAGGTCTCAACACTGGACAGGTAACTGCGTTTGGTGTGCTCCGAGAACCGGTGCAGCGTCATGTAATCCATAAATCAAGTTCTGAGTTCACTGGACATAATAATACCTCCTTGAAAAGTTATTAAGAAACAAACATTTACAAGATAGCTATTGTATTAGATTTTAGTTGTTTCAGAAATTGATTTTTGGTAAGGATAGATATTGTTCGTTGGACTGTTGTGAGGTATCTCCGCGAAGCGGTTCAGTTCTACTGGTAATATAAACTATTTTTGAAGTAGTATATTCAACATTATTATCGCAACTGTTGACTTTTGAAGACCTCTGATTTGTTAAGGTTACCAGAAGTAACCTTAACCTTTTCAGCCAACCTAATTTCTTTCTTTTCAATATTCCCCCTGAACTTCCAGACTCATATAGGTGTATACCCCCAGATAAAATGAGTTGATACACCTATGTACACAAGGTGTCTTTTAATGTATTATTAATAAACTCGTATAAATAGACTTTTTTTTC
>PVMK01126700.1_pt1 | contig 14825 bp, 13 predicted proteins | sample 1853481 | NCBI WGS metagenome assembly PVMK01 (sample SAMN08533507, study PRJNA380276) | Marine sediment metagenome, whole genome shotgun sequencing project.
ATGAGAAACGCATCAGGTCTGAATAGCTGGTCAGCACCCAGCAATCCAATCGCCGCCAGGGACAGGACCGTTGCAAACCCCAAGGTGCCCGCTCTTCCCACGCGGGCCCGCTTGATTCGTCTGCGCTTCCTTTCGCGTACCTCAAGGGCGCGCACCGGCCTCTCCTGTCTCATTCCACGCTTCACAAGCTCGTCTCCAGGATTCTCAGCACGAGATCATTAAACGTGATACCCACCTGGGCCGCGGCCATCGGCACAAGGCTATGGCTGGTCATCCCCGGTACCGTATTGGTCTCCAGCAGGAAAGGACGTTCATCCTTGTCAAGCATCACATCGACGCGGCCCCATCCGGTACATCCCAGTTGTGCAAACCCGGCGAGGGCCAGTTCCTGAAGTTCCTGTTCGAGTGAAGAATCCAACCCGCTGGGACAGATATAACCGGTCGTATCAGATTCGTATTTCGCCGAATAGTCATAAAAAGCATGCGGCGTCTGCAAGAGAATCACGGGCAGGGCTTCCCCGTTGAGGATTGCCACCGTCACCTCATCTCCATCTATAAATTGCTCCACGAGGACTTCCTCCGAACTTCCGCGTGCCAGTTGCCATGCATCAATCAGCTCGGTCCCGACCTCCACTCTGCTAACGCCAATACTCGAACCTTCGTTACTTGGTTTAACGAAAAGAGGCAAACCCAGTTCCTGGATCACACCGTCAAGGTCCCCTTCCGATGTAATCACACGGTATGCCGCTGTCGGCAGACCTGCTGCCCTCCAAATCTGCTTACTCCGCACCTTGTCCATCGCCAGCGCCGAACCCAGGACACCTGTCCCGGTGTACGGAATGCCCATCATCTCCAGCCCACCCTGAATCACGCCATCCTCGCCCCAGCGGCCATGCAGGGCGATCCATGCACGATCGATCTGACTCTCCTGGAGGTCCCTGATGATGTCCGGCCCGACATCAATCCCGACCGCATCCACGCCGCTTGCCTGCAAACTGGCAAGTACGGCCGCACCGCTCATCAGCGATACCTCCCGCTCTGCAGAAATTCCGCCATGTAATACAGCGACCTTTCCGGGATTTTCAGTCATGTGCAACAGGGTCCTCACCCACGATATGTATTTCCGGTTCCAGCTTGACCCCGGTCTTCACCCGGACCTTCTCTCTGACCTCATTGATCAGTCGTTCAATGTCATCAGCACTGGCGCCACCATGATTGATGATAAAGTTTGCATGTTGCCTTGAGACCTCGGCATCCCCCACCGAGTAACCCTTCAAGCCGCAGGACTCGATCAACTGGGCGGCGAATCCGCCCTCCGGATTTCGAAATACCGAGCCCGCATTCGCCGTCTGAATGGGTTGCGTTTCAGCACGCAGTGAGAGCAGATCCCTGATAGATTGCTCGGCATCAAAGTCATGACCCGCCGGCACCAGCTTCACCTTTCCTGACACGAACCACTCTGCCGGCCCTGTTACGGTCCGGTATCCCACCTGGTAGTCATCGCGGGACCGCTGGTGGAGCCTGCCTTCAGAATCGACGGTTTCTACCGCTTCAACCACATCCCACGCCGCCCCACCACACGCGCCTGCATTCATCGCCAGGGCGCCGCCAAATCTCCCTGGTCTACCGGCAAAAAATTCCGCGCCGGTCAACTGGTGGCGAACCGCAAACCGGGCAAGCTTGTTCCCGGGCACACCGGCCTCGACGCAGATAGAGTTGCTTGCCTGCAACCGCAATCCATTCAACCCCTTCTGCGGCGCGATCACCACGCCGCGAATCCCCGCGTCCCTGACCAACAGGTTGCTGCCAAGACCCACCCACGTAATCGGTACATCGGCAGGAAGGAGGGTCAGAAACTCGACAAGGTCATCCCTGTCTGCCGGGGCATAGTAGATATCAGCGACACCACCGGTTCTCCAGGAAGTATGTCTGCGCATCGGTTCATCCCGGCTGATCTCTCCACGTATACCGCTGAAATCACGGTCGTACAGTTGTTGTTGGCGCTGTTTAACCATCATGACGCGCTCGCCACGAACCCACGCAGGCTCCATTGTTGTGAAATCCTGCCGATATTTCCCGCGCCCATCGTTAAAACGACGTCGCCGTCCTGCAACATTGGCGGCAACGAGTCGACCAGGTCTGTGATTTCCTCCACAAATACCGGATCCGTCTTCCCTCTGGCACGGATAGCCCGGCACAGTGCCCGTCCATCTGCGCCACTAATTGGCAGTTCGCCCGCCGGGTAGACCTCTGTAACGAGCAGTGGATCACATTCCGACAATACCCGGGCAAAGTCATCGAAGAGATCACGGGTCCGGGTATAGCGGTGCGGCTGAAACACCGTCACCAGTCGCCGGTCGGGCCAGCAACCACGAGCCGCCGACAATGTTGCCTCCAGTTCCCTCGGATGGTGCGCGTAATCGTCAACCAGTGTGATGCTACCCCCGGCAGCAGGTACTTCGCCCATCACCTGGAATCTCCGGCCGATACCTTCGAACTCCCGCAGTCCACGGACGATGGCATCATCAGATACGTCGAGGCGGGTCGCAACGGCAATCGCCGCGAGCGCATTCAATACATTGTGGTGACCTGGTAGCGCCAGCTCTATATCGAGGTCGTCACCCAGCCCGGGCCGTGACACATGAAAGGTCATATGCAGACCATCGTGCCGGATATTACCGGCACGTATATCGCAATCTTCGGCGATACCATACAACAGCAAGGGTTTGCGTACGTCAGCGATTATTGAGCGTATATCGGGATCGTCACCGCAGAGGATGGCGAGACCGTAGAAGGGCAGGCCTTGCAGAAAAGCGACGAAGGTCTTTTTCAGCTTGTCGAAATCACCGTCATAGGTTTCCATGTGATCAGCATCGATGTTGGTGACGACTGCCATTTCCGGTTTGAGATTCAGGAACGAGGCATCACTCTCGTCGGCCTCTGCGACCAGGTACTCACCCGATCCGAGTCGCGCATTGGTTCGTGCACTGTTGACCTGTCCACCCACCACAAACGTGGGATCAAGCCCGCCGGCGACCAGCACTGCGGTCACGAGACTGGTAGTTGTCGTCTTTCCATGGGTTCCGGCCACCGCGATACCCTTCTGGAAACGCATCAATTCACCGAGCATTTCGGCACGGGGGATGACCGGGATACGCAGTTCATGTGCGGCACGGACCTCCGGGTTGTCGGGTGTGATTGCCGAGGAAACCACAACCACGTCACAGTCCTGTACCTGGCCGGGGTCATGGTCCTGCTGGATAACCACGCCCGCCGCGCGCAGCCGGTCTATCACTGTTCCCGACGCGATGTCTGACCCACTGACCTGGTAACCGAGGTTGACAAGCACCTCTGCGATTCCGCACATACCGCTGCCGCCAATGCCGACAAAATGAACCCTGTTCACCCGGTTACGCATGGACGACTCCCGGTTGAAGGTACTCAAGACATATCCCGGCCACGCGCTCGGCCGCGTGCGCCTTGTAAAGACTTTTCGAATTCTTACTCATCCGCGTCAGGATGCTCCGGCTTGCCAGGATCCTGGTCATCGCCTGTGCGAGTCGATGACTGGTCAGCCCCTCTTCACGGAGCATAACGCCAGCATCGTGTCCTGCCATCAGCCCGGCATTGGCGGCCTGGTGGTCGCCCACCGCATATGGAAATGGAACAAGTATTGCCGGCAGGCCTGCTGCACAAAGCTCTGCCACGGTCATGGCGCCGGCCCGGCATACAACGAAATCAGCCCATCGATAGGCACTGTCCATGTCCTCTATAAACTCTGATACACGGGCCTCGACACCAGCTTGCCTGTAGCGCTCCGCCAGTTCGCCTGCCTTGCCTCTGCCGGATTGATGCCAAACTTCGATTTCCGTTTTAACTTCGTTATTTTCCTGTAACTGGCGTATCGCCTCTGGCAACAGCCTGTTCAATGACATTGCCCCCTGGCTTCCGCCGGTGATGAGTATCCTTGATGTCGTCCCTGGTGAAGGCCCGGCTGCACGCTCGATACCCTCTCGAATCGGGTTACCCACCCACTCTGAACGTTGGGGCAATTCCGGCACCGATGGAAATCCCGTTAACACACGGTCGGCGAACCTGGCCAGAATTCTATTGGTTAGTCCCGCTGATGCATTCTGTTCGTGCAGTACCAGCGGATAGCGAAGCAGCTTTGCCATGACACCACCGGGGCCCGAGACAAAACCGCCCATACCGAGTACCGCCTGAGGTCTGATTTCCCTTAAGACCCGCATGCTTTGCCACATTGCCCGAACAAGCCTGATCGGCGCCAGCAGCCAGCCAACCGGCCCGTTGCCGCGCAGCCCCCTGATGGATATCCATTCGATATCAAACCCGGCATCAGGAACAACGGTCGCTTCCATTCCCGATCGGGTACCCAGCCAGACGATCCGCACGCCCGACTCGCGCAGCAGCCTCGCAACCGCCAACGCCGGGTAGACATGCCCGCCGGTACCCCCCGGCCATGATCATCATACAACTCATTCCCGTACCCTCGACCCGGTCCGGGTCTGCGGCCGGGACTGCCGGTCTACGGCGAACAGCAGTCCAAGGGCCGCACAGCTAACCAGCATGCTGGTGCCGCCATAACTGACAAACGGCAGCGTCAATCCCTTGGTTGGCAGAATACCGAGATTGACCCCCATGTTGATAATCGCCTGTATGACCAAGAGGAGACCGATACCCTGTGCAAGCCTTGCCGGGTATACCTGTCCGGCAGATTCTGCTCTTTTTGCTATCGCAAGGGATCTCTGCAGAACTATCGCAAATAGACCGATGACAAAAGTGATCCCGATAAGTCCCAGTTCCTCTCCAATGACCGCAAGAATAAAATCGTTGTTCGCATGAGGAAGGTAGTAGAGTTTCTGGATACTCCCACCCAGGCCCACACCGAACATCTCCCCCCTGCCGATCGCGATCAGGGCTTGAACGAGTTGGAAGCCGCTGTCAAAAGGATCGGACCACGGGTCGCGGAAGCTAAGTACGCGCTGCATGCGATAGGGCGATGTCATTACCATAACCGCGAGTGCAGCCCCGGCCACCGCCACACACAAAATCATGTGGAATATGCGGATACCGCCCAGGAATATCATCAGGCCGACCGTTGCAGTAATCACGACGAAGCTGCCAAAATCCGGTTGACTCAGAAGCAGTAACGCGAGTACGCCCAGTACCAGCCCTATCATCACGATGCCCTGTGTGAACTGCCTGAGTTGATCCTGCTTGCGTGTCAGGTAGCCAGCGGTGTAGATCACCATTGCCAGCTTGGCCAGTTCTGCCGGTTGCACACGAATTGAGCCCAATGCAAACCAGCGAGTGCTTCCATTGACTTCAACGCCCAATCCAGGCACCAGCAGCAATGCAAGAATTATCATCGCAACAAGCAGCACACCTTTGCTGACCCTTTCCCAGAACCCCACCGGGATAAAGACAAGTATCGCCATAACAAGAAGGCCTGCCGCCACGTGCATCCCGTGCCGGGCCAGGTAATCGAAGTTCGTGGCGAGTGACTGGTTATCATTCGCAATGGTGGCCGAACACACCATCACCAACCCCATGCCCAACAGCATGATAACGGCGAGCATCAATGGCGTATCAAAATACTCCGGGGTTTCTGCCTGCACTTCGTCCGGTGACCGTCTCACCGCCTGAACCACGGTACTAACCATCAAGGTGTACCCCCCCCGGGGAGTGCCCGCACCAGGCGACGGAACTCGTCTCCACGATGGATATAACCGTTAAACATATCGAAGCTCGCACATGCCGGGGAAAGCAGCACCGAATCACCGGTCGAGGCCAGTTCAAACGCACATTGCACCGCCTGCGACAGGTCTTCAACACGGTTGATCGGTGCACACCCGGACAACTCCCGCTCAAGCAGCTCGGCATCCTCTCCAAGCAGGATCAGCGACTTCACGTGCGCGGAGACGGTATCAGCAAGTTTTCCAAAATCTGCGTCTTTCCCCTGCCCCCCCGCAATTAAAACTACCGGCTGACTGCTTCCGCGCAGCGCGGCGGCGGTCGCAGCCGGGTTGGTTGCCTTTGAATCATTGATCCAGCTAACACCGTCTACGACACCGATCAACTCGGTACGATGGGGCAGCCCCTTGAACTCCTGTACTACCGCAACGATGCAATCGTCGGCCACATCCATCGCGCGTCCTGCCGCCCACACGGCGAGAATATTCAACAGGTTGTGACGACCCCGTAAGCCGCAATCGGCAACCGGCATCAACGCCTGGCTGCCCCGTACCAGGCACTCCACGCCCTTGACGATGGCAACCCCGTAATCGTCCTCCCCGGGAGGGGAGGTCAATCCGAAAGTGACGCCTGCTGTACCCGGCTGCAATCTTTCTCTCCCGGCATGGATAACGCGCTCATCATCCCGGTTAAGTATTGCGGTCCCGGCGCCATCCAGTATCCTGAGTTTAGCCTCGAGGTAATCATCAATATCGTCATACCGATCCAGGTGATCTTCACTGACATTCAACAGCACGGCGGCCCGTGCGGCGAGGCTCGAGGTCGTCTCAAGCTGAAAGCTCGATAGCTCCAGCACCGTAGAATTAAACACCCGCCCGTCTGTCAACGCGTCCAGCACCGGCAGCCCGATATTTCCTCCCACCAGGGGTTTGAGACCGGCAGACTGGCAAACTTTCCCGACCAGGGTGGTCACGGTGGTTTTACCATTGGAGCCGGTAATTGCGGCACAGGGTTGGCTGGTCTGCTGCAAAAATATCTCTACATCACCAAGCAGATGGGCGCCACGCTCTCTTGCGGCCACCAGGGCCGGATGCCTGACCGACAGGCCGGGGCTGACTACAACCAGCCCGGCTTCACCAAGGACCCGGGACGGGATCGGATCAGTGAGTTCGCCGAGGTAAAGAGGAACATCGGGATACGCCTGCTGCAACTGCTCACCAAACGGAGCCACGCCACGGGTATCGATCACCCTGACCTGCAATCCTTGCGCAGCGAGATAACGTACAACGCTGTAGCCCGTCAAGCCGAGTCCAATGACCAGGGCGTCGGAGTGATGTGCCAGCAGGCCGGCAGGATTGTCTTCAAACCTTGTCATCACGACCACTCTTCTACCTCACCTTCAGTGTCGCCAGGCCGACCAGCACCAGGATCACGCTGATAATCCAGAAACGGACAATTACTCGCGGTTCGGGCCAACCCTTGAGTTCAAAGTGATGATGAATCGGCGCCATGCGAAAAATCCGCTTACCAACGAGCTTGAACGAGACCACCTGCAGAATGACCGAAACGGTTTCCATGACGAAGATACCGCCCATAATAAAGAGCACTATTTCCTGTCGCACGATCACGGCAACCACACCCAGTGATGCGCCCAGCGCCAGCGAGCCGATATCACCCATAAACACCTGGGCGGGATAGGTGTTGAACCACAGAAACCCCAGGCCTGCCCCGATCAGAGAGGCACAAAAGATCAACACCTCACCGGTACCCGGGATACCGGGGATAGCAAGATATTCCGAAAAAACCGCGTTGCCGGTCAGGTAGGCAAACAGGCCCAGCGCAGCAGCGACCAGCACCGTAGGCAATATGGCCAGCCCGTCAAGACCATCTGTGAGATTAACCGCGTTACTCGTACCGACAATAACAAGGTAGGTCAGGACGATAAAACCGGCACCCATCGGCAGAGCAACATCCTTGAAAAATGGAATAATCAGTGCCGTTTCGACCTCGGATTCCGCGCTAAAGTAGAGAAAAAGCGCACACGCAAGCCCCGCGATACTTTGCCACAGGAACTTGTTAGCCGAACCCATTCCGCGTGGATTCTTGTCCACCAGCTTGCGATAGTCATCTGTCCAGCCAATCAGTCCAAATGAGAGGCACGCAAAGAGTGATACCCAGATGAAGCGATTAGAAAGATCGGCCCACAACAGGGTCGACAGAACCACCGATACCAGGATCAGCGCCCCACCCATGGTGGGTGTCCCGACCTTGTCAAAATGTGTCGGCGGACCGTCATTGCGAACCGTTTGTCCGATCTGGTGGAAGCTAAGCTTGCGTATCATCACCGGACCCAGCACGAAACTGACGATCAGGGCGGTCAGCACCGCGCAAATAGCACGCAAGGTCAGGTAACGAAATACGTTGAATCCGCTGAAATTCTGGGCCAGGTAATCGAACAGGCTAAGCAGCATTTCCACTCCCTCCACGTGTACTTATGCATTCTGAGTCTGCGCCCATTGCCGCTGTGATGGCGCCCACCACCTCCTCCATCCCCGTGGAACGGGAACCCTTTACCAGGACTACGTCTCCATCCCGCAACTCTTCGAGCAAATCACCGGTGAGTTGCCGCTTGTCGTCATAATGCCGGGCAAATATGTCGCTGGCTGCCACCGCCATCGCACTCATTGGTCCGAAGGCATACAGCTGATCGATCCCATGAGACCTGGCAAAATGACCCACATCCCGGTGGGCCTGTGGCCCGGCCTCGCCGAGTTCGCCCATATCCCCGATCACGAGGATACGCCTTGCCCCGGGATAATCGCTCAACACCTCGATCGCGGCCTGCATGCTGGCCGGGTTGGCGTTGTAAGTATCATCAATCACGGTTACGCCGCCGACGAGTGATATGCCGAGACGCCCTGCTACGTTGCGACCCGATTCCAGTCCCCTTTTTATGTTATCGGCCGACACGTCAAGAGTGCTCGCGGCAGCAATGGCAGCCAGCGCGTTGCAGACATTATGCCGTCCGGCCAGGGGCAACCTGACCTGCAGATCATCGCCACCCAGGGTCACTACCATATCGGTGTGATCACCCAACAGGGTATAACGGGCGGTAATATTCGCACTGGCGTCCAGGCCGAAGGAAATAACTCGCCGGGGGCCAGCGAGGTCACGCCAGAATTCAAACCAGTCGTCGTCGGCGTTAAGCACCACTGCGCCTGACAGGGGTACGCCCTGGATTATCTCCCCCTTGGCCGCGGCAACGGCCTCTACACTACCGAGGCCCTCAAGATGTGCCTCGGCGGCATTATTAATAACGGCAACCGTCGGTCTGCTCATGTGCGACAACCTGGATATCTCCCCGGCCTGGTTCATACCCATTTCTACAACAGCAAAATGGTGATGATCAGCCAGGCGGGTCAGGGTCAAGGGTACACCTATCTCGTTATTGAGATTGCCCTCGGTCACAATGCCTTCGCCCTCTTGCGACAGGATCGCACCCAACAATTCCTTTACCGTGGTCTTACCCACGCTACCGGTTATCCCGATTACCGGGATATCGAACCGCTCCCGCCACCATGCCGCGGTCCGGCCCAGGGATTCGAGCGTATTGTCAACCAGCACCATCGGGATATCTGCGGCCGTTTGATGCTCCAGCATTGCGGCTACCGCCCCGTTTCGACGGGCACTCTCAACATGTTCGTGACCGTCAAACCTGGGTCCAGTCAGGGCGACAAACATCTTGCCCTCGCAATCTTTGCGGGAATCGGTGGCGACGCCATGTATCAACGCGCCTGCCGCCATGGGTGGTCCGGCAATACGGCCTCCGGTCACTTCCGATACCTGGGCCAGGCTCATCACGCCGCCACCCCGAGACATTCGCGAACCCAGTGACGATCATCGAAATCAAGATGCTGATCTCCGACAATCTGTTCGGTTTCGTGGCCCTTCCCGGCAACCAATACCCAGTCATCGCTATCGGCCTGGGAAATGACCCACTGAATTGCGGTAGCACGATCTTGAATTACCTCGGCTGGCTGCTGCATCCCGGCAAGGATGTCATCGGCAATCCGGCGAGGTAATTCGCTTCTCGGGTTGTCATCGGTCACGATTGCCCGGTCGGCCATCTTCTCCACGACCGCGCCCATCAGGGGTCGCTTTTCGCGGTCCCGATCTCCACCACAGCCAAACACGCACCACAATACGCCCCGGCAATACTCGCGCAATGAGCCCAGCGCAAGTTGCAGGGCCTCCGGCGTGTGCGCATAGTCCACCACGACCCAGGGTTTACCGGCGCCGGCACGCATCAATTCCATGCGCCCCGGCGCGGGTTCCAATTGTTCGATAATGCCAGGGATCGCCTCCTTTCCAATTCCTTCAGCGCGCAGCATGGTGATTACCGCAACCAGGTTAGGCACGTTTATTCGCCCGATAAGCCGGGAGGATACGCGGTAGGTCTCGACCACGTCGTCTGCGACATTACCCTGCCTGTCTTTGTGGCTCTCCCCTATCAGCAACGAGATACCGTCTATCGTCAGATCTACGGCACGGGCGCACAAGTCCCCGCCCTTTCCAAAGGACCAGGTCTGCGCCCGCCGTGACCGGTTCAGCAAGTCCCTGCCGGTCACATCATCGATATTGATCACCGCAATCGGTCCATCATTGCCGGTGAACAATCGTGCCTTGGCCGCCGCGTACGACTGCATATCACCGTGATAGTCCAGGTGATCCTGAGACAGGTTAGTGAACATCGTCGCGTGAAAACTCACACCACTGACCCGTCCCTGTTCCAGCGCGTGTGAAGAGACCTCGACACAGACCTTATCCACTCCCTGCTCAACCATGGACGCGAGCTCCCGCTGCATTGAGACCGGATCAGGGGTCGTATTTGGCCCCTGGTCGAGGTACGGAAAACGGCCGACACCCAGCGTGCCTATTATTCCCGTGCTGCTCCCCGCGATACCCAGTGCCTGTGCCAGCAGGTAACAACACGTGGTCTTGCCGTTGGTACCGGTAATACCGATGACGTGCACCCGGTGGCTGGGTGAACCAAAGAAGCGATCTGCAATTATGCTTACCTTGTCCCTGGCTCCTTCGACGGGAATTTGCGGCACACCACAGTCACCGGGTTCATAATCGGCAGGTTCATAAACCACGGCCACCGCACCCCGTGATACGGCCTCGGGAATATAGTCACGACCATCGACCGATTCCCCGGGGTAGGCAAAAAACAGGCTTCCATCGATCGTGGTTCTGCTATCCAGCGAAAGATCGCTGACCACCACATCCGGCGCTGATGCCAGGCCCACGAGCAGGTCCGGTAGCGATACAGATTGGTGGTTGCTCGCAGTCACAACATGTGCCCCGGATCCGGAACCGGCTGATCCATACCTGTCACCGAATCGAGGATCATATCCGGCTCAACGACCGGCAGCCGGTCCGGCGTGGTGTTGCGCAATCGAAGCGCGCCTTCCATTACACTGGAAAATACCGGTGCTGCCACGGAACCACCGTAGTACTCCTCCCCCCTCGGGTCTGTCACCACGACGACCATGACAATGTCGGGATCACTCGCCGGGGCAAAGCCGGCAAAGATCGACACGTAGCTGTCATCTGCGTAACGCCCGTCGATCACCCGCTCTGCAGTACCGGTTTTACCGGCCACCCGGAACTTGTCGACATTTGCACGAGAGGCCGTACCTTCGGCGCTGACCACCCGCTCAAGCATGCCTCGAACCTGCTCTACCACTTCGGGTGTGAAGACGCGCTCTCCCCCGGGTTCATCATCACGGGGCAGTATGGTCACAGGCAGTAAACGACCGTCATTTGCCAGCGCCGTATATGCCCTTGCGAGTTGCAGGGCGGTAACGGACAGACCATGCCCATATGACACGGTCGCATGCTCAATCGGTCGCCACTTCTCCCTCTGCGGCAGGACACCGGCACGCTCACCCGGCAGCCTGACATTCGTCGTCCTGCCGAACCCGATGTCCGCCAACACCTCGATCAGGTCTTCCGGCTGCAACATGAAAGCAATCTTTGCTGCGCCGATGTTGCTGGACTTGACGATGACGGTGGAGACATCGATCAGCCCGTAGTTCCTGGTATCGTGAATAACTCTCTTGCCTACATAAAAGTGCCCCGGCTCGGTATCGATAACCGTGTCCGGCTTTATGACACCGTGCGTAAGACCCATTGATACCGTAAACGGCTTGACGGTTGACCCCGGCTCGAAGACATCGGTAACGGCACGATTCCTGAACAGCGAACCCTTCAGTTCCGACCTGTCATTTGGATTAAAGTCAGGCGCGTTAACCATTGCCAGTATCTCGCCTGTCCGGGCATCGAGGGCGACCAGGGAGGCACTGCTGGCGATGTGCTGCTTCACGGCTGCCTGCAGGTACCTGTAGGCCAGGTACTGGATACGCGCGTCAATGCTGATTGTAAGGTCCACGCCATTTATGACCGGTGTCAGTTGCTCGACCTGTTCCACGACATGTCCGACACGATCGCGCATCACGCGGGTACGACCCGGCAGACCGGTCAGGTGTGAGTTGAACTCGAGTTCCAGACCCTCCTGGCCTACATCATCTATATTTGTGAATCCGAGAATATGGCCGGCAACGGGGCCGGCGGGATAATAGCGCTTGTACTCACGGACCGTATCGATGCCGGGTATCTCCAGCGCCAGAACCTCGGCGGCGTCATGTGGCGCAAGGTGACGACGGAGATACAGGAACTGCTTGTTGCGGCTGGCGTTCAGCATGTCCCGAAGTTCGTCCCCGGTCATGCCCAGCAATCCGGCCAGCTTATCCACCGATTGCCCCTGGTCGATCACCGTCTGCGGATGGGCCCAGATCGAATCGACCGGAGTACTGACGGCCAGTGGTTGCCCGAAACGATCCATTATCATGCCGCGACTGGGCGACTGTTGCTGAACGCGCAGATACCGCGCATCCCCCTGCGATTGCAGGTAGTCATTATCAATAACCTGCAGGTAGGCCGCGCGAACGACGAGGGAGCCAAAGATCGTGGCAAACAACACGATAACCAGGAGATGGCGAAACCGATAGGGCGCCCGGGCTTGTAATCGACCGCGACTGTTCGGTGTCATCATTGGTACTCCACCAGCCTGATATCTTCGGGCTGCGGCATCTTCATACCCAGCAAACTGACGGCGTCTTTCTCCACCCTGTGCGGGAAAGACCACAGGCTCTCCTCGATAAGCAACTGGCCCCACTCCACGTTGAGCCGATCCCGTTCCTGCCCGGCCTGGTGCAGCGCCACGAACGTGACGCGATTCTGGTGGCGCACATAGACCACTGCAATCGACGAAACCAGCACCAGAAGCATCAGCAAACCGGTTATCGGTCTAGACACAGGACACCTCCGTACGTTCGGCGACACGCATGATCGCGCTTCGCGAACGGGGATTGCTTGCCACCTCTTCGCCGGAAGCGCGAACCTTTTTGCCGACCACCCTCAGCTCGGGCTTGAGCATATGAGCCGGGATCGGCGCAGTGCGCGGATAGTTGTCTCCGCGTGCCTGCTCCCGAATAAAGCGTTTGACGATCCGGTCTTCCAGGGAGTGGAAACTGATAACCACCAGGCGAGCCTCCGCCCGCATTAATCCCAGTGTCTTTGGCAGCACTTCCCTGATCTGCTCAAGTTCCTGGTTCACGTGCATTCGAATAGCCTGGAAGGTACGGGTGGCAGGGTGCTTGAACTTGTCTCGCCGCGGGATAGCCTGCTCAATGATAGTGGCTAGCTGCGTGGTCGTATTGAGTGGTCCCTCATCGCGGGCAGCGACGATCGCCGCCGCAATCCGGCTTGCAAAGCGCTCTTCACCCAGCCGCCTGATCACCATCGCAAGTTCCTTCTTCTCAACAACAGCCAGCCAGTCCGCAGCGGACTCACCCCGACTGGTATCCATGCGCATATCGAGGCGGCCTTCCTGCATAAAACTAAAGCCCCGCTCCGGTTCATCGAGTTGCGGGGAGGAAACGCCAAGATCGAGCAATACGCCGTCGAGCTGCTCGCCACCAAGCAAGGTGTCAATGTCTGCAAAACATCCGTGTAGCAGGGTTACCCGCTCATCGTCCCCGAACAAGGCCTGGCCGGCCTCTATCGCGGCGGTATCCCTGTCCAGGCCAAACAGGCGACCGCGCGGGCCGAGGAGTGAAAGAATCCGTCGAGCATGTCCCGCTCGACCCAGAGTGGCATCCAGATACCTGCCATCCTCTCTCACCTGCAACGCCTCCAAGGCTTCCTCTTCCAGAACGGGGACATGTCGTCTGCCCGCTGTTGTCACGGTTACGTCCCGGTTTACAAAGACAGGGCCTCAAGGTCCGGTGACAAGGGGCCGGTCTTAGCATCATCGGATAACCAGGCATCACGACTGGTAATCCAGACCTCCTCATTCCACACCTCGAACTTGTTACCCTGGCCAATCAAAACTGCCTTTTTCTCCAATCCGGAAAATTCGCGTAACGGGCCGGAAAGGAGGACTCGACCGCTTCCATCCATATCACAATCGGTGGCGTGACCGATCAACATACGTTTAAGTCTTTGAGCGTGTGCGTTGAGTGTCGGAAGTTCCACAAGTTTTCGCTCAACTTCTTCCCAGTCCGGCAGCGTGTAGAGCCACAGGCATCGCTCTTCCGGGCTGACGGTGATGACGACATGACCATTGCAGTGACGCGCGAGCGCGTCCCGATAGCGGGTGGGAATCGCCATCCGGCCCTTGGCATCCAGGTTGATATTATTAACTCCTCGAAACACTTTATTGACACTTTTCTGACAGAATTAATCCACAAACATCCACAATTACCCACATTTCGACACTATAGAGACATGAAAGTCCGGGTGTCAAGGTAATTTCAACCGAATTCAGGAAGTAATTTTGTGTTTTTTTTCAGTAGCTTAGAAGGAAATTGAATTAACTTCTAATGTATTACTTTAGATATAATCTGCAACCTTTTGAATAGGCAAAAGCAAACGATATCGGCAACCTGACATAATCCTTAAACCAGGGTCTGCTATAAAAGCGAGCCAGCCTGTAAGCCGGGTTCTGTCGTGGACAGTCATTCATCTGGGACCCACGTCGCCGC